>Ga0210394_10004318_pt1 | contig 16736 bp, 13 predicted proteins | sample IncBWC12MmetaG_FD_160121 | JGI IMG/M metagenome (GOLD analysis project Ga0210394, IMG submission 160121) | Forest soil microbial communities from Barre Woods Harvard Forest LTER site, Petersham, Massachusetts, United States - Inc-BW-C-12-M | ecosystem: Environmental > Terrestrial > Soil >... | reverse complement strand
GAATGCTCACACGAACTCCCTCGGTGTCCTGAGCGCGGGCACTTATGCCCACCCCAAGCAAACAAGTCAGTGTAAGTGCAACTGTCAAATACGACTTCTTCATGATTCCTCCATATATATTGAAATGTTTGTATTGTTCAGTCTTGATAACTGAGCTCGTGAGACTTTATTCCACAAGCCTGTCTCAGTCTCACTTATCAACTGTTTTCACAACGTATGTGAGTTAGACGCGGCGATTAAGGGCGAGATACGGACAGGATGTCATTTGATTGTCAACTCTTTGTCGACATCTCGTAACACGCGGCAGCAATCGAGCCTTCTGAAATATCCAGTGAACATCGCTCGCTACGAAGCGGAAGGATCTTTTTGGAGGAGGTCGGATAGGTCGCCAACTCGGGGGGCGATGCCATTCAAGAATCGTGGGCTTTGCTAGCGAGAGTCCGTTGCTGAAAGGAGCCTTACGTTTCTCGAATATTGCTTCGCCTGCTCTTTCTGAAAAGTCGCGGGGTCTCGAACAGAACGAGACCCCGCGCCAACCCCGAGCGCCAAGCCACTCGAGACTACTGCTGAACTTCGAACACAACGCCGCAACCACCCGGCTGGTTGCCGGCACAATGGGAGACGTTGAAGTCGAAGTCACCGCCTGACTCTGCCGAACCGCGTCACATGCGCCACGCAAAACCCTAGCTGATGACGGCGCAACCTTTCCGCAGTTCCTTTCTTAATCCTTCGTTCAGGATGCGCTTCATCAGCCCTGCCGCTTTCCGTTGGGTCTGTTTCCGTTGTGGCGAGAACCAAACTATGAGGCCGTAAGGCTGTTCGTATCTTGATTCTGCAACGGGCTGAAATTTATTTGTGCGGATTCCTTTTTCTGGCTGAAGTGTTTGCTCAAAGCTTCGCGAAGTTGCAAGCGCACCCGCCACAGGCGCGCCTTCACCGCGGTCTGACTCATGTTCATAGCTACCGCAGTCTGATCGATTGTTAAACCCTCGATATCGCGCAGGATAAATACCGCACGCGAGATCGGGCGCAGTTCTTCCAAGGCGTTACGCAGGATGTCCCGTAATTCGGAGGCCCAGCAGAGCTGTTCGGGATTGGGAGCCCAGTCCGTGACTTCCCGTGGCAGAATGTCTCCCTCGTCGCCAAAATCCTCGTCCAGGGAGGTCGTGCCACGCTGCTTGCGCAACTTCATCAGCGCCTGGTTCACAGTGATACGAATGAGCCAGGTGGAGAATTGGCAAGCTTCTCGAAAGTCGGCGAGGTGTTGATAGGCCTTCAAGAAAGCTTCCTGAACCGCATCTTGCGAATCCTCTCGGTTACGCGTAACACTCTGAGCGATGCGTAGAAGCTTACGATCGTATCGCTCCACGAGTTGTTCGAATGCGGCGGCGTCCCCATTCTTGCTGGCATGGACTAGATCCAGGTCATTGCTTGCCACTGTCGATGCTTCGAGTTGTGTTAGGTGTGCGGCCATAGTGGCTCCAGTGGTGTGACAAATATCTGCTCTGCAAAACAACCACGTTTACTGCACCACAACTTTGCCGGTCATCTTCGGGTGAATCGTGCAGTAGTAGGGATACGTTCCCGCCTTGGTAAAGGTGTAGGAGAATTTTTCGTCCGTATCCAGCACCTTGGACTTGAACACACCTTCTGTACTGACCGACGTATGGGGAATGTCGTCAGCGTTGGTCCAGGTAACGGTTGTTCCGACGGGCACGGTGATCGTCTGCGGCCCGAAAACGAAATTATCGATTTTAACCCCCGCCGTTGCCGCCGACGGTTGTGCGTTCGCGGCTACGCTGGATGACGCTGCGGCTAACAGCACCATCGCAATCAATACCGGCAACGCCACGCTTGCAAGACACACAATTTTCTTCGTCATGACTTTCCTCTCGAATGTTGTTTTATCGCTATTTGTGTTATGTCCTGGCCCGCCTGCGGCAAGAACGAGTTAGCTGCTGAGCGGTGAATCGATTACCGCAAGACTTCGACCGCTCACTAGGTAATTCACATCGGTGATGCCCAACACCTTTTGCAACTGCTCGGCTGGCACCTTCATCGGTCCGGCCGAGGGAGCTGTTCCCGGCGCAGGTTGCGGGAAGGCAGTCGACATTGCTGTGTGGAACGAAACCTTGCCCTCCACCTTTTGCATGATCTGGTGAATGTGGCCGTTCAACACAGTCACGGAACCGAAACGCTTGACGTAAGACAAGGCTTGTTCGCTGTCGTCGGTTCCCCAGCCCCAATCGGGATAGATGGTCCACAGTGGAATGTGGGCAAAGAGCACGATCGGAGTGCTAGTGGACCGGCCCTTGAGATCGTTCTCCAGCCACTCCAGTTGTTCGTGACCGAGCGACCCCATGCCTCCAGCTTTCAGATTGGCGACATTCACGAGACCAACGAAATGCACACCTTTGTGATCGAAGCTGGACCATCCCGTGCCCTTGGTGTCCTTCCCATAGCGCTGGAGATATTGCTCGCCGTTGTCGGTCAGCATGTCATGCTCACCCGGCACAAAGTAAATCTGTTTCGCGGACGCTCCTTTTAACACCTGGTCCAGCGTGTCGAACTCGCTCGGCTTCGAGAGCTGGCTGAGATCCCCGGTGTGAATGATGAAGTCTGGCTTCTGGGGCATTTCATTGATCTTGTTAATTGCCGTTTGCAGCGTAGCGGCAACGTCCGGATTTGCCGGCTTGTTAAAACCGATGTGGCTGTCGCTGATCTGCACAAAGGTGAAGTCCGCCCCTTTGTCGGCATGCTTGCCGTAGCTTTTGGCGAATGCCTTGGACACCGGGACGCCGCCGCTCATGGTCCAGACCAGGCCTGTACCCGCCCATGCCATGCACTTCAGAAATCCGCGACGATCAACGCCGTCGTTGTTGAGGTCTTGCAAACTCTGATCGATAAGATCTTGCTTCTTGTCCGGCATTTGTCCTCCATGGTTGGTGACGTTCTGAGTTGATAACCTGCATAAGCCGCTTTTATTCCCGTCGCAGGTAGCAAAATAATTTGGGCGATGGTTCGGCGGCGTATTTCCTTCGACGACTCCTGGGAAGAGAACGGGCAGGGACATTCCTGCGGATCTGATTGACCTTTTACCAGTCGGTCCGGCACTAAAGACTCTCGAGAAACAAGCAGGCGGAGGGCCTCCGGCGCCCTCCGCCTTCGCTGGCCAACGCTAGAACTAGAAATCCGGGCCAGTCGTGGTGTGGATAGCCAAAGTATCAACAATCGAAAAATCCCCGAAAATCCAGACGTTGTCCGCTGACGGAACAACTCCGGCAAACAGAAGATCACTCACGAACGTTCCTTTCGTGGGATTGGGACTGGGGGCAATCTTCCAACTGGTTCCGTCCCAGTGCAAAAGCAATGTCATCTGGTGCCCCGATCCGTCGGCCGCGAAGTAGGAACCAAACGCCCAGATGTCAGTCGGTGAATTGGCCGTCAATCCAAGCAAACGGTTCGATTGATTGACGCTGTGCGGTCCAACATTCGGGCTCGGCACCACCGTCCAACTCGTGCCGTCGAAGTGTTCGATCAAGGTCAGTGTGGCGGACTGCTGCGGAGGCGCGTCCGGCGTGGAAAAGCCTACCGCCCATACATCATTCGGGGCCAGCGCCAGCACGGCATTCAACTCATTTGCACCCCCGCCTACATGTGGAGTTACAGCGCTGACCCAGTTCGTGCCATTCCAATGGATCGCGAGGGGTTCGTTGCTGCCTGTAGTAAGAGGAGCAACCCAGCCCACCGCCCAGGTGTCATCGATGGCGTCGGCGGAGACGCCGGTCAAGGCCTCAAAGGTGTTCGTGTTTATAAGTGTCGGTGTCCACGCCGAGCCGTTCCAATGCTCGAAAAGGTTGAAGCTCAAGGCCTGGCCATTTGAAAGGTCTTGCACCAGATTGCCGACCGCCCAAATGTCATTCGCCGAAGTCGAAGTCATGGCGAAGAGATCCGCCTGCGAGTTCGGCGGGAACGTTGGGTTCGGGAACAGGCTCCACTTGGTTCCGTTCCATCGTTCGATGATTTGCCCTGGGTTGGCCCCTAGAGTTACGTTCCCTACTGCCCAGGCTAGCGTCGGTGAAATATCGACGACTCCTTGCAGGTCCGCAGTAAGTTGACCATTAATCAACGGCGCCGGAAAAGCGGTCCACTTCGTGCCATCAAAGTGGATCGTCGAATCTCCTACCGCCCAAATGTCGTTCGCCGAGGATGCCGATGCCGCAAAAAGAGCATTATTGAGGTTCTCATTCGGGGTTGGGACTACTTTAAAAATTGAGCCTGCCCCTGTTTGTGCTTCCGCAGGCGCGCCTTGAAACATCACAGCTAATCCTAGGAACATCACCACGCTAAACGTAAGTTTCACAATTCCTCCTATAAATATTGTTTTGGATGTGTCGGTTTCGACTTTCCCACTTGATAACTTGCACGAATCGCTTTTATTCCCAGCAAAGTCAAAGATTGAAGTGAAAGGTTGTGGGAGAGCATTGACGACTTCAGTAAGTGGAACGAAAGCCTAGAGGATAGAACGACGGTACTCTCGTCGACAGGCCATCGCGCAAAATACGCAACGTATCCCGAATCAGATTTTGACGTTGTAGCGCCGTCACGTTTGTTCGCCGCCAGCTGGGGGCGAGAGGAATGCAGGGTAGTGAAGTATCCGCGTCGAATCCTTCGCCGGACCTGCATTCCTTTCTCTAATTGCTGAGCCGGTTAGTTCCCCAGGTACCGCGCCACTGTTAAGGTTGTGATTCCTGTCGTGAAGTTCACCTGTTTCCCGACCACAACGATGTTACCGTCTGCTTGTATCAGCACTCCGGAAATGGCAAAAGGTGTGGCCACTGATCCGCCGGTGGCGAATGCAGTGTCCAGGACGCCGTTGGATTCGAATCGCGCCAGACCACTGCCGCCGCCGACCACGATTTGCCCATTCGATTGGAGAGCGATTGCCGCTGGCTGGCTCTGGTTCCCTCCGCCGAAGGTGAACTTCGTGGAGGTGAAAGTAGGATCAAGAACTGCTGTTTCGCTGAAACGAAACAGTTCGCCGGCAGTCTTCTGGAATCCGTTACCCACAATCGCAGCCTGAACATAGTCGCCGTTGGGCTGGAAGACAATCGCTTGGGAGGATGGGGACGACGGGTTGGACGCTACCACTGTTTCGGGCGTCACGTTCGATTGCAACACTCCCGTCGAGCTGAACTCTTCGGATCCCGCGCCGCTAACGCCCAAATAGGAACCGTCGGAGAGCTGCGCCAAAGCTGTGGGAACGATAGGAGTGGGCTCCTCCACAATTCCTCCCGTGCCAAAGGTCGAATCGAGACTACCGTTGGGGTTGTACCGAACCAGAACCGTTGGAGACGGAACTCCTCTCATACCCGATCCCGCACCCCCAGCCACCAGTATCTGGCCGTTAGGCTGCACCAGGAGCGCAAAAACTGTAGGAAAAACTCCCGTGGGAACGGTCGTCACCAATCCACCTTGGCCAAAGGTAGTGTCTAGTTGGCCAGTGGGCAAGAACCGCGCTAGCGCGAATTCAGTGGCCGCCGTAGTTCCAGTAGTTGTTCCTGCTACTACGATGTCGCCGTTGGACTGCATCGCGGCCGCAACCGGCATACTGTCGCCGTTGGCGAAGAACGTGGCGGTCGTCTTGCTCAACAGCTTCCCGCTGGATGTGTATCTGAGCAAAGCAAACCCTTCGACGCCGGGAACACTGGTCTTGTTGAGCCCGGTGACGACCGCGATGTTGCCATTGGATTGCTCAAAGGCGGTTAAGGTCGTGGCAGTGAGGCCGAGATTTGCGGTTACTGTCCCGCCCGTGCCGAAGGTTGGGTCAAGAGTACCGGCCTGGGCTTGTGCGAAGTTAGCGCCAAACGCCAGTCCAAGTGCCAATAGTCCCGCGATCGTATGAAGTGTGGCTTTTTTCATTGCTTTTCCTTTTGTATTTGATTTTTGGTTCAGAGCATTCGTTCACCAGGGCCGTGCTTCCCGGCTGGCTCCGAAATGTCTGTCAGTGTTGATAACTGGGAGGCAATTTATTTATTCCAGGCCTGTTCCGATTAAGTCGTTAGTTGTCTGCAAGATGTCTGAGAATTGTCTGCGAGATGTAAAGGTTGGGTAGGCTCTTAATAAAAGGTTTTCACGATCCCGGTCGTCGCAGGCGCGCCTTTGCGCAAAGAATTCCAACAGTTCGACCTCGCACGTGCGTGTCGGGGATTTCCGCAATGTAACCTCTGTATCTACCTTCACAAATACCCTTTGCTATTCCCACCTAATCCCATTTATGCATTCGGTCTCGTCGGAGCACCTTAACTAGGGAGATTCACACCGCTCAAAAAACCGCCTAAGTGCCCGGTCAAGGCAACGAGACCGACTGCCAGAAGCTCAAGCGCCAGGCGGTAGGTCGGCAAGTAAACTGTCCGTCGTCGCGCGCGGAAATGCACCCACCACACCAGCCAGATCATCACCGTCGAAACACATGCCAGAACGAGGTGCTGCAACAGGATGCCCTTCAGTTTCTTTCCCTCGAGTTGAAACTGCCACGCGAGTAGCCCGGTAGCGAGAACCGGGACCGTTGTGATCGCTGCCCCCAGCAGGTTGTAATATGCCGCGTGCGACAAGCTACGGCGCTTGGTCCATTGCGCGATAAAGTCGAACGCCACCGCAGTGATGAACAGCGCGATCGGAAAATGGATCAGCACAACATGTTGCGCATGCTTGGCCAAAAGTGCTGTCTTAAGATCAAAAGGATTTACCATTGCCATACCCCTTCTAGATTTGCTGAGTGTCCTCAATGCCTAGTGGTTCTAAATCCTGCGAGTATCTGCTTGCAGCACATGTTCATTTCACCTGAAATCGTGCGAGCCGCGAAAAGTCCTCACCCCCGCGCAAAGGAGAGAGCAATCGCGGAGGTGAGGCTCGCACACGCTACGGTAAGTAGTAGCGGAACGAAGTAAAAATCATTTCGTCCAGTCCGTGCGGCTCTCCGCCCAACTCCGACCAAGTGTTGCGGTCTACCTAGGAGAGCTTCGGTCCCTCTGGATGCGGCCGCCGGTTCACTTTTTCTTTCGACCCGTCACGGCTAGGAGCTGATGCCGCATTTGAGTTGCATGAGTCTCAGTGGAGATAACAGACCTTCTGATCTTTTATTCCAGGCGGGCCTAGAGAATGTGACTCCAGTTCGCTCTTTGATAGTGGCTACGTTACTTTGTGTATCGAATTGCTTCGGGAAAAGGTTCCATCCGAGAGGAGCACTGAAGACTTCGTGGAATTGTGAGAGATCCACGCTGAGTTTAGAGAGTTTCCCCTCAAGTGGTGCAATGGATAAGGGGAGAAAAAAATCCTCCCCCAAAGCATCTATCCTTTGCTTACGCTAATCGAGCTAGTTGGTCACACTGAAATTCCGGTTGCTTTGCAGCGTTGCCTTCGGAGTGGTCACGGTCACGAGGCCTGCGGTCGCCCCCGTGGGCACTACGGCGGTCATATACGTGTCTGACACGACAGTGAAGTTGGCCGCAGCAGTTCCGTTAAATGAGACGGCGTTGGTTCCCATGAATCCCTGCCCGAGAATTTCGACAGTCGCACCGACTTTCCCCGACGTAGGCAGCAAGCTCACAAACGGTTTAAGACCGAGATTCAGGGAGTAAAAAACCCCCGTATTGTTGATGTCGCCGCCCAGCGACGTGTCTCCGTATAGGATGCCGTTCGTGTGCTGGATCGGCGTCACCAGAGGCTCCGCGCCATTAGTGGCGTTAAAATCCTCGCATACAGTGAACGTACCCTTCGGGGTGATCCGGAAGAAGGTCCCGTAGCCGTTTCCTCCTCGCTGCGCAGCGCCGTAATAATTGCCGTCGCTTGCCTGAACTAGCCCAGCGTTAGCGTAGGCCCCGTCAGTGCTCCCATTAAGAGCGTGGAGTTCCGCGAAGGAGCCTGTTGTGGTGATGTCAAACACGTCACCGAAGAGACTGGCACCGGTGGTGGTTCCGTGTAGCTTGGCGTCGCTACCCTGAACTAATCCAGCATAGGGGTAGGCGCCATCGAAAACGTCAAAGGTGAAGAGCAGCGTGAGTGCAAAGTCTCCCGACGGCACTATCTTGAAGATCGTACCGTAGTTGAAACCGAATCCGGCCGTCGTTCCGTATAGGTTCCCATCAGTGGCCTGAACCAAAGGACCAATCGGAAAGGCGCCACGGATCGCGTCGAACTGATAGATAGTCGTCAGCTTACCGGAGGGCGTCAGTTGGTATATCGTCCCCACTGTGTTCGTGCCGCCTTGGTATGTTGTTCCATAAAAATTCCCATCCGTGCCTTCGATGGGCCCAGAGTAGGGAAATTCACCGTCGTTGCCCCCTGTGAAGTTCCACAGAATCGTCAGCTTTCCCGAAGGCGTAAGTTTAAACACCGTCCCGCAGCCACCGATGCAGGCGGTTCCCGTTCCGCCGTTGAAGGTTGCCCCGTAGAAGTTGCCGTCAGTCCCCAACGTCAGTCCGCTGGAAGGCTGGCCGGTGGTGCTGGTGAAATTGTAGATGACGGTCAGCTTCCCTCCAGGCGTAAGCTGGAACGCCGTCCCCATATTATTCTTTCCTCCAGATAGCGTCGTGCTCCAAAGGTTGCCGTCTCGCCCTTGCGCTATGACGCCAACGGCTTGGGGACTCAGTGGGTCCCCCGGATGGTCACCGAAGTTGTAAATTGCGTTGAAGCTGGATTTGAGGTGGCAGGCGTCGGCATGTGCGCCAGTCGCCACGAGCGCAACCATCAACACCACCAGCGCAATCCAAGGTTTTGACAAGCTCGATTGCATTCCGCGCGAAAACCTAACACTCAACATTTGATCTCTCTTCATAATTTCTCTCCTCAGATGCGGGCGCGCGGTTCACCTTTTTCTTTCAAACTGTCACAAAGCTCGAGCCAGATGCCGTCTTTGAGCTAAACAAGTTTCACTGGAGATAACAGACTTTCTGATCTTTTATTCCAGGGCGGCCTGGAGAATGTGACTCCAGTTCGCTCTCTGACTTGTGGTGCAGAACCGACAAGAACTAGTTGTATTCCACGAGAATCTCGGATTCGGACTCGCTGTGTACAACCGTCAACACACGGTTTTATTCCAAGGAATCTTTGTGAACTACGGGAATAAAATGCTTCCTCGCTGGTTACCCTTGTGTGCATGTCGGAGAGAACCTGCCACCGGAGTCGTTCGAGCAGCTAGCCATGCCCCACTTCGAGCGGCTCTATAACTTTGCCTGCTGGCTGACCCATGACCGGCAAGAAGCTGAGGATCTTGTGCAGGAGACTTACGCCAAGGCGCTTAAGGGGTTTCCCTCGTTCCAGCCGGGTACGAATTTTCGCGCCTGGATCTACAAAATCCTGCGGAATGCTTTTCTGACTTCCCGTACCGGGCTGAAGGCGACTACTACCGTGGCGCTCGATCTTGAGGACGAAGAGAGAGCCTTGCCCGCAGTCGAGGAAACACCGGAGAGCATTTTGCTGCAGCGTTCGGACGGGCAGCTCGTGCAGCAGGCCCTGGAGGAGCTGCCGGTCGCCTATCGCGAGATCCTGCTGCTGTGTGAAGTCGAAGAAATGTCTTACCAGGAAATTTCTGCCGCTCTCGCCATCCCGATGGGTACGGTCATGTCACGTTTATCCCGCGCGAGAAAAGCCTTACGCGGTGGCCTACAACAACAGTTTGCGAAAGGATGAAACCAAATGGTGAACCATGGTTTGTGAATCTTGGAAGGCAAAACTCGATACCTACCTTGACGACGAGGTTCCAGAAGAGGAGATGCGCAGCTTCGACGCCCATGTGCGCAGCTGCCGCTCTTGCTCGGCGGATGCCCTTACGCGCGTACAGATGAAGCGGGCGATTCAAGCCGCTGGAAAACGTTACACTCCCAGTGCTGAGTTCCGGAAACGGATGCAGCAGAAGATTGCTGCAAAGCCGCAGCACAATTTTGGCCTGGGATGGAAGTTTGCTGTGGCGGCAGCCGCCCTCATCGTGGTCGGGACGTTAACATCGGCCTATCTGGGAACTCGATCCGGCAAAGATCAGGTTTTTAGCGAGATTGCAGACTTGCATGTGGAGACGCTGGCCAGTTCATCTCCCGTGGATGTGATTTCTACTGATCGGCACACGGTAAAGCCCTGGTTCCAAGGAAAAATCCCTTTCGCGTTCAATTTGCCGGAACTCCAGAACTCCGAGTTCTCTCTGCTTGGCGGCCGGATGACTTATCTAGATCAAACGCCGGGAGCGCATCTCATTTACGATGCGCGCAAGCACCATATTTCCGTGTTTGTGTTTCAGGAGCGCTCACTGCCAGCCAGGTTGGGCGAAAATTCTCTCTCTCCGAAGCAATTGCCGTTCAACCTAGAAACCTGGAGCCAAGGCGGGCTTCGCTATTTTGTGATCGGCGATGCCAGTACTGCGGACATTGATAGTCTTGCGAAATTGTTTAGAGGCGCGTCATAGATGTGATTATCCATGACTCTATTGCCTTGTGCCGGCCCGATTTCCCCTTCCAAATCCGGTCGGCGGCTGCTGTCCTTCCTCGGCAGCGAAACTCCGCCGCTCGTCTCTGTCATAGGCTCAGCATGTTAGTTGTCTGGCGGTCGCGCTTGCGTATAGTACAGTGCCGCGCAATCAATCGTGCGCACTCTGTAACTTTTCTCGGCGACTTTAGTCTTATCACCGCGCGGTGCCTGAACTATTGGCAAAGGATTAATTGCTTTCGTTGCCTTCTTGATCAGGCGGTATGCGACTCAAACTGTGGGAGTTAATTTAATGAGTAAAGTAATTCGCACGCTATTCATGGCCGGACTCGCTGTTGGTTTGGCTTCGCCAGTGCTTAGTAAAGCACAACAGGGAGATACACACGATGCAGGTGCAGTGTTTGTGATGACCAACGCGGTCGACAACAACGAAGTGATCGCATACCGTCGTGCTACCGACGGAACATTGCAAGAAAGCGGCAGATTCGCAACCGGCGGCCGTGGAAGTGGTGGTAATAACGATCCCTTGGAATCTCAAGGCTCGTTAACTCTCGGCCAGGATCACACGCTGCTGTTCGCAGTGAATGCCGGCAGCGGCAGTGTTTCTGTGTTTAGCGTTCACGGCTCACAACTATCGCTTGTGGACAAAGTGATCTCCGGCGGCAGCGAGCCCAATGCAGTGGCGCAGCACGGAAATCTTGTATACGTCAGCAACGTTGGCGGCAGCAGCAGTGTGGTTGGTTTCCGCTTGGATCACGGCAAGCTTACGCAAATTCCCAACTCCACACGCTTTCTTTCCACTAACAATTCGGGTGCGGGAGGTTTGGCATTCAGCCCCGACGGCAGGTTTCTGGTGGTGGTTGAACGTTTAACCAACGACATTGACGTGTTCAGTGTCCAAGGTGATAGCACTTTGTCCCCGATTGTGGTGAACCCTAGTGCAGGCCCGGGCGCATTCTCAGTGAGTTTCGCCACGGACGGAGCGGCTCTTATCTCCGAGACCGGTCCTTCTGGAGTAGCCAACGGCTCGGCTATCTCATCCTATGAAATCGCAGCTAATGGCGTACTAACGCCAATCAGCACCAGTGTTCCGACGCTAGGAGCCGCGAACTGCTGGAACGTGGTCACCCCTGACGGCAGCTTTGTTTACACTTCCAACGCCGGCTCGTCAACCATCTCTGGCTTTACCATCGCGGGCACTGGAGCATTGACTGCGTTGCCAGGAACAGTAGTCGGCGTAAATCCCGAGGGATCTACCAATCTTGATATCGCAGTCAGTTCCGATGGTAAGTTCATTTATACCTTGAACTCCGTCGCTGGGGCGATCGGCATCTTTTCCGTCCAGAAGGACGGAACGTTACTTAATGTTGGGTTTGCCAGCGGCGTCTCACCGCTCAGCGGCTTCAACGGAATAGCAGCATTCTAACTTCCACAATTCGTCCTGTGAGTTGCGGTGTCACCATCGCAACTCACGGATTCTTGCCTGAAGAGGGCAACTGCGCCGACTTCCGCGGATCGATGGAGCAGCGGTTCCAGTAGAATGCCCCCTATGAAATGCGACGGAATGGCTTAAGGCAAGAACGTATAACCCCGGCCATACACCGTGAGAAAGTGTAACGGGTGTGAAGGGTCGCTCTCGAGTTTCTGTCGTAGCTTCAGCATGTGGTTATCTATCGTCCGTGTGCAGGGGTAGTGCCAATAACCCCAAACTTCATTGAGAAGTTCATCTCGCGAGATTACCCGCTGTGCATTCTTTGCCAGGAACTCCAGCGTCTTAAATTCCTTTGGAGTAACGTTGATCTTCTCGCCGCCACGAGTGATCTCGGTCTTGAAGAAATCCACAGTCACGTCCGCGAAGACATACACGTCTGCACCCCGCCGACTGGAGCGCGACGCACGCCTGATTAACGCGCGCAGGCGCGCGACCAGTTCGCGCGGGCTGAACGGGATGGTCACGTAATCGTGGGCGCCCATTTCCAGGAGACGGACCTTGTTGGCGACATTTGAGCTCGTGCTCAGAATCACCAGGGGTAGACCGGGGATCAGATCCGCAATTTTCTTGCAAAGATCACACTCTGAAGATTCTGGGCGCGGTAAATCGAGGATGACTGCCGCGGGCACTTCCTGGCGAAGTCTCTCCAAACCACAAACGGCATCAGGAACGACATCGACCACATATCCTTCTGAGCAGAAAAGCCGCTCCAGAATCCTCCGCAACGCGCCATCGTGTTCAATCACCAAAATCCGCTCCGTGGGAGCCGGTCGCAGCTCGAATCTAGGAGTGTTCACGGTTACTGCCAAGGTGGTGGCCTCCATTAGCTATCCTCCTCCTAGTACGTTTCAAATGGAATGTGACAATTCTCTCGATAGTGGTACACCGGGAGCGCTCAGAAGTGACTCGCGAACTGCCTTCCGGGCTCTGGCCAGACGTGACATAACGGTTCCTATTGGGATCGACAATACTTCCGCGATCTCCTGGTACGACATCTCCTCCACCTCACAAAGCAGTAGGGCCTCCCGATAATGCACCGGCAGATCCTCGATGGCGCACTGTACCAGGTGAGAATTAGAGCGATTCAGTAGAATTGTTTCGGGAGTCTTCGTATCCACCGTCAGTTCAGGTCCGTCCTCCTCCGAGTCCATCGCAACGGTCATGCGCCGATCGAGTTTTGTGCGCGAACTTAGAAAGGTGTTTCTCAGGATCTGAAACATCCATGCGCGAAAATTGGTGCCGTACTGAAAGGAAGCAAAGCTGCGCAAGGCTTTGAGATAGGTCTCTTGTACCAGGTCCTCGGCGTCGTGCGAGTTTTGCGCCAGCCAGCGCGCGAAGTTGTAAAGGGAATCGAAGAGCGGCAGGGCCAACTCTTCGAACCCTGCCAACGGTTGGTCGTCCTGGGAGGACGAAGCCCCAAATCTGACCATCCCTTGTGAGCTAAGTCCAATATTCCCCATTTGCCTTCTCCTGAATCAACTCGAACCCACGGTTGCAGCCCATCTAATGCGCGAGTCGTTCTGGCGTCAATTAACCAAGGACTTTTTCCACATATCCAGTTCATCGCCTCTTAAATAGTTGTCGGCTAGTGAGTTAGCGCAGCATATATACAGAATCCCGGAGTCTCTCGGTGCGAAGTGCTAGACTTCTGTGGGCAGCTCAAAGCGCCATGCAACCCCTAGCGCCCAAATCCGTCGCGCGATTCGGAAGCTTCGAGGTTTCATTCCAGTCTGGCGAGGTGCGCAAATCGGGTCTCAGGATCAGAGTGCAGCAGCAGCCGATGAAACTGCTGGAGATATTGCTGGAGCATCCGGGGGAAGTTGTCACCCGGGAGGAATTGCGCAGCCGAGTCTGGCCCAGCGAAAGTTTCGGTGATTTCGATCAGGCGCTCAATATCGCCATCGGGAAGCTGCGGAGTGCCTTGGGAGACTCGGCTGAGAATCCGCGATTCATCGAGACGCTTCCCAAGCGCGGCTATCGTTTTATTGCCGACGTGTCTGTTGTCGATACAGACGCCCGCCCGAAAAAGCTTGAATCTGTGGCTGCAGATCTGCCAGCCACAAATCCCGGGCATACGCTCCAGGGGACGAGGTTGGCAGTTGCACCCGAACGCCAACGGCGACCGACGCGTGGAGTCATCGTCGTCTTTGCGCTCGTCCTGGTTTTTTTGATTCTCTTCGTCTGGCTATTTCGTTCGCGGGCTCCTGCTCCCACCGGCATCCGATCCATAGCGGTGCTTCCTCTGGATAACCTTTCTGGTGACGCTTCACAGAATTACTTCGCTGACGGCATGACCGATGAGTTGATCACTGATCTGGCGCAGATCAGCGCTTTACGCGTAATTTCGCGCACCTCGGTAATGGTATACAAAGGAGCGCGCAAGCCTCTACCCCAGATCGCTCGTGAGCTGAATGTGGATGCTGTAGTAGAAGGCACAGTGCTCCACTCCGGCGACCAAGTGCGTATCACGGCGCAGTTGATCGAGGCCTCTACGGACAAGCACCTATGGTCCCAGAGCTATGAGGGTGAGTTGCGGGATACCTTGGCGCTCCAGAACAGGGTGGCTAGCGCGATTGCCGATCAGATTCGGATCAGTTTGACTCCGCAGGAAAAAGCTGCGCTGAAAAACGTAAGGGTTGTTAATCCTGAAGCTTACGAATCTTATCTTAAAGGGCGCTACTTCTGGAACAAGCGAACGGCGGATGGTTTGAAAGCCGCTCTAGCTTATTTCAACCAGGCAATCGAAGAGGACCCGAAATACGCCCAAGCTTATTCTGGCTTAGCCGACACTTATGCATTGTTGGGAGACTGGCAGTACGCAGTGATGACCCCCAAAGAAGCGTTCCCCAAAGCCAAGGCGGCGGCGATCAGAGCGCTGGAGTTGGACAGCACACTTGGTGAAGCCCACAACTCGCTTGCATTTGTCCTGGATGGCTTCGACTGGGATTTTGACTCTGCCGGGAAGGAATTTCAGCGGGCCATTGAACTAAATCCAGGCTACGCCACCTCTCACCATTGGTATGCGTGGCACTTGAGCCTGTTGGGCCGATTTGACGAAGCGATTGCGGAAATGAAGAAAGCGGAGAACCTGGACCCGCTGTCTCTTATTATTAACGCCGATCTGGCAGAGCTTCTTGTCCTCGCCCACCACTATGACGAATCCATAGCACAAAGCCGCAAAACGGTCGAGATGGATCCTAATTTCGCTCTCGCCCATAATCAACTCGCCCAGGCGTACCTTCAAAAACACATGTACGATGAAGCGGTCGCAGAGCTTAAAAAAGCAGCCCAGCTTTCTGGGGATAGCCCTACCTGCATAGCCAACCTCGCTCGCGCTTACGTCGCATCCGGCAGGCGGAGCGAAGCCGAAAAACTGTTGGGCGATCTGAAGAAGCGCTCAAACGCTACTTATTCGAATGCTCCCGAGATCGCCATGATCTATGTATCTCTCGGCGACACAGATCAAGCTATGAATTGGCTTGAAAAAGGCTACGAAGAGCGATTTAACCCTGGCGTTTTATTGCGGCCGGGCTTCGATCCTCTCCGCTCCGGCTCGCGCTTCCAAAACCTTCTGCGCCGCATTGGACTATCTGGGTGAGTGTGTATTCCCAACGGTGCCAAAAACTAGCAAAATTCAAAAAAGCTCTTTGAGCTCTGCTTAGTGTGGTGTTTCTGAGCTTCTGACTCTCGGCGTACCATTCTTCCGAATTTGCAAACCCTCGTTTGACAATTAATTGACAACTGAACCGTATCGCACAACCCCCTCGTATAGTCCAATGTTCGTCACCACCGAGAAACCGTCGTTCAAAGGTTGCAGGCGTCCATAAGACAGCTTGGCGTGCGCAGACAGCGAAGACTGGGTATCCGTGTGTCAAAATTAAGGAGAATGGAATGATCTTACAAAGCTATGTTCGTAAGAAGTCTCTCAGCTTTACCTCAGTCATGGTCCTTGTTCTCGGTTTGTCGCTGGCGGTGACCGCCCGCGCACAAACTATCAATCAACTATTTGCTTTCACCTGTACCAGCAGCCTCAGTAGCGACACGTGTCCACAAGGAGCGCGGCCCGATATCATCCTTCAAGCCTCGGACGGAAATTTTTACGGCGCCGCGCAAGTTACCGATGAGGGCGTCTCCGATCCACAGGGCGGCACACTTTTCAAACTAACCCCTGCCGGAAAGTTCACCCGGCTCTTTACCTTCACCCAAAGCGCTGGCGGATTCCTGAACGGCAACAACCCCGCAGATGGTTTTGTGGAGGCTAACGATGGATTTCTCTACGGCACAACCTTCAACGGCGGCAAACAAAATGACGGGGTGCTCTTCCGGATTAGCAAAACGGGCACGGATTTCAAGGTTCTTCATAACTTCTGCTCATCCGCAAAATGCACCGACGGCAGTATTCCCAACGGCCTCTTGCTGGGACAGGACGGCAACCTTTACGGGACCACACTGGAAGGGGGATCACCGGTTAGCCCGTGCCCAAGTTCCGGCTGCGGCACGATCTTCCGTTTCGAGCCGACGACCGGCGCTTTTGCCGTTCTCCATAGACTGACCGCCGTTGCTGATGGTCTTCAACCATTTGGGATGATTCAGGCAGCCAACGGCAACTTCTATGGTGTCTCGCAGGGACTCGATGTCAACAGCTTCAATGAGGATATCTTCCAATTCACGCTGGCGGGCCAATTCACGGTTCAGTTCAAGTCGGCTTTGTTTGATACCGGCATTAGTGGACTGACCCAAGGCGCCAACGGCAATCTCTATGGAGCCT
>Ga0210394_10004317_pt1 | contig 16737 bp, 12 predicted proteins | sample IncBWC12MmetaG_FD_160121 | JGI IMG/M metagenome (GOLD analysis project Ga0210394, IMG submission 160121) | Forest soil microbial communities from Barre Woods Harvard Forest LTER site, Petersham, Massachusetts, United States - Inc-BW-C-12-M | ecosystem: Environmental > Terrestrial > Soil >... | reverse complement strand
TGTGAGGCGATCGCGAACGCGGGTGCCGACGAGATCCTCTTCAGAGGAATCGGCAACGACAAGTTGAGGCGGCATCCAGGTATCGCCAGCGGCGACGCGCCGGACGCACTCCACCAGTGAGTTGCCGCTGACGTTGCGGAAGACCACGCCACGGAAGCCGAGTTGGAGATAGCCGGAGGCGGAGTCAGAGTTTTCGGCGATCACGATGCCGCGGCTGCCGGCGCCCTCAAGCAGTTTCCTCATGCGAACCATGTCTGGCCGCAGCGATGCAGCGAACAGGACGATGGAGCCGGGAAACGTTGTGACAGCGTGTAGAAGCCGTTCGAGATCGGCGCACTGAGCAATGATGCGCAGCTCGTCGTGGGTGGCCAGCACTTTTGCTGTACCGGCGCGGAAGATAGCTTGAGAATCCGCAAGAATGATCTTATTCATGAATTGCGCCTCATCTTACCATGTCTAGGAATATCCCGGTGCCGCCAAAAGTCCAGAAGGTTGCCGCCGGTTTGGGGCGGATCGTGATCGGCTTTGCCGGAGCCGGTTGCCACGATTGTGTAGCCCCCATGTTGGCTTGCAGCCGTCGAGGCGTTCCTTCCGGCCTGTTTGCTTGGCTTGGCTCATCCGGGACCCACCGTTCTGCAGATTCTCTCCGTTCCCTGGAATATCGGCAGCGAGGGGGCAGAAGTGTATATAAATGTGGCGTTTTCGGACAATCTGTCAAGACGCGTTGCCTTTCGTCCGGAATAATCTCCGGGGCGAATCACGTTTACGGATCAGAAGTACTGGGTCTTATTGAAGATAGTAACGTGCCTATGAGCAAAAAGGAATGACTCATTAGGGTTACTTACGGGGGATTTTGGGGAAAGGCGGGGTCCAGGCGCCAGGGGCTAGAAGCTAGAGGCTAATGAATTTGCGGGGTGGAGATTCTGGACCTGTTGACGGGGGAATTAGAGTAGGGTCATGGCTAGGCCAATCCTATTAGCGGTCGATGACGACGTGAACGTGCTGGAAGCGGTGGTGCAGGACCTGCGGCGCCAGTATGGAGCAGAGTACCGGGTAATGCGCGCGGCGAGCGGACAGGCGGCCCTGGACACTTTGAGGCAGGTGAAGGTGCGCGAGGAACCGGTGGCCCTGTTGCTGAGCGACCAGCGCATGCCGGGGATTACAGGGGTGGAATTTCTGGAGCGGTCGCGAGAGATCTATCCGAATGCCCGGCGGGTGCTGCTGACAGCCTACGCGGACACGGAGGCGGCGATCCAGGCTATCAATTCGGCCCGCATCCACTACTACCTGAACAAGCCGTGGGATCCGCCGGAGGAGAAGCTCTACCCGGTGCTGAGTGACCTGCTGGACGACTGGAAGGCTGGTTACCGGGCTCCTTATGAAGGCCTGCGGGTGGTGGGGCACCGGTGGTCGGCGCGGGATCACGAGATTCGCAGCTTTCTGAGCTGCAACCATGTTCCATACCGCTGGCTGGACGTGACCGGGGACGAGGCGACGAAGCTGCTGCAGGAGCGGAAGGTGGAAGCCGACGTGCTGCCGCTGGTGCTGTTTCCTGACGGCAGCGTGTTGAAAGCTCCGGATGCGGACTTGCTGGCGGAGCGGGTGGGACTGAAGTTGCAGGCCAGCCAGGCCTTCTATGACCTGGTGGTGGTGGGCGCGGGACCGGCGGGGCTGGCGGCGGCGGTTTATGGGGCCAGCGAGGGATTAAAAACGCTCGTGATTGAGCCCGAAGCGCCGGGAGGGCAGGCGGGGACGACATCGCGAATCGAGAACTACCTTGGGTTCCCGGCGGGGATCACGGGCGCGGACATGGGGCGGCGGGCGCTGATTCAGGCCACGCGGTTCGGCACGGAGTTCATTACCCAGCGGGCTGCGGGGCTGCGGATCGACGGGCAGTACCGGTTTATCCAGATGGGGGATGGGCGAGAGGTTTCAAGTCACGTGGCGCTGCTGTGCCCGGGCGTACAGTACCGCAAGCTTGACGTGCCGGGAGCGGATCGACTGACGGGGCGTGGAATCTATTACGGCGCTGCGCTGGCGGAGGCGCCCCAGTGCAAGGACGAGGATGTGTACGTGGTGGGCGGGGCGAATTCGGCAGGGCAGGCGGCCCTGCATTTTGCCAAATACGCCCATAAGGTGATGATGTTGGTGCGCGGACGGGGTTTAGAGGCCACCATGTCGAAATACTTGATCGATGAGATCGGTCACACATCCAATATTGTGGTGAGACCCGGAACGCAAGTGGTGGAGGCCAGAGGCGATGAGCATCTGGAGTGCCTGCGGCTGAAGGGACCGGACGGCGAGGAAGAGGCTGCGGCGAACTCGCTGTTCGTATTTATTGGAGCAGCGCCGCGAACCGAATGGCTGCCGCAGGAAGTGCTGCGTGACGAAAAGGGCTTTGTGCTGGCTGGACCGGATTTGAGAGTGGATGGAAAGCTCCCCACGCAGTGGCGCGAGGCGAGGGAGCCTTTTCTGCTGGAGACGAGCGTGCCTGGTGTATTTGTGGCTGGCGACGTGCGGCACGGATCGGTGAAGAGGGTGGCCTCGGCGGTGGGTGAGGGATCGATCGCGGTACAGTTTGTGCACCAGTATTTAGCGGGATTCTAAATGCAGGAACTAGGGACGAGGGACGAGAGAAAAGATAAAGCACAGAAATTCGGAATACAAAGAGACCGGGGGACTGGGGCGAGGGCGCGGAATGCTTGAGGACGCGGGAGCAGTAACGGAAAGTGAACGACCACAGGTGGAATCTGTGGCTTTTGCGGAGATAGTGGAGAGGCTGCGCAGCTTTCCCACGTGGGCGGCCTCTAACCTTGAAGCGTGGCGCGGCGTGGAGACGGCGGAACTGGTCCGGCTGAGCCCGGGCGCGGTGCTGACCAAGCCGGGGGATTCGCCACTGCAGTATGCAGTAGTTCTCGAGGGCAAGCTGCGGGCTGACCGGCCGGAGCAGGACGGCACCGTGACCACAGTGGGTTACTGCATGGCCGGCGGTGGGTTTGGCGAGGCCCCGCTGCTGCACGGGAAAACGGCCGCGAGCTTCCTCGTGCATGCCATCGAGCCGTCGGTAGTGGTGCGCTTCAGCGAAGAACAGTTCTGGAGCCTGCTGGCGTGCTGCCCGTCGGTGCGGCAGATGATCATAAGGGATTTTTCGGAGCGGATGCAGGCCTACCAGGTGGAGGCTCTGCACCGGGAAAAGCTGGTAACGCTGGGGACCTTGGCGGCGGGATTGATGCATGAGTTGCACAATCCGGGTTCGGCGGCCAAGCGCTCGGCAGCGCTGCTCAGGGAGAACTTGATGCGCCTGCAGGAGATTGCACTGCGCATCAGCGACCGACCCAAGACGCGCGAGCAACTGGACTGCATGAAAGACCTGATGCAGCACACAGTGAACAGCTGCCGCATGGCCGCGATGAGCAGCATGGAACAGGCCGACGCGGAAGAGGCGCTGAGCGAATGGCTGGCCGGGGCGGGAGTAGAAAACGCGTACACCATCGGGCCGGCGCTGGTCGCCATGGGCTTCAACCGCTCGGAGCTGGATTGCGCGCGGCAGTACTTCGATGCGGCGTCGTTTTCCGATGCACTGAACTGGCTGGGAGCGCTGGTGTCGAGCGTATCGCAGGTCTGTGCCATCGAGGACAGCATAGGACGCATTTCAGAACTGGTGATGGCGGTAAAGAAGTTTGCCTACGACGAGAAGACACCTGCCAAGGAGCTGGACGTTCACGACAGCCTGCAGAGCACGCTGACGATCCTGGGGCACAAGCTGCGGATAAAGCAGATCAAGGTGGAGAAGTGCTTTGCGGCATCGCCTTCAACGATTGCGACGCGCGGCTCAGCGCTGAGCCAGGTATGGACGAACCTGATTGACAATGCGGCGGATGCTTCGCCGGCGAACGGGGAGATCGAAATCAGCACCTGGACGGAGCCGGAGTGGCTGGCGGTGTCGATTAGCGATCATGGAGCGGGGATTTCCGACGATGTGCGGCCGCACATTTTTGAGGCGTTTTTCACCACCAAGCCGCAGGGGTCTGGAACCGGGCTGGGATTGGAGATTGTGCATCGCATTGTGACGCAGAAGTTCGGCGGCAAGATCGACGTGGAATCGCAGCCGGGGAATACGCGGTTCACGGTGCGGCTGCCACGGAAGCCCAGCTGACGGCGGTTGTCTCAGGCCGGTCGCGTAAACTGGGCGTTCGAGGTTGAATCGCTTGCGCTGGAGAACGCTGTTCGAGCCGCCGCGCCCTGATGCACCCTTCCCGCTGTGGATGATCTTTCCGGTCATCTTTTCGGCGCTCTACCTCACCCATTTCACGCTGCTGCGCCTGCCCTACTACTGGGACGAGGCAGGCTATTACATTCCGGCAGCGTGGGATTTCTTCCGCACTGGCTCGCTGATTCCGTCAACCACAATGAGCAACGCGCATCCGCCGCTGGCGAGCATCTACCTGGCGCTGTGGTGGAAGGCTTCGGGATTTTATCCCGAGGTAACGCGCGAGGCGGTGCTGCTGGTGGCGTCTGTGGGGCTGCTGGGGGTGTTGCGGCTGGCGAAGAGGGCTAGCGGGTCAACGGCAGTGGCGTTTTGGGTTGTCGTACTCACCGGACTCTATCCAATCTGGTTTGCGCAGAGCACGCTGGCGCACGCTGACATTTTTGCGGCGGCTTGCACGGTGTGGGGACTGGTGTACTCCCTGCCGGATCGCGAACGCAGGCCGCGTGTCGCGGCGCTGTGGTTCATCGCGGCGGCGCTGTCGAAGGAGACCGCCATCGTGGTGCCGGTGACACTGGCCGTGATGTGGCTGGTGGAGGCGCTGCGCTCGCGGGGGTTGGAACGACGGCGGCTTATCGGGGGCTCGGCGTGGTTGGCGAGTTGCGTTGTGCCGCTGGCGGCGTGGTACGGCTGGCATTACGCGAAGACGGGATTTGCTTTTGGGAATGCCGACTTTCTGCGCTATAACGCCCAGGAGACGCTCACGCCGCTGCGGATCCTTGCGGCGTTCGGGCATCGCCTGCTGCACTTGTTTGCGCACATGAACATGTTTGTGCCGGCGCTGCTGACGGTGGCGGCGCTGATGCTGCAGCCCCGAAAGGATGCGGAGGGGAATGAGCGCGCGGGGCTGAGCGCGGGAGTGCGCTATCGCATTCTGATCCTTCTGGTGATGAACGCGCTGCTGTTCAGCGTGCTTGGCGGCGCGCTGCTGTGCCGCTACTTGCTGCCGATGTATCCACTGGTGCTGTTGCTGGCGGTGTCGACGTTTCGGAGGCGGGTGCCGTACTGGCCCGCGCTGGCGGTGCTTTCGGCGATGGGGTTCGTGGCGGGACTTTTTGTGAATCCGCCCTACGGCTTTGCGCCGGAGGACAATTTGACATACGCGCACATGATCCGCATGCACCAGGGGGCGATTGCGCGGTTGACGAATCTTTACCCCGGCGCGACGGTGCTGTCAGCGTGGCCGGTAACCGACGAATTGAGGCGGCCCGAGCTTGGCTACGTGAAGGGGCCGTGGGACGTGTGGGCGATCGACGACTTCTCGGAACCGCAGATTGAGCGCGCGGCGGCAGAGCCGGGGCGATACTCGGCGGCGCTGGTGTTTTCGACGAAGTACGATCCGCCGCCACTGGTGGTGTTGGGGCCGCAGAGCCAGGTGCTGGATGAACGCTACTTCGGGTTGCATCATGATCTGTCGCCAGAGGTGATTGCGCGGCGGTTGAATGGGACTGTGGCGTGGAAGACGGAGAATGACGGAATGTTTGCGGGGGTGCTGCGGTTTAACAGGCAGTTTGAGGCGGAGGCCACCACGCCCGTCACCGGCCCGTAACGCCTATAATCAGGCTGTCGTGTACGCACATTCTTCTCAATTTCTGCGCCGTGCTTCTCGCTTGGCGGCCGTCGCTGTGGCAGTCTCGTTTGCTGTGTGTTGCGGCGCGTGGGCGCAGGCTCCGGCCGATGCAGGGGAAGAGCACGGGCGGATTTTGCTGGTGCTTCCCTTCGATAACAAGACGGGGCAGCCGAGCCTGGAGTGGATACGGGAGGCGGCGTCAGAGATTCTGTCCACCAGGCTAGCCTCCGCGGGATTTGCGCCGCTGAGTCGCGCCGACCGGCTGTATGCCCTTGACCACCTGGGGCTGCCGCAGGGATTTCAGCCGTCCCGGGCGAGCGCGTTGAAGCTGTCGCAAACCATGGACGTGGATTCGATCGTGGTGGGAAGCTACCAGACCGACGGATCACAGATCGAGGCCGAGGCGCGGATTGTGGATGTGCCGCACCTGCGCATGGGCGACCCGATCCGGGCCAGCGGCGAGATGCAGAACCTGATCGCGGTGTTCGACTCGTTTGCCTGGAAACTGACGCGGCAGCTGGATCCAGGCTTCAGCGGGTCAGAGGAAACATTTGTGGCCGCCGGCGCCGACCTGGAGCTGGACGCCTTCGAACAGTATGTTCGAGGGATTTCAGAACCGGACCAGGCGGAGCGGTTGCGGCATCTGCAACAGGCTGTGAAACTTAGCCCAAACCTAAGCGCAGCGTGGATGGCCCTAGGCCGTGAATATTATTCAGGGCAACAATATGAGGAGGCTGCCACTGCCTTTGCCAAGGTCACGGGGACGAACGCGGATGCGCTGGAGGCTGGTTTTTATCGCGGACTATCTCTTATGTTTTCAGGCAATTACGGGAAGGCCGAGGTCTCCTTTGGCGGGGTAGCGCGGGTGTTGCCCCTGGCGCCGGTGCTCAACAACCAGGGGGTGGCCATCAGCCGTCAGGGGCATGATGGTACGGCGCTCTTCCGCCAGGCGGAAAGCGCCGACCCCACCGACGCCGACTTCCACTTCAACCTGGCGGTGAGCCTGAAACGGCATGGCGATTCGGCCGGAGCGATCGCGGAGTTGGGGCAATACCTGAAGATGCGGCCCAACGATAGCGAGGCGCTCGAGCTGGAATCGGCTTGGAAGCAGCCCGGTGGAACTTCGTCCGCGGAACCGCTGGAGCGGATTGTGCGCGGGTTCGACGCGGTGGCGTTCCGCCAGGCCGCCGTGATGCTTGACGAGATGGCGGCCAGCCGGCTGGAAGCGTTGACGCCGGAGCAACGCGCGCATACGCTGGCCGGACAGGCGCGGGATTATCTCTCGCGGGGCCTGCTGCTGGAAGCGGAACGACTCTACCAAACGGCAGTTGCTGCAGATAGCCGCGCGCAGGACGCTCACGAGGGACTGGCCGAGGTGAGGGAGCGCACTGGGGACACGGCCGGGGCCCGGAAGGAGGCGCAGGCGGCGCTGGAACTGCGACCCTCAGCCGCTGCGTATCTGGTGTTGGCGCGCCTTGACATGGCTGCCGATCACCTGGACGACGCCAGCCGTGACGCCGGCGAAGCGCTGAAGCTGAATCCCAACAGCCAGGCAGCCCAGGACGTCCTGCGTCAGGTAAACACACGCCAGGGGCAGTTGAAGCAGTAGCTGCGAGCGCGAGTTGCAGGCAGGAGCTGCCCTGAAGGAGCACCACATGCTTTCACGGATGGACGCGTTGCGGATTGACGGGTCGAGTGCCAGGGTTCGCGGCCCTTGGCGAATCTTCGGAATTTTGACGGGAGTTTTGCTGGGAGCCGCGATGCTGACGGGAGCAGCCCTGGCGCGAGCCCAGCAGCCGGTGGTTGAAAAGCTGGTGCTGGATGACACGATCCAGCCGGTGACCGCCGGAGAGCTTGATCGAGCAATTGCCCGCGCCAATGAAGGGAATGCCGCCGCGCTGCTGGTGGAGATCGACACTCCGGGCGGGTTGGTAGATTCTATGCGGCACATGGCGGGCGCCATTCTGAGTTCGCGTGTGCCGGTGATCCTTTATGTGACGCCCGCTGGGGCGCGCGCGGGGTCGGCTGGATTCTTCCTGCTTGAGGCGGCGGATGTGGCCGCGATGACGCCGGGGACCAACGCCGGCGCCGCGCACGTGGTGTTCGAGTTTGGCAAGCCCGATGAGACCATGACGCAGAAGGTGGAGAACGACGCGGAGGCGTTTTTGCGCTCCTACGCCACGCATCGCAACCGCAACGTGGATGCTGCGCTGGCAGCGGTAGAGAGCTCCCACGCGTATACCGCGGAGGAGGCACTGGACAAGCACTTGATCGACGTCACCGCTGCCAACGAGACGCAACTGCTTGCCGAGTTGAACAATCGCGAGATCACAAGGATGGACGGCAGCAAGCAGACGCTGCAACTGGCAAATGCGCGGATCGAGCTGGTGCGGCCGACGATGCGCGAAGACCTGCTGGGGTGGCTGATGAATCCCAATATCGCCCTGTTGCTGCTGGTGGGCGGAGCGCTGCTGATCTACCTCGAGTTCAACACACCGGGGACGATCGTCCCAGGCGCGCTGGGCACGCTGATGGTGCTGCTGGCGATATTCGCGCTCGATCTGCTGCCCATCCGCTACACGGCGTTGATGCTGCTGGTTGCGGCGGCTATTCTGATGGCACTGGAAGCGAAGATAGGCGGGCACGGGGCGCTGGCCATTGCAGGCATTGTGTGCCTCACGCTGGGCACGCTCACGCTGGTGGCCGCGCCGATCCCGGAGATGGCGGTAAACCCGTGGATTGCACTGGCGCTCAGCACCGCGTTTGGCGCCATCACGGCGTTTCTGGTGAGGCTTGCCGTGCGCGCCCGACAACTGAAGAGCCGCGTGGGACTCGATGCGCTGGTGGGCCAGGCCGCTTCAGCGATGGAGCCGCTGAACCCCGAAGGGCATGTGCTGGTTGATGGCGAGATTTGGCGCGCGGTGGCCGACGAGGCCGTCTCCAAGGGCACTGCGCTGCGCGTCACCGGCCACAAGCAATTTCTGCTGCACGTGACTCCGCTCGATCCACCGCACAACGCCGCTTGAGCATGGCAGGAGTACAATTCCGCTGACGCTCGGCGCAAGAAAAAGGAAGCTCGAAAGCCTATGTCCGAATCGACGATCCCGATTCTCGTTTTCATCGCCATCATCGTTTTGTACCTTCTCAACTCCATCAAGATTCTGCGCGACTATGAGCGGGCGGTGATCTTTCGGCTTGGCCGCGCGTTGACTCCTCCCAAGGGACCGGGCGTCATCCTGGTCTTCAGGCCTTTCGACCAGATGGTTCGAATTTCCCTGCGCCAAGAAGTGCTGGAAGTACCGGCACAGGATGTGATCACGCGGGATAACGTGACAATCAAGGTGAACGCCGTTGTCACGCTGTACGTGGTTGAGCCCAACCTGGCGGCCATCAAGGTGCAGAACTACGTCTACCAGACTTCGCAGTTTGCGCAGACCACGCTGCGCACGGTGCTGGGCGAAGTGGAGCTCGATGAACTGCTCAGCCATCGCGACAAGCTCAATTTGCGCATTCAGACCATCATCGACCAGCGCACCGAACCGTTCGGCGTAAAGGTAAATTCGGTGGAAGTGAAGCAGGTTGACTTGCCCGAACAGATGCAGCGGGCCATGGCCAAGCAGGCAGAGGCTGAACGCGAAAAGCGCTCCAAGATCATCCACGCAGAAGGCGAGTTCAATGCCGCGCAAAAGCTGGTGGATGCCGCGGCGCTACTGGCCACGCAGCCGCTGACGCTGCAGCTGCGCTATCTGCAGACCCTTACCGAAATAGGGGTGGAGAAGAACACGACTATTGTGTTTCCGCTGCCGGTGGAGTTGCTGTCGCTGCTGAACAAGCTAAGTGTCTCGGCCGCGCCCGCTGCGCCGGCGGTGGAGAAGCCTTAGCGAACGGCAAGTTGCGGCGCTTGGCATCCATGCAAAAGAGCGACTGCTTAAACGCATGAGGAATTGTTGTTGGCAGAGCGGGTTCCCGCAGCCGGCAGATGATTTACCATAACTTGCTCACGCGGCCTACACTAAGTGGAAGGACCGGCATCCGGGTAGACCTTGGCCGGTCCTGGAACTTTCGACAGGCCGCGCACGTCAGGCTTGCATCAGAGAGCCGAGTATGCACAGAGGTATTGGCGGAACAGCATTTGAACCAGCGGAAACGCGGCGCGACCGGGAACTTACCCTTGGACCGACGATCCTGGTGTTGCTCGGGCTGGGGTTATTTACTCTGTGCGGCGTGTGCTTTGTGTTTGGGTACGCGGTGGGGCAGCACGTTTCGCCACCGCCCGGAGCCGCCAAGGTGCAGGCCGCTGCGGCAACCGGCACGCCTGGACAGAACGTTTCAACGCAGTCGAAACCGGCGGCAAGCCAGAATAGCTTCCAGCAGCGGCCGGCGACGGGCACTTCAGACGATCCGGCAACGCAAACGCCGAATGCAGGTCAGCCCGCGCAGAGCACCCCGGTCTCTCCTCAACCGGCTCAGAACTCCACGCAGAATACCGCAAGTGTTTCCTCAACAGCGGTCTCCTCAACTGTCCCGAAACCTGCTCCCCCAGTGGTGCCTTTGGCGCAATCGAGCGGGCAGCAGGCGCCCGTTTCCACGGGCTCTGTGGTGAGGCCGGCGTTGCCGCAGGTCTCCGCGCAGCCGGGAACGTGGATGGTGCAGATCGCAGCTGTCTCGCATCCCGGGGATGCTGAGGTGCTGGTGAGCGCCCTGCGCAGGCGCGGTTACGCAGTCGCGGTGTATCGCGATCCCGTGGACACGTTGATGCATGTGCAGGTGGGTCCGTTTGCGAGCCGCAACGATGCGGCGGCCATGCGCCAGAAACTGCTGAATGACGGATATAACGCGATTGTGCAGCCGTAGCAGCTCGATAGTAATTCCCTTCCCGGCTCTCTAATCATGCGTCTCCGTATTTCGCATCCACTCGGGCAGGCCTGAAGCGATTGCGACCCGCATCGCTTCCATCAGTTCTTCGCGGGTGGTGAAGGCCTTCGGGTTGATTGGCGCATGGAAGATGACGTGTGCGGTGCTCGGCTTCACGCGCATACTCCCCTTGGCCATCATGCTCTCAGTGCCATAAATGGAGATTGGCACGCATGGCGCGCCAGCTTCCATGGCGAGATAGAACGGGCCTTTTTTGAAGGGCAGGAGGCGCCCGTCCAGCGAGCGGGTTCCCTCAACGAAGGTGGTGATGTGCAGGCCCTTATCGAGGACACGGCGGGCAGCGACCACGCTTTCAACCGCGCTCTCCACACGGCCGTCGCGATCAACGGGAACGAATTCACCCAGCTTGAAGCCGTAGCCTAACACCGGAATCTTCGTCAGCGAGCGCTTGATGAACGCCGACGTACGGCCAGGAATGCGCGGCAACAGGGCGGGCGGATCGAGGTTCGATACGTGGTTCGCCATGAAAATGCATGCGGTGCGCGGCGGGACGTTTTCGAGGCCCTCGGTCACGACGCGAATCCCCGCGAGCCTGAACGCAATGCGCACGATGCTCAGCGCAACGTCGTAAAGCGGCGTTGCATTTCCGGTGATCATGGCCCACGGAATGAACACGAGGGCAGCGGGAGTGCCGAGGATGACAATGGTACCGAGCAGAACGAGTGAGGCGATCATGACATGCGGGGCTTATCCCTGAGGCGTGCGGGCAGTTTCTCATAGATGCCCTCAAACCCCCCATTGGAAAGGATAGCTACCACATCGCCGGGTTGAAGTTGCGGGACCGTTAGGTTGAGGATGGCGTCGACATTGGGGCAAAGCTCCGCTGGGGTTCCCGCTGCGTTGAGAGCCTTCACCACATCTTCTGGATGCAGGCGCTCGTCTTCGGGGATGCGCTCCTGCTGATAGACGCCGGCCATCACAACGCGATCGGCTTGCTGCAGGCTCGCGACCAGGTCGTTGGCCAGCACTTTGCGGCGAAGGGTGTTGGAGCGGGGCTCGAGCACCGCCCACAGCCGCGCTTGCGGATAGACCGAGCGCAGCGCACGCAGCGTTTCGCGGATCGCGGTGGGGTGATGCGCGAAGTCGTCGATGATGGTGATGCCGTCAATCTCGGCGCGCACTTCGAGGCGCCGCTTGACGCTTTTGAAGCTGGCAAGAGCCGCGTTGATCGTGTGCTTGGGGATTCCCTGGCTAATCGCGAGCGCCGCCGCGGCCGTGGCATTGAGCGCGTTGTGTTCGCCGGCGAGGCGCATTTCCAGTTCGGACCACAACGCGCCATCGCGCCAGACCTCCCAGCGCGTGAGGCCGTCTTCATGGCGGAGGTTCGCGATGCGCCAAGCCGCGTCTTCGCTGAAGCCGTAGCGGTCCACACGGCAGAACGCGCGCTCGATGCACTCGCTCACATTGGCGCTGCCGTCGAATGCCACGATGACGCCGCGGCGCGGCACGAGGTTTACGAGGCGTTTGAAGGCAACCTTGACGGCCGCGAGGTCAGCATAGATGTCAGCGTGGTCGAATTCGACATGCGTGAGGATGAGCGCATCCGGGAAGTAATGCAGAAACTTGGGTCCCTTGTCGAAGAAGGCTGTGTCGTACTCGTCGCCCTCCACGATGAATGTGTTGGTAGGTCGCAATTGGAAGCTGGAACCGAAGTTCTCCGCGACGCCGCCGATCAGGAACGACGGCTCGATTGCCGGGTTCTCGCTGGCCGCGACCTGGTAGATCCACGCCAGCATGCTCGTGGTTGTGGTTTTGCCGTGCGTGCCCGCGACAACGAGCGAGGTGCGCCCAGTGAGAAACTCATCGCGAAGCAGAGCTGCCATCGACGTGAAGGGGATGCGCGCATCGAGCACCCGCTCGATTTCCGGATTGCCGCGCGACAGCGCATTGCCGATGACGACCAGGTCGGGCAGTGGATCGAGATTCGCCTCCGCGTAAGGCTCCATCACCGCAATGCCGAGTTCCCGGAGCTGATCGCTCATGGGAGGATAGGCAGCCTTGTCAGATCCGGTGACGCGATGACCTTGCAACTGCAGCAGCCCGGCGAGCGAAGCCATCGCCGTGCCGCAAATGCCGCTCAAATGAATGTGCCTGCCCTGCTTCATTGCAACACCATTGTCGTGCGAACTCCCGTTCAATGATTTTCTATTCCTACGTTCTATTTGCGATTGTCAATTCTGCATCTTCGCCGACCTTGAGCTCCGCCTCAACGCCAAATGTCAGCGTGACGTTGTCGCGTGAGACATGTCCACTGCGAAGACCGAATGCGATGGGCCCGTTGAAATCGACCAACGCAGATTCAATCACTTTTTCGAGGAGATCCGGCTCGGCGCCCGGAGATACGCAATCCAGCATCTCGCCAAAGACGATGCCGGTGATTCCATCAAGCTTGCCGGCCATACGCAGTTGCCACAGCATGCGGTCAATCTGATAAGGCTTGGCGCCCACGTCTTCGACGAAGAGCAGCTTGGCCTCAGTGTGCGGCTCCCACGGTGTGCCCAGCAGTGAAATGAGAATGCTGAGACAACCGCCGTAGAGGATGCCGCGCGCAGTGCCTGGCTTCATTGCGCAGAGCCCCTGCGCCGCGCCAACGCTGTAGCGAGTGCCACCTAGGGCCGCATAAAAGCTATCGAGATGCACGCCGTCTTCGAGATAGAAATCCGCGGCGAGCATGGGCCCATGAAACGCGGGAAGGCCGAGGCGATCGAGCAGAAGCAGTTGCAGGCCGGTGAGGTCGCTGTACGCGAAGAAGGGCTTGGGGTGCGCGCGCATGACGTCTAGATCGACGAGTCGCAGTATGTGGTTTGACCCATAGCCTCCGCGCAGGCACATCACCATTTGGGTCGCGGGATCGGCAAATGCGGCGTGGAGATCGGCGATGCGCTGTTCTGGCCCTCCGGCGAAGAAAAGAGGGCCGCGCTCCAGCGCGTTCGGCATGAAATGAGGCACGAAACCGAGCGATTGCAGGCGTTCTGCGCCGGCGTCGACGCGCTCTCTCCGCGCGAACGAGGCAGGGGCAACCACGCTGATGCCGGCACCACGATCCACAGCGGGCAGCATCACCAATTCCGGACGAGCCATATTCACCATGCCTCACCGCGGGCAATCAGCGCCGCAGGCCCGGTCAATTGCAACTCTGTCCCTGGCCCCTTCCAATCCACGATCTGAGATCCACCGGGCGCGATGACGCTCAACGGCGAAGTGCAACCATGCAGGCCAATGGCCGCCGTGGCGCACGCCGACGTGCCAGTACCGGACGATGTGGTGGGTCCGACGCCGCGCTCGAAGATGCGAATCTCGATTTCGTCAGGGCTCATGATACGCACGAACTCAACGTTTGTCTGATATGGAAAATCAGGATGAGCGCAGATTTGTTGCCCAATGCTCTGCCATCTCTGGCGATCGACGGAGAACTCATCGTTGTCGACGATGATGACGAAGTGGGGATTGCCCGTGGAGACTTGAACGCCCTGCACTTGCACGCCGCCGGGAATGGTGACCGGGCGCGGCGTGAACTGGGGCACACCCATTCCAGTTGTCACATCGACGCTGAATTCCGACGTGGCCCGAACTGCGTTCAAACGGCACACGCGAAGGCCGGCATCGGTCTCTATCTCCAATACATCGCCTGCTTCCGCATTGCGGGCTTCGGCCATCCAGGCGGCCACGCAGCGCGTGCCGTTGCCGCTGATTTCAGCGATGGAACCGTCAGCGTTGTGGAGGCGGATTCGGCCGGACCTCAGCCCCGTCCAGGCGAAGAACTCGATGCCGTCAGCGCCCACGCCGGTGTTGCGCGCACACAGCCGGCGCGTCAATTCTGCCCAATCGCTTTCCACGACGGCCTCTTCGGTGACAATCAGAAAGTCATTGCCGCACGCGTGGGTCTTGGTAAAGGGAATCAATCTTCCTCCGGATCACGGAAGGTATGCAGCGCGTCGATCGCCGGCTCTTCTTTCAGCTGAACTCCCAATCGCTCGTGCTGCTTTTTGGTTGCCGTCAACAGGAAGCTTACGCGCTGCAGCTCGCCGATGGCATCGCGCTCGACGTTAGCCAGCCGCTCGCCGGTCTTGTCCATCGCGTCGAGAATGGACTGCAGCATCAGCGTTTGATCGCGTCCTCGCGCTTCATACACCAAAGGGTAGCCTTTCAGGTTGCCGTGCCGCTCAAGGAAACCGACCACTTCCAGCGCGAGAATGACGATCACCGAGGCCAGCGCCGCCGCAGCGTATAGTCCGGCTCCGCACGCCATGCCGATCGACGCCACTACCCACACGCTGGCAGCGCTTGCGAGTCCACTGATGCGGTTGCGATTGTGCAGTATGAGGCCGGCGCCGAGAAAACCGATGCCTTGGACAATGTTCGAGGCGACGCGCCCCTTGTCTGGATTGGCGTCGCCCGCCAGCACTGCCGACAGGAGCGTGAAGAACGCCGAGCCCATGCAGATGAGCAGATTGGTTCGCACGCCCGCGGACTTGCGTTTGATCTCGCGTTCCAACCCAATAAGCGCGCCCAATAGGCAAGCAAAGCACAGGCGGCCCAATGCCCCATTGACCACCGACTGCTGTTGCAACCAGCTGAAGCTGAAGGGCTGCGCGAACTGTGCCAACATTACGATCATGGGCGTTTCCTTGCCCGATGCTATCACCGCGCGGGCGCCACTCCCGTTGATTGCGCGTGCCAGGTATCGGAGACGTAAAGTGTGGCTGGCGATTGGCCTGGCGATGCGAACCGGCCTACCTGGCGCAAGCCCGCGGGATGCGCTTTCACTGCCTGGTCGATCTGGTCGCCGTCAAATGCCAGCACCACCGCTGCGCGCTCGGCGGGCGCTGCCAGGGCTTCGGCGTAAAATTCCATGTCGCTTTCATTGATGGTTTGGCGCAGAGGGATTCCCGAAAACGCCACGATTTGAGGATAGACCGACGTATTCATCAACACCGGGCCGCCAGGATGGGTTGCGAGCAGCGCGCGCATTGCGGGGGGAATTTCGATTTCAAACGACTGCCGCGCTTCAATGTTCCTGGTGCCTTCGACATAGACAAGGGGATACTGGCGCAGCACCGCGAATGCATTAACGGCGACGATGACGACCATCAGGCCAGTCGCAACGGGCGACGCTCTCACCTTGAACTCGCGCACCGCGGCCAGTAAAAAGCCGGCCGCAAAGCCTAGCCCGAGCGCAAAGGCGGGAAGCAGTTCGAGGCCGTAGCGAGTGTTGTAATACGAATGCGGCCACCAAACAGGGAGAAAGATTGGCACCGACCCGAAGGCCACCGAGTAGGCGTAGAAGGGCACCGGCAGCCAAAGCAGCAGGGTCCAGGCGAAGACGCGGCGGCGCGCAATGAGCCATGCCCAGATCACTCCGAACAGGCTGACCGACAGCAAGGTGTTGCCCCACGACGCCGCGGCCGCATCCAGTTCTGCGGCCTTCACGAAAAAGAGCAGCGACACCCAGGGATTGTGCCAGCCGGGATGAGGCGGCCCTTCGCCGGGCGTGGCCGTGCGCAGTTCGATGGCGAGGGCTGAGTACGGACCGCGCGCGAAGTCAAGCCAATCGCCGAAGACCACCGCGTTGTAGACGAACCAGATAATCGGCGCTGCGACCACGACAAGGCTGGCGAGCCAGAATGAGGGAGAGCCAAGCCGGCCGTGTCGCAACAGGACGATGCCAATCGCCGTCCACGCCAGGAGCGCCATGATCCATCCGTCGTAGCGCGTGAAGACGGCGAATATCAGCGCGAGGGCGATGAGCCAAAGGAGCCGCGTGTTATGCCGTGCTAAGGCGGGTTGATCAATGCTGGCGCGCCACTCCACGAGCCATAGTGCGGTCCAAACCATTTCGCACACGAACAGAGGCTCGGTCATGCCGGTGGTCTGCAAGTAGAGGAGGTTGGGGTTGAGTGCGAAGAAGGCGAGGGCGATGGATGCCGGCGCGAGGCTCAGCCATCGCCGCGCCAGCTTATAGAGC
>Ga0210394_10004316_pt1 | contig 16738 bp, 17 predicted proteins | sample IncBWC12MmetaG_FD_160121 | JGI IMG/M metagenome (GOLD analysis project Ga0210394, IMG submission 160121) | Forest soil microbial communities from Barre Woods Harvard Forest LTER site, Petersham, Massachusetts, United States - Inc-BW-C-12-M | ecosystem: Environmental > Terrestrial > Soil >... | reverse complement strand
CTGCGGCGGTTCCTCGCTTTTCTTTGTCTGGCGGCGATTTTCTTCGCCGCTCTAAGCCCCCTAACACCGGCTCTCCTTTTTGCATTCCTCATTCCCGTATGGTTCTTTTTTGCGACGGTCATTAGCTTTCTGTTAGCAGTTGCAGCCGAAATCTGCGTCAAACCGCTTTTCGCCTTTCTCCCAAGTTTCTCGCCGCGGCCTCCTCCGATTCCTTAGCAGCATCGGCAATTTCCACTAAGCGACCACTAAATCGGCACGCTCAATAGCAATTGGCTTGCGAGCGTGTGGCCGCATCCGCGGCCCCGGAGGACATATGTCTGTTAAGCGCATTCTACGAAGGATTCTCCTAGGCCTACTTCTAGGCGGACGCTCGTTTTTCGGCATATCGATGAGTTCAGAAACAATCGAAGAGCTTCTGTACTCGAATAATCAACCCAGGGCGGAGGAAACGGTTTCGGATAACGAAGCGGGAGAGAGCAAACCGAAATAACCGGTTCCGCCAAGGAGCGATTGAAATGCGTCACCTATGAATTGTTATTCCACTGCGGCTCCAGGCGAAAGAAGTGCAATGCCGGACGCCGAGATTCCGGCGATGCTTCTTGCGCTCTGACATCGGCGTACTTGCTGAGAACGGCTTGGCGAGCCACGGCTATTTGGCTCGGGTCGGTCAGTGGATATGCCCGCATCTCGAACAACCGATCCCCGATCTTCACACGTATGCGAGGGTCCCGAAGCACCATACGATTCCAAAACCTGGCTTGCGGAAAACGTTCTCGAAGATCCGGCTTTCCCGGCGCGGGCGCGAAATATTCGGAGAACAAATAGAGTTGTTGATCATTCCTCGCAATGTCTGTCCGCAGAACGTGGGGAAGGAGATACCAAGTGCGAGTCTCAATCTGAACGGTGGGAATCGCATCCGTGAACGACCAGTCCGTGACTGGTGTCTTGACGGGGTCCCCCGTCAGCCAAAAGCCGAGGTCGCCCCGGTACAGGCGCACGACATTGTTACGAAGGCTATTGTAATTTGCCGGAAGCGAAGGCGAAGAACGGGTGATCGCGAAGTTCAGACCGAGTAGAAAGACGGCGGCGATCAGAATTACGAGGCCGGCGATTCTCGATCTCTTCGTCTTGAACATGTTCGCCTCGGCGGAGGATTCTACCATCGGCTGTTTCGAGACCAGTTAATTCCTGTATAGCGGAGCGGAATGTTTCCCGGAAAGACCCGATTGAGCACGGGCAGTGCCGTAGCCTATCTTTCGCAGTCCCATAATTCCCAGCATCCTTGAACGACGCCACGGGAAACAGGAGTGTGTGTTTATGCCCGAAAAGACCGAGCCAATACGCCTTCTCTTCGTCGACGATGAGGAAGGGATTCTGCTCACCCTTGCAGCGCGACTCACGAGAAATGGCTTTAATGTAACAACGGTGGCGAGCGTTCGGGATGCGCTTGGACAGGTCAATTCCACACATTATGACGTTTTGCTCTGCGACCTGAATATTGAAAAGCCCGGGGATGGATTCGTCGTCATCAGCGCGATGCGCTATGCGCAGCCCCATTGCCTCACTCTCGTCCTAACCGCCTATCCGTCGTTTGAAAATGCGATGGAAGCGCTTCAGCACCAGGTGGATGAATTCTTCACCAAGCCTACGGACGTGGATACCTTGGTCAAAAAGATCAAAGACAAACTGAGTGCGCGTAGCTCAAGAATGCCGGTGCCATTCAAGCGTCTGGCCATGGTGCTGCGCGAAAGCTCCGCGGATATAGTGGCAAGGGTTGTATCTGCCTCCAAGGGCGATCGGATTCTTTCGGCTGCGCCTTCATCGAGGCCTCGTGAGAATGATCTTCCCAAGATCATGGACGCGCTGATTGACTACGTGGATGTGGGGCGGAACGGCTTAGAACCGGAAGTGCTCCGGCTTGGCACGGAGCACGGGCGGCTGCGGAAAAAGCAAGGCTACGACGCTCGAATGGTAGTACGGGAATTTCAACTGATCGGTGAAAAAGTCTGTGAACTGATGGCCAGCGATCGTATGCCTGCCGCTCCGGTCGGATTGGCTGAAGACCTCATTAAATTCACCAAGGGCTTGAATGCACTTATGATGGAAGCTCTCCGCCCATACGCCCAAGCAAGGCAAGCCTCTCGCGTTTTGTCGCGGCGCTCTTCGAAGGCCTAACTTTCAGAACTGTCATTTCGGGGATGCGCTCCGGAGTCTCGCACGTAGAGTGATCGAATTGATCAATAGGTAGCACTAAGGAATTCGCCCTATATCTGAGATTGAGATCACTTCTCTATCATCGGCCACTTATGACGAGCGTGCTCCTTGTGGATGACCATGAACTCGTGCGCCGCAACATCTGCTCACTCCTGGCAGATGAGACTGGCTTTGAGCTTCGACAGGCAGAAAACGGCAGGATCGCCGTGGACATGAGTCAAAAACAGCGGCCTGACGTCGTGGTACTCGATCTGGTTATGCCCGTCATGAATGGGATCGAGGCCGCATACGAAATCTCAAGAATCGCGCCACATGCCAAGATCGTTTTCATTAGCAGCCACTACACAGCTGAGCAAACTACAGCCATGGCCCGGCTATTTGGAGCCGACTTTGTTCAAAAATCAGAAGTCGCGAAAGAATTGATCCCGACAATCAACCGCTTACTGGACGTATAAGCGCGGCAGTGCCAGAAGGAACCTGGAGGGCATCTAAGCTGACTTGGATGAAAGGAGACAAGATGGCAAGCGCAGCCAAGGCTCTCGTAAGAGATCACATAGAGCGACGCCGCAGTGAACGACTCCCTGTACGCGTGACGCTGTTGGTCTGTGGCCGATCCGCCGGAAAGGGTTCGTTCAAGGAAGAGACGGTGACCCTGTCGATAAACTCTCACGGAGCCCTGATGGCCTTGGCCGCGAATGTAGCGATCGGGCAAAGGTTATTACTGATGAATCCGCAGACCTGGGACGAAGTAGAGGCTCGCGTCAGCCGTTTAGCGGCTTTACATGATGAGAGGACTCAGGTAGCCGTAGAATTCGCACACCCCGCTCCACAATTCTGGGCGATTGGCCGCCAGCGATACGAGCCTTCTCCCACCAGAGACACCGTATCCAACCACGTGCTGGAAGCTTAGCGGTGTGCGAACTAGACCGCGTGCGTTGTCTAGACCGCGTCCGTGACATTATGCAGTTGCTCGTGGGCCTGATCGCCTAGCTCACGCGCACGCCGCGATACTTTTCGAGCAGCATCCTTACCGCGTTCCATAGTGTCATTGACTCGATCTGAAAGATCTGACCGTAACTCTTCCCCTGACTTTGGTGCGAAGGCCAAAGCCACGGCCGCTCCGACAAGTGCTCCAAACACGAATTTCAGCATGGTTCACCTCGGGAAACAGGTTAGGGGCGCGGTGCCTGCGAAGTCGATACCGTGAATAATGGCTTTTGACCGACGCTTTAGCGCATGAGGTGCGCTTCCCAGTCCCTTCGAGCGAGCGTTTACCTCCCACATTCAATTCGCGTGGTTACATGGCGTTGCCAATCGAACTGCCGCGTTCAGTGGATAGCACAGACGGTAGCCACGTCGCTTTTGCTGTTAGGCGTGCCGATCCCCATCATTATCTTGATCGGACTCTTTAGCCACTTCTGAAATAGGTGCTGCTGTAGTTATGGTGGACACCGGGCGCCGGTGTTAACAGTTCGAGGTACCCTCGCAGGCGTCTGACCCTGGCTTATCTGTTGATAATAGGGTACTTACCAAATCATGAAGAAGGGCCAGGAACATGCACTTCTTCAGGGTATGAATACCGAAAATATCAGCCGACAAGAAAGTCAGACAGCCTCACGGATCCAGTTTTTGCAAACCGTCCGAGTTCGTCCCTTTGATACGAGATACTCCGCGGATGTCTGCAATACGGCTGACATCTCGGAGAGCGGGCTCTACTTTGAATCCTCTTTTGGGCACTACTATGAAGGCATGAACGTCTTATTGGCTCGCAATTTCCAACCGGTCGGCTCAACCCAAGATGAAGAGACAGCCAAGATCGTGCGCACGGAGAGACTAAGCGACGGTAAATGGGGCGTTGCCATCCGCATTCTTTAGGCTTTGCATCATGCCACATGCGAGTGGCAGAGGAACCCGAGTCACAACATGCGGTTTTTGCAACATTAGAAAAGATCCAAGCGTTTGAAATGAGGTGTGCGACCGGAGATCCTTCTCGAATGTATTAACGCATCGGATGAATTCCTACCTTAGGTCTTGCCCCGATATACCCATTACCCCTAAATTAACCTGTGCTACTGTTACTTAACAGGTTAATAGACTTGAGACGAACCCCTTCACAGGCCGGGGAAAGACCGCCGGCAGAACACCCATGAAAATTGAGCCAACGCGGGAGATAAACGCGCCTGACGCTGCGAACCTGCGCCGTGCCACCCGGTATTATTTTGGGGGTGTTGTCGAACTGACCGAAATCGAATCCGGGCGAACGCTCGTAGCTCTAGTCCGGTCGCTGAGCTTATACGGTTGTTTTGTGAAAACCAGTCAATCCTTCAGCTTGGGGGCAAAGCTGCTGCTGAAGATGACGCACGGAGGCTCTCATTTTTCGGCAAATGGGAATGTCGTAAACCAAACGGAGATCGGCATTGGAGTTGAGTTCACTGAGATTGATCCAGCGGATCGGTCACGTATGGAAGAGTGCCTTGCCGAGTTAGCTCAAACGGACAAAACCGCCTGATCGGCTTGTTTTCGAGCGGTCTAACTTCTGCTCATCAACACGTATTTCAGCTTGGGCCTCGTAGGGGTAACGCTGCAGCCCCAGGATTGCCCTAACGGTCACTTGACTGTTCTTCAGTAGAGGACGAAAGTGGCGACATGGTTTTGTGTCCCTGAAGGTTTATGTTGAATGAAAGAGGCTATGTGAGAGGCGCTTGCGATTCTTGTGACCGTGATTCTGAACTGTTTGAACTACCAGGGCGCGAGGACAAAAACTGCGCCGAATGCGATTCCGATATCTCTACCATGATATTGCTTTACGAAACCCTTAATGACGCCGAGCGCTTGGGGCGGGATGCCGCCGAATTAGAAAATGAAGTTCTGGAGATTCTGCTCAGATATCTGGAGCGATGCGGGATGGATCACGAAGAGAGTATCTGGTAGGTACACCGGAATCGGACGCGGAGACCCCGACCGTGGGTGGGTGCAGCCTCAACGCGAGCAGTGCTCGTCTCGTCGCCCCTGAATACTTTCGGCAGTCTGGCTGAAGACCCCAAAAGCGGCCTCAGAACATCTGATGGGTACATGGCGCACCAAAGCGTCGAATGGCCCAATGCCCTTACTCGATAAACGTACAGCTTCGGTTCTGCTCACAATTTTGGTGTTTGTGGCTGCTGGAGCGTTCATCCATGCTGCCAGCCGCGTTCTAATCATTTTTCTGCTTAGCATCTTCTTTGCGTATCTTTTGGAGCCGTTGGTATCACGATTCCAACAATGGACTTCCATATCGAGGGGTTCACGCGGCCTTGCGATTCTGGAGGTTTACGCGATTTTGTGCGCAGCAATCGCGCTTGTGTTCATATTGCTGGGTCTACGGATCGCTGACCAAGCGCGGAACCTTTCAGGGGCATTACCCGGCCTATTCCAGAGACTGAGCTCCGGCCAAATCGCACAAGAGATTGGATCGCAGCGCGGCTGGAGCTACAGCACTCAAATCCGATTACAGCAGTTTCTTGCAAATCACGGGGATTACATTTTGCGTTTGGTGGGCTCAGTGGGCGCTCGGGCAGCCAGCTTCGTTCAAAACGTGATCTGGATCGTATTTATTCCGATCCTCGCGGTTTTCTTTCTGAAAGATGGACGCAACTTCACCGAGGGGCTTCTGGACATGGTAGAACGCGCGCCGCAAAAGCGATTCCTTGCCGGGATCACCGACGATGTGGACGAAATGCTGGCGCATTACATACGGATGCAACTTGTGCTCGCCGGACTATCACTCGCGGCGTATGTTGGTGTGCTGTCACTTCTTCGCGTGCCCTACGCCGCTGCCCTCGGTGCGGTGGCTGGCGTGCTGGAGTTCATTCCCGTGGTTGGGCCGCTGGTCGGGGCTGCAGCGATTCTCGGCGTCGCGTTCCTGGCGAATTACCATCATGTTCTCATCGTGGCCGCGTTCCTGGGCTTGTGGCGGCTTCTCCAGGATTACGTGACAGCCCCCCGGCTCATGGGTAGAAAGCTCGAGCTACATCCTTTGGTTGTCATTTTCGCCGTTCTGGTAGGCGCTGAAATAGGTGGGGTCATCGGGGTGTATCTTTCCATCCCAGTGGCGGCGGCTCTGCGTATCGTATGGAAGCGCTGGCAGCGGGTCTATGCGCAGCCCACTATCAGGGCGGCATGAAGAGGCACTTGGGGCCGTGTCTTTCAAAACCGGTCAGACAACGGATTAGGGGCACCGAATCTGTCGTTCGAATTGGTAGCGATACCGGGATTCGAACCCGGATTTCGGCCTTGAGAGGGCCGCGTCCTAACCCTTAGACGATATCGCCGCGGAGGAAAAGCATAGAAATACTCGCATGATGGCAAGGGCACCGCAAGGTGCCTGGCATCAAGGAGCGAAAAGAAGGAGGCATTCTTTCCCGCTCCCCTCCACAGAATGAAACGCCTTTGCCAAGGGTACCGCAAGCTGACAGGCTCGGTGAGTGGCTTTGAGTCCCGAATTCTACTTCTTCGTGTTCGTGCGTTTGAGGTGAACCCGGTCCTTTTCATTCTCTTCGCAGGAATAGGACATGATCTCGGTATTCTGGCGCTTAATGGGCAAAGTGATGGACCAAGGCTCGGTATAAAATTTGGGATCCTCGAAGGCGACCGTCCACTTGATGTTGTCGTTATCGATCTTCTGAAAGCGCTCAACCAGATGCAATTGATCGCTGTGCTGGTGGCCGGCGGTATCGAGCCAGGTGCGGTCGTTGAGCCCGACTGTATCGACGATAAGAGTGTCGCCTTCCCAATGACCGATGGAATCGCCAAACCAGGTCGAGTCCGGATCCTTCGGATGGCTGCGACCGTCGGTGTTAATGATGCGGAAGGTACGCTGATTTTCAAACAGGATGGCCGTCACGCCCGGCGTCTGAACGATCTGGAAAGGCATAAGACCGGCCTGGATTCCTCGCGCCGGCCCGATGGGCAAACACTGCGTCAGAGGATCGTCGATCTCGTCTTCTTTCTTGAAGAGGTCGGCGGCATAGGGCGTAAAGGGAGGCTGATGGCCCAGCGGCTTGGAGATATCAGGGGTGAAAGGCGCCGACCAAATGCCATTTAGATCCGGCGGAGCGGAGGCTTGCGTGCGGCCCGACGTCCCTCCGGAACACGCGGTAAGAAACGGCAAGGCTATAAGTGCAGCGGTAACGAAGCGCGGCGCGCGAGAAGATTGAGTCATGCCGGTAATCCCATTTTAGTTCTTGGCGAACTTAGTTTTTGCCGTAGCCTTTAACGTTTCCATTACCCATCGAGAGCTGCCGGCCGTCCTGAAATGTGATGGTGTTGCAGGCAACCAGATGCGCACCGTCGCGAGCGCGAAAGCCCTTGGCCGTAACCACGTCGCCCGGCTTGACGGTGTCTTTGCGCCAGCCCTGGCGGTAAAGAATGTTCGGCGGACTGCCTTCGAAAGCCCAATTCACTACTTTGCCGCTCGCGTCTTTAACGTCGAGATAGAAATAGATGTGCGGATTCATGAACTCCATTTTGGTGACGGTTCCTGTGAGCGCGACCGGCTTGCTGTCGTCAAATTCAACGCTGAATCCGTGGTGCGCCACTACAGGCGCCGCTACGAAGAGTGCAGACGCAAGAGCCAGGGCCGAGAAAAAGGTGCTTCGCATGAATTCCTCCAGAAGCGAATCCTTAGGCAGGTTATATGCCAGCGACTGTTTGGGGTCAAGTTTGCTGCGGCAGGGTAGTTGGTTCAGTTTGAACACACAGATCATTCGGGCTTGGGGGAGGCAAACGTGCTGGCGCCGGAGTCCGGCGCGCCTTGCCAGGGCCATTCGCCGCGCCGGAAAGCGCGGAAGAAATACAGCGCGAGACCGGCGACGAGCAAAACGACTGCATAGCGGATTTCGCGCAGGAAATTCGGCCGCGAAATCAGAATGTAGACGAATCCGGCGATGGCGATGAGCGCCGGCAACGGATAAAGCCACATGCGGAAAGGCCGCGGCATTTCCGGCTGCCGCGCGCGCAAGATCAGGAGGCCGACCTGTTGCAAAAGAAATTGCAGCAGGATGCGGATCACGACGAGAGCGGCGATCACATCCACCAATCGCAAAAAGCAGAACGCCATGGACACCACTCCCAGCACAAGCAGCGACACATAAGGAAATTTGTGGCGCGGGTGGAGGCGGCCAAAGACTTCGAAATAATTTCCGTCGAGCGCTGCGGCGTAAGGGACGCGCGAATATCCCAGGAGCAAAGAGAAGATCGATCCGAAGGCGGTCCAAAGAATCAGGAGTGTGGCCAGTTTGCCGGCCCAGCCGCCATAAATCTGCTGCATGAAGACGGCAATCACCGATGAACGGGCATTTTCGCTAATCTGGCCCTGTAGCTGCTGCCAGGGAATTACGCCGAGCACGCTGACGTTCATCAATAAGTAGATGGCCGCGACCAGCCCGACCGAAATCAGGACGGCGCGGGGGACGTTGCGTTCGGGCTTTTCGACCTCGCCGGCAAGATAACAGATGTTGTAGTAGCCCCAATAATCGTAGGAGGTGACGAGAAGGGCGGCGCCGAGTCCAGTGAAGAAGCTGGCCGAAAAAGTGAATGCGCCCGGCGGAAAATCGAAGGCTTGAGCGGCGTGAAAATGCGTTACGCCCGCGGAGATCACCCAGGCCACCGTAACGAGCACGCCTCCCCAGAGCAACTTGGATAGACGGCCGATACTGGTGATGCGCCGATACAGCAGCACGACTGCAAATGCGCATGTGGCCATGGCGAGCCAGGTTCCCGGGGTAACGACGATGTTTGCTTCCAGGCGGCCGAGCAGCGGAATCGCGAGGTGCAGATTGCGCTGCAGCCATATTGCGCGAAGGTTCGGCCAAAGGTAGCCGGCGTACGCGGCAAGCCCGATACAGCCGGAAGCAATCGAAAGCGGCGCGCTGAACGTCAATTGCCAGATGAAGAGAAACGACATCATGCGGCCCAGGCTCTTGGGGCCGTAGATCTGCTTCAGATATTCGTAGGGGCCGCCGGCGCGCGGCATGGACGCGCCGAGTTCGGCGACCACGAGGCCGTCACAGACGGCCAACGCAGCGCCAAGAATCCATCCGAGTAGCGCTTGAGGGCCGTGCATCGCGGCGACGACCAGCGGCAGAGTGATGAACGGGCCCACGCCGATCATATCCAGCATATTCAGAGCGACGGCGCTGCCCAGACCCATGCCGCGGATTAAGTTTTGAGTTTGCTGCGGGGAATCGGACTCCGATGCGTGCGGATCGGAGTGAGGCGCGGAACTGTGGGGCGCGCCGCCTTTAGTGGAAGAAGTCACAGCGTCGGGCGCTCAGGCGCCGGCGCTGGCGGCGGCTTCAAGTACGCGGCGATAATACGCTTCATAACGCGGGATCACGTCTTCGGCGCAAAACCTGCGGCGCGCGTCTTCGCGGGCGCGCTTGCCCATTTCTCTGCCGCGATCGGGGCTCGAGAGAATTTCGATGGCATAGCGCCCGGCGGAGGTGACGTCGCGCGGTTCCACAAGATAGCCGTCGACGCCGTGTTGCACGACGTCAGGCATACCGCCAACATTTGTACCGATTACGGGTACTTCACAGGCCATGGCTTCGAGTGCTGCGAGGCCGAAGGACTCGAGATCGGACGGCAACAGGAAAAGATCGGCCACGCCGAGCTTTTCGTAGACGCGATCCTGCTTGCCGAGCATAAAAACGTCTTTCGTAAGCCCCTTTTTCCGGATGGCGTATTCGACGGCACCACGGTCCGGGCCGTCGCCCATGAGCACGAGCTTCGCAGGCATTTTGCGGCGAACGAGATCGAAGATCTCAACGACGTCCGGAACGCGCTTGACCGGTCGGAAATTCGATAAATGCATGAGGATTGGCTCGCCCTTGGGCGCCCATTCGGCGCGAAGAGCGGGGTCGTCTTTTCGGCTGTAAAGATCGCAATTGACGAAATTGGGGATGACCTCGATGGGACGCTTGATGTCGAACTCATCGATGGTTTTCTTTTTAAGGTAATTCGAGATGCAGGTCACGCCGTCAGATTGTTCGATAGAAAAGCGGGTGATCGGCAGGAAACTGCGGTCATTGCCGACCAACGTGATGTCTGTGCCGTGGAGCGTGGTGATAAAGGGCAAGCGGCGAGGTGCGGCCATGGAGCGCGCAAGAATGGCGCTGACAGAATGGGGAATGGCGTAGTGCACGTGCAGCAGATCAAGGCGCGCGGATTCCGCCACTTCCAGCATCTTCACGGAAAGCGTAAGCGTATAAGGCGCGTGATCGAAAAGCGGGTAGTTCGAAACTTCAACTTCGTGAAATGTGATGCGTTCGCTTGGCATCAGCCGTACCGGCGGCGCATAACTAATGAAATGCACCTCATGACCACGGGCCGCCAGTTCTATGCCTAATTCCGTGGCGACGACGCCAGAACCGCCATAAGTGGGATAGCAGGTGATTCCGATTTTCATGTTGCTGCGGCCTGGGCGCCCAGTCTGGGCGGGATGTCGCAGGGCCGCACCATGTTATACCATCGCGTTAAGGGGACGAAATTGCGGCTTGGGAACGCCTGGCAACCATTATCGCCGCACGTTATGTCTAACTGAGTTCTTTCCCGTTATGTAATTATCGGGGTGTAAGCGCCCATATCAAGGAGTCACTGAAGAAACGAAAATGATCCGACCCAATCCAGCGGTCCTGATTTTGTGCACTCTCTTTGCGGCGACATTTGCCCCTTTTTCCTCCGCTCAAACCAATGACAGCGCGGAAATATCGACATTCGAGAACGCCGATCAGACGGAGACGACCGCGCAAACTCAAACACCGCCGTCAAACAATTCTCAGGAGCCGTCGCTTGAAGACCTGGGGCTCGCTCCGTCACAGACGCAGAGCGACCCGCAGCTTCAGGCGAGGCTCGACAAGCGCGCGCACATGCTGAGGATCCACCAAAAACTAGGCCTGATCACAGCGATTCCGATGATCGCCAGCGTTGCCACGGGGTTCGGCGCCGGTGGCAAAGGAACCAGTACGAGCGACCGCTGGGCGCATCTCGCTTTGGGATCAGTTACGGGGGACCTATATTTCGCGACCGCTTATTTCGCGATCTTTGCCCCCAGAATTCCCGGAACGCAAACGCGCGGGCCCATTCGCGTTCACAAAGCTCTGGCCTGGATTCACGGACCCGGGATGATTCTGACACCCATTCTCGGCGCCATCGCCTTCGATCAAAAGAGCAAAGGGGAGAAGGTTCACGGGATCGCCAGCGCGCACGGTGCCGTCGCTATCGTGACGGCGGGCGCATTCGGGGCAGCCCTGCTATCCGTGTCGCTCAAATTCTGAAGACTAATTCCCAAGGAAGCGCCTAACCCACATGAATGCAAAGTTTCTTATAGGCCTTTTACTCTTCGCCGCTCCCGCCTTCGCGCAAACGGATCAACAATGGATTCTGCAGCAGAGCACCCTGACGTATCACGTTTCTCACCCGTTGCATCAGAGCGAGGGAGTGAGCCACGAGGCGCGCGGAAAGGGCGCCTGTCACCAAGGACAATGCGATTTTCTGATTGCGGTGCCCGTGAAGTCGTTCAATTCCGGTGACAGTAACCGCGACCTGCACATGCTGCAGGTAGTGCGCGGGGCGGAATTCCCTCTCGTTACCGTGCGCACGCGGTTGCCCGAGGACGCGGGCTCATCCGCGACGGTGCTTGCGGATCTGGAGATTCAGTTCGCAGGACAAACGGCCCAGTACAAGCAAGTGCCGCTGCAACTGGCGAAAGAGGGAGACAACTTCCGCATCACTGGGACAGTTCCCGCCACACTATCGGACTTCAAGATCGATCCTCCCTCGCTTTTGACCCTTCCCGTCAAGAATGAGATACCCGTGCGGTTCGAGATGACCTGGCGCGCGGAGAAGTGATCCTCCGGACAACACTGCGGGCCGATGCAGCTTCGGTGCTTGTGCCACCGTTACATGTTTACGTACGCTTTTTCGGCGGATCAAGCACATCGCGTGCCGGCGCAGCGTCATCCTTGCGCACTAGCACCTTATAGCTGCCAGTGTGGAATGCGACATCAAGACGGTTGCCACCAACCGAATCCGCCTGGATCATAGCATCGATGCCTGCCGCTTCCAGCGCGCTCTTTGCCAGATCCGCTTCCCACTGATCGCCGAACGATCGCACGACAACGAGCTGGGCTTCACGCATATGCTCATTCTAGGCTCAAAACCAATAGCTGGCTTTTGCCTTCTTTTTGAGCTGAGCCGCGAGTCAAACCGAACCGGGCGCCCAGGGACTAAACTTCTCGTTGGTGGTGGGATATGCTATGACACGGAAGCGGGTGGGGAGCTGCGGTTAGGTCGTGGTGTCCAAGTTCAGGTTATGGCCATAAGGCACACACTAAAACGTGCTCTGCTGAGGCGGGGCCGGATCGTGGCGAGCTTGGCCGGTCTTATAGCGCTGGCGCTCGTCGGACTGGTGTTATCGATCTCCGTGCGGGGGCAGGGACCGGCCGTTGCAAGTTCGGCGACGAATGATCCGAGCGGTGCGGCGGCACCTTGGGAATGGCCTACGCCCGATGCGCGCCCGCTGCAAATCGATCGCGGAGCAGCCGGCCTGTGGCAGACACTGCTGAAGCTGCACACGCGGGCAAGTCTTCTGATGCTGGTAGCGCATCCAGACGATGAAGACGGGGGCATGCTCACGTACGAATCGCGAGGGCAGGGCGCGCGGGCGGCTTTGTTCACGCTTAACCGCGGCGAGGGCGGGCAGAACGTGATGTCCGACGATTTCTGGGATGCACTGGGCCTGGTGCGGACCCAAGAACTGCTGGCAGCAGACCGCTACTACGACGTGCAGCAGTTCTGGGGCACAGTGGCCGATTTCGGCTTCTCAAAAACGCGCGAGGAAGCGCTCGATCTCTGGGGGCACGACCGGCTGCTCGAGGATGCGGTCCGTGTAGTGCGCATGACGCGACCGCTGGTGATTACTTCGGTGTTCGTCGGAGGGCCTACGGACGGTCACGGCCATCACTCCGCTGCCGGGCAGATCGCGCAGGAGGTGTTCGCGGCGGCCGGCGACCCGAACATGTTTCCGGAGCAGATTCGTGCCGGACTGAGGCCGTGGTCACCCGCCAAGATGTATGCCCGCGTGCCGATTTTCCCCATCAGCGACAAAGGGATGTTTGATTCGGCGACGGGGAAGTACCTGCCCGTGCGTTTCTACGACTTCATTCACAAGACATGGTCGGATGGGCCGCTGAGCGCGAATCTGGAAATTCCGGAGGGTGATGGTGACCCCGTGCTTGGTGCGACCTTCACGCAAATCGCGCGCGAGGGCTGGTCACTGCAAAAATCGCAGAATGGAGGCGGCGGAATTCCGCTCGCCGCGCCGGTAGCGGCGCCGTATCACCGCTTTGGTTCTTCGAGTCCGGCGGGCGATAAGGAGAAATCGTATTTTGACGGGATTGATACTTCGGTCGCGGGCATCGCTGATCTGGCCGGCGGGAAAGATGATGCTTTTTTGAAAGAAGGGCTCGGCCGCATCAATTCCGCCGTGGAGCGAGCTATGGCGGGCTTTTCAGTGAGCGAGCCGGAAAAAATTGCGCCGCTGCTGGCCGAAGGATTGAAAGAGACGAACGCGCTGATCGCGCAAGTCGCGGGGAGCGAGCTTTCCGAACAGGCGAAATACGACGTGGCGTTCGAGTTGAAGGCAAAGCAGGACCAGTTTCGAAAGTCTATCGTGCAGGCTCTGAATCTTTCGCTCGAAGCGACGGTTGCTCCTGCGAAGGAGCCCAACCGCGGGAATCCTCTTTTCGCGCTGCTGCCCGAGACGATGAAATCGCTCGTGCCGGACGAGCAGTTTGTCGTCCGGGTGCACGTGGATAACCCGGGTACGGCTGCGCTGCCGCTCGGCCGCGTTTGGCTGGAGAGTCCAGCGGGCGAAGCCTGGAACGTGAGCGCGGAATCCGCGGTTCCCGCAAATATTGAAGCGAGGCACGCTCTGGATCAACGCTTCACGGTGAAGGCTCCTCAAGATGCCGCGCCGACGCGCCCTTATTTTTCGCGGCCGAACGAGGAGCTGCCGTATTACGACAAGGTTGATGAACGGTACCGCAATTTGTCGTTCGGTCCTTACCCGCTGGCGGCGTGGGTTGAATTCAACTATATCGGCGTGCCGCTGCGCGTCGGGCAGGTGATTCAAACTGTGCAGCAGGAAACCGGCCAAGGCATCGTGCTCAATCCGCTGGAGGTGACGCCAGCGGTTTCGGTGAGGATTTTCCCGGAGGCCGGTATCACGCCGCTGGGCTCGAAATCGTTCATGCTTTCAGCGCAAGTTCACACGGAAGCGGAGGCCGGCGCGAAGGGCACGGTCAAGCTGGATCTGCCGGAAGGCTGGCATTCCGAGCCGGCATCGGCGGCTTTTGCGCTCGGGCGGGCAGGACAGGAACAGATCGTGCGGTTCGAGGTGATTGCCGATCGGCTGGAAACAAAACCGTACACAGTGACAGCGGTCGCGGAATCGGGCGGGCGCCAATATCGCGAAGGCTTTATCACCGCGGGGTATCCGGGGCTGCGTCCTTATAACCTCTATGTTCCCGCGACCTATCGAACATCAGGCGTGGACGTGAAAATTTCTCAAGGATTGCGCGTGGGATACGTGATGGGGACCGGCGACACGGTGCCGGAATCGCTCGATGATCTTGGCGTGCACGTGCAACTGCTGAACGCGCAGGATATCTCGAGCGGCGACCTGCAAAAATACGACGTCATTCTAGTGGGTGTGCGCGCCTATACGGCCCGGCCAGAGCTTGTCACTAACAACAGCCGCCTGCTCGAATACGTACACAATGGCGGCGTGGTGATCGTGCAGTATCAGTCCGTGCAGTACGACCACAATTTCGGCCCGTATCCATATACTTTGCCAAACGATGCCGAGCGCGTGGTGGACGAGCGCTCGCCGGTGGCATTCGCCGATTCGAAAAGCCCGATACTCAACTGGCCCAACCAGATCAACCAATCGGACTTTGCGGGATGGGTCGAGGAGCGCGGCCATAGCTTTATGAAAACATGGGATCCGCAATATGTCGCGCCGCTCGAAACGCACGATCCGGATCAGGACCCGCAGAAGGGCGGCCTGGTATATGCGCGATATGGGCGGGGAGTTTACGTCTATGTGGCCTTCGCGCTTTATCGGCAATTGCCTGACGGCGTGCCTGGAGCCTACCGCCTGTTTGCCAATCTGTTGAGCTTGCCGCGCAATCCCGCATTCAAGCAGCCGGGCGGCACGAATAACAGCGCCCGCCGTTAAGCCGCAGCGCCTCTGTGGACGATGAAACCAAATGCCCGGTAAGCGGGAAACGTAAGTACGCGACCGAAGGCGAAGCACTATCCACGGCGGCACATCAGATCTCAACCGCCAACGCGCCGAAGCTTAAAGCTTATGTTTGCGGATGGTGCCACGCCTGGCATTTGACGAAAGACACAAGCAAAGCCACTAAGGGTCGCAGATAATCAGGTAGTTGAATTCGGCGAGGCCCGCCTCGGCCGTTGAGATCGGTAATCGCGCGCCGTTCCGCCGGCCTTATTGCATTGGAGACGGATGTGGTAGACTCCGCCGAGACGTGCGCGGGGCAAGACAGGGTGACCAAAATCAGCTGCCGATTTCCTTGCTCCGAGCCAGAGTACAAGACGTAGCATTGCGGATAGGGAGGCCTAACCATGGCCACACATGATGGCGAATTAGCGGCGCGCGGCGCGAACGCTCGCAAGAAACCCTTTTATAGAACCCTCTGGGGCCAGGTGCTCATCGGGGTAGCAATCGGCATCATTTTGGGTTATGTCCGGCCGCAAACAGCGATTGCCATGAAGCCGCTCGGTGACGCGTTCATTCGCGTCATCTCCATGATTATCACGCTGGTGATCTTTTGCACGATCGTGACCGGCATCGCCGGCATGGGCGACCTGAAGAAAGTGGGGCGCGTGGGCGGCAAAGCCCTGCTCTACTTTGAAGTCGTCTCGACCATTGCGCTACTGATGGGCCTGGTGGTGGGCAATCTGGTTCAAACCGGCGCGGGCTTCAACGCCGATCCCGCCAAGCTGAATGCCGCAGCCGTGACGAACTACGCGGGCGCGGCGAAGACTGCAACCGTCACGGACTTCCTGATGCACATCATTCCCACAACCGTGGTGGATGCTTTTGCTCGCGGAGACATTCTCGAAGTGGTTTTCGTTTCGGTCCTGTTTGGCCTGGCTATGTCGGTGATGGGCAAGCGCGTCAAACCGCTGGTGGACACAATCGAGGGCCTGACGCAGGCCGTTTTTGGCGTGGTGAACCTGGTGATGAAGGCTGCACCAATCGGCGCCTTCGGAGCGATGGCCTACACCATCGGGGCGTACGGCCTCAGATCCCTGGGGCCGCTGGCGAAACTGGTCAGCGCCGTCTGGCTGACCTCAATTCTTTTTGTGCTGGTCGTGCTGGGCGCGATTTGCTGGGCATCGGGTTTCGGAATTATCCGGTTCCTTGCCTATATCAAGGAAGAGATCGTGCTTTGCC
>Ga0210394_10004315_pt1 | contig 16744 bp, 15 predicted proteins | sample IncBWC12MmetaG_FD_160121 | JGI IMG/M metagenome (GOLD analysis project Ga0210394, IMG submission 160121) | Forest soil microbial communities from Barre Woods Harvard Forest LTER site, Petersham, Massachusetts, United States - Inc-BW-C-12-M | ecosystem: Environmental > Terrestrial > Soil >... | reverse complement strand
GTGTGACCGTGGTGCCTACCGCGTGTGCTTTCTACACACCACACGCGGCTGCGGGCGCATCGAGCGCCCGGCATTCCCTGCGCCCTCTGTTTTTCAGAAGGCGCAACGTTTGTGCACACAACTCGGGCGATCCGCGTCGCGAGATGGCGGACGCTTGACTCGTCATTGCGAGGAGCGAAAGCGACGAAGCAATCCATTCTTCCTTTACGCGGCGAAATGGATTGCTTCGCATGCGCTCGCAATGACAGTCGGGTTGTTCCGCCACTGGTTCATTAGCCAACTCGGGTGTTTATATATTCCGGATGAATGAACGATCGCCTTTTTGACTCAAACCTCGGCATGCGGACGTCATGGCGAACGATAGTGCAAAAACCCGGTCGTATCAGCTTGGCGAAATGCCGCGCGCGGTGTGGGCGCTCGGCTTTGTCTCGCTCTTGATGGACACATCCTCCGAGATCATTCACGCGCTGCTGCCGGTCTATCTCGTCCAGGTGCTCGGCGCGTCGATGGTGACGGTCGGATTCATCGAGGGCATCGCCGAAGCGACCGCATCGATCACCAAGGTATTCTCGGGCGCAATCTCGGACTGGCTGGGCAGGCGAAAATTATTGGCCGTGCTCGGCTACGGATTGGCGGCGTTGAGCAAGCCCATCTTTCCGCTGGCGCCGTCGGTCGGCTGGCTGGTCGTCGCGCGCTTCATCGATCGCATCGGCAAGGGCATCCGCGGCGCGCCACGCGACGCCCTGATTGCCGATATCACGCCGGCGCATTTGCGCGGGGCGAGTTTCGGGCTGCGTCAATCGCTCGATACCGTGGGCGCGTTCATCGGGCCGGCGCTGGCGATCGGCCTGATGTGGCTGACGGCGAATAATTTTCAGGCCGTGTTCTGGATCGCGGTTATCCCGGCGTTTCTCTGCGTGGCGCTGCTGGTGTTCGCGATCGATGATCCCGAGCGCCCTGCCGGGCTTCGCCAGGTGCGCTCGCCCTTGAGCGTCGTTGAGCTCAGGCGACTTGGGCTCGCCTACTGGTTTGTGGTCGGCATCGCGGTCGTGTTCTCGCTGGCACGGTTCAGCGAGGCCTTCCTGATTCTCCGCGCGCAAGCGGTCGGCCTCCCGGTGATGCTGGTGCCGCTGGTCCTGGTGCTGATGAATCTGGTCTATGCGTTCGCGGCCTATCCGGCCGGCGCGCTGTCGGATCGCGCCAATCGCATCACCATCCTCGGCGTGGGTTTTGGCTTTTTGGTCGCGGCCGATCTGGTGCTTGCCTTCACCAACGGCCTCGCCGGCGTCGCCACCGGCGTCGCCTTGTGGGGTTTGCATCTCGGCTTCACGCAAGGACTGCTTGCCACCCTCGTTGCGGACACCGCGCCGCCGGAATTGCGCGGCACGGCGTTCGGGATGTTCAACCTGCTCAGCGGATTGTCGCTCCTGATCGCCAGTGTGCTCGCGGGCCTGTTGTGGGAGCGCATCGGACCGCAAAGCACCTTCCTCGCCGGCGCGGCGTTCACGGCGCTGGCTTTCTCCGGCCTTGCGGTAGCCCGCCGGATCGCTCCCGGGCTTGGCGAGGGCGCGAGGCACGGTCAGTAGCGTGATGGGCTCTATTGCACGGCCGCTATTGCGAAGTCTCGTTTCGCAGCTTCGCCACGTCCTGCGCGGTGAGGTGCGATGGCTGGCTGCCGAAACGCGCGGTGACGTAGTTGGCGACGGCGGCGATCTCGACATCGGAATAGGCGTCGCCGAATGCCGGCATCGAGATCGCGTCTTCCGGAACATGCCGCTCGGTTCCGGAGATCACGATCTGGGCGACGTTGGTTGCGGTGGGGTCGTTGACCGCCCACGTACCGACCAGCGTGGCAAACGGCGAGAGCGGGCTTTCGCCGGTCCAGCCGTGACAGGAGACGCAGGCGCCTTGGAATATCGCCTTGCCACGCGCCTCCGCGGTGCCGCCGCCTTGCTTGTGCGAAGCAGGCGCCGGCGGCGCCCGCGAGGCCGGCAGATCGGGCGAGGGGATGGCCGGGATGGTTCGCAAGTACGCCACCATGGCGCGGATGTCTTCTGGCGCGACTTGACTGAGGCTGTGATCCACCGCCTCGCCCATCGGTCCCGATGCGGTGCCGTGGCCGTCGGCATGTCCGGTCGACAGATAGGCGCCGAGATCTTCGTCGCGCCAGCCGCCAATGCCGGTGGCCTTGTCCGAAGTGATGTTGAAGGCGCGCCAGCCCGCCGTCACCTCGCCAGCGAATTTCTCGCGGTTGTCGAGCGCAAACGCCAGATTGCGCGGCGTATGGCATTCGCCGCAATGCGCCAGCGCCTCCGACAGATAGGCGCCTCTGTTCCATTCCGGGCTCTGCGACGTATCGGGTTCGAACCGCGTGTCCGGATTGAACAGGGCCGACCAAAAGGCGAGGGTCCAGCGCTGGTTGAATGGAAACGTCAGCGTGTCGGCGGGGGTTTCCGCGCGTACCGGCGGCAGGCTGAACAGATAGGCCTTGATCGCCAGCGCGTCGGCGTCGGTCATGTAGGTGTAGGACGTAAACGGCATCGCCGGATAAAGCCGGTCGCCGTCGCGGCGGATGCCGCGATGCATGGCATTGAGAAAATCCTGATCGCTGTAATTGCCGATGCCGGTCTCCTTGTCGGGCGTGATGTTGGTCGAATAAAGCGTGCCGAAGGGCAGCTTGAAGCCGAGGCCGCCGGCATATTGCTTGCCGTCCCGCGTGGTGTGGCAAGGCATGCAGTTCGCCGCCTGGGCGAGATAGGCGCCGCGCTCGACGACACTGGCCTGGGCGAGGTTGGCGGGAACGCCGGCGGGGTTGGCGCCCTTGTAATCCGCGAGCGCCACTTTCGAGCCCCCCGCAAACGCCATCGGCCCGGGACCGCGAAGGATCCAGAGCAGGACCGCCAGCGCGACCACCACGATCGCGGCAACGCCAGCGACGATGCGACGCGCGAGGGGGCTCACGCTTTCCTCGCCGCTGATATCAAGTCACGGTCGACCGGCAGCCGCCGCAAGGCGACGCCGGTTGCGGCATAAATCGCATTGCGCAGCGCCGGCGGACCCGCCGTCGCACCGGTCTCGCCGATCCCGCCGGGCGGCTCGCCGCTCTTGATGATATGAACCTCGATCTTCGGCGCCTCATCGATGCGCAGCATGCGATAATCATTGAAGTTGGATTGCTGGACGCGCCCCCCGTCGATGGTGACCTCGCCGTACAGCGCCGCCGTGAGGCCGAAGATCAACCCGCCCTCGAGCTGCGCCACGATGATATCGGGATTGACGGCGATGCCGGTATCGACTGCGATATTGACCCGGCGCAAGCGCACCTCGCCATGCTCGTCGACCTCCGCCTCCACCACGGTCGCGATGAAGCTGGCGAACGACGGCTGCACGCTGACGCCGCGTCCGACGCGGGCAGGGAGCGGCTCGCCCCAATTGGACTTTTCAGCCACGAGATTGAGCGCGCCCAGCAGGCGGGGGGTTTTTCCAAGCATCGAGCGGCGGAATTCAACCGGGTCCTTGCCGGCCTTGCGCGCCAGTTCATCCATGAAGCATTCGATCGCGAAGACGTTGTTGTTTGGCCCGACCCCGCGCCAGAAGCCGGTCCGCACCGCGGGCGGCTCGGCCCGCACAAATTCGACATGGAAATTGGGAATGTCGTAGGGCATGTCGACCGCGCTATCGACGGCGTCGATGTCGATGCCGTTCTGGAACGCCGGCGGCAGCCAGCGGGCAATCACCGCCGAGCCGGTGACGCGGTACTTCCAGGCAACAATCTTGCCGTCCGAGAGGCTGGCGGCAATCGTGTCGCGATAGGCCGGGCGATAGACATCGTGCTGCATGTCCTCTTCGCGGGTCCAGACCACCTTCACCGGACCGTCGACCTGTTTGGCGATGCGGACGGCCGCGCCCACCATGTCCGGCTCGAGCCGGCGGCCGAAGCCGCCGCCGAGCAGGTGGTTGTGCACGGTCACCTTGTCGAGCGGAAGCCCGGCCGCTTTCGCAGCCTCCGACTGCACGCGGGTCATGACCTGCGTGCCGGTCCAGACTTCACAGGAGTCGGGCTTGACGTGAACGGTGGCGTTGAGCGGCTCCATCGTCGCATGGGCGAGCAAAGGCAGTTCATAGGCTGCCTCCAGTTTTTCGCCCGTCGCGAGGCCCTTCGTGATGTCGCCTGCGGATTTGGCGACTGCGCCGTCCTTCTCGCTGGCGGCGCGCAAGTCCTGCCAGATGTCGTTCGAATTGATGCGCGCATTTGCGCCTTCATTCCAGCTCACTACCAGCGCATCGAGGCCCTTTTTCGCCGCCCACATATGGTCGCCGACCACCGCAACCAAATCGTCGAGAACGACAATCTTCCGCACACCCGGGATTTTTCGCGCGGCGCTGTCATCCACGGTGCCGACCTTGCCGCCCAATGCCGGGCAGGCCTTGAGCGTCGCGAATTTCATGCCGTCAAGCATCGCGTCGATGCCGTAGACGACCTTGCCGTTGACCTTGTCCGGCGTGTCGAGGCGCTTCAGCGGCTTGCCGATCAGCACAAAATCCTTCGGATCCTTGAGCGCGACATCCTTCGGCGGCGTCTGGCCGCTCGCGGCAGTTGTCAATTCGCCGTAAGCGAGCTTGCGTCCCGAGTCCTTGTGGATGACCTCGCCGTTCGATGCCGTGCAACTGGCCGGATCGACCTGCCATTGCTGCGCGGCGGCCTGGATCAGCATGGCGCGCGCGCTGGCGCCCGCCGCGCGAAGCGGCGTCCACCACGCGCGAATGGAATTCGAATTGCCGGTGACCTGGATTCCAAAGGTGGGATTGGCATAGAGCCTGTCGTTCGGCGGCGCATGCTCCACTGTCACCTGCGCGAAGTCCGCATCGAGTTCCTCAGCCAAAATCATCGGGATGGCCGTGTAGACGCCTTGCCCCATCTCGACCTGAGGCATCACCAGTGTGGTCTTGCCGGCCGGATCGATGCGGATGAAGGCGTTCGGCGCGAATTTGCCGGTGGTGTCATCCGGCGGCTGTTCCGGTTCGTTCGCTGCACGCAGCGGAAGATGAAAAGCGAGCAAAAATCCGCCCGCCAATCCGCCCGTCAAAACGCCGCGGCGCGAAGGTCCGGCAGTGAATTTTTCTGCAACAATCATGGCGCGCTCCTATGACGGGCGTCCGGAAGCAGCTTGCTTGATGGCGGCGCGAATTCGCACGTAGGTGCCGCAACGGCAGATATTTCCAGCCATCGCGGCGTCGATGTCGGAATCGTCGGGATTGGGCGTGGTCGCAAGCAGCGCGGCTGCCGACATGATCTGGCCCGATTGGCAATAGCCGCACTGGACCACCTCGAGATCGAGCCAGGCCTTCTGCACCTTGGCCCCGGTGGGCGAGGCGCCGACGCCTTCGATGGTGGTGACGGCGCGGTTGCGCACCGCGCCCACCGGCAGCAGGCAGGAACGCACCGGCGTGCCATCGATATGGACCGTGCAGGCGCCGCATTGGGCGATCCCGCAGCCGAATTTCGTTCCGGTCAGTCCAAGCACGTCACGGAGAACCCACAGCAGCGGCATGTCGGGCGGAGCCTCGAACGATTTCTGCTCGCCGTTGATTGTCAGGGTGGTGGTCATCGGAACCTCCAATTCCACTGCAGACGCCGTGCCGATCTTGCCAAAAAAAAGGTCGTTGAACCAGAGGCTTGATCGGGCCGCGCTGTCATCCGTCAAGAAACCGGATCTATCTTTGCGTCTCCAGGCCGGTGGCGTATTGCGTTTTGTTGGTTCATTGGCAGCACGGGCATATTTCCCGGCATATCGCCCCGCTTTATTTCGAACGCGACGCTTCCCTGCTTTGCCCGATCGGCTGTTTTGCAATTTTTCTGTCCAGACGCTCCCGCAAAAATATTTCTCTTCGTCGCCGACCCAAATCACCTCTACATCCATTGCCTCTGTGCACCCGAAAACAGGGGCGTATCGCGATCGTCACGTCCACAGCCAAGCGGACACTCGCATTTGACGGAACTGACTTTTCGCAAATGGAACCGTTCCGGGCAGTCTTCCGATTCAAGGCCGACGCCTCTGGTCGCAGTTGCACCGACATGCTTTGATATTCGAGACGATTTTTCACCAGACTTCGAGGCCATCTTGACCGGCGAACGCGTAGAGCGACGACTTGCGGCAGTGCTTGCGGCGGATGTCGAGGGGTATGACCGCCTCATCGGTGCTGACGACAAAGGCACCCTGACCCGGCTGAAGGTGATCAGAAAGGACCTCGTCGACCCCACGATCGCCGCGCATCGTGGGCGCATCGTCAAGACCACCGGCGACAGCATGCTGGTCGAGTTTACCAGTGCCGTCGACGCAGTGCGCAGCGCGGTCGAGGTTCAGCGCGCCATGGCGGCGCAGAACGGCGGTGTCCCGCGGGACATCAGGATCGAGTTCCGGGTCGGCCTCCATCTCGGCGATATCATCATCGATGACAACGATATTTTCGGGGACAGCGTCAACATCGCCGTGCGTCTGAGGGGCATCGCCGAGCCGGGCGGGGTTTGCATCTCCGACGACGCTTATCGGCAGATCCGCGGCAAGATCGAATTCGCCTGGGACGACCTTGGGCCGCAGGCGCTGAAGAACATTGCCGAGCCGATGCGAGCGTGGCGGGTCCAGTATGAAGGTCAAAGCCCGGCACGCTCCCAACCGGCTTCGCTGGCGGTCCGGGCTGCCGCGCTCGCGCTTCCCGACAAGCCTTCGATCGCCGTGCTGCCGTTCCAGAACATGAGCGGCGATCCCGAGCAGGAATATTTTGCCGACGGTCTGGTGGAAGACATCATTACTGCCCTATCGCGCTTCAAGTCGCTGTTCGTGATCGCGCGCAATTCGTCGTTCACCTACAAGGGAAGGGCGGTCGACATCAGGCAGATCGGACGCGAGCTTGGCGTGCGCTACGTGCTGGAAGGCAGCGTGCGAAAGGCGGGCTCGCGGCTGCGCATTACGGGACAGCTGATCGACAGTTCGATGGGCTTCCACCTATGGGCCGAGAAATTCGATGGCGCGCTGGAAGACGTGTTCGAACTCCAGGACAAGGTCGCCTCAAGCGTGGCGGGGATCATCGATCCGCTGCTGCTGGATACGGAGATCAAGCGCGCGTCCACTCGCCCCACCGCCGATCTGACCGCATATGACCTGTATCTGCGCGCGCTTCCGTTGGTTCGTGCGTGGGCGCGCGAGCCCATCACGCAGGCAATCGCTTTCCTGGAACAGGCGATCGAGCGCGACGCCCAATATGGGCTGGCGCTTGCAACCCTGGCCCTTGCTCATTCCCAGAATTTCTTGAGCGGATGGGGCGAGGATATCGCGGTCGAAAGGGAGCGGGCCAGCGCCTGGGCGCGACGGGCTCTCGAAGTTGCGCCCGACGACCCCTCCAGCGTGACTTCGGCCGCCGGCGCATTGTTGATTATCGGCGAAGACACCAAGGTCCTGAAGGGATTGGTCGATAATGCGCTTGTCCGCAATCCGAGCCACGCATTCGGCTGGTTATGGAGCGGCTGGATACGAACCGTCTCCGGTGAAGCCGAGCTTGCGATAGAACATTTCGAGATGTCCTTGCGGCTCGACCCTCGCACCATGCGGCGGGCATTTCACCTGACCGGCATGGGGATTTGCCATTTCTTCCAGCGGCGTTTCGACGAAGCGGCCGCCGTTTTAGGGGCTTCGTTCCGCGAGCTGCCGACCTATCCCCTTACGATATGGTTTCTCGCCGCGTGCACGGCGCAGATGGGGCGTTTGAGCGAGGCGCGTGAATTCGCAGGCCGCCAGTCCATTCGTCCCGGCGGACCGTGGCTCAAAGCTGGATATATGTTTGGCAATCCCGAGCACCGCGAATTGATGTTGTCGGGGCTCCGGCGCGCGACGGGTGAAGAAGCATAGGCCGGATGCGCGGTCTCGTGGCGTTCCCCGTCGCCGATATCGCGTCCGAGACCCCGGTTTTGTGAGCGCTACGGCACCAAACAGACCCGCTGCGCAGGTTTCGAGGTTGGCTGTTGCGCGCAGCGTCATTGCGAGGAGCGAACGCGACGAAGCAATCCATTCTTTCTTTGCGCGGCGAAATCGATTGCTTCGCGGAGCCTGTCACCGGGCGCGCATTCGCGCGACCCGTTGGCCCGCAATGACGGCTGGGCCGTTTGAAAATCGATCAGGAGTGGGCTGGCGCCATCTGGGCGCGGCGGCGGCGCCGGCCGATGGTGCGCATGGTAGCGAAGCCGATAAAAAACAGCAGTAACTTGCTGACGATGCCATAGATCGACGTGAACGCCGACCAGGTCACCACGCTGAAGTTCAGCGCCACGATCAGGTTGAGGCCTGCGGAAAAGAACATCAGTCCAGCCCAAAGGTAGCCGAAGATGACGGCGATATCGGGCACTATCTCCATGGCGATGGGTGGCAGATAGCGGTTCATCCACCCCGGCTTCAGCATCACGATGCCGACGATGCAGTAGATGACGGTCGGCTTGATCATCACGAAGCGCGGATCGTCGGTGAGCAGCGTCGCGGTGCCTGCACCCAGCACCAGAAACAGGCTCATCCATTGCATGGTATCGATCGGCAGCTTGCGCGCCAATTGCCAGCCGATCTGGGCTGCGCCCAGCGCCATGCCGAGCACGACCGACAGGGTGATGTTGTGCGTCAGCAGATAAACAACAAGAAAAAGGAACGTCGACGCCATGTCGAGAAGCAAAAGCTTTCCCGCATCGAACAGGTACTTCATGGGATCCGACACTCCGCCGTCCCGATAATGCTACACCCGGATCATATCTCATCTTTGTGTTTGAGCATGATCCTTTCGGAAAACCGGCTCCCACTTTTCCGGATCATGCGCCAGCGAGAAGTTCTCGTTGGCTTGCGCGGCCGAGCACGTCAGGACTGGCGAAAGCCCATGCGGAACGCGCCCCAGTGGCGGCCGCGGACGTAGATCGGCGACGACAGGTCCTTCATCAGGACGAAATTGCGGCCGCCCATGTCGCGCCGGTAGGTCTGCAACAGAAAGGGCTTCTTGTTCGCCGCCACCTTCTTCACCGCCCGATCGTTGAACAGCCGGCGGTTTCGGCAGTTGGCGTTGTTCCAGACCGGGTCAGGCCCCTGCGGCAAGCGGTAGTTCGGATTATGAGTGGGAAGATAGCCGCCCTTGGCCCAGGCCACGCAGAACACGATGCGGGGATCGGCCTTCTGCAGCGGATCCTGGATCGGCGGCAGGATCCGGTCGGTGAGCGCGACATAGTCGGTGAGGTATTGCTTGGGGTCGGTGCCCGGAATGAGGCGGTAGTTCTCGTCCATCAGCTGATCGAGGCTGATGTCGCCGCGCTCGATCGCCGCTTCGAACTCCGCCGAAATCTGTTTCGCCGTATCGACCACCGTGCGGATCAGCGGCGCATCCGAGGTTTCCACGCCGCTATCGGCGATCAGTTCGATCAGGGTCTCGGAAAGGTCGAGCAGCCTGGCGACCCGGTCGTCGGCGTGCTTGAGGTCGGTGGAGGACAAATCGACGCCCTGGGCGAGCTGGCCGAGTTCGCCGATCACCATGTCGCAATGGGCGAGATTGGACGTCGCCGCCTTGGCGACGCCGTCGATCTCCTGGCTGACCGCGGTGAAACCGTCTTGTACCCGAACGATGATGCCTTGAATCTGTCCGGCACCTTCGCCGGCGTTCTTCGCCCGCAGCGAGGCGTCGCCGCTTTCGCCGATCAGGCCGCCTACCTGGCCGTCGAGATCGCGGACGGTATCGCCGATCAGATGCGTCGCCTGGCGCGTCGCCTCCGCAAGGCTCTTCACTTCGCTGGCGACGACCGCAAAGCCGCGACCGGCCGCGCCGGCGCGGGCGGCCTCGATCGTCGCGTTGAGCGCCAGCAGGTTTGTTTGTTTCGCAATCGCCTCGATCGAACCCGACACCTTGGCGACCTGCGCGAGCGCGGTTCCGACGGCGCCGAGACGGTTTTCGATGCGTCCCACCGCTTCGATCAATTCGGCGATGTGTTGCACCGCTGCCTCGACCACGGCGCGCGATTGCATGATCTCGCCGACGGCGGCCGTGGTCGCGGTCTGCACCGCCTGCGACGCGGTGGCGATATCGTGATTGGCGGAGACCATGGTCTCGGCGGTCTTCTGCAGGTGCCCGAAACGGTCGGCCTGGGTGGAAACGCGCCCCGCCACTTCCTGCAGATTTCCGGCGACGTCCGCGAGCTCAACGCCGAGGCCGCCGATCCGATCCGAAAGCTGATCGACCAGACGTTCGGCATCGGAGGCGGCCGGCTCGGCGCCGTCCGGTATTTTGGCTTGTGCAAGCGACATTGCTGCATTCCTCCCGGTCGGTAAACTCAATGATCTGGTCATCCTCAAAGCTTGTAGGCCGTGCGAAATCCGCCCCCAGTGTCGGCCATTGACGCGGACCGGCACGTCGATCTCGTGCATCACGACGGTCTTGCCAAACGCCATTAGATCTGTCGGCCATTCCTGATGATGCCGGTCATCCTCCCATCGCGCCGTGAAATCAGGGTTAACAAATGCCTCATAAGCAGGCAGCTGGCACTACCTTGGTACCGAAAACGCATGCAATTCTTTGATTTTGGCAGGTCACCGGCCTATAACGCCGCGCTTTCCACCCAAACCAACCGGACGATCCCGAAAGACCACGCATGGCCGGACATTCCCAATTCAAGAACATCATGCACCGCAAGGGCCGGCAGGATGCCCAGAAATCGAAGCTGTTCGGCAAGCTGGCGCGGGAAATCACGGTCGCTGCAAAACTTGGAACGCCCGATCCGGCCATGAACCCGCGCCTGCGCGCCGCCGTGATCGCGGCGCGTCAGGAGAACATGCCAAAGGACAACATCGAGCGCGCCATCAAGAAGGCGATCGGCGGGGAGAGCGAGAATTACGACGAGATTCGTTACGAAGGCTATGGTCCCGGCGGTGTCGCCGTCATCGTCGAGGCGCTGACCGACAATCGCAACCGTGCTGCCTCCGACATCCGGTCATATTTCACCAAATCAGGCGGCAATCTCGGCGAAACCGGTTCCGTCGCGTTCATGTTCGATCGCACCGGCGTCGTCGAATATGACGCCAAGGTTGCATCCGTCGATGCGATGCTGGAGGCGGCGATCGAGGCCGGCGCCGACGACGTCGCGTCAAGCGAGAGCGGCCACGAGGTCTACGCCTCGCAGGAAACTTTCCGCGATGTCGCCAGGGCGCTTGAGGCAAAGTTCGGAGAGGCGCGCAAGGCGGCGCTGACCTGGAAACCGCAAAATACCGTGGCGGTGGACGACGAGACTGGCGAGAAGCTCCTGAAGCTGATCGATCTCTTGAACGAGCACGATGACGTGCAGAACGTCTATGCCAATTTCGAGGTCTCCGACGCGCTGGTCGCCAAGATGGGCGGATAAGGCCCTGGGGCCGTTCCGTCGCTGCTGTCGTCGCCCGGCAAAAGCGCGAAGCGCGTCCTGACCCGGGATGACCGGGCGATCCAGTATTCCAGAGCAGTTACGATTGAATCGAGAAGTCTCGGCGTACTGGATCACCCGCTTTCGCGGGTGATGACAGTCAGTATCTGTTTCGTACGCCCGCCTCCGGCGTTATCAATACCCCATGACACCCGCAGCGATTCGCCACCCCATCCGCATCCTTGGCATCGATCCGGGCCTGCGCCGCACGGGTTGGGGCGTGATCGAGGTCGATGGCAACCGCCTGGTTTATGTCGGTTGCGGTTCGGTGGAACCGCCGGACGGTCTGCCGCTGGCAAGCCGCCTGTTGGCGATCCATGAGGGCCTCGCTGCCGTGCTTGGCGACTTCCGTCCCGCTGAGGCCGCTGTCGAGCAGACCTTCGTCAACAAGGATGGCGTCGCCACGCTCAAGCTTGGCCAGGCGCGCGGCGTTGCGATGCTGGCGCCGGCGATGTTCGGTATCTCGGTCGCGGAATACGCCCCGAACCAGGTGAAGAAAACCGTGGTCGGCGCCGGTCACGCCGACAAGAACCAGATCCTGGTGATGCTGAAGATCCTTTTGCCCAAAGCCGAGCCGAAATCCCCCGACGCGGCGGACGCGCTCGCCATCGCTATCACGCATGCACATCACCGCCAGAGCACGACACTGCGGCTGAGGGTGGTGGAGCTATGATGTGTGGATATCGATCTCAGCCGTCATGGCCGGGCTTGTCCCGGCCATCCACGTCTGAGGCATCGGCAAAAAAAGACGTGGATGCCCGGCATCGCAGACAAGTTTACGCAGTCTGCGCAAGCCAGACTGATATGGCCGGGCATGACGATCGAGAGATACTTGCTATGTCCGGGTCGACCCCATGATCGGCAAACTCAAGGGCCTGATCGACTCTTACGGCGAGGATTTTGTCATCCTCGACGTCGGCGGCGTTGGCTATCAGGTGCATTGCTCGGGCCGCACCTTGCAGGCGCTGCCGTCGCCCGGGGAAGCCGCGGTGCTCTCGATCGAGACTTATGTGCGCGAGGATCAGATAAAGCTGTTCGGCTTCCGCAGCGATGTCGAACGCGAATGGTTTCGCTTGCTTCAGACCGTGCAGGGCGTCGGCGCCAAGGTGGCGCTTGCGGTGCTCGGCACCTTGCCGCCGGCGGATCTGGCGAATGCGATCGCGCTGCGCGACAAGGCCGCGGTGACACGCACGCCGGGCGTCGGCCCGAAAGTCGCCGAGCGCATTGTCACTGAATTGAAGGACAAGGCGCCGGCATTTGCCAATGTCGATCCTGCGCTGGTGCATCTCTCCGGCGCGATCGACAGCGATCGTGCGCCGCGCCCGGTCACCGACGCGATCTCGGCGCTGGTCAATCTCGGCTACGGCCAGCCGCAGGCGGCGGCCGCGATCGCCGCGGCCTCACGCAGCGCCGGTGAAAAGGCCGAAACCGCGCAGCTCATTCGGCTCGGGCTGAAGGAGCTGTCGAAGTGAACCCACCCTCCCGCATCGTCACGCCTGAGCGCCGCACCGATGATGGCGGCGACACCGCGCTGCGTCCGCAATTGTTGTCGGAATTCGTCGGCCAGGCGCAGGCGCGCGCCAATCTTTCGATCTTCATCGAGGCGGCGCGCAAACGTAACGAGGCGCTCGACCACGTGCTGTTCGTCGGCCCACCCGGCCTCGGCAAGACCACGCTGGCGCAGATCGTCGCGCGTGAACTCGGCGTCGGCTTTCGCGCCACCTCGGGTCCGGTGATCGCCAAGGCGGGCGATCTCGCCGCGCTTCTTACCAATCTCGAAGAGCGTGATGTGTTGTTCATCGATGAAATCCATCGCCTGAGCCCCGCGGTGGAGGAAGTGCTCTATCCGGCGATGGAGGATTTCCAGCTCGACCTTATCATTGGGGAAGGACCGGCGGCGCGCTCGGTGAAGATTGAACTCGCAAAATTCACCCTCGTTGGCGCCACCACGCGCGCAGGGCTCCTGACCAATCCGCTGCGCGACCGTTTCGGGATTCCGGTGCGGTTGAATTTCTACACTGAAGAAGAACTGGAGAAGATCGTCACCCGCGGCGCCCGCGTGCTGCAGATCGGCATGACGCCGGATGGCGCCAACGAGATCGCGCGGCGCGCCCGCGGCACGCCGCGGATCGCGGGACGGTTGTTGCGGCGGGTGCGGGATTTTGCTTCCGCGGCCGACGCTTCCGCGATCGATCGGGCAATTGCCGACAACGCCCTGAGCGCGCTGGAAGTCGATGCTGCAGGCCTCGATGCCATGGACCGGCGCTATCTTTCGACCATCGCAATGAACTACGGCGGCGGTCCGGTGGGCGTGGAAACCATGGCGGCGGCCCTTTCGGAACCGCGCGACGCGATTGAAGACATTATCGAGCCTTATCTGATCCAGTGCGGCTACCTGCAACGCACCCCCCGCGGGCGTCTGTTGACCTCGCACGCCTTTCGCCATCTCGGCCTTGCCGAGCCAACGCGCGATCCGGCCCAGTTCGGATTGTTCGGAAACGGCAGCGACGACGAGTGATGGAAACCAGCACCATCAAGATCGTTGCGGCGCTGATATGCGATGAGGCGGGCCGGGTGCTTTTGGTGCGCAAGCGCGGGACGGCGGCATTCATGCAGCCCGGCGGCAAACGCGACCACGGCGAAGACGACATCGCAGCTCTCTCGCGCGAAATCGCGGAGGAACTCGGTTGCGGCGTGGTGCGCAGCTCGATCCGGCCTCTCGGCAAATTCGTCGCCGTCGCTGCCAATGAACCCGGCTGCAGGGTGCAGGCTTGCCTCTATGGAATAGACGTGGCCGGCGAGATCACGCCGAGCCGCGAGATTGACGAGGCGATCTGGATCGATCCGGCGGCGCCTCCCGATATCCCTCTCGCGCCGCTGACGCGCGACCATGTTTTGCCGCTGGCCTGCATCAGACCGCACGATCCAGCGCAATTCGGGTCGTTTGGGAGCGATACCTGAGCCGTACTGCCGGCTTTCTGCACAAACGTTCCGCAATTCAGCTGCAATGCGTCCTTACGAAGAAATCGCATCACGATCAGCCATCCATGATTTCACGCCGTTATTTCCTGCGTTTTATGGCCGGGCTTGGAGCCTTCAGCGCTTCAACCGCGGCCTACGGGTTTGGCATCGAGCCGACGGTTCGGCTGCGTGTCGCGCGGTACCATCTGCAACCGCCAAACTGGCCCGCCGATTTTCGTCTCAAGATCGCGGTGATTGCCGACCTTCACGCCTGCGATCCCTGGATGTCACTGGAACACATCGAGGCGATCGTCGAACGCACCAATGCGCTCGATGCCGATATCATCGTCATGCTCGGCGACTATGTGGCCGGTCACCGTCATGTGACGCGCTTCATTCCGGCCGGCGAATGGGCGTCGGTCCTCGCCGGGCTCAAGGCGCCGCTCGGCGTGCATGCGATCCTCGGCAATCACGACTGGTGGGAAGACAGGATAGTGCAGCGCGATGGAGGCGGAATCACGGTCGCCCGGCGTGCGCTCGAAGCGGCAGGCATTCCGGTTTACGAGAATGATGCCCAACGCCTGAACAAGGCCGGCCGTCCGTTCTGGCTCGCGGGTCTCGGCGATCAGCTGGCGTATCTGCCGGCGCGGCGCTTCCGCCCCGTGCGGCGTATTGGCGTCGACGATCTCAGCGCAACCCTGAAGAAGGTGACCGACGACGCGCCGCTCGTTCTTCTGGCGCATGAACCCGATGTGGCCGTTCGCGTACCGCCGCGCGTCGCCGTGCAACTATCCGGTCACACCCATGGCGGCCAGGTGCGGCTGTTCGGCTGGTCGCCGGTGTCACCGTCCGGGCACCGGCTCGCCTATGGCCACATCCGCATGAACTGTGACGTCATCGTCTCCGGCGGGCTCGGCTGCAGCATCATGCCGTTCCGGCTCGGCGTTCCGCCGGAGATTGGGCTGGTGACGCTGGGTGGTTCGGTTCCGGTCGCCTAGCGAGCTGCCGCGCTTGCGCGCCAAATGAATTTTGCGCAAAACCATCGCTCCCAGGGCGAGCGAGGACGGCAAGTGACATTATCCCATCTCGACGGCGAGATCCGCGACGGCCGCCATCATATGCAGATCCGCGTCTATTACGAGGACACGGACTTTTCCGGCATCGTCTACCACGCCAATTACCTGCGCTTCATGGAGCGCGGCCGCACCAATCATCTGCGGCTGATGGGCGCGGATCAGCATGCGCTGTTCGCGGAGGCGCAGGCGGAAACCCCGGGCTTTGCCTTCGTGGTGCGTTCGATGCAGATCGATTACCTCAAGCCCGCGCGGATGGATGACGTGCTCGACGTGGTGACGTGGCCGGTCGCAGTGAAGGGCGCCTCGATCATGCTGGCGCAGGAAGTGCGGCGGGCCGAGGATGTGCTGGTCAAGGCCGAGGTGCGCGTCGCCTTCATCAGCGAGGGACGGGCACAGCCGATCCCGAAATCGCTGCGGCTGTTGATGAAGGCATAGCGTTTTCGAGCAAAAGCCTGCCCCGCACTTGATGCGGGGTGGGCGCCGGTTCGCGTGAAGAAAAACGCGTCAGAAAAACAGAGCCGATAGGCTCCAGCTATTGGCCGATAGCGAGACGCCTATCGACTCCACAGGCCGCGGCGGTAGACTTGGCGGTCCCAGCAACGCCCGAGGTCACGATGTCGCGTCCACCGCTCCCACCATTCACCCGGGAAACCGCCGCACAAAAGGCCCGCATGGCGGAAGACGCCTGGAATTCGCGCGACCCCGAGCGCGTGGCGCTGGCCTATACCGAGGACAGCCGCTGGCGCAACCGCTCCGAATTTTTCGAGGGCCGCGCCGCGATCGTGGCGTTTCTCACCCGCAAATGGGCGAGGGAGCTTGACTATCGCCTGATCAAGGACCTCTGGGCGTTCGCCGGCAACCGCATCGCCGTGCGCTTTCAATACGAATGGCATGACGCCGCCGGGCAGTGGCACCGTTCCTACGGCAACGAGCAATGGGAGTTCGACGAACACGGCTTGATGCGCCGGCGCGAAGCCAGCATCAACGATATTGCGATTGCGGAAAAAGACCGCCGCTTTCACTGGCCGGCGCCCGCCCCGCGACCGGCGGATGTGCCGGGATTGGGCGAGAGCCCGTTTTGAGGTTGCCGTTTGGGTTCCCCTTACGAGCCCAACCGCCTCAAGCCGCTAATAGCCGCGCGCGGGATCGACGAGGTTCTCCAGCGCGCCGCCGGCTTCATAATTCGTGATCTGGCGCGCCACATATCGCGATATTTCGTCGGGATCGGTGTCGGCGGAGT
>Ga0210394_10004314_pt1 | contig 16745 bp, 19 predicted proteins | sample IncBWC12MmetaG_FD_160121 | JGI IMG/M metagenome (GOLD analysis project Ga0210394, IMG submission 160121) | Forest soil microbial communities from Barre Woods Harvard Forest LTER site, Petersham, Massachusetts, United States - Inc-BW-C-12-M | ecosystem: Environmental > Terrestrial > Soil >... | reverse complement strand
CCATGATGGAAGGGCCTTGGTGCCGATTCCGAAGAGAAGCGCGAGCCCGCGAGCGACATCGACACTGCACAGGTGGATAGCCTGAAAGTGCTTGACCCCGAACGGCCGATTAGAGAAGCGGACATTGATCCGTCCGCTCGGCATGTCCGTTTCGTGCCGATTTTGTTGCAGAAGTCCGTTGAGGCATGCAGCGAACAGTGATTCCATCTTGCTGACGCGAATCGCAGCGGGGGCAAGCCATGATGGGTCGGCTGAAGGGCGAACAAGCGCAGCTTTTCTACCAGTTTGAGCTCGACGGCGCGGTTCCTGAAGATCATCTGGTGCGGAAGATCGATGCTGCTCTCGATCTGTCCTGGCTTCGTAGCGAACTCGCACCGCATTACTCGTCTACGGGTCGCCCGTCGATCGACCCGGAACTGATGATCCGAATGCTGGTCGTGGGGTACGTCTTTGCGATCCGTTCGGAGCGGTTGATCTGTCGTGAAGTACAGGTGAACCTCGCCTATCGGTGGTTTTGCAAGCTCGGCATAGAGGACGCTGTCCCGGATCACTCGGCGTTTTCCCGCGCCCGCAATGAGCGTTTCCGTGAAGGGGATGTTTTTCGCCGCGTGTTCGAGCGCGTCGTCGGGACATGCATCGCGTCTGGTCTCGTTGGCGGGGAAGGCTTTGCAGTCGATGCGAGCCTGATTGCGGCCGATGCCAACAAGCAGCGCTCGATCGCAGGTCAGGACTGGCGCAAGGATCGCGATCCGGAGACCGCCAGCCGCGCGGTAAAGGAGTACATTGCGACCCTCGACGACACGGCCTGGGGGGCTGCTACCGATGTCGTCCCGAAGTTCGTCTCGCCGTCCGATCCCGCGGCCCAGTGGACCGGGGCGCACAAGGGACCGGCATTCTTCGCTTACTCCGACAACTATCTCATCGACGTGAAGTTTGGCGTCATCGTTGACGTCGAGGCGTCCCGCGCTATTCGCCAAGCCGAGGTCGGCGCGGCGAGAACCATGATCGAGCGAACAGAGGAACGCTTCGGGCTCAAGCCGGATCGGCTCGTGGCCGATACCGCTTACGGGGCGGCTCCGATGCTGAACTGGCTGGTCGAGGAGAAGGGCATTGCGCCACATATTCCGGTGATCGACAAGTCGAAGCGGGAGGATGGCACCTTCTCGCGCAGCGACTTTCGCTATGATCCGACAAGTGACGTCTACCACTGCCCGGCTGGAAAGCAGCTCGGAACGAGCGGCACGGTGCATGAAGGCAAGACGCTTCTGTATAGGGCAAGCAAGCTCGACTGCGATGGATGCCCGCTCAAGCCTCGGTGCTGTCCGAAGGAACCATCTCGCAAGATCCCGCGCGACATCCATGAGCATGCCCGAGACGTTGCCCGGTCGCTCGCCGGCACCGAAGGCTTTGAGCGGTCACAACATGAGCGCAAGAAGATCGAGATGCGGTTCGCCCACCTGAAGCGTATCCTGAGGCTTGGTCGACTGCGCGGTCCGCGGGGTGCACAAGACGAGTTCACGCTCGCCGCTATCGCCCAGAACCTGAGACGACTCGCCAAATTGGTTGCACGGCGGCCACCATCCTATGCGATTCAGCGCATCGCGTAGCGGGTATGTTGCCCAAGAGCGTCAGGACCCAACGAAGCAGCACAATCGCCTCTCGGAAACGGCGACTTCTACAACAGTATCTGCCAGAACCGGAAATGCCAACCTAGGAACGAGCCAAGGTTTTCCAGCCGAATTCTGCCAGGACCGCTGCATTGAGAACAAACCAATGCGCCGACCCTCCTTTTGACCGTACAATTACGAGTGGTCGGTGATAGCTTTGTCGTCGGACTTGCCGTAGCATTCTCGCTTATTTTCCCAATCGATTGGGGGCTGGGGAAGATGACCGGCAGCCAGACGCACCGCAAGATCGTCGCGATTCTTGCCGCTGATGTCGTTGGGTACAGCCGCCTTGCGGGCACTGACGAGGACCGTACGCTTGCGCGGCTGCGGGCACTACGCAGCGATCTGATCGATCCAACCATCTCCGTCCACAAGGGACGGGCGGTGAAGCGCACCGGCGACGGAGCCCTGGTCGAGTTCAGCAGCGTGGTAGACGCTGTGCGGTGCGCCATCGAAGTGCAGAACAGCATGGTCGAGCGCAATGCCGGATTGCCGCCTGAGCGGCGCATAGAGTTTCGCATTGGAATTCACCTCGGCGACGTCGTCGAGGAATCGGACGGCGATCTTATGGGGGATAGCGTTAATATCGCCGCCCGACTCGAGGGAATCGCCAAGCCGGGGGCCATTTGCCTTTCCGAGGATGCCTATCGTCAGGTCAAGGCGCGGCTCGACCTTGTGGTCGCCGACCTCGGTGTGCAGAACCTCAAGAACATCGTCGATCCGATCCGGGCTTATTCGCTCGAAGTCGGCAAGCCGGCTCAATTCAGGCCGGATTCTCCGACCACACTGCCTCGCCTTTCCATTGTGGTGCTTCCCTTCGCCAATCTGGGTGGCGACCCGGAGCAGGAGTATTTCGTGGACGGTGTGACCGAAAGCCTGACCACGGACCTGTCGCGCATCTCGGGCGGTTTCGTGATCGCGCGCAACACGGCCTTTACCTACAAGGGCAAGCACGTAGACGTAAAACAGGTAGGCCGCGAACTCGGCGTGCGTTACGTGCTTGAAGGCTCAGTCCAGCGGGGCGGAAATCGGTTGCGGGTAAATGTCCAACTCATCCAAGCTGAAACCGGCAACCACGTTTGGGCGGAGCGCTTTGACAAGCCGTTGGCCGATCTCTTCGATATGCAGGATGAGATCGTAGCCCGTCTTGCCAATCAACTGGGCACCGAACTGGTTGCGGCCGAAGCGAGGCGCGCAGAGCAGGCGCCAAATCCGAATTCGATGGACCTTTATTTCCAGGGCATGCTTCACGCAAACAGTGGAGCTACTCCCGAATACATGGTGCGGGCGCGCGGCCTCTTCGAGCGTGCGCTCGCACTCGACCCCGGCAATATCGAGGCTTTGGTCGGCACCGCAAATGTCGACGCCCGGAGCGCCTCCTACATCATGACTGACGAGCGGGCAGAGCGGCTTGCAGCAGCGGAAGCGACTTTGACCAAGGTTCTATCCCTCGCGCCAAATCATGCGATGGCCCATTGTTTACTTGGCCTCGTTGAGATCTATTCAAAACGCGCTGCTCAAGGCATTGCCGAATGTGAACGGGCATTGGCGCTGGATCGAAACTTGGCCCTCGCTCACGCCTTAATAGGTTTTGCCAAATATGTGAGCGGCCGCGGCGAAGAAACCGAAGCCCATGTCCTTGAAGCGCTCCGGCTCTCGCCTCGCGACACGAACGTCAATGTATGGATGACTTGGGTAGGAAACGCCAAGTCGCAGACGGGCGCGGATGAAGAATCCGTTTCCTGGCTGCGCCGGGGCATCGAGGCCAATCGAAATCTTCCCGTCGGGCACTTTTTTCTCGCAGCTGCACTTGCTGCCGTGGATCGTCATGATGACGCACGGAACGCTGCGAGCGCTGGACTTGTGCTCGATCCTAGCTTTACGATAGCTCGTTTCCGTGCGAGCGCTGCAAGCGACAATCCGACTTATCTTGCCCGGCGTGAGCGTATCTACGATGGGATGCGCCAGGCCGGCGTACCGGAGGGATAACCGACGCGCGGTAAGCCCCCGACTTTCCGAAATGGGTCAAACGCGTCGGTTTGACGATGCGCCGATCACTTCCGGTATTCACCTATGAACAGACATCATCAGGCCGGGCCGACTGGTCCGTTCCGTGCCACAAGCGGAAGTCGCCAGCCTCATTCGATCACCTCGTCAGCGCGCACCAGGATCGCTGGCGAAATCGTGACTCCAATGGCCTCGGCGACCCTGGTGTTGAGAATCAATTCGAATTTTGTCGGTTGCTCGATCGGCAGCTCGGATACCTTCGCTCCCTTGGCGATCGCATCGACGAATTCGGCGGCACGCTTGTACATGGCAGGAAAGTTCACGCCGTAGGAAAAGACGCCGCCCGCATCGACCCACTCGCGCAGGCCGAAAACCGTTGCAATTTTATTCCGAAGCGTGAAGTCCGCGAGCCGCTGACGGTCGCGATAAAACACGGGCGAGAGACAAAAAATGACGACGCTGCGATAATCGGGCGGTACCTGGGCTAGCGCCGCATCGTAATCGTACGGTTGGTTGCTCAATTCCATATTGGCAAGCCTCAATCCAAACGTCGCAGCGGCTTTGCTTGCCGCCTGCCATTGGTCTTCCGAGACAGAGTCCCAGAATACGGTCGCGGCTTTCACGCCCGGCAGGGCCTGCGTCATTAGCTCAACGCGTTTCCTCGCGAGGTCGAGCTGCTGCAAATAAAGTCCGGTCACGTTCCCGCCGGGTTGGGCCAGGCTCTTAACGTAGCCATGGGCGAGCGGATCGTAATCGATGGCGATCATCACGATGGGCACTGCCGCCTTGGCGGCGAGGGCTGCCTTTAGCGTGCTCTCATAGGGTACAAGAATGACGTCTACCTTGCGGCGCAGGAATTCCTCGATTACGCCGGCATTGCCGCCGGGCTGTTGTTCCGGGTTCAAAAAATCCAGGACGAGATTCTGGCCCTCGGCGTAACCCAGTTCTCGCAGGCGTTGACCGAACGTGGCAAAGATCTGCGCCGTCCGCGGCTGAATCGTCACGATGCCGACCCGCGTCATCGCGGGCCGTTGCGCGAGCGCCTTGAGCGGCCAGCCGACCGCCGCCGCACTACCTAGTAGCTTGACGAAATCGCGACGCTGCATGTCCGACCCTGAGCTATGCGGACGACATCTTAGAGGCAAAAACGATTATTTCGCTAGGGTGGAAACCGGCGTCGAGAGCCTTTGTCGTTGGGCACGGCCAATGTCGCAGTTGGGTCAAACGCGTCGTTTTGGCCGTAGCCCAGCCACTTACGGTCTTCCTCGAACAACGGACATCGCAAAACCGGCGCGGTTGGTCCGGTTCGTGCCAAACCCGGAAGTGAGCCCGCTCTATTCGATCACCTGGTCGGCGATGGCGAGCACGCCCGGCGGCAGGGTGAGGCCGAGCGCCTTGGCGGTCTTGAGATTGATGACCAGGTCGAACTTAGAGAGCTGCACCACCGGCAGGTCCATCGGCTTCTCGCCCTTGAGGATACGGCCAGCGTAGACTCCCTCCAGGCGATAGGCCTCGACCAGGTTAGTGCCGTAGCTCATGAGTCCACCAGCTTCGGCGAATTCGCGCCATTCGTAGATTGCCGGGATGGCATGGCGCGCGGCCAAGGCCACGATCTGCTCGCGCCGGCTGTTGAAGAACGGGTCGCTGGCGACGAGCAGCGCTCCCGGCCGTGACTGTGACATGCTCGCGAAGGCAGAGTCGATCTCGCTTTCGTTGATGGCAGTGAAGATGGCGACGTCTTTCCCCATCCGGCGGCCGGCGGCTTCGGCATGCTGGGCGTTGGCCATGGCGTTCGGAAAATTAGGATTGGTGAGCACGGCGAACAATGCCGTCGGGATCGCATCGTTGAGCAGCCCGATGCGCTTCTCGGTGAGCTCCGTGGTAAAGATGTTCACGCCGGTCGCATTGCCGCCCGGGCGCGCGAGGCTCGCGACCAGCCCGAGCTTGACCGGGTCACTGCCGCCAGTGAACACGATCGGGATCGTCGCGGTCGCGGCTTTGGCAGCAAGCGTGGAATTGTCGCCGCCCGAGGTGACGATCACCGCCACCTGGCGGCGAACGAGGTCGGCGGCGAGCTCCGGCAACCGATCGTAGCGGCCCTCCGCCCAGCGATATTCGACCGCGACGTTGCGACCCTCGACGAAGCCCATGTCCTGCAGGCCGCGGCGGAAGCTCGCGACAAGATGCGCGAAGGTGTCGGGCGATTGGCCGTTTAGGAACCCAATTACAGGCATCGCCGGCTGCTGCGCGCGCGCACCGAGCGGCCAGGCTGTCGCGCCGCCTAGAAAAATGATGAACTCGCGCCGTCTCATTGCTGATCTGCCCTTATGCCTATCATGAGCGTAAGCGATTTTGCGGCGGACGTCCAAACGGTCGAATGTCCGCTTGGGGTCACAAACGGAAGTGGCCCGCCCTGAATGGCATGACGGCTTTGCCCTCATAACGGACATCGTCATTAAACCAAGGGGGAGGATCGGGAATCTGAGCTTTCCAGATCCGGTTCCGCAACAACCGCTCTCTGCATCGTGCTTGTTCAGACTGGCCTGAGGTGGAGGTTGTCCCTCCGCGTTGAGCGTTTCCTCCAACTGGACTTAGCCGCCGCGGCCAGCACTGCGGCGGCCTTTCTTTGCATCGCACAAAGGTGGGAGAGCATTCCTCGCGAAACAGTCGCGAAACCGTTTTCCCGGTTCGGCGAAATCGTCTGGAAAGAGGCCCGGTCTTACACTCGCATCAATGCATCAATTGGAGGAATGAAAATGATTGCTCTCAAGTTGATCGCTCTCGCGTTGGCCGCCGGTGTGGTATCTACGTTCGCCTCCGAAGATTTTGGCACCAATTTGGTCCTGGCTATCTTCACCTGTCTTTCGTAGCTCGCGGCAGGTAGAAAGTTCTGGCCCCGACTATGAACTAGTTCACATCTGATCGGCGGGGTGCCTGCTAGCCTCCTAACGCTGAGGATTTCAGGGGCTCAGTTACAGGCGCCGCCGGGACACGATATTTCGAGCCCGACGGCGTAAATTTTTTGAGCCTCCGGTTACCGCCTCGGCCGCTTGTAAGGCTCATGTCAGCAATCGCCTCTAAGCTTGCCCCATGGCAACGACCGGCGATTTGGCTAATGGGCGAGTTCGACTTTTTTGGAACGGCGATCCAAAACTGGATGGTCACCGTTTCTGCGAACATCGCAGTCAGCATCACGGTCGCATGCTGGAATCGCTAGTATGGATTCTAGCTCAGCTGAAATTGCGATTTTGCAGTGGATCGCCGCGGCTGGAGCAATCGTGGCAGCTTTGTCGGTAGAGGAAATCGCGGCGAAGCTGTTGGCTACCGCTCGTGAACTGCCATCGGGGCAAGACCGTCACAACGCTCTTCGCCAGATCGGAAGATTTCGCGGCCAGATAGCTGCGCTACAGGGGCCGATTCACAGCCAGCAAAGGCGGAGCTAACGGCGAAGCCGAAAGGTTGATAGTGGAAGGCCCGGAGCACACCCGACAAACCAAAACAGCCGAAGAATTGGCGGCGATGATCCGGGAGGATTTGAGCAAGGTAGATGGCTGCCCTGAACGCGGGGTCAATGTCACCGTCTACGGCATTCCTTGGAATGCGATGCTTATGTTTGGCGCCGCCGCTGGCCCAGTACGCAACAAAGTTGAATTGCAGAAGTTCTTCGAAATCATAAAGGAGCGCTTGCAGCGCCTGTACGACGTCAGCGTGCGCGACTAGTCAAGCCCGCGCCGCGGCGCAGTAAAAGCCAAGGCTGAAGGTGAAATCTCGATGAAAAATATCCTGCGATGATTGCCCGCCTCGTGACCGGCGCGTCGCGCGGCAAGGTAGGTATATGAGGCCATCCTCGCCAGTTCCATTTTGACGGGAATCGTTTTCGGGGCCATGGTGTTCGCTCCGTGAGCTGGGGGACCGGCATATGGGCAAAACGACCAAGACCGCTGCCGAGCTTGAGGCGATGATCCTCAGCAAGATGCAGACGCTTAGCGAGTGTCCGGATGGTATGACCGTCACCGTGAAGCGTCGCGGCGAAACCTGGGAAGCGGTGACGATGTCACCGAACCAAATCGCCTACCCTGATTGCGTGACCCGCGTGACGCGCTATGCGGCGGTGCTCAGAACGGAATATGCCCTAGCGGACGGCTAAAAGGTCGTGGGCAGCGCGGTCAAATCCTCAAGGGCAGTCTCGAAGGGCTGCACCTACCAAGCCCTGCCGCCGGCTTTCGCGCCAAGCATAGACGCCGCGGCGGTTGGAGCCAACGTCCGAGATGGGTCAATCGCGTCGGAAAGCGGACTTCTACTTTTGGCCCGCCAGGGCTTGGAATTGTTTCGCCAATCAGATGTTATGACATAATCGGGTCAATGGCCGATCATAAGTGCCAACAACCCTCAGACTTCAAAGCTATGGCTGAACTGGCCAAGGCGGTGCCGAGCTTTTCCCCAGCTCTTCCTCTGTAAACAACCGACGCCATGTCGCAGGAAATCTCTTCTTCAAAGTTGCAGCTCACGTCGTTCGCCGCCCGGCAATGGCGCGATTACCAGCAGCGTACCCCCGGCAGCGCTTTCGCCGACCCGGCGCTTTCGATGACGCTCGAGGAAGCCTACGCCGTTCAAATGGAGACCGCTCGCCTGCGCTGTGCCGCCGGTGACGAGGTCGCCGGATACAAGGTCGGCTGCATCGGTGCCGGCGTCGTCGAGCAGTTCGGTATGAGCGGCCCGATCCACGCACGGCTTTTTCGCAGCGAAATCCACCAAACCGGCGAGATCCTCCGATATGAATCCTTCGTCAATCCCGCGATCGAGGGAGAGATGGCGCTTCGTATCGGCGATGACGGCCGAATCGCGGCCGCTTTTCCCGTCGTCGAACTCCATCATTTCGTATTCCGCGCGCCGCGGAAGACGCTTGCCGAACTCGTCTCCAATAACGGGATCAACGCCGGCATCGTGATTGCCAACGCGCTCGAAACGACCCCTCTGGAAAACTGGGCAAACGCGCGCACGCTGTCGGCTGCGATCAACGGCAAGACTATCGATACTGGGCCGTTATGGGCGATGGCGGGAGGGCCGGCCGAATCGTCCGATTGGCTGCGAGGCAACCTCAAGCGCTTTGGCGAAAGTTTGAAGGCAGGAGATATCGTGCTTGCCGGCACGCCGCTCGGCCTGCACCGCGTGAATCCCGGCGATCACGTCGTGGTGTCGATTGACGGCCGCGAATGCGTCGATTGTCGATTCGCCTGAAGCGGCTTCGATGTTCCACCTCAGCTCAGAGGCGTCATCACCACATTGCGGAACGCCGGCCGCAGCTTCATCAGATCGTACCACCGTTGTACGTTGGGCAACTCGGGATGGTCAATATCCATCGCATACCACCGATGGACGGTCGCCGCAGCCGGAATATCGCCCATGGTGAAAGACTCGCCGGCAAGAAAAGTGCGGCCGGAAAGACGTGCGTCGAGTATCTTCACCGCCGACAAGGACAGATTTTCACTCTTTGAGACGACACCCGCATCTCGCTTTGCCGGCGGCGTCCTAATGAACTCAATGAACAGCGGGCGAAGCGCCGGCCAGAACACCGTCGCCTGCCAATCCATCCAGCGCTCCGCGTCAAAGCGCGTCCCGATGTCGGCCGGGCAAAGCGAGCCAGCTCCATGTTTATGCGAGAGATACCGGACGATGACGTTCGATTCCCAAAGCTGAACGTCGCCGTCCTCAATCGTGGGCACAAGACCATTCGGATTCAGCGCGCGATACTCCGCAGTTTTGTTGATTCCGAACTCGTTTCCCGCATCGATCCTTTCATATTCTAGCCCGAGTTCGCTGCAACACCAGAGAACCTTCTGGACGTTGATGGAATTGGCGCGGCCCCATATCTTCAACATCTCGATAAACCCCAACATCGATCCGCTCGCGTGGTACGACGAACGGTCGACGCCACCGTCAACTTCAGGCCGGAAGTTTGTCCGCGAGCACCGTTGGCTGACGAATCTCTGGAGACACCGCCAGCAGATCGGCCGCATTCGCCATCAGTGCTGCCGCCACCGCGCCGTTGAGATGCGCGGTTCGTCCAGCCTCATCGTTAAATGCGTCGAAGATTGCAAAAGTTGCCTTGTCGAAGCGTACGGCAAACCAGGCTACGGTGCCCGTTTCGGCCATGACGAGATTCCGGGCACCCGCCAGAAAATTTGCGACATCCTCTTCCCGGCCCGGCTTTGCTTTCAGTTCGACGTAGAGTGCGAAATGTGTCATCAGAGAGTTCCTTTTTTGGTTACGTCGTTAAGTACCCGCGCGAAGAGACATTATTCCTTGCTCAAAGCGCCGAATGATCACGAACAGCTTCCGCGAGCGCGGGCTTGAGCTCGAGAAAGCGCTGGTCGAGAGCTGCAGGGTCGTCGCGGTTCAGGGCGATCATTTTCGCTCGGGCCTCGCCTCCCCGGATGACTTCGAAGGCATCCTGCTCGATTCCGTCAACGACGGCCGCGGCAACCGCATTTGCCGGCTCTCGGGTAAAGCCGAGTTCGGGCCCGGCGCGCGATGAACGCATCATGGGCGTATCGGTCGCTCCCGGATAGACCGTCATCACGTGCACGCCTTCGCCCTTCAATTCGCGGCGAAGCGATTCTCCGAATTTCGCCAAGCCGCCTTTGACTCCGGCGTAGGTCGCGTAGAAAGGCGCCGCGACAAGCGCGATGCCCGATGTGATGTTGACGACAAGACTATCGCCACTCGCGCGCAGCGCCGGCAAGGCCGCGCGCGTCAGCAGAATCGGTGCCACCAGATCGACCTCGATCATCGCCCTGATTTCAGCTTCGGTCGTATCCTCCAGCCGGCCGGCTCTCACGCCGCCGGCATTATTGACAAGAACATCGAGCCCACCGAGCTTTTCCAAAGCGAGCTTGAGCGTGGTTTCGCGGCCTTTCTCCGTACTGACATCAGCGGCAATGGCGGCGACACTGCGGCCAGTTTGGCCAAGCTGCTTGGCCGCTTCAGCCAGGACTTCCGGCCGCCGGCCTGTAATCGCAACCCTTGCGCCTCCGGCCAGCATCGCCTCGGCGATCGCCAGGCCGATGCCACTGGAGCCGCCGGTGATCAACACTCTTTTTCCCTGAAGTTTCATCTTGCCTCGCTTGTCTGCCCTGCTAGGGATGGGTGCGGCGGCCTAACGAGCAGCCTTCGGATAGTTCGACGGGAAAAGCGCGCGGCGCATGTCTTCGTCGACGTCCTTCTTGAAGGCATGATCCTTGCCCACCAGGCGCGCCCTCGCCGCCGCGGGACGCGCATCGATTGCGGCGTACCAGCGTTCGATATTGGGGAAAGCGGTAAGAGGCGGTGCATCGCCGGGCAGCACACGGGGCGCCCGCTCCAGCCATCCCCACGCCGATATGTCGGCGATGGTGAATTCCTTGCCAACGATGAACTCGCGTCCCTTCAAATGCGTATCGAGCACCTCATAATGTCGTTCGATTTCACGACGGTAGCGATTGATGGCATAGGACAGCTTTTCGGGAGCCGCGTGCTGAAAATGCACCGCCTGACCCGAGAAGGGGCCGATGCCCGTCGCGATAAGGAGAAGCCACGACAACAGTTCGGGCTTATCTGCGGGCGTCCCCATCAGACGTCCGCTCTTTTCGCCGAGGTAGAGAAGGATCGCGGTGGAATCGAAGACCCTTGCCTCTTTTCCGCCCGGCCCATCCGTGTCCACAATGGCGGGTACCTTGCCGTTTGGATTGATCGTACGGAATTCCGGCCTGTGCTGCTCGCCCTTGCCAGTATCGACCGGCACCACCTGGTAAGCTAACCCGACCTCCTCCAACATCAGCGCGACTTTCGCCGGATTCGGGGTCGGGTGATAATAGAAGCGGATCATCGGCTCTCCCTTGATGTTATCGTGCTTCACGTGAGGCGCGACCGGCGCAAGACGGCCGTCAAGACACCCTCGTGCCGCATATTTTGAAATTTCTGCAAGCTATTTTAGATCATACGATCCAAAACGAATCAAGCGCCGCTCGAGAAAAACAACGGCAACCCATCTAACCGCACGGCTCGATGCGCCCCCGGGGCGTAGCCAGGTTGGGCAACACGGCGCTGGTAACAGAATCAGGTCAGCGGAGCCGCCGGCACGCGATACAAACGCCCGGTTCGATCAAAATCTTCCACCGTCCAGGGAGCGCCGACACCGCCGATCACCCAGCGCAGGATCGACCAGAGATCGCGATCCAGGATCGTTCCGTCGAGTGGCTCGAGCGCATCGACGACAGCATGGATTTCGAGACCGGAGGGGAAGGGCTCGCCGCTTCTGCCGATGAAGACGAGTGCATAGGCAACACCGGAGGGCGCACGAACGAATCCCGGTTCCGCTAGCCCCTTGTTGACGAGATCGAATGCCCGGACGAAGAAGTCGCGAAATTCCGGATAGTGCGCCAAGCGATCTTCCGCCAAAGCAAAGGAGAACCGTTTTCCCTCAAGATCCGGTTTTCCGATGATTGCAACTTCGCTCATCGGCCTTCTCCCGATGCGTCGAGACGATCGAGAAAAGAACGGATCAGCTCTGCGATCTCACCCCCCGAATCCTCTTGCAGGAAATGACGGCCGGTCACCAGATGCGGCCCCTCAGCGTGGGGGAGCAGTTGCTTGAAACGGTTGGAAAATGTCGTGGCATCGAACACTTCGTCCTCGCGTCCCCAGATAATCTGGGTGGGAAGCTTCGAGCGGGATAATTGCTGTTCGAGCCACTTGAAGCGCTCAAAGGCCCGCGCGTTTTCATCCAGCGGAATCCAGCGTGGCCAAACCCAGGTGAGGAGACGGGTCGCAGGATCGGGCAGTACGGCTTCATAGGCATAAGATGCATTACGGGCGAATTGTTCGCGATTGACCACCGAGAGATAGACACCTCGCCCGGCAAGGGCACGATGATTCCCCAGGAAGTAAGGGCCGACCAGCGGCGCATGCATCATCCGCCACGGAAAGATGCGTGTGTGGAACTCGGCTGGCGGCAAGGGCCAGGCCCAGGTGCTCATCACCGTGAGCGCACGAAGGCGCGTATGATTGCTCATGGCAAACGACAGTCCGGTGGGCCCGCCCCAATCGTGGCAGACGAGCGCGATCCGCTTTAAGTCGAGCTGGCGCACGAGCGCGGTCAAATTGGCGATGTGCCCGTCAAGGGAATGAGCATGTTCGCGGGTCGGCTTCTCGGACAGACCGAACCCGATCATGTCTGGAACGATGACGCGGCGGCCTGAACTGACCAGCGGACCGATGACATCGCGGTAAAGAAAACCCCAGGTCGGATTGCCATGAAGCAGCACGACCGGATCGCCCTCCCCTTCGTCAACGTAGTGCATACGCCAACCGTTGGCGTTGATGTAATTCGGCGCATAAGGCCACTGGGCTTGCAGGGCCGCCGGCAGCGCTCCTTCCGTCGGAATGGTCACACGTCCCTCCCCTGGTTTCGGCCAGGCACTGAAGCCTCTCTTGTTCTGCAATCATTATAGAACAGCCGATCTACAATAAAAGGCCTCACGTTACTCCCGCAAGCAAGGCCTGACCGGAGCGAAAAGCTTCGGGCGGCCGCTGATTGTCAGACGGTCACATCGGGTGCTATGCAAACCATTTCCGTCATCCAGTGAAGGAAGAGACGGAAAGGAGGGCTTTCAAAATGGCAAGGCCGCGCGAGTTTGACGAAGCAGCCGTACTGGACGCTGCCATCGACCGATTCTGGCAGCATGGCTATGAAGCGACGTCGGTGCGGGATCTGGCCGACGAAATGAATATCGCCGGCGCAAGCCTTTACAACGCGTTCGGGGACAAGCGCAGCCTTTATGAGCGGGCACTCAATCGATATCTCGATTCGACATTTCGGGAGCGCATTCGTCGGCTGGAACCAGGTCTCCCGCCGCGCGAGGCCATCGCCGCGTTCTTGCAGGAAATCGTCAAACGGTCCCTCACCGACAAGCGACGCCGAGGTTGCCTGTTGGTAAATTCGGCAATCGAGAGCGCGCCGCACGATCACAAATTTCTCGAGATCGTCGCCATATTCCTCGACGAGGTCGAGAGCTTCTTCCTTCGTTGCGTCTCCAAGGGCCAACGCGAGGGAACGATCACGAAAGCATATTCTGCAGAGGATCTTTCAAGATCGCTGCTCGGGACTCTTCTAGGCGTGCGCGTGCTGGCGCGTGTCCGCCCCCGGCGCAAGCTTCTGGAGGGGCTTATCCGGCCGGTGCTGGGCTTGCTTGACGATACGAGTACCGCTGGGCGCAGACAGCGTCCCGCGAGGCGAACGCGATGAAGGCAGAGTCCCCCGAACCCCATTCGGCAGGCTGAGAAGGCCGACTGCCGCGGCGCGCGCCGGACTTGTATAGAACGCAGGCACGTGCGTCGGCACTGCGCAAGACATCGTGACGCCGCGTCACAAGCCGCCGAGCGAAGCCAGGCGGTCGCTACATGGGCAAGCTTGCGATCGATCTTCATTGCAAGCGATTGGCGATTTTAGCGACGGCGGCCTGCGCGCAGACCTCGTCCTTGTCGCCTCCCGGCGCGCCCCCAACTCCAATCGCACCGATAACTTCATCACCTGACTTTATGACGACTCCGCCGGCCACAAGAAACACGCCCGGAAGATGTTGCAGCGGCCCGAAAGCCGGTCCGCCGGAGACTCGGGCAACAATCGCACTCGTCGTATTTTCACTGAAATTGGGTCCAAGCGAAACCGCAGCATAAGCCTTTCCGCGACTACTATCGATGGTATGAGGCGGCGCCAGATCGCCCTTCGCTACAGTCTTGACTGCGCCGGACGCGTCCAAAACCGTGGCCGTGGTGTGGTAGCCTGATTTCTCACACGTTGCCACCGCTTCGGCGACCGCCTCCATGGCGACTGCGAGGGAAATTTGTTTTCTTGTCGAGAGAGGCTCAGCGCAGGTGGAAGAGATCCACGACGAACCCATGACGACCAACGAAACAATCAACAAAGAGCGAGACATAATACCGATGCTCCCAAGGGTTGTGCTCTCGACGGGCTTTGCACATTTGACAAGGCCGATGCGTTACTTCGTGGCTTACGGTTGTTTTGTTACGCGCCTTTTGCAGGAAAGTTTCTTTGCGGTGCACCACATAAGGGGCCGAGGTTGGCGATCACACACGACAGGCACCCCGCATTCAGGTTCGCATCTCTATCGCGGTCGCAGACCGAACATCTGTCTCACGCAATCGTTAGGTGGCGAGCTTATCCCTGGTCGTTACGCTATCGCCTGCGAATTTTCCGCGCGACCGCTCAGGCGTGCGCCTTGGGGAGGAAACTTCATGAAACGTTTCTTTTTGTACGGCAGCTTCATGCTGGCGACACTGGCCGTGCCGATTGCAGCGCACGGGCAAAGCACGTCACCGATCGACACCGTCAACCAAGCGGTCGGGGCCATTGGCGGCGCAGACGCGCTGCGCGCGATGAAAGGTTTAACATTCAAGGCTGACGCACAATTCTGGGAGCCTCAGCAAAGCTACGTCGCCGATGGCGAACCCCGGTTCATCGGCAACTCCAAAATCACCTTCACTTGGAAAAATGACGACGGCGCATCGCGGACGGATTGGGAGCGCAAATTCGAATATCCGTTCGTCGAAGAGAAAAAATATAGCGAAATCGTCACATCGAAATACGGCGCTGTATCCGGAGGGGGCAGCGAGGCTCCGATGTCGAATATCAGGTTCGCTTCCTATCGCCGCGAGCTTGAAAGGGCTCTTCCTAGCCTCCTGCTGAAAGCGCTCGATGCGCCGGGGAAAGTTTCTTCGTTGTCCAACCAAACCCTCGACGGTAAGTCGCTGCCGTCCGTCGCCTTCTCCGACGGCGACTTCAAGTTCGCTATCTTGTTTGATCCCTCGACCAAGCTGCCGGCCGCAGTCCGCTCTTTTGACGACGACTGGGTCTACGGGGACATTACCTACGACCTCGTATTCGCCGATTGGCGGTCGGTCGATGGAATCAAGTTTGCATACTCGAAGACGTACAAGGTCAACGATATCAAGGTCGGTCACCTGGACATCAAGGACGTCAAGGTCAATCCGACAATCCCGGCTGATACGTTCGCGATCCGCGATGAGAGCCGGAAAGAGGCGAAAATGCCGGCGTCGGTGCCCTACCAATGGGTGATACGGCGTCTTTTCCTCGGACGCTTTCTCGACAGCGATGCGGTCAATTTTCCGGTGTCTTTAACCGGCTTGAAGCTGGTCGAGCTCTCGCCGAACGTGCAATTTGCGACCGGGGGCAGCCACAACAGCCTTATTATTTCGCGAAAAGATCACCTCGTTATCATCGACGCGCCGATCAACGAATGGCAATCGCGCTGGACGATTGATGCAGCGAAAGCGAAGTATCCGGGTAAGCCGATCAAGTATCTCGTCCTCACGCATCACCACAACGATCACACGGGCGGCGCGCGGACCTACGTGGCCGAGGCGGCCTCCATCATCGTCGCCGCACCAAACAAGAAGCACTTCGAAACGGTGTTTCAGCGCCAGCATAAGCTCGCACCCGACGAGCTTCAGAAGAGCCCAAAGCCGGCCAATATTATTGAATTTGCCGACCACATGACGCTAAAGGACGAATCTGGCAACATCGAACTTTACAAAATTGCAAATCCGCACGCCGACGGCATGCTGATGGCACATCTCGTCAGCGAGAACATTGTCTGGGTGACAGACTTGTACTCGCCGATCCGCGACAAGGACCGCTCAGAAATGTTTGTCGCTTTCTACGAGGCGCTCAAGCAACGAGGCATCGCGCCAGCCCGTATCGCGGGCGGGCACGGCGGCGTCGTGCCTAACTCAGAGATGGAAGCGGTGATGGCAGCAAAATAAGCTCCTCCCATGAGAACGAGCGCTTCCGTTGGGAAGCCGCGCATCTTGGTGCCTTCAGCGAACTTCCCAATTCTGCTTTTCATTGGACTGGCGAACTGGCCTTCTGCTCTCGCCCCGCTGTGCACGACGTTCGTCATCGAGATTTTTTTTCCTGAGGCCTGAACGAAACATGGCACTTGGGCCGTTTACTTTCTTTTGGTCATCGCCCGCGGACTTCGGCTGTTTTCACTC
>Ga0210394_10004313_pt1 | contig 16751 bp, 19 predicted proteins | sample IncBWC12MmetaG_FD_160121 | JGI IMG/M metagenome (GOLD analysis project Ga0210394, IMG submission 160121) | Forest soil microbial communities from Barre Woods Harvard Forest LTER site, Petersham, Massachusetts, United States - Inc-BW-C-12-M | ecosystem: Environmental > Terrestrial > Soil >... | reverse complement strand
AAGCGATCAACGACTCCTCCTATTCCGTAGCGGCTAGCGGCCTTCAATCCTTAGCCCTGATCGATTCTTCCGCTGCATTAGCGGAGGCCAAACGCTTGAGCCAGTTGGAAGAAAGGGGGAAGCTGATGACTGCAGTTTCAGAAGTGCTAAGCAAATACGGCACGGAAGCGGACGTGGACCTCATTACTGCTAATTTTCAGCGGATGCCCCTTAGCCAGGCCAAATTCAATTTCCTGATGTCTTACAGCAACTTGCTGGCCAAGGTTCAAGACGAATCCAAAGTAAAGGCGGGGGTAGATGAGATCGTGAAATTTCGGGACGAGATTCCAGGGGTAGCCAGAGCAAATACGGATCCTTACATAAATAATATGGTCCTGAAAGGACTGGCCAAGAAAAAAGAAGCGGCAGGATCGAAGGATTTGGCCGCCTATATCCAATCTAAGATTGCCGATGAAAAAAAGGGGTTCTGATTCATTGTAGGAAATCGCCATTCAGGGACTGGAAATATTAATGGCACTTTGGGGGGAAATCCAAGGTAATGGAATCCAATAAGAGACCGACATTTTGAAAAAGCCTTCGGGTTTGGGCCAATTAGTTTAGGAATCAGCTTAAGAATTTTATCTTTTCCACCAATGCCAGCTTCATCCAATTGGGTTTACATTCGTACCTTGACTATTCCTTGGATTGTTCCCGTGTAAAATGAGTTTTATCAGAGAATAAAAACCATTCCTACGAATATTACTCCAACAAACTAACAATTCCGCAGGTTTTTGCCCAAAGAAGGCTATTCTCCCTGGATGGAATACTTGCTCTGACTATTTTGTTGGTGATAATAGGCCAAGCAAGTTATCTAACACACTATTCCCTATCAATGTACTTCTTTCCGGGGGCCCTCCGGGTTCAATTTTTCTTGTATTGAGCTGATTCCTCATAACTAGTCTTTTATTGAAGGAGGACGCAAATAAAGGTCGAATCTCCATTTGGAAGTTTTACGGGGGAAGGGTTTTAAGAATTTTCCTTGGGGCCTATTTTTATATAATGATAATTTTAATAATCAATTTCCAATTTAATATAGGCATTCCGAATATTGCATTTATAGGGGACGCTTATGTCTTCAATATATTGGTTATTTCCATCGAAGCCTTTTCCGTTCGCATTATTGGACCCTATCCATTGAAGAACAATTTTCGTTCTATTTCATGGAATTCTGTTTCTGAACTTAAGGGCTTATATTCTCTTGATTCCCTTATTGATTTTATTCATTCATTTGGGCGACTTTTTTTTCGCGTTGGATTGGTCCAAACTGCAAACTCTAATCCATTTTATCGATTTATTCGAACGGATTTTCGTTGGGAGTTTTATCTCCATCCTATTTTTCAAAAATTTATTGCCCGTCCGGGCCCTCCGGTTTCAAAAGCTTGGAATGAATCTTATATATTTTGACACCTTAATAGTTGAATTCTACGAACCCATCTCAGTAATAAATCATTTCACATCTTTTTTATCGGCGCAATTATTAATAACAACATTTTTCCCTCTAATGATATTTTATTGAAAATAATTAACAGCAAATTATTTGTCAAGATAGCTCTCATGTCATATAGCCTATATCAATGGCAACAAGTATTTACACTAATGCATTCTGATCCTGCCTATTAAAATTCAGTTTGGCTACAAGCTCCTTTAAGTCTTTTTATTCTATTTGTTATTGTCAAGATCAGCTATTTGTTTATCGAGACGCCACTCTTAAATCTTAAAAAGAAGCTGGTTTAGTGATTCATTTTGCCGGGTAATCAAAGACGAAAAGATCTAGATTAATTAGGCAAAGAATCTTTTTAGTTTTAGAAATTTATTCTCAAACCAATAGTAACTAGCCAGTGCAATCAGCACTGCTACGATTGCTGCGAGGAAAGACAGGGTAAGATTTACGCCCACTGTGCTGGAAATTTCATGCATTAGCCACTCTCTTAGTTTCAATTCCATTATTTTGTAAACAGGCCAATGAAAAATATAAACACCATAGGATATCTTCCCAAAAAATTTGAGTATGGGATTATTAAACACGCTGAAACAAAAAGTGCCTTCAACTAAACTAGATCGTACCACCAAACCCCAAAAAATAGCAATCATAGGATAAAAACTACTTGCGAACAATGGAAGACGCCAATTAAAAATAGGGCATATAATCAACAGGGCTACTATCCCAAGAATCAAGAAAGAAGCCATCTGCTTATCAATTCGACGTATTAATGGAGTTTTTTTATGAAGAAGGGCCGCAAGAAGCGCGCCTATACACAAACCGTCAAATCGAGTGAACTCGTATAAATTCGAATAAGTTGAGGGTGCCATGTGCAAGAATGCAATAAGAAGCCTGCCAATGAACAATAATGATAGTATCGCCAAGAGAAGACTTATCAATTTGCTTCTATTCTTTACGAGTAATATGATCCAAGGAAATAAGATGTAAAACTGTTCTTCCAAGGCCAAAGTCCAGAAATGCCCAGCTAAAAAAATTTTGTTTCCCGGATCATGAACAATAAAGAGCCAATTTTCGCCGAAGAACCAGAACCACTTCTGGTTTCTAAAAAAATATTCTGTATTAAAGGAATAGTTGATCGATCGAGGGAGTAGGTAAAACAAGAGAAGCAAACTGAAATAGTATATAGGGAAAATCCGCAATATCCTGCGTACGTAAAAATTTTGGGGGTAATTTTCAGTATTTCTTTCTCGCAGTAGGATTCCTGTGATCAAAAACCCTGAAATGACAAAAAAAAGATCAACGCCAACCCAATTATATTCAAAAAGAGGGATGTACCGGAAATTGTGAAACAAAAGTACCAGGATGATTGCCAAACCTCTGAGACCATCAAGTGCAGGATAATGTGGCTTGGGAGAGCCTACATCGCTATATGTAGACTTGATCAAGTTGGATTGTTTGCACGGGAAGCATTCTTACTTCGACTACTATAAGTAAGTATACCAACGATCTAAAATTGTCATTAGTCCACATTGACTCCGAAAAAAAGTTTGATCGCTACGCTTCCTCCCTTCTAAATTTTGGTTAGACGTGTCTCGCAGCTAGGGACGCGAGCTACCAGGTATATATGTAGCCAAGACATAACTTTGTGGCAATTTAATACATTATCATATTTCAACAACTAATTATTCCATACCAAAGGAAATCATAGCCTACCTAGGATATATCGGTTTTCACCCAGTGAATGATCATCATTTTGAAACCGAACCACTAAAGAACGGCCATCAATTTTCAATAAACGTAGTGGGGAATGGAACATGGAGGTGTAAATCGATGTATAATCAAGCCGGGACATCGGCAACTGAAGTTCTTTTTAAAGGGTATAGAATAGACAATGTAGAGGCAATGCAATTTTTACTAAATAATAATAAAATCATTGTCTCTTTACTGTTTGAAAAACCATATAACTAATCTTTGCCGCTACTTGCTCTTTTGCAATTCTCAGTAGACTTTCCATTTGATCTTGCGACAATTTTGGGCTAAACGTTTCAAAGTCATCAATCAGGTCTATTATTGCATCCTTTACATAGCCAAGCGAAAATCCTTCATGTTCTTCATTGTAGGCTTCCACTGCGCTAACGAGTCTTTTCAAAATAACTGGTATATCTTTTTTGAAGTGTCCAATATTGGCATCTATTGGGATCGAATCAAATTCATGGCAAATACTCAATATTGTATTTATGTCTGAAGGGTCCTTCTTTGTCCATGTATCAATAACAGATAACCCTACAATTTCTTTTGGAGTTACTTGAATTTCCCGCTGCGGTTCTCCCCTCTCAAACGCATCCAAGTTTTTAAAAACCCTAAAAGTCAGACTTTTCCATTTGTCCCCAGCAATATTTACCATATGTATGTTAACTGGCCTACCCAAAAATTCTGTGCCATTAATTCGAACCTTAAAAGCAAAGAAGTCAGGGGAAGTAAACATTTTTTCCAGATCGTTCAATGGAGAATACATATAATGGCATTTGTTGGGTAAGATCGGGAAAGAATTATGTATTTGAAATCATAACAAAAGCCTTAAAAGGGAGATGAGTTAAATTAAAGGTTTACCATTTTCCCAATTTTTAGGCTTGAATTTAATAACCTCATATGGATTCACTTGATCAAAGCCAATATTATCCAAATCGATATCGTTAGACTTGGCATAAATTCTGATCGTTTCCAAAACCTCGGAATAAGCAAACAACTTACCAGCTTCAAAAAATTTATTAAAATTTTCAGCTTTCGCATCGTAATCTTTAATATATCCTGCCTGCTGATAAAAATCCATGACTAGAAATCTTAAAACGTCTTCCGTTGCATACCTCTCGGCGTTTGAGTGGAATTCTCCTTCATTCATACAAGTTTTTATTAAATAGGCACAAACCTACTTCAAATTTTGTACTTTTATTTTATGAAAGAAACGAAGAAAAAGACACCAATGGATAAATTAACTTCTGGTTATGAAAAATTTGTTAAGAATAAAAAGCCTAATAAAAATTCTCTGGCACTATTTGAAAAGGCCCTAAAGAAAGCATCTAAACCACGTGGCTCAAAATAGTTTCGAACATTGTATCCTGCTTGTCCTTGTGCATATATCTGAATGCAACTTCATCAGAATATTTCTGGAGGTGCCGCGCCGATACATGAATATGGGTTCCCTTGATCGTTCTCTTTAATTGGGACCAAAAACCTTCCACAGTATTGGTATGGTATTCTCCCTTTACATATTCGTCAGCAAAGTGATTTAAAACCTCATGCTTGTGAAACTCAAGATTTAGCCCCTCATATCCTGCATGGCTATCAGTAACGATTGTAGCATCCTTAGATACATTATCTCGAACGCGATCCTTAAACGATTTGCCCCCGTGCATAACTTCGGTCTTTACTTTACCATCCCTTGATACAAATCCCATAACGCCTGTCTTGTTGTCTTTCACATTTTTATTTTCATCAATCATTTCGGTGCGTTTTTGTTTTGTCATATTAGCCAACTTCATTCCGAAATAGCTCTCATCGGTCTCTACAATGCCGGTTAGCTTACCAATTGGCTTATTCGCCATTAGTATTTTTATTTGGTGTGCCATTCTTAATGCCGTCTTATAGCAAATGTTCAACTGTCTTTCCAATTCTTTTGCAGCAACTCCATTGCGCGTGGTAGTCTGCAAATAGATAGCATAAAACCAATGGGTCAACGGCGTAGTTGTTTTTTCAAATATTGTTCCTTCAGTCGGGTACAACTGAAAGCTGCAAGACGGGCATTGGTAAGCCCTTCTATCCTTGACCCTTGCAAATGGCTTATCGCCATCACATTTAGGGCAAACCAGATTGGTATATCTCAACTTAAACAGCTTATCCAAGCAAGCATCGTTGTCAGGATACATATTTCTAAATTCGGTAATCGTAAACTTATTCATAGTTTAAAACTTTCAACTAATGAAATAAAAAAAATATTATCTCCTATTTGTTACAGGTAAAGCCGGATATTTCGATACATCTACAAATTGCACTCCATCCACAAATACTACTGACATTCTACCAGCCTTGACCAGCTTATAAATGTAAGCTGGTGTTACATGCTCTTGCATTGCGTAGTTCTTAATTGTTTTAAGCATATCAATTTTCAATCGCATACGCAAATATAAGAGTATTTTGTAGTTTGCAACATTAAACAAGCAAATAAATACGAAATTGCATTTAATTATTTAAGTGATTGATTTTAATGTATTTAAGGGAAGGTGAGAACTGAATTATGATATTAGGATGGGATGGTCGGAAGGGTAATTTCTGGGTTAGGCACAAATTCTTCCATTTCACCTGTAAAAAATTGCGTCTGGAGAGTTAATCCTCCCATTATGTTCCCAAGATTGGCAGTGAAAGTAGAAACAAATGATCTAACATATGGGAATAAGATTGCTGGGGCATTTATGTTAATAAATCCTTTTTTGATTTGCGGATCACTTATTCCAGCAGAAAGGTTAAAGTTACCGATTGCTATAAAACTTAAGTCAAAATACCCCGACGCACTTACTTTAACTTCCATTATTACGCTGAAGAAATTTTTATCATCTGGGCGGTAATAAACCTTTGGTACAACATTTAAATTGATTGCTGCCTGTGTGTGGTTTTCTATAGTTATTGGTTGAAATGAATTAAAAACAACATTTGGGATTACTATTCCCAAAAATGAGAGATTGATTTGTTCCTTAACATCCATTATGCTGCTTGTGAATATCCAGTTTCGCTTGATTCTGATAGAATCAAAGTAGCCTTCAAAATGTCCGAATCAATAAAATTGCTTTTAATAGGTATGCTAAAATTAGCAATATGAGCTGGAACCATAACAACTCCATTCAAGATAAATGCCGAAAGCATCTTAAAGCGATTCTCATTCTCACGTTCGATTAGCCACGTCTCAAAAGATTCGGAATCCTCTTCCTTGAACAGTCGATCAAATCTTTCTTCTAATATTTTTAAGTCAATCACTTAAATTTTGTTTTATACACATTTGCCTTCAAATGAAAATTCAAAGCTACTTATTATCATGGAATCGTATACTGCTAATTGAATTCGCTTCTTATATTGAAATTCGTCAACTACCCAGTAATCAGGATTATCTGTTATATCCTGAAACATAACTCCATCAATTCCTTGGTAGACATTTTTAGCCTTAAAAAAATCATTTATGTTCTTAAGTGTAGTCTTGCCGGGTTTTAACCTTTTAACAAAATGTTTTATAGCCTTCTCAATGTTTTTTACCCACAACAAATAGTGTTCTTCATTAAAAACCGTATCAAGAACATTTTCAAAATCAATTTCGGCGCGGTATACTTCATAATAACCGGTTTTTCTTTTAGCAGTTCTGCCCCAGAAAACTGCATCTTGTTCACTGTACCAAAAATATGTCGCATCGCCTAACCACGCATTGTCTTTGGTGCATTTAATTGGCTCCTTGATTCTAACATGTTCTTTGCGCTGCGTATGATACATTTGCCTTTTCAAAATAATGAATTAGAATATTAAAGCCAATTTAAAATTTAAGATAAATAAATGACTAGATCCTTTGGAGAATATCTAGGTTAAAATAGTCAATACTTATTCATACTCCAAATTCTCAGGCCTATAAAGTATATCAAATCCTTCCGGCTTAAATTCCTCAAGCAATTGGTCGTTTTCTACCCATTCAGTTTTGACCCAATAAATGCCACGCATTGCGTCTTTCTCCTTCATTAGACGCAATAATCCTCCTTTGTGCAGGCTCCTTACAATTTCGCGGATATTATACCTACTGCCAGACAATCGAGAGTATTCGGCCTGAATTTCCTTTAGCTTGAGAGCTTTTCGATCAATGTCAAATACCCTTAAAACCTGAACTTTAATGTCAACGGTTTTAGGGAATGAACTATCAGATATTTGAGGGGCTTTTACGGGTTCTACGGATTTAGTGGAAGCAATCCCTAATTCATCCTGAATCTCCCTATTTTGGGCATATTCTCCGCTCTTAACACGCCCAATAATCCTATCTAGTTGCATTAACCGCTGATGCACCTCTTCCCTTTCCCTCCTAAGTGCAGAAATCAATATTTCATCATCCTTTATTGCCATAACTCACAATTTGAATTACGGCAATAATACAATGATACTTAGGTGCTTACAAATAAAATATTTAGGGGATCATTTATGTTCTGACTACATATACACCAGCTACCAGCTGCCTCCGGCGCCGCCACCACCGCCACCGCCACCGCCGAATCCCCCAAATCCACCTCCACCACCCCCACCGCCCCAGCCGCCACCTCCCCATCCGCCTCCTCGGTTGGTTAACATGGAAGCGATGATCCAGGGAAATACGCCTGTACCTCGGAATAGGCCTCCGCCGCCGCGACCACCTCCCCTGCTAATAAGGAAAAGGATTACCAGAAAAAACAAAACGACCCCGATAATAGTTCCTCCCGGACTGCCTGATCTGCCGCGATTGGCGTATCCTTCAGGCGCCTGGTAGGCCCCTGCGGCTGCCTTGATGATGTCGCCCGAGGCCTGGTCAAATCCCTGATAATAGTTGCTTTGCCTGAAATTAGGCACAATGTCATCTTCGATGATTTCTTTGGCCGTGATATCCGGGACGGAACTTTCCATACCACCACCCGTGGAAATGAAGACCTTGTGGTCCTGGATTGCCGCAACGATCACTACTCCGTTATTGGTCTTTTTATTTCCGACACCCCAAGTGCGGAGGATTTGCAGGGCATAATCGTCAATATTTGTACTTCCTGTTGTCGGAACCGTAACGACAGCGATCTGAACGGAAGTACTGTCGTCATACGCTACCAGCTTGTTTTCCAGGCTCTGAATCTGGTCCGGCGTCATTACGTGTGCAAAATCATTGACTAGCCTGGGAGGATTGGGGGCTTTGGGGATCTCCTGTGCAAAACAGACCGTGGTGGAAAGCAAGGCCAACCCTGCTAGAAAATGTTTCATGCAATGGATCTTCAGATTACCTGCCGAATACGATGTCGTCCGGCAATTCATTCCTGTCCGATTTCTCATCATAAGGAAAATGTAGTCGCAAGGCCTCCCCGATTTCCCCAATGATGCGCACCAGGCCTTCGGCATAGTTCTTTTTTTGGAAATGCGCAATCATGACATGGACCTTGTCGTGCCAGAAATCACCCCCGACTTTTTCATGGACCGCCTTGTCGCCGAAAACTGCCAGTTGCCGGTCCTTAACCGCCAGGTAAACCAGGACCGCATTTCTTTCCTTCGTCTCGCCCATTTTGAGGCTGTGAAATACTTCGGCTGCCCGATCCAAAGGGTCGACAAAGCGACAGCGGCTTTCCACGTAGACCCTGATTTCTCCGCTGGTCCGCTTTTCGGCATGCTGGATCGCTTGCACAACGCGGTGATTTTCTTCTTCTGAGAAGAACGGCTTTGGCGAGACAAAGGGAATTCTCAAGGAATGAAATTTGGCCAATTTAGCGCTAAAATTTGACTTCGGGCGCCTGCGACGCACCCGAGTCGCTTGTAAAGCCATCCCTGGAATGGAAACCGAACAGGGAAGCTACCAGGCCGGAAGGAAATCCACGGGCTCGTTTGTTATATTGCGCAACCGCTCCATTAAAATCTCCTCGGGCTACCCGAATTCGCCGTTCCGAACCCTCTAACTGGCTTTGCAAATAAAGAAAACTCCTGGTGGATTGCAGGTTTGGATATCGTTCAATCACAGCGATTAGGCGGTTGACGGAGTTGACCATTTCCGCCTGTGCATTTTCCTGATTGCTGTAATTCTCGGCGTTGGGCGCGCCAGTGGTTATGGCTACTTGCTGTGCCTTTGCGCGCGCCTCTGCTATTTGCTGAAGGGTTTGTTTCTCATAGTCGCTTGAGCCCTTGACTACGGCCACCAAGGAAGGTATCAAGTCCATTCTTCTCTGGTAGCTGTTCTGCAAATTGCCCCAGGTTTGCTTAACGCGTTCATCTCTTCGGACCAACCCGTTGTAGGTAAATGACCCGTAGAGGAAAAGGACGACCAGAATGGCTAATACGATTACCCATCCCCTGTTTCGCAGGGTCATGACTGTATGGTTTAGAACTTGACTTGTGGCGCTTTTTCTGCACCGGAATCCGCTGCGAATCCGGTTTTAGGTCTAAATCCGAACATGCCGGATAGGACATTCATGGGAAATGACCTAACCTTTACATTATAATCGTTTACTGCGCCGTTGAAAACATCCCGGGAGTTCTTGATCCCGTTCTCTACCTGTTCCAGCTGGCTTTGGAGCTCCTGGAAATTTTGAGTCGCTCTGAGCGTAGGATAATTCTCGGCAACGGCGAGCAGTCGTCCCAAAGCGCCGCTCAGCTGACCCTGGGCCTGCTGATATTCTGCCATTTTATCGGGGGTAAGGTTGTTAGCATTGATGGTAACCTGCGTAGCCTTGGCACGCGCAGCGATTACATTCGTTAGCGTCTGCTGCTCAAAATTGGCCGCTCCTTTTACCGTATTTACCAGATTCGGTACTAGGTCCGATCTGCGCTGATAGTCACTTTGTACGTTGTTCCACGCTTTCTTGACATTTTCGTCCTGGCTGACAAGACCGTTATACCCATTGCATGCGCATCCTCCGAATAACAGGATGACTACCACTACAATAATGATGCTGATCGTACGCGTACTCATATCTTGCTTTTTAAGGTTAGGGAATCAAAAGTAAATACTTTTGATTTATTAACAGGTACAATTGTGAAAGCTCTAGTGCTCGAAGATAAGAATCAGCCCCTGCTATTAAAGGAAGTGCCGGATCCGGTTCCGCTGGGGGATCAGGTCTTGGTCCGAGTTCATGCCGCAGCGTTTAATCGTCGTGATTACTGGATCCGGGTCGGCCGTTATGCAGGTTTGAAATATCCCATTATTTTGGGTTCGGATGCTGCCGGGATCGTGGTAGGTACCGCTGCTGAAAGGGATTCAGCCTGGATTGGCCGCGAAGCGGTTATAAATCCAGGGATTGGCTGGGGGGGATCTGCATCGCATCAGCACGCAAAGGAATTCAAAATTCTGGGGCTCCCCGACGACGGCACTTTCGCTCAATACGTAATTGTCTCTGCTTCCAATCTTCATCCCAAACCGGAACACCTAAACTGGGAAGAATCTGCTGCAATTCCGCTGGCTGGTCTAACCGCCTATCGCGCCCTAGTTTCCCGCGCCCGGCTCCAGCCAGGGGAAAAACTGCTGATCTGTGGAATTGGCGGAGGTGTGGCGCTTTTTGGCCTTCAATTCGCTACGGCAATCGGCGCCTTGAGCTATGTTACATCGAGTTCGGAAGAAAAGATCCATAGGGCTCGCGAGTTGGGAGCAGCGGGTGGGGTTAACTACCGAAATGATCAGTGGTCCGATGCCTTGAAAAGCATGGCTGGGCCATTCGATGTGATCTTAGACGGAAGCGGAGGCGCAAATTTCAACCGGATCCTGGATCTGGCAGCTCCTGGAGGGAGGGTCGTCATTTATGGCGCCACTATGGGCAATGCACCGGAAACGGAATTAAGGCGGGTTTTCTGGAAGCAACTCAATATCCTCGGATCCACGATGGGCAGTCCAGAAGACTTCGGATCGATGCTCGACCTCATTCGACGGAATAGGATTCACCCTGTCATTGACTCGGTCTTTCCGCTTGAGGATGGGGAAAGCGGAATGCAGAAATTAGGCGAATCGAAGCAGTGCGGGAAAATTGTGATCCAGACAGCCTAGAAAAAATCAATTACTGCATTGAGATCCGGAATCTAGGATGTCAGGCATTGATGGCGGCGATGCCGGGAAGCGTCTTCCCTTCAAAATATTCCAACATAGCCCCTCCTCCGGTAGATACGAAACTAACCTTATCCGCATAGCCAAACTGATTGACTGCAGCCACCGAATCTCCCCCGCCGACAAGGGAATAAGCCCCCTTTGAGGTACTGGAAGCAATGGCCGCAGCTATTGATCGGGTGCCGTGCTGAAATTTCTCCATTTCAAATACGCCCATTGGACCATTCCATAAAATAGTCTTGGATTTTCGGATCACATTGGTGAATTGTTCGACGGCATTGGGTCCGATGTCCAAGCCAAGCCAACCATCCGGAATATGGTTGCTTGGCGCAGTGGAAGTATTCGCCTGGGCGTCAAATTTATCCGCAATCACCGAATCCGCGGGCAAATGAATACATACCTTTTTGGCTTCGGCCTTTTCCATCAATTGCCGGGCCGTGTCAAGCCGGTCATTCTCGCAAAGAGAATTTCCGATCAGACCTCCTTCCGCCTTCATAAAAGTATAGGCCATTCCCCCTCCAATGATAAGGTCCGTAGCCCTATCCAGGAGGCTCTCAATAATCAAAATCTTGTCCGAAACCTTGGCTCCACCAATAATCGCCACAAAAGGCCGTTGTGCATTATGCATAACCTTTTCCGCGCTATCTACCTCCTTTTCCATCAAAAGGCCGAACATCTTCTTTTCTTTTGGAAAAAATTGAGCGATTACGGCTGTCGATGCGTGAGCTCGGTGAGCCGTGCCAAATGCGTCATTCACATAAACGTCCCCCAAAGCTGCCAGCTTTCTGGCAAAACCGGGGTCACCGGATTCTTCCTCTTTGTAAAAACGCAGGTTCTCTAACAATAGGACTTCACCCGGGCGCAATAAATTGGCGCTGAGTCGGGCCTGCTCGCCTATACAATCATTGGCAAAAAGGACAGTCACTCCGCTGAGTAGTTTTCCCAGGCGGGTAACCAAATGGCTGAGGGAAAATTTATCGCTGGGGCCGTCCTTGGGCCTGCCGAGATGGGACATCAAAATGGCACTACCCTTGTCTTTAAGGATCTTGCTGATCGTCGGCAATGTTGCCCGGATCCGCGTATCGTCGGTGATGTCAAATTTATCATCTAGCGGCACATTGAAGTCGACCCTGACGAGGGCTTTTTCTCCGGCAAAATTATGGTCAGAAAATTGGCTCATATAGATTTCTGATTGCAAACGATTACCTGGGTTGGTGATCGGTCATTAAAGATACATTGCTCCTGTAAATCAAACCATCCTGAAAGATAGTAATGAAACTCCTGCCCATTCCACTCCCGAAAATGCGAAGGGTTCAAGGGCGGTCCATAGGTAAATGGGCCGGCAACTAGTTCTCGTGCAGGGCTGCTGATCAGGATTAGCCGGCAAGGGATGGAGCGGATAGCGTCCAGCAGATGGTCAGGATTGGACAAGTGCTCAATCACGTCGGCGCAAATCACCATGTCGGTCTGAAGCTTGCGGGGGATCATATCCTCTGTATCAATCCAATTTCTGTCCGGATATGTCGATCGAAGCCAAGCGCTTGTCTGGCGGACCTCGATTCCCGTCGTTACAAATTCTGAGAAGTATTTGAGCAGCTTGAACCCGGAGCCGCATCCCAGATCAATGACAGAATTAAATTGGTTTTTTCTGAATAATTCCAGTGCAAATTGATAAACACTGTCCTGCCATTCATCCTTGTTCCCAGTATCGTCGAATGGTAGCGAGTGGCGGGCGTGATGGTAGCCTGGTTTGATACCATAGTATGAAGCAGGTTGAATAAATCTGTTCAGGCTTCCCAATCTCCGGTACAGACCAGAGTAAATAATTCGTCTAGCTTTGGCATATCGATGCCTCCTTCTGGTCATGACTTTTTTGGCCGCATTCAAATTTTGTCGAAAAGAGCATCCAAGCGGGTTACGGATGAGATCTAACTGGAGATCAAATTAGCCAGGTGGTGGACTGTGCGGACCAGCTGGCTTACGTAACTCATTTCATTATCGTACCAGCTGACAGTTTTAACCAGTTGTTGATCGCCAACCGTGAGGACTTTAGTCTGGGTTCCGTCAAAATATGAGCCAAATGTCATTCCGACGATGTCGGAGCTGACGATTTCGTCTTCGGTATAACCAAAGCTTTCGTTGGTGGCGGCCTTCATCGCAGCGTTGATTTCCTCCAATGTAACTTTCTTATTCAAAATGGTGGTAAGTTCTGTTAGGGAGCCGGTCAAGGTGGGAACTCGTTGGGCTGTTCCATCCAGTTTGCCTTTGAGGTTGGGCAACACTAGCCCGATGGCTTTAGCAGCGCCCGTGCTGTTGGGGACTATATTGGCAGCTGCTGCCCTGGCCCGCCGAAGGTCCCCTTTCGGGTGGGGAGCATCTTGTGTATTTTGGTCGTTCGTGTAGGCATGAACCGTAGTCATGAAGCCTAACGCGATGCCAAATTTGTCGTCGAGGACTTTGGCCATCGGGGCCAGACAATTCGTGGTGCAGGAAGCACAGCTAATGACTGTTTCAGTTCCGTCCAGCGTATCATGGTTCACATTGAATACTATCGTCTTCATTTCTCCTGTGGCCGGCGCAGAAATGACTACCCGTTTAGCGCCCGCTGCAATATGCGCTTCAGCTTTAGCCCGGTCGGTAAAAAATCCAGTGCATTCCAATACCACATCTACGTTGTGTTCTTTCCAGGGAATTTCGGCGGGACTCTTAAGGGCGTATATCTTGACCTCACTTCCATTTACGACAATCGAATTCTCCGTTGCCCTAACATCCTGGTCAAACCTGCCTTGCGCGCTGTCATATTTTAGCAAGTGAGCCAGCACTTTCGGGCTGGTCAGATCATTAATAGCCACCACTTCAATGCCTTCCATTTTGAAGATCTGACGATATACCAACCGCCCGATCCGGCCAAAGCCATTAATAGCCACTTTTACGGTGCTCATAGCGAATCAATTTGTGATTTTTAAAATTTCAGGAGGCAAAGGTACGACATTGTCATTTCAGCGATGTAAAATTTTGGTTACCATAGCTATGCACAAAAAGCAATAATGGAAGGAATCAAATGGGATGCGATGAATGAGGATCAATTGCTTGTATGTTGCAGGGTCCAAAAAGTTTTGGGGATTTTTTTTGACAAATATATCTTTGCACTCCTTTCACGGTTTCACCGGTAAGGCTACTGAGCAAAACGCCGCGTTGGTCAATCGGTTAAGACGCATCCCTTTCACGGATGAATGAGGGGTTCGATTCCCCTACGCGGTACACATGCCTTGTGGCACGGAAGATTGAAGGTCATCTCTTTTCGAGATGGCCTTTTCATTTTATAACCAACGTTATAGACATCATATTTTGTAGCGATGAGCGAAATTTCCGTGCCACTTTGCAGTCTATACCTTCAACGGGTAACGGTTTTATCGTCAGGCATTTTCGCCCTGATTAATCACAGATCGGGGATATGGTCGCTTTCGAGACGATACAATTTGTAGGCGGCGCCCCCCCCTTCGGCCCGGAAATACAACACGAACTCGCTAAAGGTTACATTAAGGTTAGGAACGCTGTCCGTTTTGTCAATAGAAAATTTGGTATGGGAATACTGGGGATAAGGAAGGGAAATGTGGAGGCTGATCTCGCCGATCATGTCGAAGGCGGCTCCTTTTCGCCTCGTCAGTTGTTTACGGAGCATGGTTCGTGAATATTTTAGAGAATCTTTGCACGGATCCGCGCAGGCATCGTCTATCTCCAATGAATCGACTGTGATGAAATTCAGGAATGAATCGATATTTCTGATGTGGAAGTTCTCAAACCACTTATCGAAGCCATCGTTGTAGTCGCTGTTCGGTCTTTTGATAAATTCCAGAAATGCCTGGAGGTCACGAAAATGGGAGCGAGTGGCTGGATCGAGAGTATCATAGTTCTCCTCTATGGGCGATTTTCGTGTGGAATCGCGGGCCTCGAGGGGGGGATTGGCGGCTGAGAGAACGGTCGATCGGGGGGAATCGATCCTGGAAGTGTCGCCGCCGGAATGTTGCTTGGATGTCGAAGAAGGATTGGAGTGGCAGGCGCCAAGCAGAAAGGCGTAGCAGTATACAAGGTTTAACAAGGATGGGGGTTTCATGAAACTAAGATAATCGGGATACCCGAGATTACAAAGGGCAGGTCAAATGATCAGGTTGGAATTAGCCCCGGGAGCTTTCCAGTCATTTTTAGGCATTCCATCCCATCCGTTCATGTGCCACCATGTGGCACGTTTTGCCTTACCCTCAAACTCAGTTTTTCCCACCAGATCGAGCAATTACAAAGCCCTTGACATAGATAATTTGTTGCACGAACCACTCGAAAGGTTCGAACCAGTTCCCCGGCACGGTACTTAAAAAATTTAGCAAGCCCCAATTTCAATGTTGGGGCTTTTTTCGTGTTGTCTATCAAATATTTGTGCCGCAATTTTAGGGGTTTATACAGCAACCTGTGAATTCAAAAAGTCACCCTCAGCTCTTTTGCTAAATCACATTTACCTATTGAACAGGTTGTCAATTAGCCTGATATAGATATTTAGAAAGATCCAATTCCCCGACAGATAATGTCGGGGAAATTCAAACACCCGTCTCACTTGTCAGGCATATTTTCCTTGAGCACACATTGAACGATCAGTGAGGTTACAAGCTTTAAAAATTCATCTCCTTTCTCGTTATTTCGCGCCTGCTCATGTTTCGAAGTTTTCGCAATTACATCCCGGTCCGAGATGATCTTGTTTAATTTGTCAATCTCCTTCTTCAAGTATTCCACCTCTTGTTTATGACCGGAGTGATGGCCACACAATTTCTACCATTCTTTTAAAATTGCAATTTTCCCATTTTAATTACTCTCAGAGGGAACGCTACCGCCATACCCACTTGAAGAAAAAATTTGCCTTTACCGTCATTGTGACTATATTTAATACCACTTTATCTTCTGAATCGTTCTTACCTCCCCCTTTATTTCTTAACTTTTAAACTCAAAATCGATGAAGCTTTCCAGATTTAGCAGCTCCCAATTTTACATAGGCGTGGTAATTCTCCTCACCTCATGTGGATCCGGTAGCAACGAAAAAACAACCGCCACGGACTCTACTGCTTCGGCTGACACTGCTGCGAAGGCACAAGCCGTAAATACCATTATTACGACACCCCAAAATATGGAGGTCATAAAACACAAAGTAGCTGACTTTGCCAAATGGTCAATCGCCTATGAGGGGCATGATTCTGCCCGACTGGCCTCGGGGTTACACAATTATGTTATTGGCCGCGGTCTCACAGATTCCAATATGGTCGTAGTTGCCTTGAAAGTTGATGACACCACCAAGGCCAAAGCATTTGCAAAAGATCCCGGCCTCAAGGCGGCGATGCAAAAAGCGGGAGTTCTTGGAGTCCCAACGATTTCCATTGTTACAGAAACCTGGCAGGA
>Ga0210394_10004312_pt1 | contig 16752 bp, 10 predicted proteins | sample IncBWC12MmetaG_FD_160121 | JGI IMG/M metagenome (GOLD analysis project Ga0210394, IMG submission 160121) | Forest soil microbial communities from Barre Woods Harvard Forest LTER site, Petersham, Massachusetts, United States - Inc-BW-C-12-M | ecosystem: Environmental > Terrestrial > Soil >... | reverse complement strand
CACCGACCGCCATCAGGTAGGCCGAGCGGTGCTTGCGGATCGCCTCGATCGCGGTCGGGCCGCGTTCGGCCTTGCCGATCATCGCCAGCAGACCGGTGCGCGCCAGCATCATCTCGGTAAACGAATCCATCCGGGTCGAGGTGGTCGGGCCAGCCGGGCCGACCACCTCATCGCGCACCGGGTCGACCGGGCCGACGTAGTAGATCACGCGGCCCCTGAAATCCACCGGCAGCGATTCCCCGCGCGCCAGCAGCTCCTGGATCCGCTTGTGGGCCGCGTCCCGGCCGGTCAGCATGTGTCCGGACAGCAGCACGGTCTGGCCCGGCTGCCATGACGCGACGTCCTGCGCGGTCAATGTGTCCAGGTTCACCCGCTGCGAGCGTTCGGTGTCCGGCTCCCAGTGCACGTCCGGCCACTCGGACAGGGACGGCGGGTCCAGATAGGCCGGACCAGAACCGTCCAGCACGAAATGCGCGTGCCGGGTCGCCGCGCAATTCGGAATCATCGCCACCGGTTTGCCGGCCGCGTGGGTCGGGTAGGTCAGGATTTTCACATCCAGCACGGTCGTCAAGCCTCCCAGACCCTGCGCGCCGATTCCGAGCGCGTTGACCTTCTCGTACAGCTCAATACGCAGCTTCTCGACCTCGTTGCGCGGGCCGCGCTCGATCAGCTCGGCCATGTCGATCGGGTCCATCAGCGATTGTTTCGCCAGCAGTGCGGCCTTTTCGGCGGTGCCGCCGATACCGATCCCGAGCATGCCCGGCGGGCACCACCCGGCTCCCATCGTCGGCACCGTCTTGAGCACCCAGTCGACGATCGAGTCGCCCGGATTGAGCATCGCCAGCTTGGATTTATTCTCCGAGCCGCCGCCCTTGGCGGCGACCGTGACTTCGACCTCGCTCCCGGGCACCAGCTCGGCCTGAATCACCGCCGGTGTGTTGTCGTGGGTGTTGCGGCGCAGCCCGTCCGGGGGATCGACGATCGAGGCGCGCAGTTTGTTGTCCGGGTCCAGGTAAGCGCGACGCACGCCTTCGTTGACGGCAGCATCCAGCCCGCGCTCGAAGCCCTCCCAGCGCACATCCATGCCGACCTTCAGGAATACGTTGACGATCCCCGTATCCTGGCAAATCGGGCGTCGGCCTTCCGCGCACATGCGCGAATTGGTCAGGATCTGGGCAATCGCGTCCCTGGCCGCCGGCGAGGCCTCGAGATGGTAGGCGCGCCCCAGCGAACGGATGTAATCGACGGGGTGGTAATAGCTGATGTACTGCAGCGCCGCAGCAACGCTTTCGACCAGGTCGTCTTTCCGTATCGTGGTCATGGTGGACTCCGTGCTCCGAGCCCATTCTAGCGAGGCGCGTCGGGACCCCGTTGCGGTCCTTGAAATGGCAGCGGCGCGCCCCAAACTTGCAGTAGGGCCATTTCTGGTCCACACCGGCGGCCGCGTGAGGCGCCATGGCGTGTCACGGGGCTGAAGTAGACTGCGTTGTCTCATTTTCGAGGGTGAGAACACTATGAAACGTGTCGCTCTGTTCGTCCTCACGAACCTTGCGATTGTGATCATGCTGGGCGTCGTCACCAGCGTGCTGGGCGTCAATCGATTCCTGACCGCGCAAGGCTTGAATCTGGGGATGTTGCTGGCGTTTGCCGCGGTGATCGGCTTCGGCGGTGCGTTCCTGTCGTTGCTGATCAGCAAGCCGATGGCCAAGTTCAGCACCGGCGCGCGCACGATCGGGCAGCCCGCCAATGCGATGGAAGCCTGGCTGCTCGACACGGTCCGGCACCATGCGGACAAGGCCGCGATTGCGATGCCCGAGGTGGCGATCTACGAGGGCGAACCGAATGCGTTCGCGACCGGCGCGTTCAAGAACAGCGCGCTGGTGGCGATTTCGACCGGCCTGCTGCAGACGATGAGCAAGGAAGAGGTGGAGGCCGTGCTGGGTCACGAGATCACGCACGTCTCCAACGGCGACATGGTGACGATGACGCTGGTGCAGGGAGTGCTCAACACGTTCGTCGTGTTCCTGTCCAAGGTGCTTGCCTACGTGATCGACCGGATGATCCTTCGCAACGAGGACGAGGCGCCGGGCATCGGCTACTTCGCCGTCGACCTGCTCCTGAACATCGTGTTCGGGCTGCTGGCCGGAATTGTTGTGGCGTGGTTCTCGCGCCGTCGCGAATTTCGCGCGGATGCCGGCTCGGCCCAGATCCTGGGTTCGCCCCGCCCGATGATCAGCGCGCTGCAGCGGCTCGGGGGCCTGGAGCCGGGCGAACTGCCGCGCCAGATCAGCGCGTTCGGGATCGCCGGCGGCGCAGGCGGCCTCGGCATGCTGTTTGCCAGCCATCCGCCGATCGAGCAACGGATCGCGGCGCTGCGCGCGCTGGGCAACTGATGGGCAGCTGATCAGGGCGCAGCGGGCTGCAGGCGCTGCGCGTTCGCATGCCGTTGCGACACACGCAGCGTCAACCACACCAGGCAGACGGCCGCCACGCCCAGTCCGACCAGCGCGGCGGTCCACAAGCCGACCGAGCCCAGCGGCGGCACTGAAAACAGGCCCCGATAGGCCAGCCAGTAGCCGCCTCCGAGCCCGATGCCCCACAGGCTGAGTCCATAAATGACCATCGGCGCCAGCGTCACCTTGTAACCGCGCAAGGTGAACACGCTGACGCCCTGCAGCGCGTCGAACGTGTGAAATGCCGCAGCCAGCCCGATCAGGCGGCGCGCGGCGGCGGCAACCTGCGGATCCGTCGTGTAGGCGCCGATGATCGGTTCGCGCGCCAGCCATGTCACCAGCGCCAGCGTGCATCCGCCGGCTGCGGCCAGCCGCAGCCCGTTCACGCTCAAGGCTCGCGCGCGGCGGGCATCGCCCGCGCCCAGCGCCTGCCCGACCAGGGCACTGGCGGCGAACCCGGTTGACAGCGGCACCATGAACAGGATCGCCGCGACATTGCCGACGATCTGGTGACCCGACAGCGTGGCCGGCCCCAGTCGTGCGATCAACACGGCCATCAGCGTGAACGACGTCACCTCGAACAGCGTCGACATTCCGGCCGGCACTCCGATCCTGAGCAGCTCCTTCTGCAGCGGCCATTGCGGCAGCGCCGGCGTGCCTCGGTTGGCGTCGTGAAACGGCCTGAAGTACGGATGCCAGCGCCAGAACGCCAGCCCCAGCGCAAAGGTCAGCCACGACTGGCAGGCCGTCGCTACGGCGCAACCGGCCCCGCCCAGCGCCGGCACCGGGCCGGCTCCCCAGATGAACAGCGCGTTCAGTGGAATCTTCAGCAGCAACGCGGTCAGGTTGATCGCCATCGTGAACTGCGGACGCGACACCCCTGAGTTCAAGGTCACGAACACGCGCGTGCCCAGCGCGCCGGGCAGGCCGAACGCCGCTGCGGTCAGGTAGGCGCTGGTGACGCGTGCGACATCGGCGCCAGGCTCGGCCGCCGCGATCCACGGGTCGTGCCAGATCAGCGCGGCGCATCCGGGCAGCGACAGGAACGCGGCCAGCCAGAGCGCCTGGCGCACGTCACGCCCGACCAGGTCCAGCCGGCCGGCACCGAAATGATGGGCGGCGATCGGTCCGAGCGCGGACAGCACGCCGATCATCGCGATCGCGATCGACACGTACAGGTTGGTTCCCAGCGAAACGCCGGCCAGTTGCACGGCCGACAGCCGCCCCGCCATCGCGGTGTCGACCGTGAAATTCAGGATGAACGCGAGCTGGGCCACGAGCATCGGCCAGGCTTGCGCCAGGATGGCGCCGCTGGCCGGCGCGCGCGCTGGGTGCGACTGGCTCATGCCGGGGCGGCGTTCAATCGGCTCGTTGCGCCAGCCGCCACAGCCGCCACGTCTCGTCGGAGCGCACCGGCCGCCGGCCTTCCCACACCAGGTCCCATGAGCCGACCGGGTTGACCGGCAACGGCGCCGCGCCGGAGCGGCGGTACTGCGGCTGCAGCGCCAACCGGCAGGCGACGCCGGCACGATCGGGCGCGAAATGCACCTTGCCGTAGAACGAGATCAGCGCGCGCATCGATGACGACACGCCGGCCGCGACCACGCACTCGCCGGCAGGTACGCGGCGCCCGAGCTGTTCGGACAGCACGCGGTAGCTGCGGTTGTAGTCGACCGCCGGCAGAAACAGAGCCACCGCGATCAGCCACAGCGATGTCATGCCGGCGGCCGACAGAAGCGCCCCGTGCCACAGCGCCGCGGGGCGGCGGCGCACGCGCCAGATGATCAATGCCATCCACAGCCCTGTGACCGCCAGTGCGAGCAGCAGCGGGATCTTGCTGGTGCCGGGCGAGTAACCGGGGATCAGCCGCAGCACCGATGCGGCCATCGCGCGCGGTGCTCCGGTGATCAGCGCCAGGAAATAGGCCCACACGAATGCGATGAACAGCGTGTAGACCGCGATCGCGAACCAATCGAACCACTGCTCGAGTGTGCGGCGCAGCGTCGGAAATCCGAACGCCGCGAGCACGGCGAGCGGGGCGATCGTCAGCACCAGCTTGGACTCATCCAGCGGCGAGGCCGTCGCCAGCGCCAGCGCCAGCCCGGCCAGCACCGAGGCGGGGAACGCGATATGCGCCACGCGCAGGTGCTGCCGCCACGCGTACAGCGCCCAGGCCGCCAGCGGCCACAGCGGCCACACGTACCAACTCGCGTTGCGAAGCAGCCAGATGCCGTCGCCCCGGGTCAGCAAGCCGCGTGTCGAGGCAAGCGTGTTCAGCCAGGCTGTGGCCCGCGGTCCGGCCTCCCTGGGCAATTGCCACCAGGTGATAGCCGGCCACAGGGCCGTCACGCCCAGCGCGCACGAGGTGCAGACCAGCACGCTGAGCCAACCGGTCCGACGGGAGCGGGCGCACAACGCAAGCCCCAGGTCGCAACCGGCCACAAGGCCCGCGGCCGGCAGCGGTCCGCGGCTCAGGGCCAGCGCCCCGGCGCAAACGCCGGCCAGCGCAGCCCCGGCAATCGGCCGCTCGGGCACCATCGAAAGTCCGTAGAGCGCGGTCGCCACCACGGCGACCGAGACCGTATCGGCGCTGGGCACGTGCAGAGTCACCAGAATGCCGAGCGTGCTGACGAACAGCAGCAGCGCGATGTCCCCCAGCAGCCGCGCATAGTCGCCGGCCTCGGTCTCCCGCCCGAACGCGGGCGCGATCGGCTGGGCCTGTTCGCTCGCGGCCAGGCGCCGGGTGGCCGCCCATATCGACAGCGCCGCGGCCCAGAACCAGAACAGCGCGGACAGGCGGCTTGCGGCTGTTTCGCCGATCCAGCCGCCGAAGGCCCGGATCGAGGCGGCGCCGAGCCAGAACGGAAACGGCCCGTCCTGGGGCGTCGTCAGGCCGGCCACGTTCGGGAACCACCAGTCGGCGGCGGTGCCATGCGCCATCGTCCACATGCGCCCGAACGCCGCAGCCTCCTCGGGCCACAGGTCGCGCCCGAACACGCCGGGCAACGCAAACGCCAGCAGCAGCGCCAGCAGTGCGGCACGCGGCAGCGCAACTGCCGCTTCGGCCGACAGGCGCGCGGGTGTCGGGCGGTCGCGGTCGAATTTCATTTCGGGCAAAAAAAAGAGGCAGCCGAGGCCGCCCCTGTGCTTCCTATACGCCGCAGGACCGGCAGCGGCTTACCTGCGTTTGCTTTTGGCTGCGGACGCCTGGGCCGCCGCGGCGTTGACGGCCTCGGTTTTGGCGGCAAATTTCTGGCGGAACTTCTCGACGCGCCCGGCCTCGACGATCCGGGTCTGGGCGCCGGTATAAAACGGGTGGGACTCGGAGGAAGTATCCAGCTTGAACAGAGGATATTCCTTGCCGTCCTTCCAGGTGACCTTGTCCCGGGTTTGAACGGTCGAGCGGGTCACGAACGAGAAGTCGGCGGAAACGTCCTGGAACACGACCTCCCGGTAGTCGGGGTGGATGCCGGATTTCATGGTATCGACCTGAGAATTTGGATTTGTTCTACCGTTAACAACGCATTTTATCACCTCGGCCGGGTCCGCCCTGCTTCGCCGCCTTCCGCGGCTACGCAGGGCAAGCCCTCCGAAGCCGCCGAAGGCGGCGTACGAGGGCTAACCGCCGCGCCGCATCATGTCGAAGAATTCCGCGTTGTTCTTGGTCTGCTTCATCTTGTCCAGCAGGAACTCCATCGCCTCGATCTCGTCCATCCCGAACAGCAGCTTGCGCAGGATCCAGACCTTCTGCAGCACGTCGGGCTTCAGCAGCAACTCTTCGCGGCGCGTTCCCGAGCGGTTCACGTTGATCGACGGATACACGCGCTTCTCGGCCAGCCGGCGCTCCATGTGGATTTCCATGTTGCCGGTGCCCTTGAACTCTTCGTAGATCACGTCGTCCATCCTCGAGCCGGTGTCGATCAGCGCCGTGGCGATGATCGTCAGCGAGCCGCCCTCTTCGATGTTGCGGGCGGCGCCGAAGAACCGCTTCGGGCGCTGCAGCGCGTTGGCGTCGACACCGCCGGTGAGCACCTTGCCGGACGCGGGCACGACCGTGTTGTAGGCGCGCGCCAGCCGCGTGATCGAATCGAGCAGGATCACCACGTCCTTCTTGGATTCGGTCAGGCGCTTGGCCTTCTCGATCACCATTTCAGCTACCTGCACGTGGCGGGCGGCCGGCTCGTCGAAGGTCGACGCCACCACCTCGCCGCGCACGGACCGCTGCATTTCGGTGACTTCCTCGGGCCGCTCGTCGATCAGCAGCACGATCAGGACCACGTCCGGATGATTTGCGGCGACCGCGTGCGCCAGGTGCTGCAGCATCACCGTCTTGCCGGACTTCGGGCTGGACACCAGCAATCCGCGCTGACCCTTGCCGATCGGCGCGATGATGTCGATCAGCCGGCCGGTGATGTTCTCGTCGCCGCGCATGTCGCGCTCCAGCTGCAGCGGCTTGTCGGGAAACAGCGGCGTGAGGTTCTCGAACAGGATCCGGTGCTTGGTCGAGTCCGGCGTCTGTCCGTTGACCTTGTCGACCTTCACCAGCGCGAAATAGCGCTCGCCGTCCTTCGGCGTGCGGACCTCGCCCTCGATGGAGTCTCCCGTGTGCAGCGTGAAGCGGCGAATCTGCGACGGCGAGATGTAGATGTCGTCGGTGCTGGCCAGGTACGACGTCTCGGGCGAGCGCAGGAAGCCGAAGCCGTCCGGCAGCACCTCGAGGGTCCCGTCGCCGAAGATCGGCTCGCCTGACTTGGCGCGCTTCTTCAGGATCGCAAACATCAGCTCCTGTTTGCGCATCCGGTTGGCGTTGTCGATTTCCAGGCCCGCGGCCATTTCGAGCAGGGCGGAGACGTGAAGCGCTTTGAGTTCTGAAAGTTGCATAGAGGGGTCTATCGGGTGGGAGTGCCTATCGGGACAAGCGTCGGTAGGAAGAAGTCTGTAGGAAGAAGGGTGGTTGACCAGGCGCACGGGACTTGCGCCGGAGGGTTGCAGCGGACCTGTGACCTGCAGGGCCCGCGAAGGTGCGGCGGGTGGCCCTTGCCACCCGCTGCGAATGTTTAGAGGTTGCTGTCGATAAAAGCGACCAGCTCGGGTTTCTTCAATTGACCAACGCGCGTTCCGACCACTGTTCCGTTCTTGAACAGCATCAGGGTCGGGATGCCTCGAATACCGTACTTGGCCGGGGTCGCCTGATTCTCGTCGACGTTCACTTTCGCGACCGTCAGGCGCCCCTCGTAGTCGGTGGCGATCTCCGCCACCAGCGGCGCGATGGCGCGGCACGGGCCACACCACTCGGCCCAGTAATCGACCAGCACCGGACCGGACGCCTTCAATACATCCAGTTCAAACGATGCGTCACTGACGTACTTGATTTCACTCATTGGACATCCTGGATAACCCGAAACGCGTCCGCTTCCCGGCCACTGCGACGCACAACTAGGGTCGTTTCAGACGTGCGCCGGGGAAACGACACCGGCGGCTGCATTCGCTCACTAGGCCCGTTCGTACCGGTCCACTGAGCAGGTATGTTAACACTTTGCAGGCCGCGTGGCCGATTTTCGGGAGACCGGTTGCCGTGACCTTGGAGACGGCCAGCGCCCCGCTCGACGGGCGCTGGTGGGACGCCGCGGCGCTGCGGCTGGTCCAATTCGCCGCGCGCTGCGGCCTGCCTGCGCGCGACCTGCGCGCGCTCACGGTGCTGCTGCCTCGAATCTCCGACGCGCCCTGGTTGCGCGCTGCGCTGCATCGAGCCTGCGGCGGCGCCCTGGTGGCGCCGCGGATCACGACGCTGGAGCGCTGGGTCGAGGCGCCCGCCGGACCGCAGACGCAGCGGTTGGTCGAACTGTTCGAGGCGCTGCGAGCGAGCGCCTGGGCGCGCGAGGCCTTCGGCGATCGGCCCGCGGCGCTATGGGCGCTGGCGGCCGAGCTGGGCCGGCTGGCCGACGAGCTGACGCTGGCCGCGGTCGGCCGCGACCAGGCGTTCGAGGGGCGCTGGCGCGACAGCGTTGCGCGTCATTTTCAACGCCGCGCCGCGGTGGCCGCGGGCGCGCAGGCCCAACTGGTACTGCAACTGTGGAAGGCCCATTCGAGCGCGCAATTCGGCTCCGGCGCCTTGCTGAAGCATTGGGCGCGCCGCACGCAGCGGGCCGACGGTCCGCTGGCGGTGCTGCGGCCGTTCGGGCTGCCCGATTGGCAGCAGGCGTTGCTGAAGAACCGGGCGGTCTCGCATCCCGTATGCGTCGTGCTGGGCGACATCGCGCCCGCGATGTCGGCTCACGGTTGGCTCGCGTTGACCTGGCCAGAAGTGGCCGACCCGGCTCAGACGCCGGCGCCGATCGCGCAGCGTTGTGAAGCCGCGCGCGCCCAGCGCGCGCCGCCGTTGCGGATCCTGCCGGCCCGTTCGCTCGAGCAGGAGGCGAGCGTGGCCGCCGCGCAGGTCGAGGGCTGGCTGCGCGACGGCGTCGCGTCGATCGCGCTGGTTGCGATGGACCGGCTGACCGCGCGGCGCGTGCGCGCGCTGCTGGAGCGGGCCAGGATCCTGGTCGCCGATCAGGCCGGTTGGAAGCTGTCGACCACCAGTGCCGCTGCCGCCGTGATGCGCTGGCTCGAACTGGCCGGCGCCGATTTCCGGATACGCGATCTGCTCGACTGGCTGCGCTCGCCCTTCGTGCTGTGCGGGCAGCCCGAACGGCGGTCGCTTGTGCGCCTGGTCGATCGCGTAGCCCGTTTCGGCGCGCTGGCCGGCGGCCTGCGCACGATCGACCGCGCGCTGAGCCGGCTGGACGACTCGCAGGCGGACGGGCAGTCGGACCTGCACGCGGCGCGCTCGACGCTGGCGCGCCTCGACGACCAGGCCCGCCGCCTGCAGGCGGCCGGCACGTTGGACCGGCTGTGCGGCGTACTGAACGATTCACTCGACGCGCTGGGCATGCGAGAGGCGCTGGCGCTCGATCCGGTCGGACGCGACGTGCTGCGCGAACTGGGGCAACTGCGCGAGGCCGTAGCCGGCAGCGGCGTGCGGATGTCGCTGGCCGCCTTCCGCGAACTGCTGGCGCAGCATTTCGAAAGCACGAATGCGTCCGACCCCGGTATCGAAAGCGAGGTCGTGATGACCTCGCTTTCCGGCGCCTGCCTGCGAGGTTTCGAGGCCGCCATCCTGATCGGCACCGGCGCCGAGCACCTGCCGTCCGGAGCCGAGCCCGGCGTGCTGATGTCGGCCGGCGTGCGGCGCGATCTGGGCCTGGCCACGCCGGCCGACCTGCATCATGCCCAGGCGCTCGAGCTGGCCACGCTGATGTGCTCGGTGCCGCGGGTCGCGGGCACCTGGCGCCTGTGCGAAGGCGATGAGCCGCGCGCGCTGTCGCCCTGGCTGGATCGGCTGCGCGTGATGGCCACGCACGCCGGCTGGCCTGATCCGGTGGCCACGCACCCGTTGCCGCGCCGGACCGTGATGGCCCGTCCCGTGCAGCGGCCCGCTCCCAGCGCGCCGCACCGGCTTCCCGACAGCCTGAATGTCGGGGCCTGCCAGAGCCTGGTCGATTGCCCGTACCAGTTCTACGCGCGGCACCTGCTGGGTCTGCGCCGGCGCCAGCTGGCCTCTGATGTGCCGGACAAGCGCGACCTGGGCATCGCGCTGCATTCGATCCTGCATCGACTGCACCGCGACTTCGACGACGACAGGCTCCAGCAGATGACCGATCCGCAACTGCGGCAGACGCTGGAGGGCCTCACGCAGGAGGTGTTCGGTCGCGATCTGCGTGAGCGCCCGGCGCTGATCGCGTACCGCCGGCGCGTGCTCGACCTGATCCCCGGCTACGTGGACTGGGTGCGCCATCGCTGGACCGCGGGCTGGCGCCTGCAGTCGGCCGAGACCGAGTTTCAGGTGTCGTTGCGGCTCGATCTGTTGCGCGCGATCGATCTTTCCGGGCGGATCGACCGGATCGACGCGCGCGGTGAGGACGAGCGCGAAGTGATCGACTACAAGGCGCGCTCGCACCAGGCCGTGCGCGACGCCGCGGCCGATCCGGGTGAAGACATCCAGTTGCCGCTGTACGCGCTGGCATTCGATGCCGGCAACACGCACGCGAGCTACCTGAGCTTCGAGCGCGGGCCCGATCCGGACAAACGCTCCGGCAGCGTGAAGCAGTTCGGTGCCGCCGAGCCGTTCGGCCGCTGGGTCCGTCTGGTCGAGCAGCGCCTGTGCGAGGACCTGGCCCGCGTCGCTGGCGGCATCAGCCTGCCCGCGCTGGGCGTGGACGCGACCTGTTCGCGCTGCGAAATGAAGGGTCTGTGCCGCCGCGGCGAATGGGGCGCCGGATGACCGCGCCCCGCCAACTTTCGGCCTCTCCTCTCCCTTCAGGGAGAGGGTAATGAGCGAGTACTTGTGGGACGGCCAGCCGGTGTCGCACCACCGGTTCGTGCATCGCGCGCTCGATCCGGGCGCGAGCGCGGTGGTCGAAGCCTGTGCGGGCAGCGGCAAGACCTGGCTTCTGGTCGGACGGATCCTGCGTCTGCTGCTGGCCGGCGCGGCGCCGGCGCAGATCCTGGCAATCACTTTCACCCGACGCGCGGCCCAGCAAATGCGGCAGCGGCTGCTGGAGGATCTGGCCGCGCTCGCGCGCGCGGACCCGGACCGTGCGTTGGCGCTGCTGGCCGAGCGCGGCTTGAGCGGGACGCAGGCGCAGCAGGCGCTGCCGGTGGCCCGCGGGCTATACGAGCAGGTCGCTTCGACCGACCAGAGCGTGTCGATCGAGACGTTTCACGGCTGGTTCTGGCGGCTGTTGCGCCGCGCGCCGCTTGGAAGCGGCGTGGCGCACACGGCGAACCTGCTGGAAGCGCCACGCCGCCTGCTGGAAGAAGCGTGGAACGAATTTGCCGGCGAACTGCTCGAGGCCGATGCGCAACCGCTTGCGGATTACGAGGAATTGGTGACCCGGATCGGCGACTTCAACACGGAGCGGCTGCTGCGCAACTTCGTCACCAAGCGTGCCGAATGGTGGAGCTTCGGCGGCGCCGATCCGGAGCCGGCCATCGAGCGCGCCTGCGAGCCGATGCGCGAAGTGTTGCGGGCCGGCGGCTTTTCGCCGTCGTGCCATCCCGGCGAAATGCTGCGGCAGCCGCGCTTCCTGGACGCGCTGCGCGCCCTGCTGGCGTGCTGGCAGAGCGCGCAGCGTCCGACCGCGGCCGTGCTGAAGGCGATCAAAGCGGCCTGCTCGTTCCTGCGCGAGCCGGCCGATCCGCCGCAGGACCTGGTACGCGCGAGCGGCCTTCTGCTGACGGACAAGGAAACCCCATTGAAGGACCTGGAGCCGATCGCTCTGGCCAGGCGCCTGTCGCGGCCCCGGCCCGGCGACGCGCACCCTTACGCCGACCTGTGGGCCGAAGCGATCCAGATCGTCCGGAGCGTGCGCGCGGCCAGACTCGAGTGGGATGCGCTGCGCCTGAACGAGTGCGGTCTGCGCTGCGCTGCGCGCCTGCTGCGGGCCTACGAGCGGCGCAAGCGCGACGCCAATGTGCTGGACTTCACCGATATCGAATGGCATGCCGATCGCCTGTTGCGGGACGAAGCCACGGCCGCGTACATGCAGGCGAACCTGGATGCGCGCACCCGGCATCTGCTGGTGGACGAATTTCAGGACACGAGCACGCTGCAATGGCGGGCCCTGCAGCGCTGGCTCGATGCCTACGAGGGCGATGCGGACCGGCCGACGGTTTTCGTGGTCGGCGATCCCAAACAGTCGATCTATCGCTTCCGTCGGGCCGAGCCGCGCGTGTTCGACGCCGCCACGCGGTATCTGGCTCGCCAGTTCGGCGCGGCCACGCTGCGGACCAACGTGACCCGACGCAGCCCCGCGGCGCTGGTGACGGTCCTCGATTCCGTGTTCGCCGGACGCAACCCGCTGTACCAGGCGCAGAGTTCGCATGCCCGTCTCGAAGGCCGGTTCGTGGTGCTGCCGTTGCCTCAGCCGGCCCGGGCCGCCCCGCGGGGCGCCAGCGCCGGGCCGGACGCCGGCGCGTCGGGCGATCGCGCGGCGCCGGACGCCGGCGCCTTGAGCCGCGGGCCGCAGCTCCGCGATGTGCTGCGTGAGCCACGCGAGGCCCCGCGCCAGGACCGGCACGAGCTGGAGGGGCGGCTGCTGGCTGCCGAACTGGCGCACTGGGTCGGCCGCCTTCAGGTGCCGGAGCAGTCCGGTATCCGAGCGGCCCGCTGGAGCGACGCGGTGGTGTTACTTCGGCGGCGCACCCACATGGCGGCGCTCGAGCGCGCGTTCCGGGACGCGGGCATTCCGACGCTGTCGGACCGACGCGGTGGCCTGCTGGACCGGACCGAGATCGAGGACATCGTGGCGCTGCTCGAATTCCTGTGCTCCGAGGACGATCTGAGCCTGGCGCACGCGCTGCGTTCGCCGCTGCTCGGCTGCAGCGACCAGGACCTGCTGGCGATCGCCTCGACTCAAGGCCCGACCTGGTGGTCGCGGCTGGCCGCGCTGGCTGCGCCCGGCGCCGAGCTGCAACGCGCGCGAACCCTTCTGACGGGATGGCTGCAAGGCGCCGGGGTGCTGCCGGTGCACGATCTGCTGGACAGGATCTTCGACGAGGCCGACCTGCGTGCGCGCTATGCGGCGCGCATGCCGCGCGAGCGCGGCGTGCAGGTGCAGGCCAACTTCGACGCCTTTCTGCAACTGGCGCTGACGCTGGAGGCCGGTCGCTTCCCGACGCTGACCCGTTTTCTGGACGACCTGCAATGGATCCGCGACAAGGATTCGGACACGATCGATGAGGGCCTGGCGGCCGCGGACGACGCGGTGCGCCTGATGACGATTCATGGCGCCAAGGGACTGGAGGCGCCGATCGTCGCGATCGCCGACGCCAGCGCCCAGGATGGCCCGCCGGACCGCTACGATGTCCTTCTGAACTGGCCACCGGAGCTGGCCGCGCCGGAGCACTTCTCGCTGATCGGTCGCGCCACGCGCAGCGGATCGGGACGCGGCCGCTGGCTCGAGATGGATCGGGAGCAGCGCGACCAGGAAGACTGGAACCTGATGTACGTGGCGATGACGCGCGCGAGCCAGCTGCTGATCGTGTCCGGCAGCGACGAGCGCGGTGGGCAGGAGAACTGGTACCGACGCCTGACCTTCTCTGCCACGGCTTCCGCCGTGGCCACGCAGGCCAAGGCCGCTGGAGCCGCGGCAGAGGCGGCCCTGGCCGCCGAAGCCTTGGCGAAGGCGGACGGGCACTTCGAACGCGTCGTCGTCGAGTTCCGACCGCAGCCGCTGCCGACCGGCCGGCGCATTCGCGCCGGCGAGACCGACGCAATCCGGATGGGCAAGGCCTGGCACGCGCTGCTGGAACGCGCGACGCTGTTGGAAACGGCGCCGCAGCCCGGGCGAATCGGGACCGAATTCGCGCTGGGCGAGACGCAGGTGCGCGAGGTGATCGAGGCCGCGCAGCGGGTGACCCGATCGCCGACGCTGGAGCGCTTTTTCGGGGCGTCCGCGGCGGCCTGGGGCGAACTGGAGCTGATCGACGCCACCGGCGCCAGCCTGCGGATCGACCGCCTGGTCGAGCTGGATGACGGGCTGTGGATTCTCGACTACAAGTGGCGCTGCACGGACTCCGAGCGCGCAGGCTACCAGCGGCAACTGGCGCGCTATGCGGCGGTGGTGGCCTCGTTGCTGCCGGGTCGCAGAATACGCACGGCGCTGGTACTGTCGGACGGTTCGCTGGTCGAAACCGACCTCGACCCGGGCGCTGATAAGATCGACCACGGCGGGCCCCCTCGCATCGAGGCGCCGTAACCTGGTCAGGTCGGGAACGAAGCAGCCATAGCGGAATTCCCCGAGTGCCGAGGATCAGGCTCGCCTTTCCGACCCACTGACCAAATGGACAGCATCAGCAGCACGCTGCGCATCGAGCCGGCGCGGCCGCAGCACGCGGCGGTGCTGCTCGCGCTCGTGCGCGATCTGGCCCGCTTCGAGAAGCTCGAGCATCAGGTCGTCGGCAGCGAGCAGCAGCTGCGCGACGAGCTGGCCGCCAGCCCCCCGGTGATCGAGGCCTCGATCGCGTGGGACGGCCCGGACGCGGTCGGCTTTGCGCTGTACTTCCACAACTTCTCGACTTTCCTGGGACGGCGCGGCCTGTACCTGGAGGACCTGTACGTGGTGCCGCATGCGCGCCGGCGCGGCATCGGGCGCACGCTGATTGCGCACGTCGCATCGATCGCGGTGGCGCGCAGGTGCGGCCGCTTCGACTGGGCCGTGCTCGACTGGAACCAGCACGCGATCGAGTTCTATCGCTCGCTCGGCGCCGAGGTGCTGAGCGACTGGCGCATCTGCCGCGTCACCGGCGAGGCGCTGGACCGTCTCGGGCGAACCACACCGGTGCGAGCCCCATGACTTACCAGGTACTTGCCCGCAAGTGGCGGCCGCGCGACTTCCAGTCGCTGATCGGCCAGGACCACGTGGTGCGCGCCCTGACGCACGCGCTGCAGCACCAGCGGCTGCACCACGCGTACCTGTTCACCGGCACGCGCGGCGTCGGCAAGACGACGATCGCCCGCATCCTGGCCAAGGCGCTGAACTGCATCGGTCCCGACGGCCGAGGCAGCATCACCGCGACGCCGTGCAACGCGTGCCGGGCCTGCACTGCGATCGACGCCGGGCGCTTCATCGACTACATCGAGATGGACGCCGCCAGCAACCGCGGCGTCGACGAGATGACGCAGCTGCTGGAGCGCGCGGTCTACGCGCCGGTCGATGCACGCGTGAAGGTCTACACGATCGACGAAGTGCACATGCTGACCACGCACGCGTTCAATGCCATGCTCAAGACGCTCGAGGAGCCGCCCGATTTCGTCAAATTCATCCTGGCCACCACCGATCCGCAGAAGATCCCGGTCACGGTGCTGTCGCGCTGCCTTCAGTTCAATCTGAAGCAGGTGACGCCGCAGGCGATCGCGCAGCGCCTGGGCGAGATCGCGCAGGCCGAGCAGGTGGCGGCCGAGCCGGCCGCGCTGCAGGCGGTGGCGCGCGCGGCGCGCGGCAGCATGCGCGATGCGCTGTCGCTGCTGGATCAGGCCATCGCTTACAGCGGCGGGCAGATCGACGCGCAGGCGGTCGATCAGATGCTCGGTGCGATCGATGCGACGCTGCTGGTGCAGCTGCTCGATGCGGTGGCCGCAGGCGACGCGGCCCGCCTGCTGGCGCTGGCCGACGCCATGGCCGAGCGCAGCCTGTCCTTCGGGCAGGCCCTGCGTGACCTGGCCAGCCTGCTGCACCGGATCGCCCTGGCGCAGCAGCTGTCGGCGCAGGCGCGCGGCGACCTGCTCGATGCCGATGTGGCGCGCCTGGCGCAGCGGCTCGCGCCCGAGGAGGTGCAGCTGTACTACCAGATCGCGCTGCACGGCCGCAACGATCTGGGGTTGGCGCCGGACGAATACGCCGGCTTCACGATGGCGCTGCTGCGGATGCTGGCGTTCCAGCCCGACGTGGCCGCGGCGGCGCCGGCATCGACCCGCAGCGCGGCGCTGAACGTCTCGCGTCCGCCGCGCACTGCCTCCTTCGCCAAGGCTTCGGAGGCCAGGGCCTCCTCCGGCACCGCTCCGGAGGCCAAGGCCTCGTCCGCCAAGGCTCCGCAGGCCAGGGCCGCGCCGGAGCAGCCCTCCTCGGTCAAGGCTCCCGCCGTGCCGGGGCAGGCCATGACCTCCGAAGCCGTGCCGGACGAGGCCATGACCTCCGGAGCCTTGGCGAAGGAGGTCGATCTGTCCTGGCCTGCCCTGGTCCAGAAGCTGAAGCTGGCCGGGATGCCGCGCGAGCTGGCGCTGCGCAGCGAGCTGGTGTCGCGCGAAGGCGATCATTTCCGGCTGCGGGTTCCCGTGAAAACGCTGCTCGAATCCGGCAACGAGGCGCGGCTGCGGGCCGCGCTGACCGAGTATTTCGGGCGGCCGATCCGGATCTCGGCCGAGATCGGCGCCACCCGCGGTCCGACCGCCGCGGGCCTCAATGAGGAGGCCCGCGCGCAGCGCCAGCGGCGCGCCGAGGAATCGATCTACTCGGATCCCTTCGTGCGAGAATTGATCGAGAATTTCGGGGCCAGCGTCGACCCGGCCTCGATCAAACCGATCCAGGACACGTGAGAACTGAAGCAAGTTTCGATCGCCGACCGTTCGCAACTGTGACGCTGACCCCTGTCGAAGCCGATCCTGCCGATTTTCTGTCGCAGGCTCGTATGGCATCGAAGCTAAATGGGACAAACACATGATGAAGAACCAATTGGCCGGATTGATGCAGCAGGCGCAGAA
>Ga0210394_10004311_pt1 | contig 16752 bp, 15 predicted proteins | sample IncBWC12MmetaG_FD_160121 | JGI IMG/M metagenome (GOLD analysis project Ga0210394, IMG submission 160121) | Forest soil microbial communities from Barre Woods Harvard Forest LTER site, Petersham, Massachusetts, United States - Inc-BW-C-12-M | ecosystem: Environmental > Terrestrial > Soil >... | reverse complement strand
CTACTGCTTGTGCGTCACCGTCGTCGGGATGTGGTTGAGCTCCTCGCAGCCGGTCGCAGTGACGATCACGGTGCCGCCGATATTGACCCGGTGCGTGCCGAGGCAGGCGTTCGGCTCGAAGGCGAACACCATGCCGGGCTGCAATATCGCCTGGCGCGCCCGCGCCGCATTGGCGCCGGCGTAGCGCACGTCGAGCTTGACCTGATCCTGATTGACCAAAGTGCGTCCGGCCAGAAAATGCGGCCCGACCGAATGCACCAGCGGCGTATAGCCCCAGCAGCCGGCAGACTTCAGCGGCTCTTCCATTGCCGCCAACAGATCGGCGAAGGCTATTCCCGGTTTTAGCGCCTTGATGCCGGCGGCGTAGGACTCAAGCGCCACGCGTTCGCAAGTCTTGTTGGTGTCGTCGAGCGGGTCGAGCGCCACCGTCATCTGCACCTGGACTTCCTGGTTGCCGCACAGCGGCATCAGCTCGGCCTGCATCAGGTCGCCGCGCTGCAGGATGCGCGGCGCCTCGCCGCTGGTGGTCCAGCGCGGCGGTCCCCATGACAGCGTATGCGGGCCGGAATTCATGACGATCACCGGATAGCGAACGCCGATGCCGTGGCGCAGCATTTCGCGCGTGCCCTCGGCGAATACCACCTCCTCGCCGACGCCGGGCGCCGCAACCTCGGCGATGACCTTGCAGGCGGCTTCGGCGGCGCGCGCGGCGTAGCGCACCTGCGCCAATTCCTCGTCACTCTTGACCAGCATCAGGTGGCTGAACTCTTCGGAAACATCCTGCCAGCGCGCCTTGGGCACCGCCGCGGTGAGCTCCATCCAGAAGTTGGCAGGGATCGCGCCGTAGATTTCGGTCGGCGCCTGCGAGCTCAAACCGACGACGCCGAGATTGCTCTCGGCCAAATGCTTCTCGCGCAAAACTTCGGCGACGCCGGTGCCGCTGGTCGCGACGCGATAGTCGTCGACCCACAACGTCGTGCCGCGCTCCTGCGACCAGCGCGCCCGCATCACCCGCAAATAGGCCCAGGTGATGACGGCCGGATCGCCATCGAGCGGAAAGATCACGCAGCCTTCGTTGTAATCGTCGCTGATATAGGTCTCGTACATTTCGCGTGAACGGAAGCCGGCGACCAGAAGGCCGTCAAAGCCGCGCTCGCGCATGAGCTTGCGCACATTGGCCCAGCGGCGGTCGCGCTCGGTGAGCGAAAGGGTCGGTGGTTGCATATGTGGATTTGTCATGACGCTACACTACCACCGCGCATCCAGTCGACAAGGCGGCCGCTTGCCGGATAGTGTTTTGCTATTCGACGGTGCGCGGCCAACGCGGTGGGGCTTGACGATGATACGCAATTGGCGACCGCTCCTTGCCGCGGCGTTGCTGGGTTGTTGCGGCGCAGCCGCACAGGCGCACGCCCAATCCTATCCATCGCGCCCCATCACCATCGTCGTGCCCTACCCCGCCGGCGGCGTCACCGACAATCTGGTGCGCCTGCTCGCCGAGCGGATGAAAAATTCGCTTGGCCAGTCGATCGTCGTCGAGAACATCGGCGGCGGTGGCGGCACGATCGGCGTCGATCGCGTGTCGCGCGCGGCGCCCGACGGCTACACCCTGGTGCTGGGCAACAGCGAGAGCATGGTGTTCGCGCCGGTCACCATGGCGATCTCCTACAACGCGCTGACCGACTTCGCGCCGGTGGCGCTGTTGCCGAGCTACCCGTTCCTCTTGGTAACGACCAACGATGTGCCGGCGAATAACCTTGAAGGGCTGATCGCCTGGATCAAGGCCAACCCCGACAAGGTGCTGCAGGGCACCGTCGGCGTCGGCACCATGCAGCACCTGTGCGGTTTGCAGCTGCAAAAGGCCATCGGCGTGAAATGGCAATTCGTGCCCTACAAAGGCGGGCCGCCGGCCATGCAGGATCTGCTCGGCGGGCAGATCAACTTCATGTGCACCACCACCGGCGGCTTTCTGCAACTGGTGCACGACGGACGCATCAAGGCCTACGCAGTGACGGCGAGGAAACGCATCGACGCCGCGCCGGAAATCCCGACTGCGAACGAGTCCGGGTTGCCGGGCTTCTACACCTCGGTGTGGAATGCACTGTGGGTGCCGAAGGGCACGCCGAAGGAAGCAATCGCCAAACTCAACGCCGCCATCACCGCGGGTTTAGCCGATCCCGAGCTGCAAAAGCGGATGACCGAGATGGGTCTGGACAATGTGGACAGCGATCAGCACTCGCCCGAGGCGCTCGGCACGCTGCGCCAGGCCGAGATCGACAAGTGGTGGCCGATCATCAAGGCGGCAGGGCTTAAGGCGGAATAGCGGCGTGCTATAGTTGTTTTCCGACCTTGCTCCCGGGAGCACAAAGCCATGACGCTCATCGAACGCCGCTCGCCGCCGCGCGTGCAGACCGCGAAGCCGGGACTTGCCGACATCGACATCGCCACCACGCGCCCCGGCACGCCAGGCGGTATTTTCATGCGGCAATTCTGGCACGCGCTCTATCGCAGCCAGGATTTGCCCGCCGGACAGGCCAAGCCGATCCGCATCATGAGCGAGGATTTTGCACTTTATCGCGGCCAATCGGGGCAGGCGCAGGTTGTCGATTACCATTGCCCGCATCGCGGCGCGCCGCTGCATCTCGGCTGGATCGAGGACGACGCCATCCGCTGCGTCTATCACGGCTGGAAGTTCGACAGCTGCGGCCAATGCGTCGACCAGCCGGCCGAGGAAGCGGGCTTTGCCCGCAAGGTGCAGCTGCGCACTTATCCGACCCGCGAATATCTCGGTCTCATCTTCGGCTATTTCGGCCCCGGCGAGCCGCCGCCGTTTCCGCATTTTCCGCACCGCTCGACCGAGGGGCTGATCCAGGTCTGGAACGTCGAGCAGGTGCCCTGCAATTATCTGCAGAGCTTTGAGAACAGCATGGACGAAGTGCACGTCGCCTTCGCCCACCAGCCCGGCGGCTCGCACGCAAAACTCTCCGCCGACCTGCCGATCATCACCGCGGAAGAAACCGATTGGGGCATGCTGCGCTACGGCACGCGCAAGTCGGGCAAGGTGCGGCACACGCTGCATTACGCGCCGAACTTGACGCGGGTGATCGTGCCGCCGCTCGCCGGCATGGACGGCGTCGGCGGTTGGACCGAAATCTATTTCAGCTTCACCCCGGTCGATGACGAAAATCATCTGTGGCTGATCACCAGCCATGTCGCGGTCACCGGCAAGGAGGCAGACGCTTATCGGGCCAAGCGCGCCGAGTACGACCGTAGCGTCGCGGCAGCGCCGCCGGTGATGGAGGTGGTGCATGACATTTGGTCAGGCAAGCAGCGCTTTGCCGACGTGGTCCACCCCGACCTCGCCATCGTCCAGGACATCGCCGTGCAAGCGGGTCAAGGCCGCATCGAGGATCGCGAGGCCGAGCGGCTCGGCCGCTCCGACGCCGCGATCATCCTGTGGCGGAAAATTCTGACGCGGGAATTCCGCGCCATCGCCGACGGCCGTCCGGCCAAGCGCTGGACGACGCCACCGGCGGACGTGGCGCCGACGCTCGGTTTCTAGTTGGCTACGCACACCGGCAAAATGGAGACTAAACAATGGACGATCCAACGGCATTTATTAGCTGGTTCGTGTTTGCCATCCTGGTCTTTCTGGTGCTGTCCGTGGTGCTCGGAAGCTTTTTCACGGTCAACACCGCGCAGGTTGCGGTCATCACGCGATTTGGCAGATTTCTCCGTGTCGCCAATCCGGGCTTGAACTGGAAGTGGCCGTTCATCGACAGTGTGGCCGGCAGGATCAGCCTACGCGTCAATCAGATTACTTTGACGATGGAGACCAAGACCAAAGACAACGTCTTCGTCACCATTCCCATTTCCGTGCAAAATCGCGTTCGTCCCGAAAAGGCCTTCGATGCCTTCTACAAGCTGTCCAATCCGGCGGAGCAGATTCAGGCTTATGTCGAGCAAGTCATCCTCGGGCATGTTCCCGGCATGACGCTGGATGAGGTATTCGCCAGCCAATCCGGGATCGCGGCCGCGGTGAAACAGGAGCTCGACGCCGATATGGCCGGGTTCGGCTATGAGATCGTCAATGTCCTGGTCACCGACATCGTTCCCGACGCCAAGGTGAAATCGGCGATGAACGACATCAATGCCGCGCAACGCGAACAGGTCGCGGCAAACGCCAGGGGCGAGGCCGAGAAAATCCTCGTGGTCAAGCGCGCCGAGGCGGAAGCGGAAAGCAAGGCGCTGCAAGGCCAAGGCATCGCCAATCAGCGGAAAGCCATCATCGAGGGGCTGCAGGGCTCGATCGAGCAATTTCAGAAGGTCGTCGGCGGCGTATCCACGACGGAGGTCATGCAGCTCGTGCTGGTGACGCAATATTTCGACACCATCAAATCCATCGGCGAAAGCGACAAGACCAACACGCTTTTCCTGACGCACTCTCCCGGAGCCGTGAAAGATATTTCGGACGAAATCATGCGATCGATGATCGTCGCAGATAGAGCCAAGGCCTAGATCGCGGGGACGGCATCGTTACGCCGTCCCCACGCCTCGCGCGCAGTGTTGGAATTTCCGTCGCCGGCTACTTATGCCGACCTAGCCGTAAGTCGGCTTCTGCGGCCAACCTGCAGGCGACTCCTCGAAATCCTGCTGGCGCCCGTAAGGCGTTGCGTCAAGGAGGCCGTAGGTGTCCCTGAGCGATTCGGTGGCGCGCGCATAGGCTGAGTAGGTGTGGAACACTTCGTCGTCGAGACTGAAGAAGACACTCAAGCCGTGCTCCTCTCCCGCCATGGCGTTGGCGACATTGCGGGCCTCCAGCTCCGCCTTGCTTCGATAATTGCATTCGATCGGCGCGACCTTCTCGTCGTTGGTGACGTGAAAGTCGTAATTGAAATCGCTGCCAAACGACGAATACCACGGAACGCTCCACCCCCTTCTCGCCTGATAGGCTTCAAGTTTCGGGAGAGGTGCGCGAGACACCAGCACGAAGGTTGCGTCGCGATCTTTCAGCGGCGACAAATCGCCGAGTGCGTCCACATAACTTGTGCAGCCGCCGCAGCCCTTGTCCCAGGCCGGGTCGAACATGAAGTGATAAACGATGAGCTGCCGGCGTCCGGCAAATAACTCCTGGAGACTTTGCTTGCCATTCGGGCCGTCGAAGACATATTTCTTCTCGATCTTCACCATCGGAAGCCGGCGCCGTTCGGCATTGACGCGGTCGCGGTGCCTGGTGAGCTCTTTTTCATGCGCCAGAAGCTTCCTGCGCTCGGCGAGCCAGTCTTCACGCGAGACGATTGGCGGATGCGGGATCGTCATTTGGTCCTCCTCATTCCTTTGCGGATTTGCACTGCTCGTCTCAGGCCTTCGCCTTTGAAGGTGCCGCGCTCACGACCTCGCGCCCCGGCAACGCCAAGCCGGCAATGGCTCCCGCCAGCGATAGGCCCGCAGCGACGCCGATCGAGAGAGCGAAGCCTGCGCTGAACGCCCGGGCAGAGCCGAAACCTCCCGCCTGCGTGAACGCCGCAACCAGTAGAGCGATGCCGAAGACGCCACCGAGATAGCGCGACATGTTGAAAATGCCGGACGCCTTGCCGACCTCGCTCGCCGAAACCGAGCTCATGACCGCGTTCTGCGCCGCGGGCATCGCCACCGATACGCCGGCGCCGGCAAGAACGAGCGGCAAGACCAGTGCGGCATAGAGGTCCGGCGCGGCGGCCAGCCCGATCCAGGCCATCCCGAGCGCCTGCACGGCGAGGCCGATGACCACTAGCGGCCGCTCGCCGATCCGGTTGACCAATGTGCCGCCGAGCGGCGCGAAGACAAACAGTGTCGAGGTCCACGGCAGCAGCCGAAGGCCCGCCGCCAACGGCCCGCTGCCCTGCGCGGTTTGCAGGAACTGCGGCAAGAAGAACAGGACACCGTACATCGACGCATAGAACAGGAAGCTCGCCGCGATGCCAGAGGCGAAGGCTCGCGACTGGAAGAAGCGCATCGGCACCATGGGTGCGCTGGCGCGCAATTCCCAAGCGACGAAGGCGGCCGCCAGGAGTGTTCCCGCCCCAAGCGCGCCGCCAACCTCGAGGCTGTTCCAACCGGCCGCGTTGCCGCGCATAAGGCCCCACACCAAGCCGAGCGCGGAACCGGTGACCAGCGCCAGGCCCGCGAAATCGAGGGCGATATTCGGACCGAAGCTTTCATCGACACGGCGGATCGCCAGCGGAATGACGATGGCGGCGATCGGCAGATTGATCCAGAAAATCCACTGCCAGGCTATGCCCTGCGCGATGGCGCCGCCGGCGATGGGTCCGGCGATGAGCGCCACGCCGGTGACACCGCTGAAGATTCCAAGCGCCCGCCCGCGCTGTTGCCGCGGGAACGCCGCGCTCAACAGGGCCATGGCCAGCGGAACAACCAGAGCCGCGCCGGCGCCCTGAACGGCGCGCCCGGCAATCAGCCAGCCGGCCGTCGCAAGCGCACAGGCCGCCGACGCACCGGTGAACAGCCCAAGGCCGCACACGAACATGCGGCGGCGCCCAAAGCGATCACCGATTGCCGTGCCCGTGAGCAACAGCACGGCGAAGGTCAGGTTATAGGCATTGACCGTCCACTCCAGCGTCTCGATCGATGTGTCCAGGTCGCGGCGGATCGTGCTCAAGGCAGTCGTGACTGCCAAGGCGTCCAGTGCGACCATGCAGGACGCGACCGACGCAAGGGCAAGTACCCAGGCTTTCCCGGCCTTTTCGCTCGATTCTGACATGATCTTCTCCTCGCGGCATGTCGGCTGAAGGCCGGCGGTTCACGCCACAAGGACGAACGGGGAGGACGAAAGGCTACGATCGAAAAATATTTTTTATCCGCCGCATCATTTCGCCGGCCCGAATCGTCTTCAGATCGGCGGCTGGATCACAGACGATGGAGCGTGTTCATGAAACGGACTGTCGTGCGTTACAGGACTAAACCGGAGACGGCGGACGAGAATCAGCGCCTGATCGAAAGCGTGTTTGTGGAACTGCAGACGAAATCGCCGGAAGGCATTCGTTACCTGGTGATGAAACTCGGCGACGGCACATTTATTCATTTCGTCATCGCCGAGTCCGACGACGGCGCCAGTCCGCTGCCCCAGCTTGAAGCCTTTCAGTCATTCCGCAGCGGTATTGCGGAGCGTTGCATCGAGCAACCGCAGACCGGCGCCGTGACCATCGTGGGCGACTACCGGATGCTTGGCCGGTCATGACACAATGAGGCAATGAGCGTGAGCACACCTGCGACAGCGGGCACCGAAGCCCGCGCGTCTTTCGATCAGCTTCTCGGCGCGCTGCGGCCGAAGCTGCATCGCTATTGCGCGCGCATGACCGGGTCGGTGATTGATGGCGAGGACGTCGTCCAGGAAGCCCTGATGAAGGCGATCGCGGCATTTTCCCAGGACGGATCGATCACCGACGCCGAGGGCTGGCTGTTCCGCATCGCGCATAACACCGCCATCGATTTTCTGCGCCAGCGCGTTCGGCACAATGCCGCCCGCTCCGACGAGGACCCGGACATGGTTGTCGACACAACAAGTACGCCGGAGGATCGTCAACTCGCCACCGCGAGTCTGCGGACCTTCATGCGCCTCCCGGTGGCCCAGCGCAGCGGTGTCATCCTGATGGATGTGCTCGGCTATTCCCTGGACGAGATCGGCCGGATGACGGACACCAGCATTTCGGCCGTGAAGGCGGCGCTGCACCGTGGCCGCGAGCGGCTTCGCGAAATTGCCAAGGAGCCCGAGGATATCCCCGTTCCGGTATTGCCGGAATCAGAGCGCGTGCTGCTCGCCACCTACGTCGATCGTTTCAACGCCCGCGACTTCGACGCCATACGCGATATGCTGGCCGACGAGGTGCGGCTCGAACTCGTCAACCGGACACGCATGAACGGCCGGAGCGAGGTTGGCCGGTACTTTCACAACTACAATACCGCCGAGGATTGGCAATTTGCGCTGGCGCTGGTGGACCGCCGGCCGGCGCTCGTGGTCCGCGATCCCGGCGACCCATCGGCAGCGCCGGCCTATTTCGTTCTGCTGCAATGGAGTGCCGATCGGCTCACCAACATTCGTGATTTCCGATACGCACGCTACGCCATGGAAGGCGCCGAGATCGTCATTCCGGATTGAGCCGTGCGCGAGTGAATTACGCCGTGCCCCACACCTCGCGTGCCGTCTCGACGACCAATCTCAGCTTCGCGATCTCGTCCTCGACCGTCATGGCGTTGCCGCCGATGCCGGAGGAGAAGCCGCATTGCGGCGACAGCGCCAGTTGCTCGAGCGGCGCGTAGCGGCTCGCTTCGTCGATGCGGCGCTTGAGTTCGTCCTTGGTTTCCATCGTCGGGCTTTTGGTGGTGACGAGGCCGAGCACCGCGGTCTTGCCCTTGGGCAGGAAACGCAGCGGCTCGAACCCGCCGGCGCGCGCCGAGTCGTATTCCAGGAAATAGCCGTCGACGCCGATGGCGTTGAACAACAGCTCGGCGATCGGCTCGTAGCCGCCGTCGGCGATCCAGGCGCCGGCGAAATTGCCGCGGCACAGATGCATGCACACCGTCATGTCGGCCGGCTTGCCGGCGATCGCGGCGTTGAGCAGCTTGGCGTAGGTCTTCGGCAGCGTCGCCGGATCCTCGCCGATATTGGCGACCTGGCGGCGCAGTTCCGGATCGCACAGATAAGCGAGATTGACCTCGTCGATCTGCAGATAGCGGCAGCCGGCGGCGGCGAGGTCGCGGATTTCGGCGCGATAGACGCCCGCCAGATCGTCGTAGAACGCATCCATCTCCGGATATGCATTGGCATCGATCGCCTCGCGGCCACCGCGGAAATGTACGATGGTCGGCGACGGAATGGTGATCTTCGGCGTCACCTTGGCGACGGTTTGCAAAAACTTGAAATCGTCGACGAAAATGCCCGTGGGACGCGACAGCTTGCCGGCGACCTGCAGCGACGGCGGCGAGTGATCGCGGGTCCCGGCGGCGGAATGAAACCGCACCGTGAGTTTCGACGCCATCGGCTTGACGTTGCCGATCTTGAGCAGGAAGTCGCGCTGCCAGGAATGCCGGTTGTATTCGCCGTCGGTGGCGAGTTTCAGCCCGATCTCTTCCTGCAGGCGCACCACGGCGCGGATCGCCTCGTGCTGGATGCGGGTCAGCTCGGCCGGCGGGATATCGCCCTTCTCCGCAGCCTCTCTCGCCTTGATCAACGTATCGGGCCGGATCAGGCTGCCGACATGGTCGGCGCGGAATGGCGGTTTCACTCGCTCTTGCATGGGTCACTTGTCCGTTTGAGGCGTTTTCCTGGTCATGCCACCGGTGTAAAAGGATGGCAATGTTTGCATGAGGTTTGCCAATGGAAGCTTCGGCTCCGCAGGCTTTGGGCTATGTCGGCGTGCGCGCCAAGGATTTGGCCGACTGGTCGAGCTATGGCTCGGGCCTCCTCGGCCTGCAGCGCATCGACAAGTCGCGCTCGACGCTCGCCTTCCGCATGGACGACCGCAAGCAGCGCATCATCGTCAGCGCCGACGGCGGCGAGGGTATCGGCTTCTTTGGCTGGGAGGTCGCCGATGCGGCGGCGCTCGACGCCATCGCGGCGCATCTGGAGAGAAACGAAATCAAGGTGGCGCGCGGCGCCCGTGCGCTGGCCGACGAACGCCACGTCAAAGATCTGATCGTGTTCAACGATCCGCTCGGCAACCGGCTGGAACTGTTCCACGGTGCCGAAACCACGGCCGAGCCGTTCCGGCCCGGACGTTCGATCTCGGGCTTCCGCACCGGGCCGCTCGGCCTGGGCCACGTCGTGCTCAATGTCGATACCGCGGAGACGATCGACAAGCTGATGGCGTTCTATCGCGAAACGCTCGGCTTCCGGCTGACCGATTATTACGATCATCCGTTCGTCGCGCGGTTCCTGCACCTCAATCCGCGTCATCACAGCCTCGCCTTCATCCAGACCGGCAAGAACGCGGTGCATCACATCATGATGGAACTGTTCAGCTTCGACGATGTCGGCCAGGGCTACGATTTGGCGCTCGGTGAAGAAGGCCGCATCGGCGTCACGCTCGGCCGCCACACCAGCGACTTCATCACCTCGTTCTACTCGTGGACGCCGTCCGCCTTCATGGTCGAATACGGCTGGGGCGCGCGCTCGATCGACGTTGCGACCTGGCAGGCGTCCGAGCGCAAGGAAGGCCCGAGCATGTGGGGCCACGATCGGGTCTGGCTGTCGAAGGAAGACAACGCCAAGGCCCGCGCGCTGCGGCTCAAAAACGCCGCCGACGGCTTTCGCCGCCCGGTGCAGGTGATGGACGGCAATTATCAGGTGATGTCCGGCGTCTGTCCGTGGTGGGACAGCGTCAAGGCCAAAGCCGCAGCGCAGTAGTTCGATCAGCGATCCGGCGCTTTCGCGACGCGGCCCGGAAGCAGCGCGCCGCTCGCCGCGGCCGCCAGGGCCAGCCCGGCGCAGGTCAGCATGACGACCCGGATGCCGTGCGCCAGCGACCCCTTGATGATGCCGGCAGCGACTTCGCGATCGTCGCCCGCAATCGCCGACAGCACCGGCGCGGTCACGAATTGCCCGCGGGCGCCCTCGACCGCCTGCCTGGCCTCGGCGGACAACGGCTTGGTTTTGATGCTCTCATCGAGGGCACGATCAAAGAGCCCAAGCGCCAATGCGCCGAGAATGGCGACGGCGAGCAGATTGGCCACCGAGGCAACGGCGTTGTTGATGCCGGCCGCAACTCCGGTCTCATGGTCGGGCACCGCGCCGATCACGACCGTGGTGAGCGGCGCGACGCTGATCACCATGCCCAGCGCCAATATCGATATGGGAACAAGAAAGGCGACGTACGATCCGCCACCGATCGGCCACGCCAGCAGCGCAAAGCCGAGCGCGGCGATGGCCGGGCCGACCACCAAGGGTCCCCGCGCCCCGTAGCGATCGAGCAATCCGCCCGCCCAACGCGACAGCGCGCCCATGATCAGCGTGAACGGCAGGAAAGCGGCACCGGCGAGGACGGCGGAAAATCCGCCCACTTGGATCAACGCAAAGGGCAGAAAAAACAACGCGCCGCCAAGCGCCGCGTAGAGCAGCAGCGTCAATATATTGATGACGCTAAAAGCACGCGAGCGAAACAGCCCAAGTGGCAACATTGGCGCGCGGCTGCGTCCCTCCTCCCAGATCAAAGCGGCCAACAGCAAGCCGCCGATCAGCAGAGCACCGACGACGATGCCATCGCTCCAGCCCGAGAGCGGCGCCGAGATCAAACCAAAGGCCAGGCTGCCGAGCCCGGCCAGCGCCAGCAGCGAGCCGCGCCAATCAAGGCCGCCTTTGGCGTCGACGTCGTGACTTTCGGGGATCTTTCGGATGGCGATCCAAAGGGTCGGAAGCGCGACCAGCGGGTTGATCAGAAAAATCCAGCGCCACGTCACGTGGTCGACGATCCAGCCGCCCAACAGCGGGCCGACGGCGGCGGCTATGGCGGAAAAGCCGGCCCAGGTGCCGATTGCCTTGCCGCGCTCGTCGTCGTCGAAGGTCGCGCCGATGATTGCGAGCGAGCACGGAATCAACAGCGCGGCGCCGACGCCCTGAATGGCACGCGCCAGGATCAATTGCGCGACGGTCGGCGAAAGGCCGCACCAGATCGACGCGGCGGCAAAGATCGCAATGCCGACGACGAAGATGCGGCGGCGGCCGAACAGGTCGCCCGCCGCGCCGCCGGTCAAGACAAACGCCGACAGGCAAAGCGTGTAGGCATTGACCAGCCATTGGATTACCGCAACCGACGTTGCCAGATCGGCCTCGATCGCCGGCAGCGCGACATTGACGACGGATTCGTCGATATAGGCGATGCTCGAACCGAGGATCGTCACGGCCAACACCCACGGCTTGGCGTTGGCGGCGCAATTACGCGCCGCGGCGGTGGCGCGGATTGCAGCTTCGTCGCACGGTTGCGCTCTGAGGTTGATCATCGGCTCGGGCCCAGTTCTTGGCGGACGAAGCGGCGGCGCCCCTCTATCGCAAGCACGTGCGGCCGTATTATACGAACTTCCATGATCGCAACGAACGTCCACACCCGCAAGATCGCCGAATTCGTTTCCGGCCTGAGCTTCGAGCAAATTCCCGCCGAGGTCCGCGAGCGCATAAAACTGCTCATCCTCGATTCGCTCGGCTGCGCCATCTATGGCGCCAATCTCGAATGGTGCCGCATATTACGCACCACGCTCGAAGCGCTCGATGCGACGCGCACCACCTCGATCTGGGGCACGGATGCGCGACTGTCCTCGCCGCATGCGGCGCTGCTCAACGGCACTCAGGTGCAAGGCTTTGAGCTCGATGACGTGCACCGCAAGGCCGTGCTCCATGTCGGCGCGGTGACGCTGCCGGCGCTGCTTGCTGTTGCCGAGAGCCACGCGCAATTGTCGGGCCGCGATCTCCTCACCTCAGCCGTCGCCGGTTACGAAATCGGGCCGCGCGTCGGCCTGTGCATGGGCCAGGAGCATATCGGCCAGGGCTGGCATTCCGGCGCCACGGTCGGGATTTTCTCGGCCGCGGCAGGCGCGGCGCGCGGGCTGAAACTCGACGCCGAGAAAACCGTGCACGCGCTCGGCATCGCCGGCACCCAATCGTCCGGCCTGATGGCGGCGCAATACGGCGCCATGGTCAAGCGCATGCATGCCGGCCGCGCCGCGCAGAGCGGGCTCTACGGCGCGCTCTTGGCAAAGGACGGCTTCACCGGCATCGTCGACGTGTTCGAGGCGCCCTATGGCGGCTTCTGCACCACATTCTCGCGCTCGAACGACCGCTTCAATCTCGAAGAGCTGAGCGCGGGCCTCGGCGAGCGCTTCGAGACGATGCGCATTTCGTTGAAATTCTATTCCTGCGTCGGCAGTAACCACACCACGCTCGACGCCATCCGCGACATCCGCGCCCGCCGGCCGTTCACGCTCGACGACATCGATGAGATCGTCGTGCACGGCTCGCAAGTCACCGTCGATCACGTCGGCTGGCCGTACCGGCCAGAAGGCCTGACCTCAGCACAGCTCAACTTGCCGTTCTGCGTCGCCACGCTGCTCATCGAGGGCGACGTGTTCGTCGACGAGTTCACCGCCGACTGCGTCGACGATGCGGCGCGCATAAAGCTCTCCCGCAAGGTGAAGGTGGTGCACGATCCCGCCATCACCGCGCTCGGCGCCGGCTCTCGCCACAAGGTCCGCGTCGACATCCATTTCCGCGACGGTGCCGTCGAAAGCGAGACCCGCGAGGCGCCGCGCGGCAGCGAGCAATCGTTCGCCAGCGCCGACGACATCGTCGGCAAATTCCACAAGCTCACCCGCGGCGTCATGCAGGAAAAGCAGCAGGACGCGCTGGTCGATGCAGTGCTCGGCCTGGACAAACTACCCGACAGCCGTACGCTCATCGAACGATTGCGCGTGGAATGAAGGAATAGTCATGGAATTCGGCGTCTTCGATCATCTCGATCGCACCAAACAATCGCTGCCGGATTTCTACGAGGATCGCCTGAAGATCGCCGAAGCGTACGACCGCTCACGCTTCTACGCCTATCATCTCGCCGAGCATCATTCGACGCCGCTCGGCATGGCACCGTCGCCGAACGTCTTTTTGGCCGCGGTGGCGCAGCGCACGCGGCGGCTGCGCTTCGGCCCGCTGGTGTTCGTGCTGCCGCTCTACCATCCGCTGCGGTTGATTTCGGAAATCTGCATGCTCGACCAGATGAGCCGCGGCCGGCTGGAGCTCAGCTTCGGCCGCGGCGCCTCGCCGATCGAAGCCGAATATTTCGGCGTCGATGCCGATGAACGGCAGGATATTTATGCCGAGGCCTTAGACGTGATTTTGCACGGTCTGACGCACAAGGTGCTCGATTTCCACGGCAAGTATTTCGACCTCGACAACGTGCCGATGGAGCTCGAACCGCTGCAAAAGCCGCACCCGCCGCTGTGGTACGGCGTGCACGCGCCCGACAGCGCCGAGCGCGCGGCGAAGCACAACCTCAATGTCGTCAGTCTCGATTCGCCCGCCGATACGCGGCTTTCGATCGAGCGCTATCGTGCCACGTGGCGGCCGCCGCATCCCGACGCGACGATGCCGAAGCTGGGCCTCGGCCGCTTCATCGTCGTGGCGGAAACGGATGCAGAGGCTCTACGCCTCGCTCGCCGCGCCTATCTGCCCTGGCATCGCAGCTTCACGCATTTGCCGAGGCTGCGCGGCCGCGCTCAGACCCATCCGCGCCCGCCGGAGTGGGATGCGCTGGTCGCCGTCGGCCAAGGTATTGCGGGATCGCCCAAGACGGTGACGGCGTTCCTGCGATCGCAACTCGCCGAGACCCAATGCAATTACGTCGTCGGGCAATTCGCGTTCGGCGATTTGACGCGCGACGAGTGCCTACGCTCGATCAAGTTGTTCGCCGACGAAGTGATGCCGGTGTTGCGGGCTGACGACTCACGTTTCCCGGATGCGGTGCAGCGCGAAGCGGTGCCCCGCTGATCCGGGATCGTCGCAGACTCTGAGTGCGTAACGGTCCCGGGTCTGCAGCGCACCACTTCGTGCTGCGCTGCGCCCGGGAAACAGGCTTGGGTTACGTATCCCGCATCGCTTTCAGATGCCGCATCACCCGGGCGCGTAGCGCCGCCTGCTGTTCCGGGCTCCATTTCTGGAAGCCTTCGCCGGACTTGAAGCCGAGTTTTCCGTTCGCTACCAAATCTTGCAGATAGGGCGACGGCCCCGGCCGGTTCTCGATCGCCGGCAGCACCACGTCGTGGATGGCGAGCGTCAGATCGGTGCCGACCTGATCGGCGTTTTCGATCGGGCCAAGCACGGCGAGCCGGCGGCCGAACGAGGCCTTGACCACGTCGTCGACGGTCTTGGCGTCGCAGATGCCGTGCTCGACCAGCGCGATCGCCTCGCGCCACAGCGCGTGTTGCAGCCGGTTGCCGATGAAGCCCGGCACGTCTTTCTTGACATGCGCCGGCGTTTTTCCGGCGGCGGCATGCAGCTCCATGGTCGTGGCGATGACCTGCGGCGAGGTCCATTGCGTGCCGATCACCTCGACCAGCGGCACCAGGAACGGCGGATTCCACCAATGGGTGCCGACCGCGCGTTCGCGGCGGCTTAAATCCTGCATGATCGCGGCAATCGGAATCACCGAGGTGTTGCTGGCGAGGATCGTATCCGGACGCGTGCGGCGCTCGAGCTCGGCGAAAAGTTTTTTCTTCAGCTCGAGATTTTCCGACACCGCCTCGACCACGTAATCGGCGTCGTGCACCGCATCGGTGAGATCGACGGACGGCTGCACGCGCTCGACGGCGCGCGCATCTTCGCCAAGATCGCGCAGGTTGGCGGCAATGCGCGATGCCACGGTGTCGAGATTCTTCACCACCGTGTCGGTGATCTTCACCTCATGGCCGGCGAGCGCGAAAACCTGCGCGATGCCGTGGCCCATCAGGCCGGCGCCGACCACGGCGATGCGCGCTTTCGCCATCATCAGCCCGCCGTATAGCCGCCGTCGGCGTAGAGGATATGGCCGGTGTAAAAATCGGACGCCTTGGAGGCGAGGAAGAGCAGCGGCCCAGCAAGATCGGACGGCTCGCCGAGGCGGCCTTTTGGTACGCGGGCAATAAAGCCCTTGCGTACCGCGGTCGAGCGCTCGTTGTCCTCGTACATCCAGGCGGTCAGCGGCGAGCGGAACACCGTCGGTCCGATGGCATTCACCGTGATGCCGGTGTCGCCCCATTCGCAGCCGAGCGCCTTGGTGATGCCGTCGATCGCCGATTTCGAGGCGCAATAGGCGGTGTAGCCGGCCGGATGGCCGAGCAAGCCGCGCGCCGACGACATCAAAATGACCTTGCCGCCGCGGTTTTGGGCCAGCATCTGCTTGCCGGCGGCCCGCGCCATCAGCCACGACTGGGTGACGTTGACGTCCATGACCTCGGCAAAGGCTTCCGGCGGCTGATCGACGATTTTCTGCACCTTGTTGATGCCGGCGGCCAAGACCACGATGTCAACGCCGCCGAAGCGCTGCACCGCCGCGTCCACGATCTTGTCGCAGATCGCCGCCGAGCTCGGCCGCATATTGACCGCCTCGACCTTGGCGCCGAGTTTCTCGCAATAGGCCGCGATCTTTTTCAGCGCCTCAGCGCCGCCGGCGGCGAGCACCAGATTGCAGCCGGCGCCGGCCAACACCTGCGCGGCGAGCGCGCCGAACGCGCCGGTCGCGCCGGTGATGAGCGCGGTCTTGCCTTTGACGTCGAACAGGGAGAGCGGGTTTTTCAGGAAGTCTTCGGACATGGTTTCTCCTCAACTCTGTCATGCCCCGCGAAGGCCGGGCACCCAGTAATCGCCGGCGCTGCGACGAATTCCATAACGCCAGCGATTACTGGGTCGTCCGCCTTCGCGGACGATGACATCAACGTTATTTCACCGGCGCTACAGCCACCGCAATGGTGCAGACCTCGTTGCTGCGATTGATGATCTCGCGGCTCTCGTTGGGGCCGATGTAGACGCTGTCACCGGCCTTGGCGATTGTCTCCTTGCCGTCGACGATCACCGTGAGCTCGCCCGAAAGCACGTAATAGATCTTCTCCGGCGGCGAGGCGTCGGGGCCGGCGCCGCCGCCCGGCAGAAAGTGCGAGATGCCGAACACCAGCGACTGCGAGCCGCCCATCTCGGCGCCGTAGACGCGAAACGATTTATAGCCGCGGTGGTTCGGCGCTTCG
>Ga0210394_10004310_pt1 | contig 16754 bp, 16 predicted proteins | sample IncBWC12MmetaG_FD_160121 | JGI IMG/M metagenome (GOLD analysis project Ga0210394, IMG submission 160121) | Forest soil microbial communities from Barre Woods Harvard Forest LTER site, Petersham, Massachusetts, United States - Inc-BW-C-12-M | ecosystem: Environmental > Terrestrial > Soil >... | reverse complement strand
AATGATCGTGTCGGCCCGCTTCCCGTAGATCTCGTGGACGCCGTCATCGGGGAGCCCCAGCGTCACCAGCTGGCCGACGCCGCCATTGCCGAGGTTCCAGCCGACCGAGCCGGCGCCCTCGGCCAACCGCTCGACAACGCGCAGATAGGTCAGCGTGTCGACCTGGAGGCCGCCGAGCGAGCGCGGGATCACCATCTTGTAGAAGCCGGCCTCGCGCAGCTGCCCGACCAGGGCCGGCGGCATGCGCTGCTCGCGCTCGATCTCCTCGTGATACTGGCGGATGATCGGCCGCAACGCGATCGCCGCCTGCACCAGGGGCTGCGCGTCGACATCCGCCGGTAGCCGCGTCTCATCGGCCGCGATCGCTTCGACTATCGTGTCCATGGGCTCCTCCTGCCGTCGAGGCTACCCCTCCGCCGCGGGGGACGCCAGACCATCCGGTGGCCAGACCACCACCCCCTCGGCCAGCGGAATGCGCAAATTGCGGAACAGCAGGGAAAACGTCATCCAGTTCCCCATCGCGATGACGAATTCCACCTGCTGTCCGGGGTCGGTGACATGCCTCGCCACCTCGGCCCAGGCGGCATCCGAAATCGATTTCCCGGCGAGACACTCGTCGGTGGCGGCGAGGATCGCCTTGTCCGCCGGCGTCAAATGCCCGGAGTTCCGCCAGTCGCGCACCGCCAGAATATCCTCGGGCGGGATTCCCGCCGTGGTCGCCACCCGCCAGTGCTGCGTCCACTCGTACGCCGAGCCGGTGACCCAGCCGATCCGCATGATCATCAGTTCGCGCAGCCGGGTCTCGAATTTGTTGTTCTCCAACAGCTGCATCAGCTGGCTGAACGCCACCCTCGCCACACCGGGATTATTGGCCACCGTGCGAAACGCCTCGCTTTGGGTGCGCCGCGCCGGCATCCCCATCGCTTCACCGAGCTCGCGGGCACGCTCAAGCGACACCATCGGCACGCGTGCGGTCATCGTCATTCCCCCTCGCGGTTTCCCCCGATGTGCTACAGGGCGGGCCGGCCGCGCGCAACACCTCGCTCCTCAAAAGCAAGCTTGACAGCGGCCAGTCGGGGCAGAGGCTAGAGGCTGCTTCAGTCTGGAAAGGCGTCGCCATGCCTGTGGAGATGATCGGCTGGATCGCGCCGCGGGTCGCCTCTGAGCTGATCCCGCCATCTGGCCCGCCTTTTGACGCCAAGGTCATCGCCGAGACCGCCGGCATTCACGAGCGCGCCGGGTTTGACCGCGTCCTCATCGGCTATTTCTCCGATGCGCCCGATGGGTTTCTCGTCGGCGCGCACGCCGCGTCGGTCACCGAGCGGCTGGGGTTCCTCCTGGCGCACCGACCGGGGTTCGTGGCGGCTCCGGTCGCCGCGCGCAAGCTGGCGACCCTGGACCAGCTGAGCGATGGCCGTCTGGCGGTCCACATCATCGCCGGCGGCAGCGACGCCGATCAGGCCAAGGACGGCGACTGGACCGACCATGATGCCCGCTATCGCCGCGCCGCAGAGTACCTCGCCCTGTTGCGGCGGACCTGGACCGAGCCGGCGCCGTTCGACCACGCGGGCGAGTTCTACCGGACCCGAGGGACCTATTCGGAAATCCGCTGCCGCCAGCAGCCGCATATCCCGATCTACGGCGGCGGCGGCTCCGACGCCGCGATCGGCGCGCTCGCTCGCCATGCCGATGTCTACATGCTGTGGGGCGAACCCTTAAAGGACACGGCCCTCTTCATGGCCCGCGTGCGACAGGAGGCCGCGCTATCCGGCCGCGACCCGACCTTCAGCCTTTCCACCCGCCCGATCCTGGCGGCGACAGAGGGTGAAGCCTGGGACCGGGCCCGGGCCATCCTCGACCGGGTGCTCGTCAACCGCGGTGGCGCTCCGCCGCCACAGCGCCAGAATTTCGGATCCAAGCGGCTCCTCGAGGCTGCCGCGGCAGCCGAGGTGCACGACACCTGCCTATGGACCCCGCTCGCCGCCGCGACCGGCGCGCAGGGCAATTCGACCGCCCTCGTCGGCACACCCGAGACGGTCGCCAAGGCGATGCTCGAATACTACAAGCTCGGCGCCACCAGCCTCCTGATCCGCGGCTACGATCCCCGGCCGGACGCCATTCAATATGGCGAAGAACTGATCCCGCGCCTGCGCGAATTGGTCGCCGCGCACGATTCGAGCGGAGTAATGATGCCAGGGCTGTGATTTGACCGCGACGCCGGGGCGCATTACCGTCCCGCAAACCGGGAGCAGCGCTTGAAAAATACGATTTTAAGCAGCGGGAGGTCGATCGGAAGGCTCGCTTCGATCCTCGGCGCGATCGCCATCAGTTCGTCGATTGGGGCCGCCGGCATAGACTCGCGCACCTACAATTGCCCTGCTCTTCAAGCTCTAGTCGTGGCACAGCGCTTCGTTTTCATCAACAACCCGACCTTCGAAGACTTTGTTGTTGCCGACGCTTCCTATTGTGGCGGCGGAGGCTCCGCGCGGATGGTGAGGCGCAGCGTGCCGACGACGGACAACCCGGAGTGTCTTGTCAATTATTGCACGATCACCAACATCACGTCCGGCGGCGGCGGCTGATTTATACCGGAGTCCATTTGCTTTGAGTCCTGAGCCCCTACTAACTTTGTCATCCCGGCGAAGGCCGGGACCCATTTATCCGCCTCCGAGATTGTTGAAAAGTGGGTCCCGGCCTTCGCCGGGATGACAATTTAAAATGAAGGCGGTAACGCTCAAAGCATTGCGACTTTGGTATTACCGAAAAAGAAACCGCCCGCCCGTGGTCTCCCATGGGCGGGCGGCTCGTTTGACGTGGGGCCGGGCCTAGAAGTCCATGCCGCCCATGCCGCCCATGCCGCCGCCCGGCGGCATCCCCATCCCGGGCTGCCCCTTGGGCTCGGGCTTCTCGGCGACCATCGCCTCGGTGGTGACGAGGAGGCCGGCGACCGAGGCGGCATCCTGGAGGGCGTGCCGCACGACCTTGGTGGGATCGATGATCCCGGCCTGGATCATGTCGGTGAACTCGCCCTTCTGAGCGTCATAGCCGTAGTTGGCGTCCTTGCTCTCCATGAGCTTGCCGACAATGATCGAGCCGTCGGTGCCGGAGTTCTCGGCGATGAGGCGGGCCGGCGTCTGCAGCGCCTTGCGCACGATGTCGATGCCGACCTTCTGGTCCGGGTTGGCCGGGGTCAGCTTGTCGAGCGAGCGAGCCGCGAATAAGAGCGCCGAACCGCCGCCGGGAACAACTCCCTCCTCGACCGCGGCGCGGGTCGCGTGCATCGCGTCGTCGACCAGATCCTTGCGCTCCTTCACCTCGATCTCGGTCGCGCCACCGACCCGGATGATTGCCACGCCACCAGCCAGCTTGGCCAGCCGCTCCTGCAATTTCTCCCGGTCGTAGTCGGAGGTCGTTTCCTCGATCTGCTGCCGGATCTGGGTGCAGCGGCCCTCGATGTCCTTCTTCTTGCCGGCGCCGTCGATGATCGTCGTGTTCTCCTTTTCGACGCGCAGCTTCTTGGCCGAGCCGAGCATGTCGAGCGTGACGTTCTCCAGCTTGATGCCGAGGTCCTCGCTGATCACCTGGCCGCCGGTCAGGATCGCGATATCCTCGAGCATCGCCTTCCTACGGTCGCCGAAACCCGGCGCCTTGACCGCAGCCACCTTGAGCCCGCCGCGCAATTTGTTGACGACGAGCGTGGCGAGCGCCTCGCCCTCGACATCCTCGGCGACGATCAGCAGGGGCCGGCTGCTCTGTACCACCGCTTCGAGCACCGGCAGCATCGCCTGGAGACCCGAGAGTTTTTTCTCATGGATGAGAATGTACGGGTTCTCCAATTCGGCGATCATCTTCTCGGCGTTGGTGACGAAATAGGGCGAGAGATAACCGCGGTCGAACTGCATGCCCTCGACGACGTCGAGCTCGGTGTCGAGGCTCTTGGCTTCCTCGACCGTGATCACGCCCTCGTTGCCGACGCGCTGCATCGCCTTGGCGATCATCTCGCCGATGTCGCGCCCGCCATTCGCAGAGATCGTGCCGACCTGGGCGATCTCTTCATTGGTCGAGATCTTCTTCGAGCGCTTCTTGAGATCGGCAACGACGGTCTCGACCGCGAGATCGATGCCGCGTTTCAGATCCATCGGGTTGAGGCCGGCGGCCACCGCCTTGGCGCCTTCGCGAACGATCGCCTGGGCGAGGACCGTCGCGGTGGTGGTGCCGTCGCCGGCCTGGTCGCTGGTCTTGGAGGCAACCTCCTTGACCATCTGTGCGCCCATGTTTTCGAACTTGTCGGCGAGCTCGATCTCCTTGGCGACGGTGACGCCGTCCTTGGTGATGCGCGGCGCGCCGAACGATTTGTCGAGAACGACGTTGCGGCCCTTGGGACCGAGCGTCACCTTGACGGCATTGGCGAGAATGTCGACGCCGCGCAGCATCCGCTCGCGCGCGTCGGCACTGAATTTGACATCTTTGGCAGCCATTTTGTTCTCCCTACGCGGCCTTGCGGACAGCCGACTGGTCGATGATCCCCATGACGTCGGACTCTTTCATGATGATCAGATCTTCGCCGTCGAGCTTCACTTCGGTGCCCGACCACTTGCCGAACAGCACCCGGTCGCCGGCCTTTACATCCAGCGGCTGAAGCTTGCCATCCTCGCCCCGGGCACCGGGGCCCACCGCCACCACCTCGCCTTCCATCGGCTTTTCCTTCGCCGTGTCGGGGATGATGATGCCGCCGGCGCTCTTCTCCTCGGCTTCCACGCGCCGGATCAGCACCCGGTCATGCAACGGACGGAATCCCATATAGACCTCCTCACACGCTTTGAATTTGTGTTGGCACTCCCTATGCGAGAGTGCTGCTGAGATAGCCGGGCTGTGGCCGCTTGTCAAGCAAATCGCCGAACAACGCGGCCGCCGCATGCCGGTCTTGTCGAACCGGGCATAGTCAAGGTTTTGACAACGGCACGGTCGCGGCGCACTCTCGCCGGGTTATAATGACCGATCTGCCATTGACGAGCCGGGAACATGCCGCAATCCATGGAATGGGAAATACCGAGCGAGTTCCAGCCGAAGCCGGAAGACTTCGAGTTCGATCTCGACCGCACGCTCTCGGGCGTCCTCGGACTGCAGGCCACGGTCCCGCAGGACGCCTTCACCGCCGGGACGCTCGGCACCGAGCGCGCCGGGAGCGCCGTCTTGATCCGCCAGGACGGGCTGGTGCTGACGATCGGCTATCTGATCACCGAAGCCGAGTCGATCTGGCTGACCTCGAGCCTCGGCGGCGCGGTTCCAGGGCACGTCCTCGGCTATGACCCGGAGACCGGGCTCGGGCTCGTGCAGGCCCTCGGCCGCCTCAGCATCCCGCCCATCGAGATCGGCACCAAAATGCGGGTCGGGGCCGGCGATCATGCCATCCTCGCCGCCGAGGGCGGGCGCCGCCATGCCGTCGCGGCGACGATCGTGGCCCGCCAGGAATTTGCCGGCTATTGGGAATACCTGCTCGACCGCGCGATCTTTACGGCGCCCGCCCACCCGTTCTGGGGCGGCGCCGCGCTCATCGGCAGCGACGGCAGCCTCATCGGCATCGGCTCCCTGCATGTCCAGCATTCCAACGGCCGCGAGCTGCGCCGCGACGTCAACATGGTGGTGCCGATCGATCTCTTGCCGCCGATCCTCGACGATCTGTTGACCTTTGGCCGGCCCAACCGGCCGGCGCGGCCGTGGCTCGGCCTCTACGCCACCGAGATCGAGGATTCGATCGTTGTCGCCGGGTTGTCCGAGCGGGGGCCCGCAAGCAAGACCGGGCTCAAGCCCGGCGATCGCATCCTCGCGGTGCGCGACGAGCCGATCTCGAGCCTCGCCTCGTTCTGGCGCCGGGTATGGGCGAGCGGCCCGGCCGGCAGCGAAGTGGTGCTGCAGGTCGTGCGCGACACCGAAACGATGAAGGTGCGCATCCCCTCGGCCGACCGTACCCGCCTCCTCAAGGCGCCCCGGCTGCACTGATTCGGGCGGCGCCCAAGGCGCACAGACCAATCGGCTCGCCTGCGCTCGTGGGGCAGGAAGCCGATGCTTTGCACCGGTCTACTGCGCGAGTGGCGCAAATGGAGATCGCGATGATGGGACCGGAGATCGGCAATTCGGCGCTCATTATCGTGGACATGCAGAACGACTTCGTTCATCCCGAGGGCGACCTCGCGCATCGCGCGCGAGAGGTCCGGGGGTCGACGATCGACGTCCCGTTTCTGATCGGTACCATCGCGCACGTGGCGCGCCTCGCCGAAGCTTTCCGAAAGATGGGTCGCCCCGTGGTCTATCTCGCCCACGTGGTTAAGTCGGATTACTCTGATGCGCAGTTCCCCTATTGGCGTCTCGGGCTCCCCCGTGGGGGCAACCGCACGTTCATCGTCGAGGGCACCTGGGGAGCGCAGATCGTGGATGATCTCAAGCCCCAGGAAAACGAGCACCTTGTCGTCAAGAAAGGCTTTGGCGGGTTCTCCAACACCCCACTCGACACCATTCTGCGCAACATGGGCGTGACCACCTGTGTCGTCTCAGGCGTGACCACTAGTGTTTGCGTATCGACGACCGTGCGTGGCGCGGTTGAGCACAACTATCGCGTGATCCTGGTGGAGGACGCCGTTGCCGACGGAAACCGCAACGCCCACGAGGCCGAACTCAAGACGATGGCCCGCATTTTCGGCGATGTGAAGACGACCGCTGAGGTGATGGCAATGCTCGCCTGCGCCAACCCGTCGTGATGCTGTTCGGAAGACCGCGCCGCACACCCCGGTGCGAATGGCCCCTCGGGCTCGCAGGGTCAAGCTGATTTGTTCAGACCGCAGCGCTACCGCTCGACCATGGCGGCGCAGGCGGCCGGCAGGTCGGCGACCCGCAAGGGTCGCTCGGGCGGCCCCGGCTTTGGGTGCTTCGCCTCCGGGGTGAACCACCAAGCGAGTTCGCCGCAGCCGTCTCCCTCGGGCGGCGGCGCCTGGTCCTTACATTCAGGCTCGCGGCCGGGGCATTGGAGCCGCAGGTGGAAATGATAATTGTGCCCCCACCACGGGCGGATCCGACGCAGCCAGTCGCGATCGGTTCCGGCTTCGCGCCCGGCGTCGCGACACAGCGCGCGCTTGATCGCCGGGTTGACAAAAATGCGTCCGACCCCGGGCGCGCTTGCCGCCGCTTCGAGGAGCTTACGGTGCTCCGGCCGCCAGACTTTCGGATCGATGTCGTCGCCGCTCTCGAGGACGAGGTTGGTCGCCGGCATTTCGTCGCGCTCGGCTGCGCTCAGCCGCCGATCCGGCATCGGCGTCAGCCAGATATCGGCTTCGATCCCGAGCTGGTGCGATGCGTGGCCGGTCAGCATCGGCCCGCCGCGCGGCTGTGCGATGTCGCCGACCAAGAGGCCCGGCCATCCGGCGGTGCCGGCCGCCTCGGCGGCGAGGCGTTCGACAAACGCGATCAGCACCGGGTGCCCCCAGGCGCGGTTCCGCGACGGCCGCATCACCTGCCAGTTCGGGCCGTCGGCCGGCAGCGCCGTCGCTCCGGCTACGCAGCCCTTCGTATAGCTCCCGATCGACCGCGCTGGTCCGGGGGCGGGGCTCGCCACCGCACCGAACGCCCGCTTTGCCGCGTCCGGCGGCAGCCGAGCCAGAACCAGGGCGCGATGCGCGGCCTCCTGCGCGGCGGTGTCCTGGGCCCGCGCTGCCGGTATGTCGATTGCCGCGCCGCCCGCCAAAACCGCGACAAGGACACCAACCGCGGCGGTTTTTGAGAGACGCCGTTCGGGCCTTGACAGCCACCTCTCGGGTACCGCAGGGTCCCGGCCGGATCTTAACAATTTGCTAACGAATGTCGCGCCAAATGCCTCCTGTCTCATCACCGCCCGACGCATATCGACCCGCCCTTTCATCGTAACGCGCGAGAATTTTTTCATATGCAATGTGATGAGTCCCCGCGCCTCGCGACGAAACGGATCCTGATCGTCGAGGACAACGAGCTCAACATGAAGCTCTTGCGCGATGTCCTCGAGGCTTATGGCTACGCGACCATTACCACCGCGGAGGGCGCGGCGTCGCTGGTCCTCGCCCGCGAAAAACGCCCCGATCTCATTCTGATGGACCTGCAGCTTCCGGACATCTCCGGGTTCGACGCCGTGCGCCAGCTGAAGGACCATGAGGAGACGCGGCCGATCCCAGTCGTCGCGGTCACCGCCTTCGCGATGGTCGGCGACGAACGCAAGGCGCTCACCAGCGGGTGCGATGCCTATTTGGCGAAGCCGATCCTGCTGCGCGATTTCCTCGACCTCGTCGAAAAGTTCATCGGCGGCGCAGGCCGGCCGCGAGAAACCGCCGCCGCGCCCTGAGCGGCTCTCTTCCCGCGACGACGCGGGCGGAGTAACGTCGCGGCCGAATGCGGTTTGCGACGGGCGCCGGCCATGAAGCTATACGGCTATTTTCGATCCTCCGCCGCGTTTCGCGTGCGCATCGCCCTCAATCTCAAAAAGCTCGATTACGAGAACGCCTTCATTCACCTGCGCCGGGGCGACCAGACCGGACCCGAGTTTCTCGGGGTCAACCCTCAGGGCCTCGTGCCGGCGCTCGAGATGGGCGACCAATTGCTGACGCAGTCGTTGGCGATCATCGAATATCTCGACGAGACGCATCCCGAGCCGCCGCTCCTGCCGCGCGACGCGGCGGGCCGGGCCCGAACGCGCGCGCTTGCCGCGATCGTCGCCTGCGACATTCATCCACTCAACAATTTGCGCGTGCTGCGCTATCTGCATGGGCCGCTCGGCCATGATCAGAAGGCCATCGAGGATTGGTATAATCATTGGATCACCAGCGGCTTCAATGGGTTCGAGCGATTGCTCGCCGACGACCCACGCACCGGAGCGTTCTGCCATGGCAATACCCCCGGGCTTGCCGACATCGCGCTCGTGCCGCAGGTTTACAACGCTCATCGCTACCCGCTCGACCTTACCGTCTATCCGACGATTCTGCGGGTCTATGAAAACTGTAGGGCGCTCGACGCGTTTGCCGCCGCCGATCCGGACCGTCAGCCTGATCGGGAGCAATAGCCGGCGGCCTCGCATGTACGGATCGATTGCGATGAGCAAAATTCTCACCTGCATCCTGTTGCTGCTGGCGCTCGGCCTCACCGGCTGCAGTTCCCCGGCCGCGGACCCGCAGGCCGGCGATCTCGGGTTGATCGAGTCCACGATGCAGCAGGTCGAAAAGAGCTATGTCGTACCGGTGCAGCCCGACCAGCTCGTCAACGGTGCCCTTAAAGGCATGCTGAGCAAACTTGATCCGCATTCCGATTACATGACGGAGCACGAATACAAGGAGCTGATGTCGACCACCAGCGGCCAGTTCGGCGGGGTGGGCATCGAGATCTCAGTCGAAGAGGGGGTGCCGCAAGTCATCTCGGCGATCGAGGGTACGCCGGCCTCGGCTGCCGGTATCGAGCCCGGTGACCGGATCGTCAAGGCCGACGGCCAGGCGATCGTCGGAATGGATATCGGCGAAGTTGTGCAGCGCCTGCGCGGCAATCCCGGAACCCCGGTCGTGCTGACGATCGCGCGGGCGAACCGGCCGATTTTCGAACTGCCGATCACGCGCGCCATCATTCACGTCGACTCGGTCAAGTCGGCGCTGAAGCCGGGCGGCATCGGCTATGTCCGGATCAGCACCTTCGACGAGACCACTCCATCAGAGCTGCGCACGGCGCTCTCCCGCTTGCGCCAGGCGGCCGGCGGGCACTTCGCCGGGGTGGTCCTCGATCTGCGCAACGATGCGGGCGGCCTCCTCGATGCGTCGGTCGAGGTTGCCGGCGATTTTCTCGATTCGGGCACGGTAGTGTCCACGCGCGGCCGCGATCCCGGTGAAAACCGGATCTACGATGCCTCGCCCAACGGCGATCTGATCCGGGGAACGCCCTTGGTGGTGCTGATCAACGGCGCCTCGGCCTCGGCTTCCGAGATCGTCGCCGGCGCGCTGCAGGACAACCGGCGCGCGACGATCCTCGGCACCCACAGCTTTGGCAAGGGATCGGTGCAGAGCATCATCCCGATCGAGGGCAACGGCGCGCTCAGGTTGACGACCGCGCTCTATTACACGCCGTCCGGCCGCTCGATCCAGGGCCACGGCATCAGCCCCGACCGGGTCGTCACGGTGCCCAAGGAACAGCAGGTGGCAAACGCCGTCATTACCTTCGAGAGCGATTTATTCGGTGCCCTCAAAGCAACGGGCGCGCTGGCGCCGAAGGACGCGCTGGCGCCGAAGGACGCGCTGGCGCCGAAGGACGCGCTGGCGCCGAAGGACGCGCCGCCGACCTCGGCCCCATCGGCGCCTGGGCGCTCGGTTGCCGGGGAGACCGACCACCCGATCAATCCGAAAGTCATCGGCACCGCGCAGGATGCTCAGCTGCGCGCCGCCCTCGATTTGCTCGGCGCCCGCCGCGCCGCGGTGCGCTAGGAATCCCAGCACCGTCAATCGCGGCACCTTCGGGCCCCATCCACGCCAGCATGAAAGGGGCCGGAGTCCGCAATCGGGCCAACGGAATACGCGTAGAATGAACGGAAAGCTACTGGTTCAGCATCGCCAAACCGGCAATCCTTACCTTCTGCCGCCCACAGTCGCGGTCGCGCTGGAATATTCTTGCCAGGCAAACGCCGACGACCGATCGTGGCCTCGATTAGCCGGCCGGGGAATGTCGGTTAAGACGGATCGGCGGTGGATGAGGATTGCGAGGCGAGCACATGCACGGGAACAAGGGGCCATGCCAGATCTGCGGGAATCCGGCCGAGCACAGCGACGACGTGCACATTCGAACCGTGCGGTGCCCGCGCTGCGGCAGGTATCAGCTTCATGCAACGCGGCCCTCGCTGGAGGTTGAGACCCCCGACCATATGGTCCGGTTGTCGGGATGGGTCAGGGAGCAAAATGCTGCCGGTATCGAGGCTTCCGACATAACCCCGGAGGTCTCCAAAGCCGTGGCGCTGCGGCCGCTGCCAGGCTTGAAAGAACGTTCGGATCGCGTTCTGAGGTTTCTCGCCAGAGAGTTTCCCCGGCCCGAGCTGTATTTCGTTCCCGATGCGATCGCGCGCAGTCTGGAACTGCAAGGGGTCGCGTATTGCCGCGACCATCGCGACGCCTCGCTGCTGCTCCATATCCTCGAAGATGAAAATTTCCTTCGGGGCGGCACCAGCGGAATGTTCCTTACAATCAAAGGAATTTTGGCGGCGGAAGCGCTCGGCAGGTCGGTGTCGCAATCGGCGCAGTGTTTCGTCGCGATGTCGTTCGACGAGAGTATGAGAGAAGCCTATACCGATGGCTTCTATCCGGCGATCGGCCAGGCCGGATATCGCGCGTTCCGCATCGACGGAAAAGATTATGTCGGCGGGATCTCCGATGAAATGATTGCGGAAATCCGCCGCTCTCGCTTTATGATCGCGGACTACACCATGCAAAGCGATAACGTCTATTTTGAGTCGGGTTTCGGGCTCGGCCTTGGTCTAATCGTGATCCCAACGTGTCGAGAGGACCACGCGGAGTTGCTGCACTTCGACATTCGGCATCTCAATGCGCTGCATTGGAAAAATACCGAAGATCTCGTGAAAAAGCTCAGCCAGCGGATTCGAGCCGTGCTCGGGGCTGGACCCTACGCGGGCGAGGATGAGGCACGCTAAAGCGACGCTCGGCGGCAGCGGGCGCGGTGGGGGAGTGGAGCAACCATCCGCAAGAGATCGCTCGCTTCCGGCATCAGCAGCCCGCCGACGCGCCAGAAGCCGCGCCCTCAGGTCCTTCGAATAGCGCGGCCTTGCCACACCTGGACTTGGGAATCCTTTTCAACGATTCCACCCAACGCGGCTATGCTCTAGCAAGAACATGCGCATTGGACCATAATTCTTTGCCGCCTCGGTCATGCCGACATACTGGCAGGTGAACTGGCCTGGGTTGTTCACGGCCAGCACCGCGGCCATCGTCTCGGTGACATAGACGCAGCCCTCCGGCGTTACCGGCTCAACGCGGGCGGTGTGGCTGACCTGCGCGCCGAAGAAATTTTTGCGCTTCAGGATCGGGTCGCGCGCGGCATACACCGGCCCGAAATGGAGGCCGACGCGAAGCCCCATGTCGCCGGGAAATCCGTTGGCCTCTAGATCGATCCGCCCCAGCGCCTCCTGCAACTGGAGAGCGCATTCTGCCGCTTTGCCGGCATCGTCGAAGACGAGGAAGAGGCCGTCGCCCCAAGTGTTGCGGAACCGCGTATCGGCGCGGTTGCGGTGGACGACCTTGGCAGAGCACTTCAGGAGCACATCGATGAAGGCGGGCAGCTGCTCGTCGCGCAGCCGGCTGAAGCCGTGAATGTCGCTGAATAGCATCGCGTGGGTGTTCCGCTGCATGCTGCCCTTGATAGCGGCAGGCGCGCGCGGCGGCGGGATGAAGCCGTTGCCCACCCGTATTTCCTTACGAGGCAAATGGGCGCGCTTCCAAATTTCCATATCGACGGCGGTGCCGGTTGGGCCCGAGGGAGGCAATCCATCCCAGACGACGATCTGCTCGACCGGCGCGAACAGATGCTGCGCTCGCAATAGCGCCAGCCCCATCGACAACTGGCTGGCATAGTTGAACAGATGGTCGTCGCCGAGGTAGTGGTCTTCGGTAGCGTAGCGCACCGTCCCTTTTTTCTCGGCTGCTTTGACGCACCTCTCGAAACGCTTGACCCAATTCTCGCCGGAGGGCCGAACGGATTCGTTGATGAACTCTTCGCGATCGAACGGCAGGACGACGTGCAAGCTGGCCTTGCGCCCGAGTAGTGCCTCCGCAAACAGAATGTCGGCGCCGGCCGCCAGCGAGCCGTAGCCGAATCCGACATCCTCATCGGCCAGCATCTTCTTGATGGCTTTCTTCACCATCGGCTCTTGCTCGGCTGGAAAACGGCCTGGTTTGTTCGGCGCGGAGATGATGTGACCGACGTAATGGATCACCCGGCGCGGTGCGAGCGCCTCCAGCAATTCGGACTCGAGGCCCCTCGCCTCGATGGTCAGCCGAAGCTGACGCAACATGGCTGCCTGGCCGCGGTAGTCCACCTGCGCGGCATCCCGGACCCGCTCCCGAACGATCTTGACCGTTTCACGGGCTTGCTCCACATCGCCGAGCACAAGCTGGGCTTCAAGCTCGCTCGCGATCTCATAGAAGCCTTTTTTGCCGGGCCAGGTGGCGAGCTGATCGCGCACTTCCTGGGCTAGTCTCAAGGCGGCTTTCTTGTTGCCGGCGAGGAGGTTCAGGGTCGCGGCATTGACCCCCGGGTAGTAGGCTTCCGTGTTGCCTGCTCGTTTGGCCGAGATATAGACCGCCTCATAAGCCTGCGCGGCCATGGCAAACGCGCCTTGCCGCGCGCTGCCTAGGGTGACGAGTGCGCTATCCTTGAGCAGCCGCGGTTTCAGCGTGGCGATATCGAGCCCGAGTTGGCTTGCGAGCGAGATGTGCGGCGGAGGGTCGAGCTTCAGTCGAACGAGCTCCTCCTTGGCCTTCCGGGTCGCCCCGGTGGACGCCAGACACAGGACCGCACGGTGCTTCAGCGCCAGATCGCCTGGAAATTTCTCCAACCCTTGCCGGGCGAGATCGTAGGCAAGAAAGAGCGAGCCTTCCTGCTCCCGCCGCTTCACCTCGGCGAGCCAACCGGCCGCGGTCGTCGGTAAGCGGTTCGGCATTCCGAGGGTTCCCGTTCGGCAGCTTGTCGCGACGTCGCGCTAGCTCACACGCGCGACGAGCGGCGCCAGGAACGCGCGCAGCACCGGCGACCATTTGGCGTGCTCGGGGCCGCTCGAACTATGGCCGAGCTCGCTGTCGAGCTCGAAATAGCGCGCGCTTACCCCGGCGTCGCCGAGCGCCTCCATCACCGCCGGCGCGATCTTTGGCGGGAAGAGGGCGTCGGTGCGGCACAATACGTACAGCACCTCGGCCTTGATCTTGGCGAAATCGGGTCGCGTGTCGAAGCCGAGGAGCGCGCGCCGCAGAATCAGCAGCGAGTTGGCGTCCCAGTTCCGAGCCCAGTTGGCGGCAAGCAAGCGGAGCGCCCTGTCGCGTTCGGCGGGGTCGGGATAGCGCGCCGCGAGGTTCGCCTCGGTGCCGTAGCGCTTCAACGTATCGACCCGGATCTCGGTCAACACGGTCTTCGCACCGCCGCTCTTGCCGTGATAGCGCCCGCCATGCCATTCGGGATCGGTGGCGAGCCGCGCCGCCATCTCACTAAGCTGCTTGTCGGTGTTGGCCGACGCCCAGGGCGCGGTATTGACCGGAACGATCGCATCGATGAAGTCGGGGTAGGCGACGGCCCACTGAAAGGCCTGATAGCCGCCATAGGAGGGGCCGGCGACGGCAACCAGGTGGCGAACGCCGAGCCAATCGAGGAGCGCCTTCTGCGCAGCGACGATATCCTTGAGCGCGATCGCCGGGAAATCGGGGCCATAGGGCGCCCCCGTCGTGGGATTGATGCTCGCCGCGTTGGTCGAACCGTAGGACGACCCCAGCATGTTGCTCGCCACCACGTACAGCCGATCGGTGTCGATCGCCTTGCCCGGCCCGATGAGGCCGTCCCACGAGCCTGGCTGATTGGCATTCGCCGGGTTGCGCCCGGCGGCGTGATGACCGCTGGTATAGCCATGGGTGATCAGCACCGCATTTCGCCCGTGCGGCGCCAGTCGGCCATAGGTCTCGTAGGCGATCGTCGCCTCGGGCATGACCGTGCCGTTGGCAAGCGCAAAATCGCCAATCGTGAAAAACCGGTCCTCGACCGTGCCGATGTCTTGGGTGGAGAGCGCGGCTCCGTCCGTCATTGGGGTCTCCTTCGGCGCGCGCCGCGGCAAGGTCTGCCGAACGCCGGGCGGATTGTGCACGCCACCCGCCCCGCTGTCACGAACGGCCGAGCCGCGCCTCATTGCGTCCTCCCGCTCGCAATGACATAGGTAGCCGAGCTTTGAATCTGTCGCGGGGATGCGATGCGCCGCGTTCTATTGGCCTCTCTGGTGGCCCCTCTGGCGGTTCTGTTGCCGCTCTTCTCGATCGCCGGGTGCGAGGGTGGAGGCGCCCCGCCATCCGGACCGCTCGGCCCCACCGAAGGGCTGCGCGCCGACTTTCCGAAGGGCGGCCTCGCCGACACGATCAGGATCGACGCGATCGAGCGCCTGCCGCTGCGCGCGGCCGTCCTCGTCGCACCCGACGGCACCTCGGTTCCGGCCGGCAACATCGATGTCACCGATTCGCCCACCCTCGCCACCGGCCAGTGGGCGGCCGGGGATCCGTGGCGCAACGCCCTCTCCGGGGGCGGGTCCGCCGCGGCGCTGGCGATGCAGCATGCCGATGCCGGCGCGGCGCTACAGGGCCGCCAACAGCTGTTGGCGACGGTTTCCACCGCCGAGATCGCGCTCCCCGATCCGGTCTCGTACCGCCGCGATTGGGGGAAATACCGGATCCGCCTCAGCTTCGGCACGCCGCCCGGCGAAACCGAGACGCGCGAGATCGCCGCCCCCGAGCCGCCGCCCGGATCATGAGCCGATAAGCGCATCCAGCGTCTGCGCCAGACGGATGAGATCGGCGCCGCTCGACAGCCGGTGGTCGCCATCCTTGATGAGGGTCACCGCGACATCGCGGCCGGCGAGGCGACCGGCGAGGCGCAGGCTCAGCCGCCACGGCACGGATTGGTCGGCGAGGCCGTGCAGCAGCCGCACCGGCATGTCGAGCGCGATCGGCGCGCGCAGCAGCAAATGCCGGCTTCCGTCCTCGATCAGCGCGCGTGTGTAGAGATACCCGGCCGGGTCGAAGTCGGAGGGTAGGACGAGGCTGCCTTCTTCGATGATCTTCTCGCGCTGTGCCGGGCTGAGACGCGGCCACAGCAGCTCCTCGGTGAAATCGGGTGCGGGGGCGACGCCAACGAGCGCGGCAACGCGCTCCCTCCGCGCCAGCGCCGCGAGCAGCATGATCCAGCCGCCCATGCTGGAGCCAATGAGGATCTGCGGACCCCCCGTCAGCGAATCGATGACGGCGATCGCGTCCTCCTTCCAGCGCCCGATCGTGCCTAAAGCGAAATCGCCGCTCGATGCGCCATGCCCGAAATAGTCGAAGCGCACGAAGGCCTGTCCGCGGCGTCTGCAATAATCCTCAAGAAACAATGCCTTGGTGCCGGTCATGTCGGAGCGGAAGCCGCCGAGGAAGACAACCCCCGGGAGTTCGCCCGGAAGCCGGTGGTAGGCGATTGTGGCGCCATCCGGGCGTGCTAGAATCGTGTCGCCCGGCCGGTTGGACTGACCGGGCGAGGGCACGCTGTAGGGTGCGGACATCGAGGTGTTACGACAAGCGAATGAAACGCGACGATAGCATTGTGGGTCCACCGACAGAAGGCCGCCCGCCAGCGGTGCTGCAGGTCATCCCGAGCCTCGTATCGGGCGGGGCCGAACGCGGCACCATCGACCTCGCCGGCGCGCTCGCCGCCGCGGGGTGGACGGCCTATGTCGCCTCTTCCGGTGGCCCGATGGAGCACCAGCTGGCGCGGGTCGGGGCCCGTCATCTCAAGCTTCCGCTCGCCTCGAAGAACCCGCTTGTGATGCGCCGCAACGCCGCCGCGCTGACCGAGATCATCCGCCATCACAGAATCGACATCGTGCATGCCAGGAGCCGCGCTCCCGCATGGAGCGCCTGGTCGGCGGCGCGCGCGACGCGGCGGCGCTTCGTGACCACGTTTCACAATGCCTACGA
>Ga0210394_10004309_pt1 | contig 16755 bp, 13 predicted proteins | sample IncBWC12MmetaG_FD_160121 | JGI IMG/M metagenome (GOLD analysis project Ga0210394, IMG submission 160121) | Forest soil microbial communities from Barre Woods Harvard Forest LTER site, Petersham, Massachusetts, United States - Inc-BW-C-12-M | ecosystem: Environmental > Terrestrial > Soil >... | reverse complement strand
AGCATTTGCCGCATTTGCGACTCTTGCATGCTCGTTTGCCACACTTCGTCGAAGAAGTTCAAATAGCGGCGCACGACGGCGGGATCGTTCATGTCGGAAATGCCGTCCCAGCGGTCCGCCTGCAATCGATACACCAATGCCTTGTCGTCGGCGATGATGAAGGCGCCGGCACTCGCCGGGTAATCCGGGCTCATGGCGCGCAAGTCGATGCAGCTGGTGAGACGGCGCGCCAATGCGAGAAAGCGGTTGTTGTCGACCATGGCTCGCGATGGGTCGGCGAGCAGCACCCTGACCTTCGCATAGGAACGTGCCAGCACCAGGCGCTTGATGGCTTCGAGAAAAGGTTCCTCGCCATAGACCAGCGGCTCCAAATCTTGCGTGAAAATCGACAGCAGCCGCTGTGCGGATTTGGCCACCTTGAGACTGGCCTCGCGGACTTCGGGCATGGTGCTCAAAATGGTCCGGGTTCCGGATCCTAAGGACGCGTCAGCGCCTGGCGCGATGATCTTATTCGCGACCGGTTTTGAGCGTTCTTCCGTATCACCCGCCATGACTTAACCCCAACCCCGCGTAGTTTGAGCCCGATAGTACCGTTTGATTCGGGCGGCCCCGTGCTAACTACGTCACGTTTCGGAGGGCCGCCTCGAGCGGCCGGCAAGGCTTAAGGCGAGCGCCCGCGCAGGGCCAGGCTAGGCGCCAGCCCTATATAAGTGCCTGGCTTGAGCTGCAGCAGCCGCCGCTTCTCTTCGGGCGGGAGGGCTACTGAGGCGATGAACTCACGCATGGATCTTTCGTCCACCGGCCGGCCGCGTGTAAAGGCTTTGAGGCGTTCGTAGGCGTCTGGAATGCCGTGGGCGCGCATCACAGTTTGCACGGCCTCGCTCAACACCTCCCAGGCGCGGTCCAAGTCCTCGGCCACCCGCGCCTCATTGAGCTCGATCTTCTGCAGGCCCGCAAAAAGCGACCTGAAGCTGAGCAGCGAGTGTCCGACAGCCACGCCGACATTGCGCAGCACGGTCGAATCGGTCAGATCGCGCTGCATGCGCGACACGGGCAGTTTGTCGGCGAAATGGCCCAACAGCGCGTTGGCCAATCCTAAGTTGCCCTCGGCATTCTCGAAATCAATGGGATTCACTTTGTGCGGCATCGTCGACGAGCCGACTTCGCCTTGGTTGAGCCGCTGCGCGAAATACCCCAGCGATATATAGCTCCACATGTCGCGCGCGAAATCCAACAGAACCGTGTTTGCCCGCATGAGCGCGTGGCAGTATTCGGCAATCCAGTCGTGCGGTTCGATCTGGGTCGTATAGGGGTTTGCTGTCAGGCCCAAGGATGCAACGAATGCGGCGCTGAACGCCGGCCAATCGACTTGCGGCAAAGCGGCCACGTGGGCATTGAAATTACCCACGGCGCCGTTCATCTTCCCGAGGATTGCGACGCGCTCGATACCGGCCCGCTGTGTTTCCAGGCGTGCCGCGACGTTGGCGAATTCCTTCCCTACGGTCGTGGGTGTGGCGGTTTGGCCGTGGGTGCGCGCCAACATGGCGACCGCGGCGTGACGCGCGGCCAATGCATCGAGCAAATCTTGCAGCGCGCCCAGCATGGGCAGCAGCAGCGTCGAGCGCGCGCTTTTCAACATCAGCGCATAGGCCAGGTTGTTGATGTCCTCCGAGGTACAGGCAAAATGCAGCCATTCCAGATCGGCCGGAGTGGCGCCGCGGGCCTGCAATTCGCCGCGCAGCCAATACTCGACGGCCTTTACGTCATGGTTGGTGCGCGACTCGATCTCCTTGATGGCCGCAACATTGGTTGCGGCGGGATCCGACGCCAGGGCGGCGAGGAATTTCCGGGCGCCGGTCGGCAAGTTGGCAAGCGCCTCGGCGGCAGGGCCCGCCGCGAGCGCTAGAAACCACGCGCATTCCACGCGCACGCGTTCACGCATGAGACCCGCTTCGCTGAATAGATGGCGCGCCGCGCTAAGTTTGTCGGCGTACCGGCCGTCGAGGGGAGACAGCGCGTCAGTGAAGAAGTTGGACATCGGAAAGCTTGAGTCGCTTGAGTGATAGAATCGGCAGATTCTACCGTAAACGACCGAAGGTAAGCGGAGTAAGGCGCGATGACAGCAACCACCCGCGTCGAGCGCGACAGCTTAGGAACGCTCGAGGTGCCCGCCAACGCGCTATGGGGCGCCCAAACGCAGCGCGCCATCGAGAATTTCCCGCCGTCGGGCCTGCGTATGCCGCGCGCCTTCATTCGTGCATTGGCGCTGATCAAGCATTCCGCCGCGGGCGCGAATGCCGAGCTCGGCGATTTGCCGGGCCACATCGCCGCGGCAATACAAGAGGCATCGCTCGAGGTCGCCGCAGGCCTCCGCGACAATGAATTTCCGGTGGATGTATTCCAAACCGGGTCCGGCACCAGCAGCAACATGAACGCCAATGAGGTGATCGCGACGCTCGCCTCGCGCATCCTAGGCAGCGCGGTGCATCCCAACGATGAAGTCAACATGGGGCAGAGCAGCAACGACGTGATCCCGACGGCCATCCACGTCGCCGCGGCGTTGATGCTCGATGAGCAACTGCGGCCTGCCCTCACGCGTCTGCGCGAGGTGCTTGCGGCCCGCGCCGCCGAGTTTGCCGATGTGGTCAAGACCGGGCGCACGCATTTGATGGACGCGATGCCGATCACGCTCGGCCAGGAACTCAGCGCTTGGCACGCGCAAATCGCCGCGGCCGACTCGCGTTTGACCGCGGTTTTACCGAGGCTGCATGCGCTGGCCCAGGGTGGTACGGCGGTGGGTACGGGCATCAATGCCAGGGCGGAGTTCAGCGCGATATTCGCGCGCCATCTGGCTGAGCGCACCCAGCTTGGCTTTCGTCCGAGCGATAATTTCTTCGCGGCGCTCTCGAGCCAGGATACCGCGGTGGAACTGTCCGGACAGCTCAAGGTCCTAAGCGTCAGTCTCATGAAAATTGCCAATGATTTGCGCTGGATGAACAGCGGGCCTCTGGCGGGGCTTGCGGAGATATCGCTTCCGGCGCTGCAGCCCGGCAGCAGCATCATGCCCGGCAAGGTCAATCCGGTGGTGGCTGAGGCCGTGACCATGATCGCCGCGCAGGTGATCGGCAACGATGCGACGATCACCATCGCGGGTCAGTCGGGAAATTTTCAGCTGAACCTCATGCTGCCGGTGATCGCATACAATTTGTTGCAGAGTCTGGAACTGCTCAGCATCGCCAGCCGCAACTTGGCGGATCACGCGCTGGCCGGGTTCACCGTGAATCGCGATCGTTTGGATGAGGCGCTGGCCCGCAATCCGATTCTGGTGACCGCCTTGAATCCCATCATCGGCTACGAAAAAGGGGCGGCGATCGCGAAGCGAGCCTATGCGGAAGGACGGCCGATACTGGAGGTCGCAGCGGAAATGACCGGTTTGAGCCGTGAAGAGTTGCGCACACTGCTTGATCCGCAAGCGCTGACCAAGGGCGGAATCCAGGGCGCAGGATCCTAGTCCGGCAATGGATCCGCTTTATTCGAAATCGGAAATCCGCGAAGCTCTCGACCCCGCGCCCTCCACGCCCGAGGAAGACATGCATTGGCTGGTAGGGGCCTCGCCCGAGGTGGTGGCACGCATGCGCGCCAGCTTGCCGGCGCGGCGCACGCCGGCGGCGGTGCTGGTGCCGCTGGTGCAGCACCCCAGCGGCATGACGGTGCTGCTGACGCAACGCGCCACCACGCTCAAAGATCACGCCGGCCAGATCAGCTTTCCCGGAGGACGCATAGAACCCGGCGATGCGGATGCATGGCACGCGGCCTTGCGGGAAGCGCAGGAGGAGATTGGCCTGTCGCCCAGCCTGGTGGAATTCGCCGGGTACTTGCCCGACCACGTCGTGATATCGGGGTTTCGCGTGACACCGGTGGTCGGCTTCGTCAAACCGGAATACCAGCTGCGCATCGCCACGGCCGAAGTGCACGATGTGTTCGAAGTGCCGCTCGACTTCATTTTGGACGCGGCCAACCACAAAACGCGTCAGCGCCAAATCGGCGAACTGACGGTGGACATTCACGACATCCCTTACGGCGGCCGGAATATCTGGGGTGCCACCGCCGGCATGTTGATGACCTTCCGGCGGCGGCTGCAGGCGCGCACGGCCAACGCGCCGTGAACAGCCGGGTGCGCGAACTGCTGGCCATCATGGCGCGCCTGCGCGCTGCCGACGGCTGCCCCTGGGATCGACAACAGACCTTTGCCAGCATCGCGCCGTATACCATCGAGGAAGCCTACGAAGTGGCGGATGCCGTGGAGCGCGGCGACATGCAGCAGCTCAAGGACGAGTTGGGCGATCTATTGTTTCAAGTGGTGTTTCATTCGCAGATGGCAAGCGAAGCCGGGCAGTTCGATTTCGCGGCAGTGGTCGGCGCGATTTGCGACAAACTGCTGCGCCGCCATCCGCACGTGTTCGGCGGTCAAGCTCAACTGAGCGTGGCGAACAAAATGTTGCCTGGGAAGAAATCAAGGCGCAAGAGCGCGGCACTGCAGACGCATCGGCATTGCACGATGTGCCGCAGGCGCTGCCGGCGCTCATGCGCGCATACAAACTGAGCAAGCGCGCGGCACGCGTTGGCTTTGATTTCGAGTACGCAAGCCAGAGCGCGGACAAAGTGGCCGAAGAGCTGGCCGAGGTGCGCGCCGCCGCCGCGCACGATTGTTCAGGCCCGGATGGCGGCGCCGCCGGCGCGGTCTTCGAGGAGGTCGGCGATCTGTTGTTTGCCGCCGCGAACCTGGCGCGCAAACTCGATGTCGACGCGGAAGCTGCGCTGCGCGCGGCCAATGCGAAATTCGAACGGCGATTTCGCCGCATGGAATCCCTGGCGATCGAGCGCGGCGAGGTATTCTCCGAGCTGAACCTGGCCGCGCAAGAAATTCTCTGGCAAACCGTCAAGCGTGGCGAATGAGCGTATCGACAATGCCGGCGCCGCCGGGCGCGCGGCGGTGCGCGCGGCGCCGCAGCTGGTGTTCAAACACGATCCCGACTTGCCGATTTCGGCGCGCCGCGAATCCATCATGCAGGCGCTGCGCGGCGCGCAAGTGCTCATCGTCGCCGGCGATACCGGTTCCGGCAAAAGCACGCAGTTGCCGCAGTACTGCCTCGAGCTGGGTCGCGGCAGCAGCGGACTGATCGCGCATACCCAGCCGCGCAGAATTGCGGCGCGGGCGCTGGCGGCACGCATCGCCGAGGAATTGGGCCAGCCGGTCGGGCGCAGCGTAGGATTTCGGGTTCGATTTGCGGACCAGGTTTCCGACGCCACACGTCTGGTGCTGATGACCGATGGGCTGCTGCTGGCGGAACTGGCTTCAGATCCACTGCTGCGCCGCTACGACACCATCATCGTCGACGAGGCTCACGAACGCACGCTGAACGTGGACTTGCTGCTGGGGGTGCTCAAAGGGCTGCTGCCGCGCCGCCCGGACCTCAAGCTCATCGTTACCTCGGCAACGCTGGACGTTGAACGAATGGCGGAATTTTTTGACGCGGCCCCGATCATCAGGATCAGCGGGCGCGGCCATCCAATCGAAGTGCGCTACCTTGAAGTGCCGGACGACGCGGAGGATCCGGATCTGCCGCAGGCGGTCCTGGATGCGTACCGGGAGATAGCGGCCGAACCCGGTCAGATCGGCAGCGGCGACATCTTGGTGTTCCTTCCCGGCGAGCGCGAGATCCGCGATGTCGGCGAGCTGCTCGAACGGGAGCTGCAAGCGGGCGTCGAAGTCATGAGTTTGTACTCGCGTCTGTCGTGGGAACAGCAGCGGCGGATATTTGAACGCGGTTCGCGCCGGCGCATCGTGCTGTCGACCAATGTGGCCGAAACGTCAGTCACGGTGCCGGGCATTCGCGCAGTCATCGATTCGGGCCTGGCGCGCATCAGCCGCTACAGCGTGCGCAATCGTCTGCAGCGCCTGCCCATAGAGCCGGTATCGCGCGCCAGCGCCGATCAGCGCAAGGGCCGCTGCGGGCGCTTGGGAGCGGGCTTGTGCATGCGGCTGTATACCGAGGAGGACTTCGCGCAGCGCGCGCCGTTCACCGAACCGGAGGTGTTGCGCACCAATCTGGCCGCGCTGCTGCTGCGATTGGCCGCCGACGGACTGGGCGCAGCGGAGGATTTTCCCTTCATCGATCCGCCCGATTCGCGCGCTCTCAATGACGGCTATCGATTGTTGCAGGAGCTGCAAGCGATCGACGACGAGCGGCGCATCACGCGCCGCGGCCGCGCCATGGCGCGGTTACCCCTCGACCCTCGGCTCGGCAGAGCACTGCTGGAAAGCAAGCGCTTTCGAGCGGAAAGCGAGCTGCTGGCGATCGTCGCGGGGTTGAGCGTACCCGACGTGCGGATGGCCGAAGCGGCGGCGGGCGCCGAATTCGACGACAATAAGTCGGAATTCTCGTCCCTGGTCAAACTCTGGCGCGCGTACCGCAAGGCCCGCGAGGGCCCGCGGCGCGACCTGCGGCGCTGGTGCAAGGAACGGCATCTGTCTCTGCTGCGGCTGTCCGAGTGGGATGACGTCTACACGCAAGTCGAATCCTTCGCGCGCGAGCTCGGCATCGTGGCGCAGCGGCAAGCGGCAAGCTATACCGGCGTGCATCGTTCGCTGCTTGCCGGCTTCTGCACCATGGTGGGTGCGCGGGGAGAGGAGGGCGTGTACGCGGGCACACGCGGCGTGCATTTTCACATTTCCCCCGGTTCACCGCTGCTGCGCCGCCGGCCGCGATGGCTTCTCGCCGCGAGTATCGTGGAGACCTCGCGGGTGTTTGCGCGCCGCGTCGCGGAAGTCGAGCCGATGTGGATCGAGGCCGCTGCAGCGCACCTGCTCAAGCGCGAGTATCTGGAGCCCGATTGGGATGAGGAGCGCGAGGAAGTGGTGGCCCGCGAGCGCATCAGTTTTCTAGGCTTGATGTTGAGCGCAAACCGGATCGTCAACTTCGGACCGATCGCACCCGAGGAGTCGCGGCGCATCTTCGCGCGCGAGGCTCTGGTTTATCAGCGGCTGCGGCGCCGCCCGGATTGGCTGCTGCAGAATGACGCCGCCGTACTTGCCGCACAAAAGCTGGAAGAACGCCTGCGCACGCGCGATCTTCTGCACAACGCCGAGGTCTTCGTCGAGTTCTATGATCATGCGTTGCCACGCCAGGTGTCGAGCGGCGCGACCCTGGAATACTTCAGCCGGCACCTCTCGCAAGAGCAGCGTGCGGCGCTGCTGTTGGGGCCGGCGCAGATTTTCGCGCGCTTTCCTGATCCGGATGCGCTCACGAAATTTCCCGAGCACACACGGGTCGACGCCCTGACAATGCCCGTCGAATATCAATTTGCACCCGGCGAGCCACGCGACGGCGCCAGACTGAAAGTGCCGCTGCTGGCACTGCCGGGCATGACTCACGCGGCGGTGGATGCAGCGATTCCGGGCCTGGCCGCGCCGCGAATCGAGGCTTTGTTGCGATCGCTGCCCAAGGATGCGCGCCGCAGCTTGATTCCGATCGCCGAAACCGGCGCTAGTTTTTTGGTGGAAGCCGGAACTGCCGCGGACGCTCGGCGTCTGCGCACCTGGCTCAAGGAGCAGCGCGGCATCGCGGAGGGATTGCTCCGCTTCGACCTGGCGGCGGTTCCCGCGCATTTAACCGTGCAACTGAGCGTCACCGATGGCGGCCAGGAAATCGCACAGGGTTGGGATTTAGCCGAGCTGCGGCGCAGCTGTGCGGCCGCGGCTCGCGCTGCGCTGGCGCGGCTCGCCCGCGAGGCCTACCCACAGCAAGGGAATTGGCATCGATTCGAAACCGATGAATTGCCCGAGAGGGCGGCGGTGATCCTGGAACAGGGAACGCTATGGGTGTATCCGGCCTTGACGCAAGTAGGTAAGCGGCTCGAGGTGCAGTACGAATGGTCCGCCGCGGAAGGGCAGCGCGCCTGGCGGGAAGGATCCGTGCGTCTGGCGCGCGCAATGCTGCAGCGCCAAGAGCGCGAACTCAGCAAGAACGTGGCGAGTTCGGTGCCGCTGCTGCTCAGCGCCAGCCCCTATGTGAATAGCGCTGCACTGATCGAATTGCTGCTGCAACTGGCATTCCGCAGCGCCTGCTTTGGCGATGCCGATGCGCCCCGCACGCGTGCAGACTACGAATTCAAGGTTGATCGCGGCCGCGAGCGCTTGTACTCGAGTCTCGAGGAATGGATGGGCGTGGTTGCGGGGTGGTTCACTGAGGCAGGCGCGGTGCGCGAGCAGCTTGCCGACGCTCGAAACCGCGGGACGAAGGATTCCGCCGAGGAGACCCATCAGCATCTGCGCCGATTGTTGGATGCAGCTGTGCTACAACGCGCATCCAGCGAGTGGCTGCGCCAATTACCGCGCTATTTGAAAGCCGAGCAACGGCGCTGGCAGCGCAACGCGGTGCGCGGCGGCGAGCAGGCGCACATCGCGCGCGACCTGCATCACTGGTCGGCGCGCTTCCAGGATCTGGCACAGCGACTCGGCGCGGAGCTGCGCTGGACGCCGCAGCTGGATGAACTTCGGTTGTGGATCGAGGAATACCGCGTATCGCTGTATGCGCAGGAATTAAAAACTCTCGGTCCGATTTCGACGGCGCGCCTGGAGCAGCGAGCCGCAGAAATCGACGCCTGGCTCTGCCGCTAAACGCTGAAGCGTATCCCTTGCGCCAGAGCCACTTGCGCGCTCCAATTGATGGTATTCGTCTGGCGGCGCATGTATGCCTTCCAGGAATCAGATCCCGCTTCGCGGCCGCCGCCCGTGTCCTTTTCGCCGCCGAATGCGCCGCCTATCTCAGCTCCCGACGTGCCCAAGTTCACATTGGCAATGCCGCAATCGCTGCCTTCGGCGGATAAGAAGCGCTCGGCGGCCTGCAGGCTGTCGGAGAATATCGCCGATGACAGTCCGTATGGCACCGAGTTCTGCAGCGCGATGGCCTCATCGAGGGTGTCGAAGCTCAACAGGTATAAAATCGGGGCGAACGTCTCCGTGCCTACGACCGGCATGTCGGCGCGGGCTCGAATGATCGTGGGTTCCACGAAATTGCCCGGCCGCTCCAAGACTTTGCCGCCGTACAGCAAATGCCCGCCTTCCGCCAGCGCGGCGGCGATTGCCGCCGCATAGCGTGCAACGGCGCCGGCGTCGATCAAGGGCCCCATGAGGGTGTCGGTATGCAAAGGATCGCCGATGCGCACTTGGCCGTATGCCGCGACCAGCCGCCGTTCGAGCTCGGCGGCGCGCGAGCCATGCACCAACACGCGCCGAGTTGTCGTGCAGCGCTGCCCGGCGGTTCCCACCGCGCCGAATACGATGGCGGGCACCGCCAAATCCAAGTTGGCATCCGCATCGACGATGATGGCGTTGTTGCCGCCCAACTCGAGCAGGGATTTACCCAACCGCTCCGCGACGCGCACGCCGATCTGCCGGCCCACTTGCGTCGAGCCGGTGAATGAGACCAGCGCCACCCGGCGGTCATCGACGAATCGGCCGGCGAGTTGCGTTCCCGCATCGATGAAGATCTGAAAGACCGCAGGCAGCGCGTGACGTTCCAGCACGCGGTTGCAAATGTGCTGCACGGCGAGCGCGCACAGCGCGGTTTTGGGCGATGGTTTCCACACGGTGGCATTGCCGCTGATCGCGGCCAAAAATGCATTCCAAGACCAGACCGCGACCGGAAAATTAAACGCTGAAATCACGCCTACCACGCCCAGAGGATGCCATTGTTCGTACATGCGGTGCTGCGGCCTTTCCGAGTGCATGGTGTTGCCGTACAACATGCGCGACTGGCCCACGGCGAAATCAGCGATGTCGATCATTTCTTGCACCTCGCCGTCGCCTTCGGCTTTGATCTTGCCGTTCTCCAGAGACACCAGGCTGCCCAGCGCATCTTTGTAGCTGCGCAGTTCCTCCCCGATCAGGCGGACCGCCTCGCCGCGTTTCGGCGCCGGCACGCGCCGCCAGGCCATGGCCGCGGCAACCGCCGCGGTCATGACATGTTCGTAATCATCCGGCGTGGCTCCTCGGACCTGCGCCAATCGATCGCCCGTCGCCGGATTGATGCAATCGATCAACGGGCCGCGGGTCGCAACGCTCCAGCCGTGACTGCCGGACCAGACACCGGAGTTCAGGTCCTGAAGGCCCAGGATCTGGAGGGGATTTTTGCCGTGCTTCATGATTGAGTTCTCGATTTGCAGCGCTCGGATACGAGGGGGCCGCATTTTGACTTGGGGACGCCGACAACGCTAGCATCCGTTCGATGTCCACCGCTCCCACCTTGACGAATTGGCATCCAGCTAGCTGGCACAGTCGTCCGGCCGCCCAGCAGCCTAAATACGCCGATCCTGTAGGCTTGGAGCGGGCCGTCGCCGCCTTGAGCCGGCTGCCGCCGTTGGTCGTCTCTTGGGAAATAGAGGCGTTGCGGGCCAAGCTGGCACTCGCCATGAGCGGCGAGCAGTTCTTGCTTCAAGGCGGCGATTGTGCGGAAAGCTTCGCCGACTGCGAATCGGACAACATCGCCAGGCGCTTGAAGATTTTGCTGCAAATGAGCCTGGTGCTGTTGCAGGGCTTGAAGAAACCCATCATTCGCGTCGGCCGCTTCGCAGGCCAGTATGCCAAGCCGCGGTCGGCGGACACGGAAACGCGGGACGGCACGACGCTGCCATCCTATCGCGGCGACAACGTCAATCGCCCCGGCTTCACGTTGGCTGAGCGCGAGCCGGATCCGGCACTGCTGCTTCGCGGCTATGAGCGCGCTTCGCTGACGCTCAATTTTGTGCGCGCATTGATCGACGGCGGATTTGCCGATCTGCATCACCCGGAATACTGGGACTTGGGGTTCTTGCGCCACGCACCGCTGCGCGATGCGTATCAAAAGATCGTCGATTCGATCGCCGAATCGATGGATTTCTTCGAATCCATGAGCGGACAGCGGGTACACGCGGCGACCCGCGTCGATTTCTACACCAGCCACGAGGGCCTGCACCTGCTTTCCGAACAGGCGCAGACGCGCTACATCGACCGCCAAAAGCGCTGGTACAACTTGTCGACCCACATGCCGTGGATAGGCATGCGCACTGCCAATATCGACGGCGCACATGTGGAGTATTTTCGCGGCATCGCGAATCCCATCGGCGTGAAAGTGGGCGCCGCCATGAGCCCGGAATGGCTTCAGGAACTGATTCAGGTGTTGAATCCGCAGAACCAACCGGGCCGCCTGACTTTGATCCATCGGTTCGGAATCAAGGATATCGCGCAGCGGTTGCCCGACATGATCAAAGCCGTGCGCGCAACCGGCTCACAGGTGCTATGGGTGTGCGATCCGATGCACGGCAACACCGAGACCACGACGGCAGGCGTGAAGACGCGGCGCTTCGACAATATCTTGGGTGAAGTCGAGGCGGCCTTTCGAATTCACGACGACGAAGGTTCAATGCTCGGCGGCGTCCACATCGAACTCACGGGGGAGGATGTGACCGAGTGCATGGGTGGTGCGCGCGGGTTGACCGAGGCGGATCTTGCGCGCGCGTACCGATCGCAAGTCGACCCGCGCCTGAATGCCGAACAGGCCTTGGAGCTGGCAATGTTGATCGCGCGCCATGCCCGCGCCGATGCGAGGCCAGGGAAGACCCTGAGGCCGGCGACTTGATCCCCGAAGATAGCTGTCTACTCTCTGAGGAAAATATCTTAATTTATTGATAAATAAAGATATTACTGCACGCTGAGGTCTTGTTAAAAATGAATGTCGGCGCTTTTCTAAAGGAGCCTTTGCTGGGGAAGACCCCGCTGTCCAAAGTAATTTGGCTGTATGGCATCGTCGGCTCGATTCTGTACGGCGCCATCGAATTGTTTCTCGACCCCAGCAATGATTTTGTCATGCGCCTCTATGTGATTGGCGGCCTCATTTTTAGCGTCTACGTCACCGTCGCCACGTACCAATGCGCCGCAAACTGCAAGTCTGTTTTTCTTGCCCGGCTGGTGCGGGTCTCGGCCGTCATTACTCTGGTGCTGTTGCCGGTGATCACGTATCTCGATCTTTCGGGTGCGCTGACCCTGATGGCCTTGGGTGGCGAGCAGTAGCTCCCGCGACCATCCGCACAGCCCTCTCGTCCATGCAGCGGAGAACTTGACGAATGTCCCCCGCAGAAGGCGGGGGCTATCGATTTGTAGAGTAGAATGTAGGCTCGGAGGTGCAACATGGCGACTAAATCACGTGCGTTAGGTGCGATAACCGCGGCGCTGGCGCTCGCGGCGTGCGCGGCGCAGAGCGGCAATGTGAAGCCCGCGACCGCACAGTCCGCGGCGAATTCGCCGTTTCCGCCCTGCGTGCCGCAAACCGGCAGTCGGATTGCCGCGGAAAATCCGGACAACCCCGTGGCCCGCTGCTATACGAGCGATGACATTAGCCGCACCGGTGTTCCAACCGCTGCTCCAGCCCTGCAGATCTTGGATCCGGCGGTGAGGATCGGCCACTAGGGGATCTGCGGACTCAGGACGCGGTCAGGTTCTCAGATAGCTCGCGCCGTTGACGTCGATCACGGATCCGGTCATCGCGGCAGGCGCATCGAGCGCGCAGTAAACGCTCGCTTGCGCCACCTCGCTGGCGCGATTCACACGGCCGAGCGGGTGTTGCGCGAGAATCTCCGCACCGTCAGGACCCTGCAAATGAGCCCTGGCCATTTCAGTCTCCACCCAACCCGGCGCTACGCAATAGACGTAGACGGCGCGCGGCGCCAGCGCTTTGGCCAGAGACTGCGACAATGCGTTCAAGCCTGCCTTGCTGGCGCCGTAGGCCGGGGCATCGGGTTCGCCGCGAAAGGCGCCGCGCGAGGATATGTTGACGATCCGGCCACGGCCGAATGCCTCATCCATCGGGTCGGCTCGAGAAGCCATGCTTTGCGCTGCGAGCAACGACAAATTCGCGGGAGCGAGGAGGTTGATTGCCAGAGTCCGCTGCCATGCGGCCTGCCAAGCCGCATGAGCGGTCTGCAGAGGCGAGTGCGCGATATACAGGCCGGCGTTGTTGATGAGGACATCGACCGAGCCGAGCTCGCCGCTGACCTGCTGCCAGAGCCGGATCGCTGCCTCCGGATCCGTGAGGTCGGCAGCAAAAAGCGCATGCCCGCTGCCCGCCAGGCGCGCGCGAGCGCCCTCGGCCGCTTGCCGGTTATCGCGATAATGAAGGGCAATGCGTACGCCGCGCAGCGCGAGCTGCATGGCGATAACAGCACCAATGCCGCGCGAAGCGCCGGTCACGAGCGCAAGGATGGACCGCGACTGGCTCTTGGCCATCAGGCAACCGGCTCAGCGCCCGCCCACGTCTTTACTTCGCTGGCCGATAGTTCGCCAATCGGCCGCCGCAACGCCTGCGCGGCTTGCACGACCGCGCGCGCGGTTTCGGGAGAATCGGCCAACCGGCGCCGCACCACGTGCAGCTCCTGCTCCTCGATGATGCGGATGCCGCCGCGCTGCTTCATTGCGGTTTCGAGCTCCGCTTGGCGCTTCAAGAGTCGCAAGGCTTCATCGACGCTCTGCATTTAATTACTCTCCTCAAGGCAACTGAATCAAAACTTCACTGCAAGTGCCCGATAATATGGCGTGCGCCGGGCTCTGCACTGCGTGACCCAACCCGCGGTATCGTACGCCGTCAGTTCCTTATGTTGACTCCTCGGACGCGGACCCATGCAATTCGGCGCGGCACTTCGCGCGTTAGTGACGGGCGTCTAGCGCGGCGAAAAATGCGGTTTCACCTACTTGACAGGCACAGGACGCTCCGTCTCGGCGTCGAGCGATGCTTCGACGCTGGTGTAGAATTTCCGGCAAGGGAGATATAGCACATGCCGCAGACAGTTTTAGTTACGGGCGGGTCGGGTTTCATCGGCAGCCATTGCATTCTTCAGCTGCTCGGCAAGGGGTATCAGGTGCGCACCACGGTACGCAGCCTCAAGCGTGAGCATGACGTGCGTGCCTTACTGACAGAAGGTGGCGTCGTACCCGGCGATCGCTTGTCCTTCATCGCCGCCGATCTCGACAATGACGCCGGCTGGGCGGAAGCCGCCGCCGGCTGCGACTTTGTGCTTCACGTGGCATCGCCATTTCCCGCAAACATACCCAGGCACGAGGACGAGCTGATCGTTCCGGCGCGCGAGGGCGCGCTCCGTGTGCTGCGCGCCTCACGCGGCGCCGGCGTCAAGCGAGTCGTGCTGACATCGTCGTTCGCAGCGATCGGTTATGGGCAGAAATCGCAGCCAGCGCCGTTCAACGAGACCAACTGGACGGATCCGAGCGGCGTGGATGTTGCCCCATACGTCAAATCGAAGACGATCGCCGAACGCGCGGCGTGGGATTTCATCGCCCGGGAGGGCGGCAAGCTCGAGTTGTCGGTGGTCAACCCGGTGGCGGTGTTCGGTCCGGTACTAGGCCCCGATTATTCCACCTCCGTGCTGCTGATCCAGCGGCTGATGGACGGCGCGATGCCAGGAACCCCGCAAATCTATTTCGGCGTCATCGACGTTCGCGATGTTGCCGATTTGCACATTCGCGCCATGAGCGATCCAAAGGCCAAGGGCGAACGCTTTCTAGCCTCGGCCGGTGATTTCATGTCAATCCTCGAAATCGCCCACGTGCTGAAGAACCGCATGGGTGCCGCGGGCAAGAGAGTGCCGACCCGTCAGCTGCCGAACTGGCTGGTGCGCGTCGTGGCGATGCGCGACCCGGCCGTGAAGCAGATCCTGCCGGAACTCGGCAAGAGAAAGAACGGCAGCAATGAAAAGGCCAGGCGCGTGCTGGGCTGGGTGCCGCGCTCCAGCGAGGAGGCAATTGTCGCCACCGCCGAGAGCTTGCTGCGCCTAGGGCTTTTGAAGGACAGCCAGAAAAAAGCCGGCTAAAGCATCGAGCTAGTTCCGGCGCGGCGCGGGTCCGTGAGCGTGATGGTAGGGCCGATGCATACCTTCGCCTCTTCGGTGTCCGAAGTAGGGGATCCCGAGCGGCCCCTGAAATAAATCGTCCGCGTAGTCCTGCGTTCCGGAGTTGTCGTAATCCTGCGCGTAGGCGGGTGCGTATCCGGGTTCCGGCTGATAGGGGCGGGAGTTTCGAAGTACCGGCGTGGGATCCATCGTGTTGAGCGGGCCAAACTTGCGCAGCGAGGATTTCTCACCGCACGGATTATTCGAAAAGGTCCTTTGGCCATTTGTCGTGCATTCCCAGATTTGACCGGCGGCCAGCACGGGCTGCGTCGACGGCTGCATGGATTCGTTCACGGCTTGGCTTTCCACCGGGTTCAATGTTTCGCTGGCCGGCGGCGCGGCGGGCGACCATTGCGCGGCCGCCAACGGCGGCGGGGGATTGATTGCCGAAACCGCCGGCAACCGCTCTGCAGTTGATGCGCTGGGTGCCGGCAGAGACGTTGGCGCCGTCCGGTTGGTCACGCTCAGAGTGATTGCGACCGCGACAGCTGCGGTGGATAGTCCGCCAAGGATCCAGGGAGCAAGCTCGCTATACTTGTCCATTGCCAGATAGACCCAGGGTTTTCGACTTCGTTGCAAATAGTTTATGACAAAGCCGCAACCCTCGCAGGTGAAATTGGTGCGCGCCATCGGCCGCTGGAGCTTGGTCGCACTAACCGTGAACAGCATCCTCGGCAGCGGCATTTTTGGACTGCCGGCGGTCATCGCCGCGGTCCTTGGGTCTTTGAGCCCGTGGGCGGTGCTGTTGGCGGGCGGCGCCATGGGCGTGATCGTCAGCTGCTATGGAGAGGTCGCGTCGCAGTTTGCTGAAACCGGCGGAACGTATCTTTATATACGGCATGCTTTCGGGCGGTTCGCCGGTTTGCAAGTGGGGTGGATGAGCCTGCTCAGCCGTTTCACGGCTTGCGCCGCCGCCGTGAACTTGCTCGTTCTGTATTTGGGCGAATTCTGGCCGAAGGCTTCGCAACCAATTCCCCGTTTCGCGATAATCACGCTCTTCCTCGGCACTTTAGGCGTCGTGAACTATCGCGGCGTGGGCGCCGGCGCCTGGGTCAGCAATGTTTCTGTTGTGGCCAAGCTGTTGGCGCTCGGCTTGGTCTGCGCAGTGGGCGCCGTATACTTGATTGCCCATCCGGCCGTGCAAGTAGCGCCGGTCCTGGCCGACCAGGATGGCTGGCTGCGCGCGATACTGCTGCTGTTTTTTGCCTACGGCGGCTATGAGGCAGCCCTGAATCCGATGGGCGAGGCGAAGGACCCGCGGCGGGATGCCGCGTTCGCGCTGTTGGTAAGCCTCATCATCGTCACCTTGCTCTACACCTTGCTGCAATTCATCGTTGTCGGGGTGCTTCCGGACCCTGGACACAGCGAGCGCCCGCTTGCCGATGCCGCGCGAGTCTTCATGGGAAGTCGCGGCGCCGCGCTGATCACCGCCGGCGCATTGATCTCGGTATACGGCTATCTGAGCGCGAACCTGCTGACCGGGCCGCGCGCCATGTTCGCGCTGGCCGAACTGGGAGATTTCCCCGCCCAATTCGCGGCGGTCCACCCGCGCATGCGCACTCCGCATGTCGCGATTACGGTATTTGCAGTGTTGATCTGGGTTTTTGCTTTGGTCGGCAGCTTCTCATGGAACGTAACCCTGTCCGCGGTAGCGCGGCTCGCTTACTACGGCGCCGTATGTGCGGCGGTGCCTGTTTTGCGTGGGCGGCAGCCGGGCGCGGCGACTTTTCGCGTTCCCGGCGGGCCGACCTTGCCAATCTT
>Ga0210394_10004308_pt1 | contig 16758 bp, 26 predicted proteins | sample IncBWC12MmetaG_FD_160121 | JGI IMG/M metagenome (GOLD analysis project Ga0210394, IMG submission 160121) | Forest soil microbial communities from Barre Woods Harvard Forest LTER site, Petersham, Massachusetts, United States - Inc-BW-C-12-M | ecosystem: Environmental > Terrestrial > Soil >... | reverse complement strand
TCGTGTCATATACTCGAACTCATCATATTTGTAGGGTAAAAAACGATTGTATTTTCCGCTGTAAGGGTCTTGTTGCAGCCATGTACGTCTGAATTGTGTCAGACTTGTGAAGGATGACGGCCTCAGCAAGTTAAGTGGAATGAAATATTCGTCGGCCCTATTCTTAATGGGTGTTCCACTTAATAATATCAAGCCGAGTTTCTTTCGGTCATCTGTTTCCAATACATCTTTTTGTACAGCTTGACGAATGTAAGCGGCACACTGAGGGCAAGATGTGGCATGATTGGATGTAGCTGATGACTTTGCGTCTCTTAGATTAATTTTGATTTTCGTATTCTCTGTCCAAGTATGGCGACACATGGGACAATTGAGACGTAGAACCCTATCAATCTCAGTATGCGAGATATCCTGTAAGAATGCGACCAATGCTTGCGATCGTGAAGATTCAGGATTCTTAAAAGAGTGACACTCATCAACAATAATAAGATCAAAGTCAAGACTTTTAAGTTCTTTAAATTTATCCTTATTCTTGGCATAGCGACTCATTGTGTCCATTGACATGATGTAAACATTGAAACTAGGGGGAAGGAAAGAAGATGTGCCTTTTACTAAAAAAGCACTCCATAAGCCCTGTGCGTACCATTCTTTTGATTCTTCAAACCATTGGTAACCGCAACTTGCTTTGCAAAGTACAAGAATTCTTTTGAATCCTCCCTCGCGGGCGGCTAAAAAAGCTTGAATCGTCTTTCCCAATCCCATCGGATCAGCTATGAGACAATTGTAGCCAGACTTCTCTACAAAGTCTACACCTTCAACTTGAAATGGGAATGCAGACTTCTTGCCTGTGAGAGAGGCATAATTCTTTTTTGTAGTCTCATTAAGAAGGTCTACTAAGTTTGTTTCTTCAATGAAACTGTGTCCACATTTGTATGTGTTGAGAGACTCAGCACCTACTGAGACTTGAGATTTTAGCTCTAGTGGTTTTGTACAGAGTGGGCATGGCGTAAGAAGTCTCATTGCACTGGCCCTTCTTTTTTACTCAACATTTCATTAGCTTGCGCCTCAGTGAGACTAAAAGCAGTCATCAAACCTTGCAAAGCCTTGCGACGATCACGTAACTTGGGGTCCAGGCGTTCGGCTTGCAAACGTGCTTTCTTTTCCTCAACTGCTCGCTTTTCAACTTTGTTATTTTCATTTCGTATTTCGACATGCTTACGATAGGTGTCGGCATCTTTAATCTTAATCTTGTCTTTTTTGCGATTAATGGCAATGCTTACATTAGCCGCTGCTTGTTGTAAGTTACGTAGCAAAGGATAAAGTACGTCAAGAGTGAGAGGGATTTCGTCATGTGCCGTGAGCAAGAATCTGTTAAGTAGGTCCAATTGCTCTTGAACTATTGGGAGATCCTTGTTTTTGAAATCCTCCATAAGTTTTCGTTCATGGCACGGTCCATGAAAGAGAGACTCGGGCGAGTCTGCTTTCTTGGCCATATCGTCCGTAGTTTCATTCTTACAGTAGTGGCAGACCATACAAGACTTATGGTAAGTGCGATGTAGCTCTAACTCCGGCTCACTCAATGGGTTCTTACAAATTGTGCAGAGAGTCATACAATCTTTACCTCCAGATGTCCAAACTTCTCTCTATGCTCTTGTAAATGTTTCTTTACATAGTCTATTGACCCTCGAAGCGAAGTGTATCCACATTCGAGACAATAGGCTTTGTAGATGTTCTTCAGTGAACTTTCAATGATGTGTCTTTCAACCTTTTCAGGTTGGTGTGGGTATTTTCTAATCACCCAAACTTCAAAAAGTGGCTTGTAGCCTGCCCGATGGGCCGCTGGACTAATACTCTGTCCATACTCAAAAGCTGCACTTTCTACAGTCTCATCATAAGCATGAATCCACTTAACTAAGTGCATAGCGGACTTTTCAGGTAGTGGGCCGGTGAGTTTTACACGTTTCCCATCTTTCAATAAAGACGGTAATCTTCTCTTAATCTGATCCTTGTATGCCGTTAAATGTGTAGATTGTAAAATGTCTCGATTAGTGGGACTTCTGTGCTTTCTATCACTTTTTTTACGGTCGTCCCATAACCGGACAGTACGCCCTGAGAGGGGGTCCAATAGAGGCATGATGACGATAGTAGCATAAGGATCAGTAGAGTGTCAAGGCCTATATTCGCTTTGGAATGAATGGGTTAGGAGAAAAATGCTCGATGTCCTCCCACGTCCTAGTTAGCCCAGTGTATGGGGGTCTAAGGGGTAGTATTACCACCTATTGAAAACAAAGGCTTTTACCTTGGGTGTCATATGTCTCTGAAAATGGGGTATGTCTAATATATATGATTAATAATATATATAATAGAATCAAGCACTTGCACCCTACTACTTCATACCCTAACCTACTGGGCTAACTAGGTGCTAGATACTCAAAGTGTCATCTTGTTGATTCTATAGCCACTTTACAGTGTTAAGTTACCTACTCAAAGTCTCTTCAAGTTCTTCCTCCAGACCCTATCTAGTACCTATCCCGACCGTACTGTCCGGTTATGGGACGCATAAAAAAAGTTGCAACTATCTGCATTTTTAGCTTGACAGCCTACTCTTTCTTATGTCATACTCTTCTCATGAGCAAAGCACACACTTCCAAAGCTTCTTACACCAGAAGGCCCACGGCTGATGAGTTAGCTTTAGCTCGATTGGTAAGGAATCTCTCAATGGAATCCACAACACTTGAAATGACACAAAAGGTATTCGACCTCGACACAAAGGACGATGCCGTACTCTACAAACAAATTCCCTTCACGCCTGCGGCCAATACGAAAGAGGCTTTGGAGCGTATCAATAATGATGCGGCCAAGTTTTTGGAGATCATCAATGCCGGTCTCCAAGAGCACGCTCGTGAACAGGCTCGGACTGATACTTCGATTCCGTGGCAGGCGAAAGACGATGAGGGAAATCTTATTCCTTGGATTGGTACTCCGATTTCCGAGGACAAGAGCAAGCAATTGGCCGCAAATGTGCTGAACATGGCCAAAATGCTTTTCGGATACACGAAAGAAATGTCCCGTGACGAAAAGCGTGTGTCAAAGGATAAGGCACAAGACATGCTTTTGGCTAATCCCGCTGTCGTGGATGCGCTGAAGGCGAGCTAACATGTCGTACTCTGTTGTTTGGGGAGACTGAGTAGTTTTTTCACTTGACATATTCTATGGAGTATGTCAAGATGAGGATACACTACTAGGAGGTAGTTTTTATGAAACACAATCGTATCAAATTGATTCGTGACTTTTTCGCTCCTGTTACTATGGACGAAATGAAGAAGTTGACTAAAGATGATATGGCACAGCTTGGCTCAGCCATTGCCCGCGAAATGGGGTTGACTCAAGAGCAATGCGAATTCGAACTGGTTGCTTATTAGAGTTTTCTTACTTAGCACTCTTTTCATACTCTTCATACTTAGAGAGTGCTAAGATAAGAAAAGTCTTGACCGCTGCGCGAATGTGAGGTAGTATTGATTATGCCACAATCCTACTTGATCGACAAAGCACTATGGTTTGATTCGTCTGAGAATTGGCTTGACTATCTGTTTACACATGATCTAACAATACCTAATGTGTATGACAATGAATTGCCTGCAACGCAAATAGTACGTTGTTATGACAATTGTCTAAAGGAATTGTTTTCTTAGTACTTTAGTTTCTTGGCCCACCGGTACTCCCCACTTCGGGGTACTAGTGGGCCTAATAGGGCGCCTTGCAACAAATAGATACATTAAACTTTCAAAAAAATAAAAAATGAGAATCCAACCAACCGAATCCGGAAGATTTCTTTTTTCAGCAGAAACAAAAACTGAAGAAAGTTTGCTTAAGATACTTGCGAAGCGAAGCGCACAGGGAAAAACTATATATTTCTCAAAAGTTGGCGGCGGTTCGATAGAAATTAAAATCAAATGACAGAAACACTTAGTCCTCAAGAACGAAAACTTTTCCCTTTACTTACTCAAGATTTACAGTCAAAGGAAATAGCTTTTCGACTAGGGCTTCATGAAAAAACTATAGCTACATATTCAAAAAATATTTATACTAAAGTAGGTGTTTTAAGTAGATTAAGTTTTCTAATCTGGTATTACACTACAGTGAATACTGTAGAAGGTGATTGGAAAATAAAGAAGTTATTGAGTTGACAAGCCAGTCCCGAGGTGTTACTGTGAGCCAAAGAAAAGTGTCACCACAAGAAAAGCACGCTTTGCAACGGTTGCGTGATTCTCCTTTAAAAGTAAATAAGCAACTGGATGAAATATTCAAAACTACTGCTCATGAAGTTAGTAAAGATTTAGTTGAAGAATTTTTATTTCCAAATGCCTCTTCTCAGTCCGAACCAGATACACGAAGTTTTGACAAAAGAAAGCCTCCCGAGCGACTCGGAGACTCTGAACGGAACATTAGAGAGACTCCTAAAAAAGAGTAATCTTACTAAAGAGGAAGTTCTCGATCAAGTTGCACATGAGATGAGAACTGGAGACACTAGCTCCGCTAGACTCACGGCCGCAAAAATAGGTCTAGAACTTAATGGTTTGATGAATGAGGAAACTATCAAACCAATGAATGTTACTATCATTATTAATGATTCACAGTTTAATCAAATCAATCCTATTCTGATCCCACGATAACTTATGCAGACACAAACTGATCCTATTGGAAGTACCAAAGCGGCCCCTGGCAAGCCAAGCGAAGTTGAGAAAGAAACCCATACGAATAGTCAAAATGGTCCTATTCGTTACATTCTCTATTTTCGTGAAGGCCGCAATCCACATCCTCAATTTGTTACATTTGACCATCCTTCAACTGATATGAAAGTTGTAGTTGAGCGTGTCAAACGATTTTGTGACACAATGGGACAAAGGTTTGTTAGTGTAAGCCCAATGTTGGTAGATTTAGATAAAGAAGAAATTCGGCGCCGGGGCGAATAGCAAGTGCCAGCAAGAAGCAAAGCTCAACAGGAAGTAATGGCAATTGCAGAACATTCTCCTAATAAACTTTATAAGAAGAATCGTGGTTTGCTCAAAATGAGCCATCAGCAACTACACGATTTTGCTGCTACCCCACGTAAGAATCTTGTAAATCGTGTTACAAAGAATATGGTGGCAAAATGACAATTATAGGATTAGTAATTACTCTAGTGATTATAGGAGTAATTCTTTGGCTTGTTAACTCTTTCATTCCAATGGATGCTAACATTAAGAATATCCTGAATGTAGTAGTTATCATAGCTGTAGTTATTTGGTTACTCTCAGTATTTGTGGGCGGATTCGGCGGTTATCTTTCTGCGCCTATTGGACGGCCCTGAGATTTTGTGACAATTCCCAAACCAAAAGATCCACTTACCAAAACTCCTGCTGCATATTTGCAGAATACTATTGCTCGCCACATTCTTCTCAACAAGGCCTATCCTAAGGCCCTGCCAAAGATTCCTTCCATCAATAATTCACTTCCTGCTGTTATGAAACACTTCGGAGGTTTAGCATGAGTACTCCCTCCGAGATGGCCCAAGAACAAACTGAAGGTGTCAAAAAAGACTTTAAGTCTGGACATCAGGGCCGTGTAGTAGCAAGACGTACGAAAACTCCAATAGTTTTTAAAGATCTTGGCCCCAATGATGAGGGAACTTATGACCCAGCTTCCCCAATAGCGGGGATTAAGCTATTAATGTCAAGTCCCAAACTTTTGGCCGCCCTGGGAAAAGGTGTTGGTACACTTAATCCAAATGCCACCGATTTTAATTTGGGCCGGGACACGAGACATGAAGAAGTTCATGCTTTAATGGATAATCTTCCTGCTGGGTTATTTGAGAATCCTACCACACCTGGATCTAACTTAGCTCAACAGATACCTGGGTATTTCCAAATAGCCCAACAATTAGTTAAAAGTCGGGCAGGAAATATGTCTCAAGAAGTTCCTGCTTATGCTGCTACAAATGATCCAGCTCAAACTGGTGTTCCTGCCGATTGGATGACACAGTATATAGGAATGCTAAAAAATGGTTTAGCACAAATAAATCCACAACTGGGTCAAACACTCGGACTCTTAAGTCAAAATTCTGCACAATGATTAATCTAATACTATTTCTTTTTCTTTCTCAAACACCTCCTTGTGGACTTGCTGCTACAGGCGCAGTTCAATGTTTTGCAGCAATTCGACTTACCAACGATTCTGTAGGACTCGGGCCGCCGGCGAATTACAAAGTTTCCCAAGTTTGGCAAATATGGCCAGCCGGTAAACTTTTGGGCTTTATCCCTACACCGGCTGGAAGTCTTTTACTTACTCCTACACAATGGTCACAAAATCCAACAACAGGTGCTATTACTATTAATGCGGGGCTTAAACATCACAAAGTTGATACTTTCGTCACACAAGGAGTTTGGCAATGAGTATTGCAGAACATCTGGAAAGATCGATGAAGAAACATATGGGGAAAGCCAAATCTAAAGGTGAACCTCGTATTAAGAGTATGGAAATCGAAAAAGGTGCAGATGGGGATGGATATATTGTAACTCACCATTTTCATCAATCCACTATGGGCGGTGGAGGTGCAAGTTATCATGATTCTGAGAAACATGCTATGAAATCTCATCATGAACTTATTAAGCATGTAAAAGAGCACATGTGTCCGGATCTTCCTGAACCCAGAGGTAAAGGAAAGAAAAATCCTTCAGATGTTGAAGAAACGGCAGATGTGGCATAGGTATGTCTAAAGTCCATCCCGGTTTCAAAGCTGTGCAAAAGCACATTGAAAGTGAAGGTTATAGTAAGAATATTGCAGGGGCTATTCTTGCTTCTCGAAGTCGTCATGCTTCTGCGGCCGCAAAAAAGAAAAATCCAAGACTTAATAAAGTGAAAGGTTAATTCATGTCTGAAACAGCTACTACTGGAACCCCTCCTTCTCAAGATACTTCTCTTCCACTTCTTCGTGCCCATCCTTTGATCGGTCGTGAAGAAAATATGAAACTTCTCTTTGATGATGTAATGTCAGACATTTCACATGACAGAAAAACATCATTGAGACTTTCTGAATCTGCCCAACTTCAGCAACTCCGTCATCAGACAAATGCAAATACAATTGATCATCTTGTTAATGCTGCAATGGTCATTGCAATGCAAACTGGTGCTACTACTGAACAAACTGCTTCTGGTCCTGAGCATACTGCTGAAGGTGCAGAAGATACAGCTAATGCAGGAGTTTCAGTTTCTGCACAAACTGTAGCAACTTCTCTCGGAAATCTTGCTTCTGCTCTTGTTCCTATTATTACTGCTTCCGCGGGAGTTGTAACTGCTCAAAGTTTGGCAGCTTTGCTCCCTATCGTAGTGGCAGCGGCCGGACAATCCGCAGGAACTTCAACAGCGAGCACAACAAAATGAGTTTTCTCTCATCTCTTGAAAATATTGGAAAAGATATCCTCAAAGGATTTGAGATAGCTACGCCTATTATTGGAACTTTTGTTCCAGCATTAGGGCCAGTACTCACGGAAGTTGCACAAATTATTACTGTTCTGGAAGCCCGTGGCCAACAGGTAAGTACAGATCAAATTTCCTCAATTATCAATACATTGGCGGCGGCTCAGGCAATTAAACAAAGTGCAACTACTCCCATCCCGGCTGGTGCCACACCATGAGTCAAGCAACAGATTTTGATGCTGCTTATGTAGCTTCTAAAGATCCCCGTATTCAAGCTCTTTTTGCTGGATATATGGGATTGCCTGGAACTGCATTAGATCCTGGAACTCGTCAGAGTCAAGCTTTGTCTCTTGCTCTAGGTGGTCTTACAATAGATCCACAAATCGATGTTGATGGTGGGGATCCTTACTTAATAATGTCAACAAGAGCTGGATATGGTTATTCTACAGTTCCAGCTTTGTTACAAAAATTACCTCCTGTTTTTCTGCCTCCTGGTGTACATGTTCCAGGAGTGCCAGATTACGATCCATCCCTTTGGTTAATTAAAGTAAGTACGCAGATAAGTGATTATCCAAAGTTTGTAGGCCCGTCTGAGAGTACTTCTTATATTGGCGCTTACTGTGGTAATGGATTGTACAACGTAATTAATAATGCCCAGAATTTCTTTATTGCTGGCCAACAGTATACTGAGAATGGCGTTTCTTACACTTTCTTAGTTGCTGTAGCTGCTAATGAATATTTCTGGCAAAGAAACTCGTAGATAGCGACCCTACGAGAAGCGCAGCCGAAAAGTGAAAAGTGGAACTTTCGATAACCTTTGCTAACAAGGCACAACGGGAGTTCTACTTTTCCTCGGCGCGCAACCAGTGCTTTTCTGGCGGATTCAATAATGGAAAGACTTACTCAGGATGTCTGAAAGCCTTCACACTTCTTACTACATTCCCCAATTACAGGATGGCAATCTCACGACAGACCCTTGCGGATTTGAAGAAGACAACTATGCAAACTTTCTTCAAAATTTGCCCACGGGAACTTTTAGCGAGACACAACGAACAAGATGGGTTTACGGAATTTATCAACAAGTCCGTTATATATTGGTTACACCTGGACAAAGTAGACGAATCTACTCTGAGAGGGTTAGAAATCAATAGTTCTCTAGTCGATCAAGCTGAAGAAACAGAAGAAAAAGTTTATGATGTTCTGGATGGTCGTATAGGACGTTGGGATAACGCAGAAATTCCACAGGAGTTGCTAAATGCTTACCCAAATTGGCCGACTTCTCCTAAAACTGGCAAGTATATTGCTCCGTCCTACAACATGCTCTTATGCAATCCGGACACCCAATTCCACTACATCTACAGAAAGTATCATCCAGATTCTCTCGAAAGACGCCCAAACTATTTTTATACAGAGGGAGAGTGGGATGCAGGCTTGGGTTCCTCAGAAACTTACACAGAAGCTCTTAGTCACGATGAGGAATGGGTCGCAAAATATGTAAAAGGGCAATGGGGAATTTCAAATGCACAAATTCATAAATTACCTTCAACATCTTTGATCGAATTTACTCCTGAACTTATTGAAAAAATCCTTAAAAAAGGAAATTTATTTAGAGTTCTTGACCACGGAGACGCTTCTCCTACTTGCTGCTTATGGTTTGCAGTTCTTGATGGTATATTCATTTGTTATAGAGAATATTATACTCCGGGTCAACCTATTTCTTATCACAGAAAAGCCATTCACGATTTAAGTGGTAACGAACGCTACTCTGCTAATTATGCCGATCCCCAAATTTTTAAAAAAACGGCACAAAAAGATGGTGGATTTTGGACAGTCAATGACGAATATCTTGATAAGTCTCTAGATTCACTTCCTTTAGCCTGGATTCCGGCCGACAATAATGAACACGCCACGAGAAATCGAATTAATGAACTTCTCAAGCAATCCAATCCGAAGCTACAATTTATCAAGAAATCAGAGAGTTATCCAAATGGTTGTTTCCACGCGATCAATGAACTCCAAAGTCAAAGACGAAAGTCCCTTGGCTACATCGATGGAAAACAAATCTTCTGTGATGATAGAGAAGAAAGTATAGCAGATCATGCTTACGATTGTATACGGTATTTCGTTGCTATGCATGGTAGTGGGCGTTCTGCTCCTTCTAGGCATATTCCGACAAATTCTATTAAATGGTTCAAAATGATGAAGTCAAGAAGTGAAGGTTTGAGAGCATTGTCGGCCTAATGCCTAAGCAAATCATAGAAGATAACATTTGGGGTAAACGCCTTGATGTAGCCAACAAGTTCTACAGATCATGGGAAGGTTTGTTCAAATGTGACATTCTTGATAAGTACTATGAAGGTGAGCAATGGAGATCCCAACGACAGCTTGGATACAACCCATACGTTATCAATAAGGTATATGAGACAATTCAAATTAAAATTGCTAACTTCATTCCTACATTTCCAAGTTTCCTTGTAGCAAGTCGTGTTGGAAATGAAGATGATCTTGCTGCGGCCGCCCATAGTGCTCAACTCAAAGAAGATTTACTTAACACAATAGTTCAAGACCCTGAAACTAACTTTAGTGAAGAAGTTGAACAAGCTTACAAGGACTCTTTCTTCCGTTTTGGTATAATTGAAGTAGGGTACAATGCTGACTGGATTGAGAACCCGAATGCTCCGAAACCTCTCTTAGGAAAAGATACAGATATTAGACTTTCAGGAAAACGTGCCCGTAGAATTGTTGATGAACCCCCTGAAATACCTCAGAATGAAAGAGTTTATTTCAAACATGTTCCGGCGAAAACCTTCAGGGTTGGTGGTAACGATCATAAGTACCTTAATCGTTGTGGTTGGTGTGGGTATTATGAATATGTGGATAAGGATGACCTTCTTTCTCTCAAGAAAGTAATGAATCGTGACAAAATTGAGTCTGCGGCGGCCCCAAGTGAACCAGAAGAGCAAAATCGAGAAACGGTAAGACATGACACTGCGGAATATGCTCGAAACAGCCTCAAAATATGGCATATTTGGGATCTTAAGGCACAAATTCGCCTACTTATACTTGATTCTCCGAGAGTTACTGTATTTCAGACAAAATACAAAGACCTACCATTGTTCGACTTGCGGCCTGATCGGAGACTCATCACAAATGGCTTTTACCCAATACCTCCGGCATTTCACTGGCTTTCCCCACAGGACGAATATAACGAAACCCGAGAAATGCTTCGTGCTCATCGGCGACGCTTTGTGCGGAAGTTTCAAATATTGGAAGGATCTATAGATGATGAGGAAATCGAGAAGTTCGAAACCGGCCCTGACGGTGCTCTCATCAAAGTTAAGAGAGAAAATGCAATTGAACCTGTCCAAAACGCGGACCTTGGTCAAAGTGTCGAACAGTCAATTGCTACATCTGCGGACGACCTTAATAGAATATCTGGAACTTCTGATGAAAGCAGAGGCGTTGCTGATAGAACTACAGCCACCCAAGCGAATATTGTTAACCAGAGAACGGGCATTAGAGATGGTAAAGAAAGAGATCGAGTTGTTAAATGGTTCTCACATATTGGACGTGCCGTCTTACTTATCGTCCGCGAAAAATTTACTGGTAAAACAATTGCCAAACTCTCACAAGCAGAAGGTGAAGGCTTCTTAGGAACTGTAAATGTCAACAAACCAACCTACCGCTACATTACGTCAGAGGACTTAAAAGATGGTTACGATTTTAAGATTGATGTGGACGTCACGTCTATGTCGACAGTTGCACAACAAGAAGAAAAACAACATCTTCTTGAATACCTTGGTATCCTTACGCAATTTCCTATGGTTAGTTTCTCTCCTTATTTGGTTAGGGAAATTGCGTATAGAGTGGGTTACAGGAATGAGAAGGCCATTGCAGAATTTCAACAAATGGCGCTCTTGTCAGAATTAGCTAGAATGTCACAATTGAAAGCTGCCGCAAATCCGCAACCTCAAGTTGCTCCACAGCCGGGTCCAGCGGGGCAACAAATTACACAACAAGCAACTCCGCCACAAGCCGAACAAATACGAAATCAGTTACAAAATCAATTGCCACAGGCTGCGGGCGGCCCGGGGCAAGTACAATGACACAAGAATTTGTCTGTAAATGCGGTGAACATATGTGGGCTGATCCTAACTCTTTTCATCGAGTTGTTTGTGTAAAATGTAATCACAAAGGCCCTTACAAGGTTGTTATCCAAATACATGATCCAAGAGAAATAAGGAAACCTTCTCGTGCCGGCCGTAAATAGTATTACACTTCACACATTAATACGGAGCAAGAAACAGTTTCATATTAATGAATCTCGATGTGTGGCTAATGTGGATTATGATTTAGAGACATTGACTTTAACAATTGAGTTTCAAAATCGTGGAACTTATATCTATCATAATGTTCCACTTGATGTTTTTACTGACTTTGCTGATTCAGGGAGTCAAGGTAGATATTTCAATCTTTATATTCGACCAGTTTATAGTTATGAAAGGGTATCTTAAATGGCTACATTAGAAGAACGTATTGCTGAAGCCGCTACCGAGCTGACAAAAGGTATAAAACCTCTAGGTGAGGGAAAAGAAGTCGAAGGCGAAGAACAGCAACAAGAAGAACAAGAGCAAGAACAGTCCGGTGGTGAAGATGATGAACAACAAGAATCTTCACAGACTGACGATTTGGACGAAGAAGAATCCAAAGAAGCTCTTAAGCTCTACAAGATCTTAAAAGATCCAACTAACGGCCCGCTTGTGCTAGAAGCACTTGCTAAAAAAGCCGGATTACTTGGTAAAAACACTCCCGAAACTAAAACGGAAGTGAAAGAGGCCAAAAAGGCCATTGTTGATATTCTGGCTGAAAAGCTCGGTCCAGAAGCAAAGTTCTTAGCTCCCAAAATCGGAGAAGCTCTAGAAGAGATCTTCGCTAATGAGAGAGAAGAACAACAAGAAAAGTTCCAACAACTTGAAACTGAAAAGGTGCAGAATCAAGTTATTGCAGCTACTGAACGACTTGCCCGAGAAACTAAAGGTGAGTCTAAGAAGTTTGAAGCAAGGATGAACGAACTAGCGTTAGAGTTACTTCCTTCTCCTGAAATGTCTGTTGATCGATACTTGAGAATGCTATATACCCTCGCTAGTGGCAAAGCTGCTGGCAACAATAAAGTTTCAAATATAGCAGCTAATCGAATTCGACAGAATGCAAACAATGTCTCTGAACGCCTCCGAACTAGTACTTCGACAGGTGACAAAGACGATTGGGTGCCAAAAGGTAAAGTTGGTCTAAAAGGTGCCATTAATGCTGCTATTGAGCAATTGGCTAAACAAAGGTAAAGTATGTCTGTAACTTTTGGGTCGGCATCAGCGCCGTCACAAGTAACAACTAATCTAGATTCACTATTTGGTCTTAGTCTCGCTGCTTATCGCAAAGAGCTAATTGACAACATTGGGGCAACAAACGCATTTTTCTTTGAAGTTCTCCGTAAGGATCTTTATGAAGGTCAAGATGGTGGAACATATATTCAAATTCCATTGATGTATGCTTTGCAGACTGCTGATTCATATGACGGATATGATGAACTTTCAACAGTTCCGTCAGATGGTGTCACTGATGCTATTTATCAGTGGCGTCAGTGTGCTGCTGCAATTGCATATTCAATGAGAGAAGTTAAGCAGAATAAGCAGAAACTTGTTGATCTCGTTAAAGCCCGTATTAAACAAGCTGAGATGGGATTGCAAGAATTTTTTGCTCAGTCTCTTATGTGGGGAAGTGCAAATCAGGCGGGTGGGTCACTGACTACTCCTTATGTAAGTTCGGTTAATGGATCAAATAGTATTGAACCGATTTCTGAGCTTATCAATTTCGCTCCTACTACAAATGTCTCAATTGGTAATATTAATCAATCTACTAATACTTGGTGGCAGAACAAGACTCTCACTTCGGCCGCCGCCGGATACGATGCTTACCTTTTGGAAGTCGATCAGATTTTCAATAGGGCATCGCTTGGTACTGGCGGAAAAGTGAAACTTGTACTCATGGATGAAACCACCTATGAACTTACAGTACATGCTTTATACCAAAAATATCGCTACATAGAGCGTCAAGTAGATGAAGCCTATCCATTTGAGAATGTTCTTTATAAAGGTGCTCATTTCGTAATGGACGATAAAGTACCCGATGTGTATTCTGGTACTCCCCCTACTACAACTGGTGGTGTCGGAAATGCTTCATCTCTTACTTATGGTTCTGGTTTCTATATCAATCCTGAATTCTTCAAGATGATCTATGAAGAAGACTCAGATTTCAAAATGCTGGAAGATGATAATGGTAAAACAATGTTCAAACCTGTCAATGGTGATTCCCGTGTGGGTCACGTAGCTTGGATGGGCAATTTAGTCTGTGATAATCGTCGTAAACAGGGCGTTCATGGAAAAATTGCTCGTACATTAACGACTCCGTAGAGTCAAATACGGAGAAAGGGAGAGATAAATCCTGTATGCGTTTTAAGCAAGTTGGTAATAAACGTGATGAAATCATCTTGACAGTAAGAAATGCTGATACTGTTGCACTTCTTCCTGGCCAAGCTGCTATTCTAAACTTTCCATTTGCCTCAGTAGCATCAACAAATGGCATCAGCAATGCTGGTTTGGATATTGTTGGTTACAACAATGCTCAGACCAACTTTTCAGCTCAAACTGGATACGCTTTGTTGTATGGTGTTGTAGTCTCGCCTCCTAATAACAATGGTATTCCGGTAAATGGGTTTGGTGAAGTTCAAGCATTTGGATACTGCCCTAATGTGCAGTTGACACTTGCTACAAGAGCTTCTACAAATTCAATTTGGCCCAGCTATGCTGCTATTAATGGCTCTGCTGGAATGATTCAGCTTTACCCAGAATCACTTGCTAATGGTTTTACTACTAATGCCATTCAGTCATTTGCTTCTCTAAGTACTGCTGCATCGCCTAGTGCTTTGACTCAGTTTGTTCCAGCTATTTTGTTAGGTGGATCAAGTATTGCGTCTGCAACTACTCAGGCTAGTTCGTTGGCAGGATACACTGCTGCGACGGCCCTGACTCTTTCCGTCACTGCTTTTTTGAGGATTTTGTAGAGATTCCATAATTTCCTCCTTTTGTGGGGGAGGGGACCAAAACTGGCGCTCCCCATTTTTTAATATATGAAAATACTCATTGGTATCAATTGTCTTACTTCAGTAGAACAAGTAGCCTATGCTAATCATTTGCAATTTTTTTATCGTTTGGGTAAAAATCATCCTGATTGGACTGTGATGATTAATACCCCTCGCAGAATGTCTATTGACAGAATGCGAAACATGAGTGCAAAAGCTGCTCTTGAGTATGAATGTGATTATCTCATGTTCATCGATGATGATGTAATTGTTCCACTTGACAGCTTAGAGAAACTCATTGAAGCAGATTGTGATATAGCTGCGGGTTGGACTATTATACGTGGCCATCCATTTGAGAACATGGCATTTAAATTTGATGAGAAAAAGAATTTCACCCATTACAATTGGGAACGTGGCCCTGGTCTTGTGGATGTTGACGCTGTTGGGTTTAGTTGTGCACTTATTAAAGTAGATTTACTCAAGAAAGTGCAACCGCCTTTCTTTGTCACCGGCCCGTACAATACTGAGGACATCTACTTTTGTGTCAAGGCAAGAGATGCTGTTCCTGATTGTTCGATTGTTGTAGATTCTGCAATTGAGACTGCTCATATTCTTGGCCCTGAGCTAATTGCTCCCTGGAATAAAGAGTACTATGCAGAATATTATGATAAAACATACCGTGCAGGTGGCGAGCTAAAAGCCACACGTCCTGACAGCACTGATGGGGACCGAAATGCAGTTTATAAGGAGATGGTAAAAAATGCCTTCTCTTAACCTTTGCTGTGGCCGTAACAAACTTAAAGATTGTGATAATGTCGACATCAATGAAAAAAATGAGCCAGATTTTGTCTACGACATCCGAAATGTATTTCCTGTGGAAGATGGGAAATACGACGAAGTTTTCTTGTTCCATTCTATTGAACACATTGAGTCAAAATATCACAAATTCATTTTTCGTGAAATACATAGAGTTTTAAAGACTGGTGGATGTTTTTATATCTCCTATCCAGAATTCGAGCGTATTGCTAAAAATTGGTTAGAAAATAAGCAAGGGCGGAGGGAATTTTGGGGATGGACGATCTATGGACGGCAGGAAAATCAATTTGATTTTCATGTACACCCTATGTATAGTGAGGAAGTCAAGGCACAACTTATAGAAGTGGGCTTCAAAGACATTGAAATTAAACCCGAGCAGCCCGACGATTTCAATACTATTGTGAAATGTGTAAAGTGCAAACCTCAGCTCACGTATGAAGAAGTTTTGCAGAATGATATTGACAAAGTACAAGTAATCGCCTAATGGCCACTCGTCTCGACATCCAAACTCGTATTCAGAGTTACTTCAATAATAGTATTTACTATACTGTTACTGATATGAATAACTCTATTCAGGATGGTTTGGACGAAATTGCTGCATTCTCAGGTTGTGTTTGGGCTTCAGCCAGCATTCCTTTTACACAGTATACAACGTATTATGACATGCTCACGTTGTTACCTAATTATATTGGTATTTACGCTATGTATAATGCCACTATTAACCGTTGGATGTGGCCCCAAAGTCTTAAAAAATTCAATCAAGCCCGTATCGATTGGGACAACGCCTATGGTACACCCTATTACTTTTCTCCCGTAAATCACAGATATGTAGCTATTTACTATAAGCCGTCCGTGGGAAATTACGGAAACATGAATGTTTTCTACCGGGCTTCTGCACCCTCGCCTTTGGCTGACGGGACTATAATTCCTATTCCTGATGAAAATATGCTTGCACTTGAAAGTTACTCTAAAATGGATTTGTGGGAGCAGGCGCAGGAATTTACTAAAGCCGAATCTGAAATGAAGGTGTATGTAGAGTACTTGGAAAAGTTAAGAGTTCTAATGCGTTCACAGCGTAACCGTGATAGGATGATGTCTTTGAGGTAATCTCATGGGCACCATTTGGACTCAAGCATTTTTACAACAAATTGAAGCTGATGCCATCGGGCAAATAGCTATTGATGTAAATTGCATTTGGGCCAGAGAATGTATAATGGTAAGTCAGGGCATTTCTGTAGTCACTTTACCATCTTATGTTCGCACACTGCGGCGTGTCACATGGAGAGGTAGATCACTAGATCCTGTAAATTGGGAAGAATTAACTCAACTCACACCGGCTACGGTTTTTGTAAGTC
>Ga0210394_10004306_pt1 | contig 16763 bp, 16 predicted proteins | sample IncBWC12MmetaG_FD_160121 | JGI IMG/M metagenome (GOLD analysis project Ga0210394, IMG submission 160121) | Forest soil microbial communities from Barre Woods Harvard Forest LTER site, Petersham, Massachusetts, United States - Inc-BW-C-12-M | ecosystem: Environmental > Terrestrial > Soil >... | reverse complement strand
GCCCGATCCACCTCCCCCCGGGTCAAACCCAGCGCGTCGATCAAGCCCAACTCCTGGTTGGCACGTACCGCGACCCGCCCGCGCCTGTCGCGCCGCTCCACCCACGATGCCAGCCGGGCGCAGAACTCGCACTCCCCGTCGTACACCAGGGTCAACCGGCCATCTGTCACCCCCCGAACCTACACTGACAGTTGAGATGGGGAGCCTCGAGCTGCCGGACCGTTACAACATCGGCGCCGACCTTCTCCACCGCAACCTTGGGACCCGCGCGTCCAAGGTCGCCATCCACTCAGCCACCGCCGACGTCACCTACGGCGACCTCTGCAAGCTCGCCTGCGGCGCGGCTCGCACGCTCACCGACCTCGGCGTCCGCCGCGAGGAGCGAGTCCTCCTCGTCGCGTACGACAGCCCAGGCTGGGCGGCCGCCTTCCTTGGCGCGATCTGGATGGGCGCGGTCCCCGTCCCCGTCAACCCCCTCCTCCAGCGCAGCGAGGACTACGACCACTACCTCGACGACTCCCTGGCCCGCGTCGTGATCGTGGACGCGAACACCGAAGAGAAGGTAAGCGCGGCCGCCCATCGCGCCGCCACCAAACCCGCGATGCTGCGCGCCGATCAGATTGCGGCCGGCCCCGACGTTCCCGTGGCGCCGACGCGCAAGGACGACATGGCCTTCTGGCTGTACAGCTCCGGATCCACCGGCAAACCCAAAGCCGTCGTGCACCTGCAGCACGACATTCCGTATACCGCCGTCACGTACGGCGTACAGGTCCTAGGCATCACCGAGCGGGACGTCACCTTCTCGACCACGGGCCTCTTCCACGCATACGGCTTCGGCAACAACCTGTCGATGCCCTACTGGGTGGGCGCCACCACCGTCCTGCATGCGGGACGCAACACTCCGGCGACCGCCCTCGACACGATCGAGAAGCGCCGCCCGACGCTGTTCTTCTCGGCGCCGACCCTGTACAACGCGATCCTCAACTTCGAGGGTGCGAAGGGCCGCGACCTCTCCTCCATCCGCCATTGCGTCGCAGCGGCCGAAGCGCTGCCCGCGGAGGTCTGGCGACGATGGAAGGACGCATTCGGGCTCACTATCCTGGACGGCGTCGGGTCCACCGAGATGCTGCACATCTACTGCTCCAACCGGTTGGACGATGTGCGGCCCGGCTCCAGCGGCAAACCCGTCCCCGGCTACGAGCTGAAGATCCTCGACGACGCAGGCAACGCGGTGCCTGCGGGCGTGGCGGGCGACCTTTACGTGAAGGGCGACAGCGCGCTGGCCCTCTACTGGGCACAGCACGAAAAGTCCAAGCGCTCGATCCTGGGGGACTGGTTCTTCACTGGCGATCGGTATCGCGTCGACGATGACGGCTACTACTGGTACGAAGGGCGCTCGGACGACATGATCAAGGTGAGCGGCCTGTGGGTCTCGCCGATCGAGATCGAGTCCGCTCTCCTCGAGCATCCATCGGTCGCGGAGAGTGCGGTGGTCGGGATCGAGGTCGATGGTTTCACCAAGATCAAAGCCTTCGTCATCACCAAGGGTGCAGTCACCGCCGATGATTTGCTGGTGTCAGACCTCCAGGAGCATTGCAAGACGCGCCTCCAGCGCTACCAGTACCCGCATCTCATCGAGTTCGTGCAGGAGCTGCCGAAAACGGCGACCGGCAAGATCCAGCGCTACAAGCTTCGCGAACCCGCGCGCGAACCGGCGTCCGCATAGTGCCAAAAAACATTGCGGTCCTGCCCTGCGACGGAGCGGGGAAGGAGGTCGTGCCGGAAGCGATCAAGGTCTTGCGCGCGGCGGGCGCGGACTTCCAGTTCGAAGAGTTCGACGTCAACGCAGACGCCTACCTTCGCGACGGCGTCCCCATCACCGAAAAGGTGTGGGCGCAGGTGGCCAAGGCGGATTCGATCCTCTTTGGCGCGGTGGGCGATCCCCGCGTCAACGACACGGGCTACCTCGCCGGCGTCCTGCTCCGCCTCCGCTTCGAGCTCGACCTCTACGTAAATCTCCGGCCCGCCAAGCTCTACGACGATCGGCTTTCTCCGTTGCGGCGTGAGGATCGGCGCCACGTCGACCTCATGACCGTCCGGGAGAACACCGAAGGTCTTTATGTGGGGATGGGCGGACGCTTCAAGAAAGGAACTGCGGACGAGATCGCGACCCAGGAGGACGTCAACACCCACCTCGGGGTGACGCGCATCATCGAGCACGCGTTCAAGGTGGCGCAGCGCGAAGTCGTGATGATCGACAAGTCCAACGCCATGACCTATGCGGGCGGCCTGTGGCAGGAGCGCTGGAAGGCGGTGGCCGCCCAGCACCCGAAGACGAAAACGCGGCACCTGCTCGTCGACGCCGCGGCGATGCAGCTGGTCAAGGACCCGACCCAGTTCGATGTCATCGTCACCGGGAATCTCTTCGGCGACATCCTGTCCGACCTCACCGCGGAGCTCGTCGGTGGGATGGGCGTCGCGCCTTCCGCGAACATCAATCCCAAGACGGGCCGCGGCCTGTTCGAGCCTGTCCACGGCACCGCTCCTGACATCGCCGGCAAGGGCCTCGTCAATCCGATCGGGGCGATCCTGAGCGCATCTATGATGGTGAGACACCTGGGTGCTCCTGAAATGGCAGACGCGATCGAGGGTGCGGTCGAATCGGCCATCCGTGCGCGCGAATGCACGCGCGACATCGGAGGCGACCTGTCGACATCCCAGGCCGGGGACGCGGTTGCGAAAAGGCTGAGGGACTAACGACATGGGCATGACGATGACGGAGAAGATCCTGGCTCGCGGCGCCGGGCGCGAGAGCGTGGTTCCAGGTGACCTGGTGCTGGCCAAGGTAGATTTCGCGATGGGCCACGACCTCACGATCCCTCCGGCCGGCCGGATCATGCGCGAGCAGATGGGCGCGGAGAAGATATGGGATCCCGACCGCGTGGCGGTGACGCAGGACCACTTCCAGCCCGCGAAGGATGCAGCGAGCGCGACGCTCGGGCGCCTGACCCGCGAGTTCTCGCACGACATGGGCATCAAGTGGTATTTCGAGGTCGGACAGGGCGGCATCTGCCACACGGTGCTGCCGGAGCACGGTCTGGTGCTGCCCGGCGAGCTCGTGGTGGGAGCCGACTCGCACAGCTGCACCTACGGGGCGCTCAACAACTTCGCGACCGGCATCGGCTCGACCGACCTAGCCTGCGTGCTGGCGCTCGGGGAGCTGTGGTTCCGGGTGCCCGAGACGCTCAAATTCGTCTATCACAACCGCCTTCGGGAGTGGGTCGAGGCCAAAGACCTCATCCTCTATGTCATCGGCCAGATCGGCGTTGACGGCGCTCGGTCGAAAGCGATGGAGCACACCGGCGAGGCTCTGCGCCACATCGACATGGAAGCGCGGCTCACCATGACCAACATGGCGATCGAGGCCGGCGCCAAGAACGGGATCATGGAGTTCGACGAGATCACCAAGGAGTACCTCGACGGCCGCGCCAAGCGCGCGTACACGCCCGTCACCTCCGACCCCGACGCGATGTACGAGAAGCTTTTCGAGTTCGACGCGGAGAAGGTCGAGCTCGGCGTCGCCAAGCCGATGTCGCCCGACAACTACGCGCCGCTGTCTGAGGTTGCGGGCACCAAGCTCGACCAGGTCTTCATCGGCTCATGCACGAACTCGCGCATCACGGACTTGCGACGCGCGGCGGCCGTTCTCGACGGCCACAAGGTCGCCCCCGGCGTCCGGCTCATCATCACTCCCTCCTCGCACCAGGTCGCCATCCAGGCGGAGAAGGAAGGCTTGATCGGGATCTTCCTCGCCGCCGGCGCGGCCTGGACGACCGCCACCTGCGGCGCCTGCCTCGGCGGCCACATGGGGGTGCTGGGCGAGGGCGAGGTCTGCCTCAGCACCACCAACCGCAACTTCCCCGGCCGCATGGGCCACCCCAAGGCAATGGTCTATCTCTCCAATCCAGCCGTCGCCGCGGCCAGTGCGGTGACCGGGGTGATCACCCACCCAGGAGAAGTCCTGAAGAAAATGCCGGCAGGGATCGCGTGACGGTGCAACAGGTCGTCAGGGGAAAGTCCTGGAAGTTCGGGGCCAACATCGACACCGACCAGATCATCCCTGCCAAGTACGCCATCTACTCCCTCGATGAGAAGGAGCTCGGTAAGCACGCCATGGAAGGCGTGCCGGGCCGCGAGGGCTGGGCGGCGCAGGTGTCGCCGGGAGACATCCTCGTCGCCGCCTCCAACTTTGGCTGCGGCTCATCGCGAGAGATTGCTCCGGTCGCGATTCGGGGCGCCGGCATCTCCCTCGTCATCGCTGACTCGTACGCGCGGATCTTCTTTCGGAACGCCATCAACATGGGCTACCCGATCCTCCAGTCGCCGCAGGCCGCCGAAGGCATATCCGAAGGCGATGAGCTGGAGGTGGACCTCGAAGAGGGGATCGTGCGCAATTTCACCAAGGGCGATGAGTACCGCTGCGATGCGTTCCCAGCGTTCATGAACGAGCTCATCCACATGGGCGGCCTCGTGCCGTGGGTTCGCAAGCGGCTTGAAGAGCGGCGGCAAACAGCCGGGCGCACCGCCTGACCTTGGACGGCGTCAAGCCGGTCGAGCTCCAGGAGCCGCTGGCGGAGCTCGCCCGAGACCCCAAGCATTTCAACCACGATCTTCAGTTTCCGCCCGCCGGCAAGATCCGCGTCTACGACGACACGCTCCGCGACGGCGAGCAGATGCCTGGCGTCGCCATCTCACCCAAGGCCAAGTACGAGCTCGCACGCAGGCTCTCCGACATCGGTGTCCACATCATGGATGTCGGCTTCCCGTCGGTCTCTGAGACCGAGCGCGAAACTCTGCGTCTCATTCTCGAAGGTCGAAAGCGTGGCGAGATCCGGCCCGACCTGGAGGTGGTTTGCATGATGCGCTCGACCAAGGGCGACATCGACGCCACCATGCGCGTCATCGATGAGCTCGGGCACAAGCGCGACGAGGTGACGTACTTCATCTTCACGTCGGCATCCGACCTGCACGTCAAGTACAAGCTCGGCAAGACGCTGTTGCACCGGGACGGCATTCCTGAATCCGAATGGCTGGAGCTTCCGGTGTCGCACTACCGCGAGGCCAACCTTCGGATGATGTGCGAGGCGATCGTCTACGCGCGCGAGCAGGGCGCCACCGCCATAGAGTTTGGTGGGGAAGATGGGAGCCGCGCCGATGTCGACTACATCGGCGAGCTGCACCGCGAGGGCCTGAAGGCGGGGGGCACCCGCCCTTCGACTCCGGACACCGTGGGCTGCTACTCGCCTTTCGCGGTGCGCGAGTACATACCCCAGATCAAAGCGGCCGCCCCCGACGCGCCACTGGTCGTCCATTTCCATAACGACCTCGGTCTGGGCGCCTGGAACACCGTTATGGCGCTGGGGTCCGGTGCTGAAGTTTTCACCACGAGCGTCAACGGCATCGGCGAGCGGACCGGCAACGCGCCCATGCACCAGGTGCTCATGCAGCTCCGATACCTCTTCGGCATCGAGATCCCGCACTTCAAATACGAGAAGCTGCGTGACCTCGCCCGCCATCTCGAGCTCGTGAGCGGCATTCCCGTGCAGCCGACCGAGCCCGGGATCGGTCTCAACGTCTTCACCCATGAGTCGGGCATCCACACCGCCGGGATGCTCATCCACCCGGCGATCTATCAGTTCATGCCGCCGGCCGACATGGGCGCCGAGGTCGAGTACGTGTACGGCAAGCACTCTGGCGCTGTCGTCATCGAGCATGCGTTGCGGGAGGCGGGCATTCCGCCGGAGCCCGAGCTCGTGGCCAAGGTGATGAAAGAGGTCAAGCGCATCCGCGAGGAGCGCGCTGAACGTGCCGACTTCTCCGAGTTCCACCGTCGCTATTACGACCATCTCAATCGCCTGGGTCTGAGCGGGGACGAGGTGGCCGACATCGCCAGAGCGCTGGCATCCACGGCATAGACTGAAGGGCGATGGCCAAGACGACAGTCGTGGCTCCCGCCGGCGCCAAGGCGGACTACCTCCAGCTCCACCGTTGGATGTGCATGGCCAAGGCGCTCGACGACCGGATGCACATGCTGGTCAAGCAGGGCAGGGCTCCATTCGTCGGCTCGAGCCGCGGCCACGAAGGCATCCAGGTCGCAGCCACCGCCGCGTTGGGTCCCGACGACTGGCTGGTGCCCCACTACCGCGGCCTCGCCAACTCGATAGTTCGCGGGCTGACGATGAAGGAGTGGATGCTGGCGGTGTTCGCCAAGGCTGCCGATCCGCTGTCGGCCGGCCGCAACATCCCCGGCGGCTGCTACAGCTACCACCGCCTCAAGATCGCCCCCGTATCGCAGGTCGTCGCATCCTGGATCCCGAAGGCGGCGGGGATCGCCTACGCCGCCAAGCTCCGAGGCGAGCGTTCCGTGACGCTGTGCACGTTTGGCGATGGGGCGGCGAGCCAGGGCGACTTCCACGAGGGGGTCAACTTCGCGGCGGTCCACCGCCTGCCGGTCGTCTTCGTCTGCGAAAACAACAGCTACGCCATCAGCGTGCCCATCCGGCTGCAGATGGGGAATCCCAACCTGGCCGATCGCGCCGCGGGCTATGGCATTGCCGGGGCCACGGTCGACGGCACCGACGTGCCCGCCTGCTACGCGCTTTGCAAAGAGGCGGTGGACAGAGCTCGGCGAGGCGATGGACCGACTCTGATCGACGCCAAGGTCTGGCGCATGAACTCGCACACGTCCGAGGACAATCACGTGAAATACCGCGGCAAGGCGGAGATCGACGAGGCGGCCGCGCATGACCCGATAGCTCGATTCGGCGCGTGGCTCATCGAGCGTGGCTGGCTGACCGCCGATGACCTCGCGCGTGCGCAGGCCGGGTGCGACGCCGAGGCTTCCGAGGCCGCCGATTGGGCCGAGCAGCAGCCCGACCCGATTGCAGAGGACGCACTCAAGAACGTATTCGCGTAGCGTTGATGAGCGCTGCGGGGTTGTTGCCGCGGCGATAGACTGACCGCCCAGTGGATCAACAGGAAAAAGCACCCCTACCGCGGGACCAGACGGAGCCGGAGCTGCCTCTGGTCACGCCTGCGTTCGACCCGATGACAGAGCCCGAACTGCCATTGCAGGCGGACGCGCCGGCCGCCCAGGCGACGGTCGAGTCCAAGGCGGTCGAGGCGGCCACAGAAACCAAGCCAGAGGTCGCTTCGGAGCCGCCCTCGCCAATTGGAACCGAGGCCCTCCAGGAAACCCTGGAGGGAGAGGCGAAGCCCGCTCTGCCGATGAAGACTGCGCCCTCGTGGGCGCAGACCAACCCCCCTGCTGATGAGCCGGCGGCGGTCGAAGACGAGACCGAACCCAAGCCTGCGGTGCCGATGCAGAAGCCGGCGCCGTCATGGGCGCAGACCTCTCCAGCCCCGGCCGAGGCGGCGCGCGATCCGGAGCCGAGCCCAACGTCGCCGCCCGCTCGTTCGGGGCCCCTTACCTGGCCGCCAAAGGTGCAGCCGGATGCTCCACTTCCGACCCAGAGCGATATCTGGCCGCCGGAGCCTCCCACCGAGCACACGATGCCGGCGTGGCCGCCGTCCGCGTTTGCCGACACCGATTCCCAGCTGCCCGACCTGCCCGCGGGGCCAACGCCGTCCGAGTGGAAGCCGGCGGCGCCCCGGGCTGCGTCGCCGAACTCCGGCCCGGAGTCGGCCAAGACGCTTCCCCCCGGCACGGCGTCGCCTGCGATGAACACTGCGCCGACGGTGCCACCAGCGACGGCGCCTCCCCAGAGCTCGGCCCGCGCGACGGTTCCACCCGCGACGGTGCCCCCGGCCACGGTTCCACCCGCAGCGGCGCCCACGGCCACCGTTCCGCCCGCGGCATCGCCCACGGCCACCGTTCCGCCCGCGGCATCACCCACGGCCACCGTTCCGCCCGCGGTTATAGTCCCGCCCGCGACGATCACTCCCGCCACTGTCCCGCCGGTCACCTCGCCGACGGCGACGGTGCCGCCCGCAACGCTGCCGCCGACAACGGTGCCCGCGACGGCGCCGACGAAGACGATCCCGCCGGCTGCCCCCGAACCCGCGACGGCAGGCGAGAGCGCCCCGCAGGCGGTGCAGGAATCACCCGCTGCGGCTCCGCAGCCACCGCCGCCGCCCGAGCCGGAGGCCCAGACACCGCCGGAACGAGGCAGCACTGCAGTGCCGGCCTGGGCGCCCGAAATCGCGCCGGCGGTCGCGCCGTCGCCTGAGCAGGAGACGCAATGGCCGGCGGTGGTGGACATTCCGTCGTGGGCTCCGCAGATCCACGTCGCCCCAACCCGCCCGGCCGCGGCGGCGGCGCCTGCACCCCAGCCACCCTTAGCCCCGCCCGCCCCGAAAGCGCCTGCGGCGCCCGTCCCCCCGGCCCAGCCGCCGGCCCCGCGAGCGCCGGCGTCGGCGCCGGCAGGGGCCGGCTCGACATCCTCGTCCTCATGGTCGGTGGTCGATCAGAGGCGTGCCGAGGACACCGTCAAGAAAGAGGTGCCGACGCCGGAGGATCGGTCGTACGCCGAGTGGTTTGCGTGGGCCAAGCGCGGTGGCGCGCCCGTGCCTGCATGCCACGCGGCCGCCCAGGCTGCCTTCGCCGCGCTCTCGAGCGGCAAGGATGTGGCCGCCGCTGCTCAAATTGCCGCCGCCGCGATGGCCTCGCCACCGCTGTCGGTGGAGGCGGGTCGCCAGACCTACTGCGCCTGGTTCGCCCTCGCCAACATCGACTTGAACCTTGACCAGGCACGCGCACACCTCTTTGCCACGGCGGCGTTACACGCCCTCGACCGCGGCGCCGACGCCAAAGGCGCGCACTCGGCCGGCTTGGAGGCGGCCGGGATCAAGTAGCGCTCCTGACCCTGAGGGCGCAGCCCGCGCGCACGCCGGCGTGAGCACACGAGTCGGCGTCATTGCGGACACCCACTGCCCCGAGTTCCTCGATCGCATTCCGGACCGCGTCTTCGATGCTCTTCAGGGGGTCGATCTGATCCTGCACGCGGGTGATGTCAGCGGCCCCGAGACGATCGCGGCCCTCGAACGGATCGCGCCGGTCGAGGCGGTGCGCGGTGACCACGATCGCGACCTGCCGGCGCTGCCATTGATTCGTGAGCTCACGATCGAGGGCCGGCGAATCGTGCTGGTGCACGGGAACCGGAGCCGGTGGGTGGAGGAGCCGCAGACATTGTTGTGGACGCTCAGCCTTGGCTACCTGCATCCCAACGCATCGCTGCCGCGATTTCTGCGGCAGCGTTTTCCGGACGCTGACGCGATTGTCTTCGGACATACGCATCGCGCTATCGCGGAGATACACGGCGGCGCGGTGCTGTTCAATCCTGGCGCGGTGCACCAATGGAATCCGCAGTCCGCCAAGTTGCGCCTGGCGAGCGGGCCTGGCTGGTTTGAATGGTGCTGGCTGCAGGTAGCACGCCATATGCGGAGCTATCCGCGACCGTCAGTCGGAATTCTCGAGGTGAGCAGCGCGGCGATCGTGCCGAATGTCGTCGAGCTTTGAAGGCAGGTTAGAGTCAGCGAATGGCCGCCTTCGTGTGCCGTCCAGCCGAGATCGAAGACGCCGAGCTGGCGTCTGACCTGATCACCAACTCCTACCCTGAGCTGCCGGAGGACCCCAAGCTCAAGCGGTACTTCTGGGCGCATCCACGGAGTGGCTGGAGTACAGCACGCTATATCGCGGAGGCCAAAGGCGAGCCCGTGGCCTTCGTCACCTGGACACATGGACCGTGGGAGCAGGTCTCGGCTCGGAATGCTTACGTAGAGGTTTACCTCGACCCAGCGCAGTTGGGCTCGGACCTACCCGTGGCGCTGTGGGAATGGGTGGCGGCCGATGCGCTGGCGGACGGAGCGATGGTCCTCGAAGCGCAGGTGGTCGAGGACGAGCCCGTGATGATCGAGGCGTTGAAGCGCGTCGGTTTCGAGCGCGATCGGACGGAAAAGGTGTGGGAGCTCGATCTTGCGAGGCACGGCAGCCGGCTGGTCGCTGAAGCACATGGCGCGCGGGTGAAAGCGCAAGCCGAAGGCATCGAGATGCTGACGCTCGCGGAATGGAGCGACCCGGACGCGATGAGAAAGCTGCACGCCCTGGCCGAGCTGACGAGGCGCGACATTCCCACGAGCTTTCCCGTACCGGCCCAGTCGTTTGAGGACTTCGTGGAGCGCATGAACACCCCGGGCCGGCGCCCAGACCGCCTCTGGTTCGCCGCCGACGACGGCCAACCCGTGGCCCTCTCATTTCTCCGTTTCCCTCCGGTTCGTGGCCGGGTCTGGACCGGATATACGTGTACGCACCCCGATTACAGAGGGCGTGGTCTTGCTCGCGGGATCAAGCTGCAGACCCTGGCCCAGGCGGCCCAGCTGGGCGTTCCGACGGTGCTCACCGACAACGACTCGGAAAACGCGCCGATGCTTCACATCAACGAGAACCTCGGCTATCACGCCCGTCGAGGGTTCATCAGCTTCGTCAAGCGGGTAAAGAGCAGCTAGTGCCAAAAACCAAGGACTACTACGAGGTGCTCGGCGTGCCGCGGACGGCCACCCAGAAGGAGATCACGTCTGCCTTCCGCAAGCTGGCGCGAAAGCATCATCCGGATCTGAACGCCGGCGACAAATCGGCCGAGGGGCGCTTCAAGGAGATCTCACAGGCGCACGACGTGCTGTCGGATGCCAAAAAACGGAGCCTCTATGACGAGTTCGGCGCCGACTGGGCCGCAGCCGAGGCAGGCGGCGTCCAGCCTGGCGCGAGCCGCGGCCGGGTACGGCAGCAGCCGAGCGGAGGCGGCGGAGCGCAGTACCGGACGGTGAGCCCAGAGGAGATGGAGGACCTGTTCGGCGATTCCGCAGGCGGCTTCGGCGACATCTTCGGCTCGATCTTCGGCAGCAGCGCGCGCGGCCGGGCGGCTGTGGAACCGGCCGACGTCGAAGCGCCGATCACGGTGAGCCTCGGCGAGGTCTACCGCGGCACGAGCCGGACGGTGGAGCTGCCGGGAGGACGTCGGGTGGACGTCAAGGTGCCCGCCGGCGTGAAGGAGGGAACGGTGCTCCGCGTTCCAGGGCTCCGGGCCCGCGTGCAGATCGCGCCCGACCTGGTGTTCACCCGCGAGGGCAAGGACGTGCGCGTCGTCGTCCCGGTGCCGCTTCACGTCGCGCTTCGCGGCGGCGAGGTGGCGGCGCCGACCTTGAAGGGCGGTCGCGTCCAGTTCAAGGTTCAACCGGAGACGCAGAACGGGACGAAGGTCCGGTTGCGCGGGCTCGGGCTGCCGGACCCGAAAGGCGGCACGCCCGGCGATCTGTACGCCGAGGTCAAGGTCCAGCTGCCGGTCCCGATGGACGATAGAACTCGGAAGTGGGCGGAGGAGCAGCCGCTGCCGTAAACGGCCGCTCGCTATTCTCTAGGGCGCCTTGCCCCTGTCTCGACGATTATTGCTGCCCCTGGTTTTCGTTTCGGGCATGGCGTCGCTCGGTGTCGAGTTCGGTGCTTCTCGACTTCTCGCTCCGTACTTCGGCACGAGCCTGTACGTGTGGGGCGTGCTCATCGGCCTCATCCTCATCTACCTTTCCGCGGGATATGTGATCGGCGGCCGCCTCGCCGACCGCCACCCTCGCGACGACGTGCTCTTTCAAATCACGGCGTGGGCGGGCCTGTGGATTGGATTGATCCCGCTCGTTAGCTATCCGATCCTTCTGGCGTCGCAGCAGGGATTCAAGGATCTGAGCGTCGGGTTGGTGGCGGGCACCCTGCTGGCGGTCGTGCTCCTGTTCGCGGCACCCGTGATCCTCCTGGGCTGCGTCAGCCCCTTCGCGATCAGGCTTCTATTGAAGAACGTGGAAACCGGCGGCAACACGGCCGGTCGTGTCTACGCACTGTCCACCGCCGGCAGCATCCTCGGCACATTCCTGCCCGTGTTCTGGTTCATACCGACATACGGGACGCGGCCGACGCTCGAAGGCTTCGGGCTGGCGCTGGTGCTCATCTCGGTCGTGGGCCTCTGGCCCAGACGCAAGGTGTTTGCGCTTTTCGCGGTGGCCGTGATCCTGGCATGGATCTTCCTGCCATCGGGGATCAAGCCACCTGAGTACGGCACGCTCCTCTTTGAGAAGGAGTCCGCCTACAACTACATCCAGGTCGTGCAGGTCGGGACCCAGACCCAACTGATCCTCAACGAGGGCCAGGCGATCCACTCGATCTACGACTCGACCGACAACCTCACCCACAACTACTGGGACTACCTGCTGTTGGCCGATGCCTTCAGGCCGGCGCAGAGCACGCCTCCGATTCCGAGATCGATTGCGATCCTCGGTCTCGCCGGCGGCACCACGGCCAGGCAATACCGGATCGCGTACGGGAGCCAGATCGACATCACCGGGGTTGAGATTGATCCCGAGATCCTCACCGTCGGCAATCGTTACTTTCACCTGGGCGATGCCGGCGCGCACGAGGTCGTCTCAGATGCCCGTTACTGGCTCGATACGCAGGCGGCGAAGTACGACGTGATGGTGCTCGATGCTTATCAACAGCCCTACATTCCGTTCCACCTGACGACCAAGGAATTTTTCCAGCAGGTTCGCGACCACCTCAATCCCGGGGGCGTGGCGGCCGTTAACGTGGGCCGCACCGCGACGGATTACCGGCTCGTGGATGCCATCGCCAGCACCATGGCGGCCGTGTATACGGATGTTTATCTCATCGATGATCCCAACTTCACCAATACCCTCGTCTTTGGGACCACGGAGCCGGTGACGATGTCGGACGTCGAGCACAACCTGGGCCTCGTGAACTCTCCGCTGGCAAGCCAGGTCGCGCAGGCGACGCTTTCAGGGGGCTGGCTCAAACCATCGCCTTATCACGGTCAGGTTTTCACCGATGACCTGGCGCCGGTGGAGCGCCTGATCGACGAGATCATCTTCAGCTACGTGTCAGGTCACTAAAAGCTATTCAGGCGGGTGGAGCACGCCCTGCACTCGCTCGCCCGCGAGCTCCTGTCCCGGCTCGAGGCACAGCAAGCGCACCCTGCCCGCGGCGACGATACGCTCCTGGTCGTCCAGCACACGGGCCTCCCAGATCTGGGTGCGGCGGCCGCGGGTGATGGGAGTGGAGATGGCGTGCAGCCTCGCGCCGGCGCGCACTGCGCGCACGAAGCTCGTGTTGTTCTCGAGGCCGACTACCGATTGGTTGCGGGGCAAAGCCGCGAGCGCGGCGCCGATTGATGCCAGGGATTCGATCAGGCCGCAATGCACGCCGCCGTGGACGATGCCGTAGCCCTGCAGGTGCTCGGGTCCGATGGTCAGCTCGGCGCGCACCTCGTCCGCGGTGGCCTTGGTGATGGTTACGCCCATCGCCTGGAGCCAACCGTCGGGCAGGTCGTTCACGCGCCCGACGAAGTCGTCGCTCACCGCACGAACTGTATCAGCGGTCGTGCAGGCCAACGCCGCTCACCCCAGCCCTCGTCCCTGAAGGGGTGAGGGAGAAATAAAACAAGGGGCCGGACGATCCGGCCCCTCGCTGTCGACGTTCGCAGTGCTTCCGCCTCCGACTCCAGGAGCCGGTTCCGGAAATGGAAGCCCTAGAGGCTCACGTCCTCCCGAGCTCCCGGCTGGCAAACGAGGCGGCTGGCACCACGATTCGGTTTATCCAAGCTTCCGCCTCACCTCCTTTGCCCCGCGGGCAGTGAACTTCGCGGTGGAGTGTACCAGCGTGAGCACGAGCCGGAGCGCCTGCACCGGCCCAACTACACTTTTCGCTCGATGCCCCGCAGTCAAAGCGCCAACGCTGCCTCAGGTGATGTGGAGAGCGTTCGCGTTATGAGCCGGCCGCAGCGCGCGAAGAAGGACGGCAAGCGCGTAAGCAAGCGGGTGGTCGAGAAGACTGACGGGCGCTATCTCATTTACTTCGAGAAGATTTGAGCGAGCTCCGCTGGCACCCGCTGCTGGAGGAGTGGGTCACCGTCGCGCCGTGGCGGCAGGGCCGCACGTACCATCCCGCCGCCGAACACTGTCCCCTCTGCCCGACAAGACGGGGTCATCCGGAGACCGAGATTCCCGACCCCGACTACTACATCGCTGTATTCGAGAATCGCTTTCCCTCGTTCACCCGAGAGCAGGGTCGGTGCGAGGTCGTCTGCTACACGCCTGATCACGACTCATCCCTTGGAGAGCAGTCGGTCGAGCACATCCAGGACCTCATCGAGGTCTGGCGTGACCGCACCGAAGAGCTAGGTCGCCTTCCAAACGTCCGCTACGTCTACATCTTCGAGAACCGTGGCGAGGCCATCGGAGTGACGTTGAGCCACCCCCACGGTCAGATCTACGCGTATCCCTTCGTGCCGCCAGTCCTGAAGCATGAGCTGGCGGCGCATGCTCGCCACCAGCGTTCCACCGGCCGTTGCATCTACTGCGACGTGCTGGCAGCCGAAGAGGGGGGAGTGCGCACCGTGCTGCGCGACGAGCGCTGGATCGCGTTTGTGCCACCGTTTGCGAGGTGGCCATACGAGGTGCATATCGCGCCCTTGAGACATCGGAACGGGCTGCTTGATCTCGATGAGGACGACAGCGCGTCATTTGCGCGAATCCTCAAGGGCATGCTGCAGAAATATGATCGTCTCTTCCAGTCACCGCTGCCCTATGTGATGGCGATGCATCAGAAACCGCCTGGGCGCCGCGGACCGGATCACCACTTTCACGTCGAGTTCTACCCGCCCAACCGAAGTCGGGACAAGCTCAAGTACCTGGCCGGGTCGGAGCTCGGCGCCGGCGCCTTCATCGTCGACGCTCGCGCCGAGGACACTGCTGCGGAGCTGCGTGGACTCTAACGAAGGCAGGTGGCACGGGCGCGCGCCCGGCCGCGTGAATCTGATCGGGGAACACGTGGACTACCTCGGGGGGGTGGTGCTGCCGGCCGCGGTCGACCGACACACGGTGGTCACAGGGCAAGCCGCCGCCGAATGGTCGATCAACAGCCGGGTGAAGGGCGGGCTGGCGTACATACGCGCGGTGGGGGAGGAGCTCGGCGTCGAGCCACAGTCCGTGGGCGTGCAATCCAAGATCCCGTCAGGCTCGGGTCTCAGCTCTTCGGCTGCGCTGCTGGTGGCGATTGCGGCGGGTCTCAAGCCAGAGATGGACGGCGCCCAGGCCGCACTCGCGTGCCAGAGAGCCGAGCAGCGCGCCACCGGCGTGCAGGTCGGCGTGATGGACCAGTTTGCATCCGCGCTCGGCCGCAAGGGTCATGCGCTGCTTCTCGACTGCGGAACTCTCGAGTACCGCGCCGTCCCGTTTCCCGATGAGCTTCTGATCGCGGTCATCGATTCCGGCGAGCATCGTTCGCTGGCGAGCACGCCATACAACGAGCGACGTCGCGAGGCGGAGGCCGGCCAGCCCAATCGGCGCCGCCATGTGGTCTCGGAGATCGCGCGCGTGCACGACTTCGTCGACGCGCTGGACAATCGCGATTTCGACAGGCTCGGAAGGCTCCTGAGGGAATCGCACGTCAGCTTGCGCGACGACTTCGAAGTCTCAACTCCGCATGTCGACGCGCTGGTCGAAAAAGCATGGTCGGCGCCCGGCTGCTATGGCGCCCGCATCATGGGCGCGGGGTTTGGAGGCAGCATCCTCGCCCTCATCCGTCGGGGTGCCGGGAAGGCGCTTTCGGCCGCTGTCGACCGGCCAATCATCATCTGCTCGACAGCCGACGGAGCTTTCGTCGCGCCGAGCGCGGCAGGCGGCGCACAGTGAGCGACTGCCTCTTCCTGCCGCTGCCGCAGCGGGCGGCCGGCGTTCGCGAGTTGAGCGGCTGGGAGGCGCTGTGGACACCGCTCGGCGAGGGCGAGGCCGAGCGTTTGACGATTGGCAAGGGACTGGGGTGGAAGCCGATCGAGGTGCCGCGTCAGCTTTCGGCGCGTGAAGGCCACCAGGCGGTCTGGTACCGGACCGAGTTCGCGCGGCCTGACCATGCGGGTCGAGTCCTGCTACGTCTCGGCGGCGCGTTTCTGGCGACCAACGCATGGCTCAACGGCAAGCTGCTCGGCTCTCACTACGGCTACTTCGCGCCGTTTGGATTCGACCTAACCCCGTATTTGAAAGCCGAGAACCTGCTGGTCATCTGCTGCGAATCGCCGGTCGAGCCACAACCCGACAAGAAGCACCATGTGATGGGCGTGTTCAACGACGGCGAGCTCCGCCCGTACCCCGCGTCGGCTTACTCGAGCCTGCCCGACCCATACCGGTGGGAGGTGCCGATCGGCCTGTGGCGCCCGGTCGAGCTGGAGTACGTCGGCTCGATCACCATCGACTGGCTGCGCTTGAAGCCACATGTCGAGGCCAATGACGGAAGGCTCGAGGTCGACGCCCGACTTCGCAACCTGGACGGCCGCAACATGGACGGCGAGGTTGAGCTGATCGTCTCGATGCCGGGTCGCGATCCGCTGCGTTTGCGGCGCGACGTGCACCTTGGAGGAGGCAGCGAGCAGACAGTTTCGATGCGCCTTGCGCTGCCCGGTGCGAAGCGGTGGGAGCCCTGGCGGTTTGGCGGTCAGCCGATGTACCGCGCCGAGCTGGTCGCCTATGCCGGTGGCGCCGAGTCCGCTCGCGTCGAGGACACATTCGCGTTCAGGGAGCTCAAGTGGGACATCGGCCCGCGACGCTGGAACTTTTCTGTGAACGGGCACCAGATGTTCCTGAGAGGCGCGTGCTACGCGCCCTCTTATCGGCTCGATGAGCCGACCACGGAGAAG
>Ga0210394_10004305_pt1 | contig 16764 bp, 11 predicted proteins | sample IncBWC12MmetaG_FD_160121 | JGI IMG/M metagenome (GOLD analysis project Ga0210394, IMG submission 160121) | Forest soil microbial communities from Barre Woods Harvard Forest LTER site, Petersham, Massachusetts, United States - Inc-BW-C-12-M | ecosystem: Environmental > Terrestrial > Soil >... | reverse complement strand
CATACATCGACCCCGTTCGCAACAAGTGGGTCATCAGCTTCGGTCTGATCTCCTGCGCCGGTGTGATCCCGCTGGCCCTCATAGCCGGCTACGTTCGCGGCATACCGCTTCCGTGGCGGTTCATCGATTGCAGCTTCGGTATCTTCGGCAGCATCCCGCTATTGATCTGCATGCAGTCCATCCACGCTTTCGAGCGAGTTGCCACTGAACGCTAGCACACTCTTAACCGCGAACCCTGGCAAGCTTGCTGACGCGTCCGGTCCGATTCCAGTCGGAGACGTAGATGTTGCCGTCCGGATCGACATAACATCCATGCGCTGCGCTGAACGATGCGCCGGCAATTGCGCCTGGATCAACTTCATAATTTGCCCATTGCGATTTCTGCGCATTGTCTCCAAGAAACGCCACCGGCACATTATCTTTGTCAACGATGACGGCACGTCCTTCCAATTCCGAGACCACAGCGTAGTCACCGTAGAAACTCACCTGGCACGGCCTCCTGAGATGCTGGGAAACGGTACGCACGAACCTCCCATCGAAATCGAAGTGGCACAACCGGCGATTCTCGCGGTCGCAAACCAGCAACAGCGGCTGGTCGTAACGCGCGTCGATTGCCAGCCCGTGGCTGCAATCGAACAGCCCATCGGTCTTGCCCTTGCCCGCGTAGCTGGCCATGAATTGGCCTTTGCGATCGAACCGGAAGATGCGAGAGTCGCCATAACCGTTGGCAATCAATATTGAGTCATCGGGGCCCGGCACGGCCGCCGTCAGCCGCCACTCGTTAGCCGCCTTGAAACCGGCTTCCGGAGGGGCCGTGATTCGCTGCACAACGGTTCCGTCGATCTTCATCTTGACGAACAGCCAGTTGGCCTGCGCCGTGCCCTTCTGTACCGTTGTGTAGAAGAATTCTTCTCCCGATTCGACCGCATGAACCATGGAGTGAATCTCGGGAAACTCTGCGGCAATGGTCTTGATAAGAACCCCGTCAGGCCGGTAGACCAGAACTCCCGTGTTGCTCTGCGTGCTGACGTAAATGTGTCCGGCATTGTCTCGCGCAATCGCACCATGGGTTCCGCCAAATGTGATGCCGGCGGGCGGTTTTCCCCACTGCGGAACAACTCGGTATGTCCATTCACCGTTGCCAGTCAGCAGGTCAGCTGGCTTTGCATTGCAATCAGCGTCGGAACCCTGCGACTCTGCTCCCGAAGGCGCGAGGACGGCCAGAGCCGCGGCTCCCGCGGAAATTGCGAATTTTCTCCGGTTGAGTATGCCTGACCCGTAGTTATTCTCTTTCTGGATCATTGCGCGCTCCTTTCGTCGGTATGAGTGTCTCCAGCCGTCGCCGGTTGTGCAGGCGTGTCAAACAGATACAGGTGGCGAAGGTTCGTCATGGATGCCAGTGGAACAATAGCAGCTGAGTCAACCTTAGTCTCGCTGAGATTCAAGTAGGTCAGCCGCGACAACGGGGCGAGCTTCGCAAAGCCGCGTCCGGTGACGGCCGTCCCTTCGAGATGAAGTGCGCAGAGATGCGTGAACTTACTCAACGTTTCAAAGCTTGCATCGGTCACTGAGGTCCGCGCCAAATCAGCCTCAACAATATACGGAGCAAATTTTTGGAACTGCGCAAGCTGTGCGTCCCCGAAATTTGAGGCCACATCTACCGTGGTCAGAATGAGCCCATCCGACGGCTTTGCCGACACGGCCAAGAGCTTCGCGCCTTGGGCTTGCGCCATTTGATGAATCTCCGGCATCAGCGCGCTGTAGTCGCCAACCGGCTCAGTCGGCGCCTCCTTCGGCCGCTCTTCAACTACCACGCCGGCGACTGTCCGTGACGCTGGCGATGCACCCTGCTCAATCCAGGCTCGGATCCGCGCGGTCTCATCTGGCTTGAGCGGCGGTCGTCCCTCGGCCGGCATGAAGTGCTTATTGTCCGGGGGAAGAGTAACTCTTTCAAGCAACACACTCCCCTGCGCATTACCGGGAATCACGACTCGCCCGTCCTTGCCACCCTTCATCAGCAGTTCATAGGAATCGAGTCGAAGGCCCCCTTGCATTTTGCTGGCGCCATGGCAGGCCACACAGTTCGCGTCGAAGATCGGGTGAATCTGTCTTCCGTAAAATGAGTTGGCATCTCCCGCGGCAACTGCATTGTTAAAGAGGGACACCCGCTTCAACGGCGCGGGCATGTATTCGGTCAGATAGGCACTTCCATGCGTCAGCGTGCCGCCTTGGTGCGCCGTCCAAACTAGCGCGAACAGCACGCAGGCGAGCAACACCGGGTATAAATATCCATTTGCTGCGCCTGACCAGGGTGAACGCGCCAGCAGGCACAGCATCAAGCCAATTGCCAGTGCGATTCCACCCCACATGTGCCGCGTGACGGTGACTCCGGTGTCTCCGCTTCCGTAGGCCAATAGATAGCCCAGCACGAGCGTGCCAAGGCAGGCCGCGACAGCCAGCCCCAGCACAAAGCTCGCGGCCTCGCGCAAGGCCGGACGGAATTTCCCTGCAATCTCCAACACCGGCACCAGCACGATCAACCCTATGGGGATGTGCACCGCGAGCGGGTGAAAGCGCCCCACAAACTGCAGCCAGTCCGCATGCTTGGTGCCGTCAAGCCTCACCATGTCGGGAAGCAGCAACAAGGCCGCACTCGCCGCGACGACAGAAATCCACAGTGCCCGGGTTGAAGCGCTTGTTGGAAGAATTCTTCCAATGACCCTCCCGGCGCTCTTCAATTCCATCACGCCAGAATTCCGTTGACCACACTTGCCGGAGTCGGACCAGTAAGCTTTTGATCCAGCCCTTGAAACTTGTACGTGAACTTGTTGTGGTCTATGCCGAGGCAATGCAGAATGGTGGCGTTGAAGTCACGAACGTGCACCGGATCTTTCAAGACGTTATAGCTGTAATCATCCGTCTCGCCGTAGGTAATCCCCGGCCGCACCCCGCCGCCCGTCATCCACGTGGTAAAGCAGCGTGGATGGTGATCGCGCCCGTAGTTCTCCGCTGTCAATCCCCCCTGGCTGTACACGGTGCGTCCAAACTCACCGGCCCAGATGACAAGCGTGTCGTCCAACAATCCGCGGCGTTTCAGGTCCGTGACCAGCGCGTAGCACGCGCGATCGGTCTCCGAGCAAAGGACAGGCAACATGCCCGTAACGTTGTCGTGCACATCCCATCCGCGCTTGTACACTTGCGTAAACCGCACTCCGCGCTCGGCCATTCGCCGCGCCAGCAGACAGTTGTAAGCAAAGGTGCCGGGCAGCTTAGCATCCGGCCCATAGAGGTCCCACGTGGAGTGCGGCTCCTTGCTTAGGTCCACGAGCTCCGGCACCGAGGCTTGCATGCGATACGCCATCTCGTATTGCGCAATCCGAGCGTTGGTCTCCGGATCGCCGATCTCCTCCGCCGTCTGCTGATTGATCTGTTCCACCGCGTCGAGCATCTTGCGGCGCACCTCTCGGTCCACGCCATCAGGATCGGCGAGATAAAGCACGGGATCGCCTCCCGAGCGCAATCCAATCCCCGCGTACTCGGAGGACAGAAATCCGCTGCTCCATAGCCTCGACGACACAGGCTGATTGTTTTCCTTCGCGTTCACCTTCGTCTGCAGCACGATAAACGTGGGGAGATTGTCATTCATGCTCCCCAGCCCATACGAAAGCCATGAACCCAGGCACGGCTTGCCGGCATTCATGTTGCCGGTATTCATCAGCATGATGGCCGGCTCGTGATTAATTGCGTCGGTATTGGTCGATTTGATGATCGTCAGTTCGTCGACCATGCGCGCCGTGTACGGCAGCAGGTCGCTCACCCACGTTTCTGACTGTCCGTAGCGCTTGAACCCCCAATGCGAAGGCGCAATCGGAAAATGCGCCTGTCCCGCGGTCATCCCCGTCAGTTGCTGGCTTCCTCGCACCGAGTCGGGAATGTCCTTGTTGAACAGCTCAGCAAGATTCGGCTTGTAATCGAGCAAGTCCATTTGCGGCGGTCCACCCGACATAAACAGATAAATAGCGCGCTTCGCCTTGGGCGCAAAATGCGGCAGCTTCATCGAATCTGCGCCAGGCATTATCGCGCTACTCTTGGCGTCTCCGCTAGCAGCACCGCGCAGCGCAGCCTCGCCGAGCAGGCTCGCCATCGCCGCCCACCCAAGCACTTTTCCGGATCTGCCCAAAAATCGCCGCCGCGTCTCCAGCGCAACCCACTCCTGCTTCAATCCCGCAGGAACAGGCAAATCCAGGATGCCCGCGTTCTGCTCGCAATCGGTGCACAACGGATGTTGCTTCATCAGAAAACCTCGACTACTTCGACAATGTTTCGTCCAAATTCAGCATCTCGCTCGCCACCATGGTCCACGCCGCAAGCTCCGGTTCAGGAATCGACGCATCGCGTTTCTTCTCGCCCACCTCAACCAAAGCGTGCGCTGCCTTGGGATCGGCCGCATAATGTTCTCGCATCTGCTTGAACGATCCTTCCAGCACGGCCTCCATTTTCGCTGGAGGATCATGCGACAACAGAATCTCGCTCATCCGCGCGATCCGTTCTTTCGGCAACGACCCACCTTCTAGAATCACTCGCTGCGCCAACGCCCGCGCCGCCTCAACCCACTGCTCATCGTTCATGGTCACCAGCGCCTGCAACGGCGTATCGGTGCGCTGCCGCCGCGTGCAAACCACGTCCCGCATCGGCGCGTCAAAAGCATCCATACTCGGCGGAGAAGCCATCCTCTTCCAATACGTGTAAAGGCTTCGCCGGTAGAGCGCCGCCCCATGCTCCTGCTGGTAAATCAGCGTATCGCTCGTCGGATAGCTCACCTGCTCCCAAACGTTCGCGGGCTGGTAGGGCTTCACACTTGGGCCCCCAATCTTATCCGCCAGCAAGCCGCTCGATTGCAGTGCGATATCCCGCAGCATCTCCGCATCCATGCGAAACCGCGGCCCATGCGACAGCAACAGATTCCTCGGATCCTTCGCTAACTGCGCCGGCGTCGATGCCGCACTCTGCCTGTACGCCGCCGACATCGCCATGAGTTTGTACATGTGCTTGATGTTCCACCCGCTCTCGCGAAACTCCACCGCGAGCCAGTCAAGCAGTTCTGGATTCGAAGGCCGTTGCCCCATGATCCCGAAGTCATCCGTGGTCTCCACGAGCCCAGTCCCAAACAGCTCGCACCACATCCGATTCGCGGTAACCCGCGCCGTTAGCGGATTCTGCGCACTCACTGTCCACTTCGCCAGCGCCAGCCGATTGTGCGGCTCATCCTTGGCTAACGGAGGAAGGTAATGCGGCGTGTTCGCCTCCACACGCTCCGTACGCGCCGAATACACGCCGCGGGTCAGCACATGCGCATACGCCAGCGATGGCTTCTCCCACGAAACCAGAGTGAGATCGCCTCCCTCGGATAACCGGTCGAGCTGCGCGTTCAGTGTTGCGATTTCCCGCTGAGTCGCGATGAACGACGGATCAACGGTGTTCAGATAAAACTCGCTCACCGCATGCCATTGATCCCCGTTCCACTCCGACGTTGGCCTCGCGGTCACCTCTGCGACGTAATCTTCAAACGGAAGCCGCTTCGCTTCATCTGCGGCCAGAGACCGCGCGTAAAGCCGAACGTCCTGGTAGCGCGTCTCCTTCGCCGGCGTCGCATCCGGATAGCGCCATCCAAGCTGCATGGGCGCCTGTGTGCGAATCGTCTGGCCGTCCAGCGTGTCTGAAGCCACGCGCGTCGCCACCGCGGCGCCGTTCACATAAATCTTCACTCCCGCGGCGCGACCCGACCCGTCATACGTGAAGAAGATATGCTTCCATTCGCCATCCAAAGGCAGCGGATCGACAGCAGAAACCTTGATGGCAACCAGCGGTGTGTCGTCCTTCGCGGTCGCCGCCTCCGCGAGCTTCGGCGCCTTCTTCTCTACCTTCTTGTTCGCGGCCGGTTTCTTCTTCTCCGGCGGCTTGTTCGCCGACAAATCCTTCTTCGTCAAATCCTGCGGCGTCGGATAATGAAACGGCTCCTTCGCCTCAGGCGGCTTCTTCTTTGCATCATCTTTGCTCTTCCCATCTTCCTTTGGCGACTCGTTCACCAAGTCAACGCTCAAAATCCCGCTCTTGATGGAAAGATCCCATCCGCGGTTATGCTGCGTCGTATCCATCTTCGCGATCAGAGCGCCTGACGTGCTCCCGACCGGATAGTTCGGCGCCGAGCGGAACATGAACCAACCTCCCGAAGAAAACGCCTGCGTCAGGTCATAATCGCCAGCATGCCCTAGCATCACGCGCGTATTTGACTGCATCCTGAAATCGGGCCACAACCAGGTCGTCTCGCCCCACTCCGGCTTGGTAGTCGTTGTGCGAAAACTCGCCGGGCTCGCCCCAGGCGCACTGTTCTTCAGCTCATCGCCGCTGCCTTCATCCAGCCTAAGCCGGATCATCAGCTTGTCCGTCGCCGCCGCGCGAGCCGCATTCTGCTTCGACTCGATCCAGCGCTGCACAAGCTCGCGCTGATGCAAGCGCATCATATGCAGCCGGCCCGCAAGCTCGGTCCGCTTCGCCAGCACGCGGTCATACTCGGCTTCGTTCTGCGTCCTCGGAATCCGCACCACCGGCGCCCACACTGGCCTGTCGTCGTTGAACGGCTTCTCGTCGATGTTGCCGAAGAACGCGCTCAGCGAATAGAAGTCCTTCTGCGTCGTTGGATCGAACTTGTGGTCGTGGCATACCGCACACCCCACGGTGATGCCCATGAACGTGGCGCCGTAAGCCTCGGTGCGCTCGCGAGCCATGTTCACACGCAGTTCCTCCGGGATCGTCCCTCCCTCGTTGCTGCTCACGCCCAGGCGAATGTATCCACTTGCGATCAGCGGATCGAGATTGCGCGCCGGCATCAGGTCGCCTGCAATCTGCTCCATCGCGAATTGATCGAATGGCTTGTTGCTATTGAACGCTCGGATTACGTAATCGCGATACGGCCAGATATCCCGGCTGTTGTCGTAGTGCAGCCCATAAGTGTCTGCGTAACGCGCGTAGTCGAGCCAGTAGCGCGCACGCTGCTCACCGAAACTCGGCCTCGCCAGCAACCCATCAACCAGGTGCTCATACGCTTCAGGTGAAGCATCCTTCAAAAAGCTCTGCACCTCGCCGGGCGTCGGTAGCAATCCAGTCAAATCCAGAGTCACTCTTCTGATCAGCGTCCTCTTGTCTGCCTCTGTCGCGGGTTGCAGCCCCTCTCGCGTCATCCGCGCCACGATGAAGCGGTCGATCGGCGTCTTCGCCCAGTCCCTATTCGTTTGGGGGATCACCGGCCTCACCGGCACTTCAAACGCCCAATGCGGCCGGTACACCGCACCCTCTTTCACCCACTCCCTCAGGACCGCAATCTCCTCGGGCTTCATTGGCTTCGCTTCGCCCTGAGTCGATTGCGGCATCAGGTGGTGAGGGTCTTTCGACTCAATCCGCTTGATCAGTTCGCTCTGCTCCGGATGTCCCGGCACAATCGCGTCCGGATGCCCCGGCCGCTTCTTCATTGCCGACTCGGCCAGGTCGAGCCGCAGCCCGGCCTTGCGCATCTCCGGGTCAGGGCCATGGCAGCTGAAGCAGCGGCTGGCCAGAATCGGCTGCACATCCTGGTTGAAGTCAATATGTCGCGCTTCACCCGCACGCGATTCCCTTGCGCGACAACCAGTTGCCCAGGTCATCAGAAATCCCGAACACGCCATCAACAGCGCCAGCTCAAGGCGAGCCCCCCTGCGCCGCCTAAGCTCGGGTTGAGTCTGCGAATTGAAAAGGAATGTTGCCAATGGGAAGCGCCCCGGCTCGTCTATTTCGTCAGCTTGGGTCGAGCGACATCTTGAAGCTGAATCGAATTTGGAAGTAACCCGCACACCACATTCCGGTGCGGAAAAAGTTTGGCACCCCGCAATCACGATTGTCTATAGACATGAGCGGGCAAGGCCTTCGTCACAGCCTGTGAAGCGCACTAAAATGAGCTTGCTGTACAATTTTCGAGCCGGGACGAAAACAATCCGGAATAGCCATCCGAAGGGAAGCGGACCGCAAAATGCAATGGGAGAACAGCATCGTTGGGCAACTCCGGTGGTCTCATCCGATCGAGAATCTTGAGGCCAAACAGAGGGTCGGCGAATTGCTCGCCGGCAAGATCAACGACGGCGATGTAATCGGATTCGGTTCCGGCTCGACTTCCTTTATCGCGATTCAGGCAATCGCGGCCGCTCTCCACCAACGGCAAATCTCCTGCACTGCCATCCCCACCTCGCAGGAGGTGTCGTTCGCCTGCGCCGCCCTCGGCATTCCCACCCTCTCCCTCGTTGATGCGCGGCCATCGTGGGCCTTCGATGGAGCCGACGAGGTCGACCCCTCGCACAATCTGATCAAGGGCCGCGGCGGTGCCATGTTCAAGGAGAAGCTGATTATCGACAGCTCTCCCAAGAGCTACATACTTGTCGATCGTTCCAAGCTGGTCACCCGGCTTGGCGAGCGATTCCCCATTCCAATTGAGGTCGCGCCAACCGCAATCAGCCACGTCTCCGACAAACTGCACAAACTGGGCGCATCCAAACTCGAACTTCGCCTCGGGATGGGCAAGGACGGCCCCGTGATTACGGAAAGCGGCAACCTGATCATCGACGCCAGGTTTGATCAGATCGAGCCGCATCTGGAGGCATCCATCAAGGGGATTTGCGGCGTCATCGAGTCGGGTCTCTTCCAGGGTCGGGATCTCGAGATACTCGTATCGGATCCGCAATAAACTGAATCGCCAAATGCGGGGTCAAACCCAGCCACCCCCATTTCCCAATGGAATCTCGGAAAATCGACACCTGCTAGTATCAGTCTGAGGTGCGAGCTTGGGGCGCGCCGGAAGCGAATTCTAGTCAGGAATCCAGCCGGCGATGTTTGTTGCGCCCATTTCGAGTCTTGTCACAAAGCGCACTTCGCTCCAAAGAAAATCGGTCCCGGCGCCACGCACAACCAGGCATTCGGCCTCGGGCGTCTTCGCCCTTGTTCTCTCGTCGCTTATGCTCGCCGCTCCCCGGCACGCGCTTGCTCAGGAATCATCGCCGTCTTTCGACGATCTCGCCGCCCGCGCTGCCGCCGCTCGCGATCAGCAAAACATTCCCCTGGCCATCGAGCTCTATGGAAAAGCCGAGCAGCTCAAGCCCGACTGGGCCGAGGGATGGTTCTACCTCGGGCTGCTGCGGTATGAAGGGAATCAGTTCCCTGAAGCCATCGACGCCTTCAACCGCCTGCTTCAGCTCCAGCCAGCAGCCGCCCCGGCCATGGCCCTGCGCGGACTCTGCGAATTCGAGACGGCCGCCTACGACGATTCCCTGCGCGACCTGGAGCAGGCTTTCTCCCACGGCGCCGCAAACGAGCCCCGCAACGCGCAAATCATCCGCTTCCATCTCGCCCAGGTACTGGCGCACGCCGGCCGCTTCCAGGATGCGCTCGACCAGTACAAGTTCTTCGCAACAAAGAACCTTGACGCGCCGGATTTGTTCCTGGCTGTGGGCTTGGCCGGAATGCGTGTCTCAACTCTCCCCAAGGACGTTCCCATCTCCGATCGCGAGGTCTACCAAGCCGCCGGCGAGGCCGGATATGCCTTGTTAGCCGGAGAATCCGGGCGCGGCGACGACCTATTCCGTCAGCTCTTCGCGCGCTATCCATCGACACCTAACCTCCATCTTTTTTATGGATTCCTGCTTTTCCCCCACGATCCCGCCCTCGCTGTCGACGAATTCCGTAGCGAAGCCGCCCTCGTTCCGTCCAATGAGACGGCGCACGCCATGCTCGCCTTCTCGCTGATGATCGCCGGACGGTACACTGAGGCACTTCCGGAAGCAGAGCATGCCTACTCCGTCGCTCCGGATATGGAAATGGCACAGCTGGCCTTCGGCCGCTCACTGGCCGAAACGGGCGACGTCAAACGCGGCACTGAACTGCTGAACCAGGTGCTGCAGAGGGATCCCGACAACCTCGAAGCGCACCTTGGGCTGGTCTCCATTTACTCCCGCACCGGGAGAAGGGAGGACGCAAACCGTGAGCGCTTGCTTTGCCTCGGCCTCCCTAAATAGCTCGCGGTGCCTTCTCGCCGGTGCTCGCCTCCCAGCCCAGCTCTGCTTGCTCGTCGCGAGCTTGTTCCCGACTTCAGTGTTCTCCCAAGCCTCCAAGCCTGCCAATGCTCCCGTCACCTGCGCCACCTGCCACGTAGGCGTAGCGGCGCATTACGCAACCGCGCCGATGCGCCACGCCATGGAGCCACAAGGCGCCAATCCGCAGTTGGTGGCCCACCCCAACCTCACCGCCCAACTCGGGAATTACTCCTACAGCGTGCAGACCAAAGACGGCCAAAGCACCTACACCGTCACTGACGGCGCGGACTCCATGACGCTTCCCATCCGCTGGATCTTCGGCCAGCATTCCCAGACCTGGGTCTTTGAGAAGAATGGTCACCTCTACGAAAGCCTGGTCAGCTACTACCCGCGGGACAACACTCTCGCCACCACCCCCGGTGACCAGAAAATCACCCCGGCGAATCTCACGGAAGCCATGGGCCGCGAACTCTCGTTGTGGGAGAGCCGCAGTTGCTTCGATTGCCACGCCACCGGCGTCGTCCCCGGCGAGAAGATGATGCTTGAGAAGCTCGCTCCCGGCCTCGATTGCGAGCGCTGTCACGACGGCGCCCACCAACACATGACCGACGCCGCTCAGGACAACTTCAAAACCCTCCCCAAATCCCTTCGCCGCATGGATGCCGAAGAAGTCTCCAACTTTTGCGGCCATTGCCATCGCACCTGGGACACCGTGGTCCGCAACCACTGGCACGGCCCGGCATTCGTGCGCTTCCAGCCCTACCGTCTCGGCAACAGCAAGTGTTTCATCGGCAACGACAAGCGCATCAGCTGCCTTGCGTGTCACGACCCCCACAAGCCAGTCAACCACAACCAGTCGTACTACGACGCCAAGTGCCTGGCCTGCCACTCTGCCGCAAAATCGCCGTCCGCAACCGCATCCGCCGACAAAATTAAGACCTGCTCTGTAGCTAAATCCAATTGTGTCAGCTGCCACATGCCTAAGGTCGAACTCCCCGGCGGCCACGCCCAATTCACCGACCACCAGATCCGCATTGCCCGCGCCGGCGACCCCTACCCCAACTAGCTTGCTTATCTCACATGCGCGCTTCAAGTTGTGTTGAGAGGCCGTCTCAAGCTGCTCAAAATCGGTGCCATCGTTCGGGTCAGCGTGCGCCGGGCGCTGCTACAACTCAGTTCCGCCTATCACCTGGAAAGACCTCTACATCCACGCCCTCCACGCCCTGCGCTGCTGACAAAGCTCGATCTCGAGAAAACCCTACTTCCGACGCCGCTGAGACCATCGCCAGGCAGAGCTATGCGCAAAATATGATCACAAGCATGCAAACCAAACTGCACCGGAGCCAGGCTGGCCTTGAAGAGGAGGCTACACCGCCAAGGATGTCGATGACGGCTCAAATATCCACTCCGCTCACAACGAAATTAGTGCCTGTGAGAAATCGCGGCTAGTCCTTGGCTAGTCCCACCTCGCAAACCAGCCACTTAGTCTTTTGCGATCCCCGTCCAACAGGTTCATACTGCCTACACTGGCACCTCCCATTCCCACTTCGCAGGGCGCTGCCAAGGCAATCAAAGTTTGATCCCACACGAGCTTCGACCACACCCATGGATCGAACCCGCTCGTGGCGCGTCTAAGATGAACGGACCGGCTGCCGGCTCACCGCTGGCCCGGAGGAGGCCCAAATGCCTGCAGCCCAACCGCTTCCCCTCACCCTCGGGGAACTGCGCGCCAGTCACATCTTCCGGGAATCCCTGCTTAGACCCCGCTCCGTGAAAGACGAGATGCGCAGCAACCTCATCGCCCTCCTGCAGGCCGGCCAGCCCATTTTCCCCGGCATCGTCGGCTATGAAGACACCGTAGTCCCGCAAATCGTCAACGCCGTCCTCTCCAAGCAGAACTTCATCCTCCTCGGCCTTCGCGGCCAGGCCAAAAGCCGCATCCTCCGCGCCCTCACCGGCCTGCTCGACGAGCGTCTCCCCCACATCGCCGGCTGTGAAATCCGCGACAACCCCTACCACCCGGTATGCAAGCGCTGCCGCGAACTCGTCGCCGAACGCGGCGACTCGACCCCCATCGCCTACGTCGCCCGCGCCGACCGCTATGTCGAAAAGCTCGCCACTCCCGACGTCACCGTAGCCGACCTCATCGGCGACCTCGATCCCATCAAAGCCGCCCGCGGCTCTCAAGATTTGTCGTCGGAACTCACCATGCACTTCGGCCTGCTCCCCCGCGCCAACCGCGGCATCTTCGCCATCAACGAGCTCCCCGACCTCGCCGGCAAAATCCAGGTCGCGCTCTTTAACATCATGCAGGAAGGCGACGTCCAGATTAAGGGCTATCCCGTCCGGCTCGAGCTCGACCTCGCCCTCGTCTTCAGCGCCAACCCCGAGGACTACACCGCCCGCGGCAAAATCATCACACCCCTCAAAGACCGCATCGGCTCCGAGATCCGCACGCATTATCCCGAAACCCTAGAGCAGGGCATCGCCATCACGTCGCAGGAAGCCTGGCAGGTCCGCGGCCAATCCGCCATCGACATCCCCCAATATGTCCGCGAAGTCGTCGAGCAAGTCGCCTTCTCCGCCCGGGACGACAAAAAGGTCGACAAGCGCAGCGGCGTCTCCCAGCGCCTCCCCATCGCCACCATGGAGCTCGTCATCTCCAACGCCGAGCGCCGAGCCCTCACCTCCGGCGAATCCCTCGCGCTCCCCGCCTCAGCGACATCTACGCAGCTATGCCCGGCATCACCGGCAAGCTCGAGCTCGAATACGAAGGCGAAATGCGCGGCGCAGACACGGTTGTTCAGGACCTCATCCGCACTGCCGTCGGCAAAATCTACGACCGCTACTTCGCCGGCGTCGACACCGAGCAGATCGAGCTCTGGTTCAACCTCGGCGGCACCGTCAAGTTCGACGACAACCAGCCCGCCGCCGCCGCGCTCGCCGACCTCAAGGAGATCCAGGGCCTCTTTGAGAAACTCACCACCCTCGACGTCAAGCTCTCCGACCCCGCGCCCAGACTAGTCGCCGCCGCCGAGTTCCTCCTCGAAGGCCTCGTCGCCCACCGCAAGCTCAGCCGCAGCGAAGAGCACGGTTTCGCCGCCCCCGAAAACACCACCCGCAAGCAGGAAAAACAGAAGATGGAAGTAGACTACGAAGACTGGCAGCGCAATCGCCGCAACCGCCGCGGCGGCCTCAACTGATCGTCAACCTTAATTGGGTGCCTCGTCCTAGCTCAGCTAGGGCGGGAAAGACAAGAGTAGCTTAGTTATCGAGGCAGATCATGAAGCGCATTCGCTACACCAAGTATCGCGGCGACCTCGCCTCGGAAATCGATCTCGAAGACCTCCTGCAGTCGCTTTCCGATTACCTGCTCGACTCCGGCTACTACGATCCCTACTCGCGCTTCCAGGAACTCGACCACGACCTCGACAGTCTCCGCGAAGCCCTGCGCCGCGTCCTCGGATCCGGCGAATTCCTCGACCCTGAAATGCAGCGGAAACTCGACGAGCTCTCCGCCAACGGCGCCCTCGAAGACCTCATCGAAAAACTCCTCAATCGCCTCGAGCAGCAGAACTACATCTCCTCCACGCGCCCCGATGCGCCCACCGATCCTTCGCAGGCCAACGGCCAGAGCGGCCCCGCGGGCAACGTCCGCTTTGAAGTCACTGACAAGAGCCTCGACTTCCTCGGCTTCAAGACTCTGCGCGATCTGCTCGGCTCGCTTGGCAAATCAAGCTACGGCCGCCACGACACGCGCCACTTCGCCACCGGCATCGAGTCCAGCGGCGCATCGCAGCGTTATCAGTTCGGCGACGTGCTCAACCTCGACACCACCGCCACCCTCACCTCGGCGATCGCGCGCGAAGGCATCGGCCTACCCCTCAACCTCGAGTACGACGACCTCCAGGTCCATCAGTGCGAGTACCAAAGCTCCTGCGCCACCGTCGTCATGCTTGATTGCTCGCACTCCATGATCCTCTACGGCGAAGACCGATTCACGCCCGCCAAGCGCGTCGCCATGGCGCTCTCGCACCTCATCCGCACGCAGTATCCCGGCGACTCGCTCTCCCTCGTCCTCTTCCACGACTCCGCCGAAGAGCTCCCCGTCTCGCATCTCGCCCGCGTCAAGGTCGGCCCTTGGCACACCAACACGCGTGAAGGCCTCCGCGTCGCGCAGCGTGTCCTCGCCCGCCAGCGCAAGGACATGAAGCAGATCGTCATGATCACTGACGGCAAGCCATCCGCCCTCACGCTTCCCGATGGCCGCATCTACAAAAACCCCTACGGCCTCGATCCCCTCGTCGTCAGCGAGACTCTCGAAGAAGTCGCGCGCTGCAAGCGCTCGAACATCATGATCAACACCTTCATGCTCGCGCAGGACTTCGAGCTGATCCGCTTCGTCCACAAGGTCTCCGAGATGTGCCGCGGCAAAGCCTACTTCACCAGCCCCGACCGCCTGGGGGAATACCTCCTAATGGACTACATGCGCCGCAAATCCCAAACCATCCACTGAGCTTTTCGCTACCCCACCAACGGATTTGCCATCCCGAGCGAAGCTTTTTTCAGCGGAGACGAGGGACCTGCTTTTCGGGATGCAAAATTCACCACAAAACCTCCGTGCCCCGTCTTTGCGACTTTTTGTTGTCGCAAGGGCGGGATACCACGAACCCCACCCAACCTTCTTCGTTTCCCTCGTCCCGTTGGGACGGCGTGAAAATAGCCCGGGGTGGACACTGAGCGAAGCGGCAACCCTGGGGGTCAGCGACAACAAACACCCCGCGTCCTGTAGGGACAGGATGAGAACATCAATCCCATTTCATGTCGACCCCTCGTTTATGCTGTGACTCATGCCCCGCCACCTCTTCCTCCCCATCCTCATCCTCACCGCAACATCCGCGATCCACGCCCAGGACCCCACCTCGCACACCATCCCCTACCGCGGCGAACAGCCCACTCGCGCCAAACACGGTATGGTCGTCAGCGTTCACCATATCGCCTCCGATGCCGGCCTCCAAATCCTCCAGGCGGGCGGCAACGCCGTCGACGCCGCCGTAGCCACCGGCTTCGCGCTCGCCGTCGTGCATCCTCTCGCCGGCAATCTCGGCGGCGGCGGCTTCCTTCTCCTCCGCACTCACGACGGCCGCACCACCTTCATCGACTATCGTGAGAAAGCCCCGCTCGCCGCCTCTGAAGCCATGTATCAGGACGAGCAGGGCAACATCATCCCCAACGCCAGCATCACCGGCTATCGTTCCATCGCCACGCCCGGCTCCGTCGCCGGCCTCGCATATGCAGAAAAGAAATACGGCCAGCTCGGCCTCGCGCGAGTCATGGCCCCCGCCGTCGCCCTCGCATCCAACGGATTCACACTCACCGCCGAGGAAGCCTCCGAACTCCACGACTCTGACCTCAGCCGCTTCGCCGACTCCAAACGCATCTTCCAGCGCGACGGCAACTTCTACAAGGAAGGCGACACCTTCAAACAGCCCGAACTGGCCCGCACACTCAAACGCATCGCCGCCAACCCAGACGATCTCTACCACGGCAAGATGGCTCAGGAGCTAATTGACGATCTCAACAAAGGCGGCGCGCTCCTCACCCTCGACGATCTCGCTCAATACAACGTAGTCGAGCGCCATCCCGTCATCGGCAGCTTCCACAACTACACCATCATCAGCGCGCCTCCGCCCTCCTCCGGCGGTGTGGTGCTGCTCAGCGCGCTCAACATCCTCGAGTCTTGCGATCTTGCCAAACTCGGCGACCGCTCCCCGCAGTGGATTCACCAGGTCACGGAAGCCTATCGGCGCGCCTACATGGATCGTTCCGACTACCTCGGCGATCCTGACTACAACCGCATCCCCGTCGCCGAGCTCACGTCGAAGAAATACGCCGCCGCGTGGCGCGCCTCCATCGCAGCTGATAAACCCTCGCCCAGCGCAGAGCTCAAGCGCCCGGCCGGCTTTCTGCCCCCCGCGCCCACAACCGCCGGCCAGCGCCGCGAATCGCCCGATACCACGCACTATTCCGTCGTCGACAGCCGAGGCGAGGCCGTCGCCGTCACCACCACCCTAAACAACGCCTTCGGCTCTGGCGTCAGCTCCGGATCGCTCGGCTTCCTCCTCAACGACGAAATGGACGACTTCGCCTCCAAGCTTGGCGTGCCCAACATGTTCGGACTCATTCAGGGCCCGGCCAATGCCATCGCCCCCGGCAAGCGACCGCTCAGTTCCATGACGCCCGCCATCGTTCTCAAGGACGGCAAGCTGCGTTACGTCCTCGGCTCGCCCGGCGGCGGCCGCATCATCACCACTGTGGCCAACATCTTCCTCTCCACAGCCGAGGGCGGCCTCAATATTCAGGAGGCCGTTGACGCTCCCCGCTTTCACCACCAGTACCTGCCTGACAAGCTCTATCTCGAACCCGGATTCCCCACCGCCACACAGGCCGCCCTTCGCGCGCATGGTTATGCCTTGTCCATCAAGGACGGCCACTGGTCCGACGGCGAGTGCATCGCCATCGATCCCGTCACAGGTGATCTTGAAGGCGGGCAGGACCACCGCAGCCACTACGGCAAAGCCGCCGGTTACTGAACCCGTCGCGCACGCCGACAGGTGTAGTTGTTTCTCTGAAGCGAACTCACTGCCAACTTGGG
>Ga0210394_10004303_pt1 | contig 16769 bp, 16 predicted proteins | sample IncBWC12MmetaG_FD_160121 | JGI IMG/M metagenome (GOLD analysis project Ga0210394, IMG submission 160121) | Forest soil microbial communities from Barre Woods Harvard Forest LTER site, Petersham, Massachusetts, United States - Inc-BW-C-12-M | ecosystem: Environmental > Terrestrial > Soil >... | reverse complement strand
GCGCCCGCGCAGCCCCGAGAGGGCGAGCTTGATCGGGTTGGAATCATGGTCCTCGGCGACCCCGAACATGAGGAAGAGGCGGGTGCGCTCCCAATCGGGTTCGCCGAACTCCCAGAAGCTGCCGCCCAGCGTATACATTCCGGCCGCGGCCATGTTGACCGAGCAGAACCCACCATGCGCGGCGAAATTCGGGGTGCCGAATTGCGTCGCCCAAAACCCGGTCAGCGACTGGCTCTGATCGCGGCCGGTAAAAAACGCGAGCTTCTTCGGGTCGTCCGCGCGAATCCGCGACAGCCAGCCGAGCGCCGTTGTTATCGCCTCGTCCCATTCGATCTCGCGAAATTCGCCGGAGCCGCGTTCGCCGACCCGCATCAAGGGCTTCCTGAGCTTGGCCGGCGACAGCTGCTGCATAATGCCGGAGGCGCCCTTGCCGCAGATCACGCCGCGGTTGACCGGGTGCTTCGGGTTGCCCTCGATGAAGCGGATCCCGCCATCCTTCAGGTGCACTTTGATGCCGCATCGGCAGGCGCACATGTAGCAGGTCGTGTATTTCACCTCGTCGGAGACCCTGGGCGAGGTGTCGATCGCCTCATGCGGCGAAAAATAGTCGCGCAGCCGTTCGGCGATGTTCATCTGCTCCTCGACACTCCGCCCGCCGTCAATTAGGCGACGCAGCTAATGCTGTCAAAAGCTCATTCGGCCGTGCATATCCTCAGCCCAGTCCGGACCCATGCTGTTCCCGCCGGCCGCGACGCGCATGCCGCTGGCTTGCGGGCCTTGCAGCGCATTTCCTGAGCGCTTAGGTTCTGCGACGGATCGATTATGCCCACGGTCTTGCGCATCGGCGGCCTGCGGCTGGTGGTCTACACCAACGACCACCCTCCGGCCCACGTGTCCTTGGGCCGGGATGGGTTGTCGTCGTCAATCTCATCGGGCCGTCCGTCCGTGAGATGATCAACTGCGGTGAACGCGAGGCGCGAGAAGTCCTGCGGCTGATCACCGAACACCGGGATGAGTTGATGCATGGAGGCGAGTTCATGGCTGAGTTGACCACGGACGAATTTGAAATAGCGAGGACGCGCGGAGAGGCACGGATGCGCGGGCCGCGCGCCGCAAGCGCCCATTACGACGCCGATCGCAACCGCATCGTCGTACAGCTGACGACGGGCGTCGAAATCGGCTTTGCACCGAGCGATCTCGAAGGACTGCGGCAGGCTTCGGACGAGGAACTCGGATTGATCGAGGTACTGGAGTTGGGGCTCGGCATCCGCTTTCCGAAGCTCGATGTCGCTTTTTACGTACCGGCGCTGCTTGAGGGTGCACTGGGCTCCAAGCGATGGATGGCCGCACAACTCGGGGCCGCCGGCGGACGCACCCGCAGTCCCGCCAAAGCCGAGGCATCGCGCGAGAACGGCAAGCGCGGCGGCCGGCCACGGAAAGTTTCGCGAAGACGCATCTGCGGGAATGATGCCGCCACAACGAGGTAAATGATCGGCTCAAGGCCCCTTTCGCTCGATCGGCTCGGCCGCCATCTCGGGCACGCCGTCGAGGGACTTCCCGGCCTCGCGATAGAAGCGCGCCGCGCCAGGGTGGAGCGGGACTGAAAGTCCGTCGAGCGCGCGGTCGAGCTGGATGCGGTTGCCGATCGGGTCGAGGGCGGCAAGCAGCCGCGCGGTCGCTGGGTGCCACAACGACTGGGTGATCGCATAAACCAGATCGGCATCGACATCGGCGTTGACCAGCCACAATGCGGAAAAGCCCAGAGAGGGCGTGCTGCTGTCGATCCCGGGATAGCTGCCGGCCGGCAGCTCGGTGCGGCTATAAAAGCCGAAATCCTTTTTTAGCGCGTCGACGATCTTCCCCTCGATCGGAATGAGCCGGATCGGAACCGCTTCGGCAAGCTCGCGGATCACCGGAACGGGGTAGCCGCCGACCAGAAACATGGCGTCGAGCGAGCCCTCCTTGAGTTCAGTGGTCGCCGGCCCGGGCCGCAGGTATTTGCGGGTGACGGTTTTCCCGCCAAGCCCTGCTGCCGCGAGCAGCACGGTAACATCGGCAGCGGTACCCGATCCTGCCTCGCCGAGCGAGACGCGTTTGCCCTTGAGGTCGGCGAGGACATGGATCGGGCTCTCCGCCCGGACGACGAGGTGGGCGATTTCGGGAAAGAGGCTTGCGATCGCCCGCAGCCGGCGCAGCGGGCCCGCGTCGGCGAATGCATTGACCCCGGTGTACGCCCAGCCGGCTAGGTCGGCCTGAGCGAAGCCGGATTCGAGCTGGCCGCTGTTGATGAGGCGCAGGTTCTCGATTGAACCGGGCGTCGCCTGGGCGACCGCGACGAGGCCGGGCACGCCGCAGCTCCCGCCATGGCCGCAGGGCGGCCCATCGGCCGGGCTCGAGATCGCGCTGGCAACCAGACCGCCGACCTCGAAAAAGCTGCCCCCCGTCGCCGCCGTGCCGATGCGGAAAAACCGCGGCTCCTGGGCCAGCGCCGCCGCGCCGAACAATGTCGCGAAAAACAAACTGGCGCAGACGAGGCCGCGCCAGCTATGCAACACAACCCTCGTCTCACGCGGTGAGACAATCATAGGCGATGACACCATGCTTCACCGCCGATTGCAACCCGAGTGTAATGGTCCTGCGATGGCGATTAGGGCAGTATTCGATCGAACCGGATTACCCTCATAACCCCTTGGCTGGGCTTGACCCGTGGGTCGTCAGCCCACGGACTTGATCCGGGGGCATCCACGTCTTCCTGCTGTGGGCCCACCGGCAAAGACGTGGACCCGCGGGCCAAGCCCGCGGGAGGGGATAAAGGATCGGCGCTTCAATGTAAGGCGATCACGCTTTAGGCTCGGGATCGGCTGTGACCGGGAGGTGTTGATGAGCGAACCGATCGACCTGCGCTCGGATACCGTGACCCGGCCGTCGCCCGGGATGCGCCAAGCGATGGCCGAGGCAGAGGTCGGCGATGACCAGTACGGCGAGGACCCCTCGGTGAACGCGCTACAGGAGCGCATCGCGGGGCTCCTCGGCAAGGAGGCCGCCCTCTTCGTGCCGAGCGGCACGATGTCGAACCAGATCGCGCTCAAACTCCTGACCCGGCCGGGCGACGAGGTGCTCCTCGCCGACGCCCATATGATGTGGCTCGAGGCCGGCGCTGGAGCCGCCAATTCGGGGGTGATGTTCACCACGATCGGCAAGGGCGGGCGGTTCACCGCCGACGACTTCCGCGCCGCGCTGAAGCCCCGAGGGCACATCGTCTTTCCGGCGACCGGGCTCGTCGTCATTGAAAACACCCATAATCTCGGCGGCGGCGTCGTCTTTGCGCAGAAGGACGCGGTCGAGATCTGCGCTGTGGCGCGCGAAGCGGGGGTCGCCTCCTATCTCGACGGCGCCCGCCTGTTCAACGCCTCGGTCGCCTCGGGCATGAGCCTCGCCGAGCTGGCGCGACCCTTCGACCTGGTTTCCATCGCCCTGTCGAAGGGGCTGGGTTGCCCGGTCGGCAGCGTCCTTGCCGGAGCCGCGGTCGAGATCGGCCGCGCGGTGCGCGCTCGCCGCATGTTCGGCGGCGCGATGCGGCAGTCCGGCATCCTCGCCGCGGCCGGGCTCTATGCGCTCGACCATCATGTCGCGCGGCTGGGCGACGACCACGCCAATGCGCGATTGATCGCCGAGCGCCTCGCCGGCCTCTCCGGCATCGCGCTCGACCTCGCCACGGTCGAGACCAACATCATCGTCTTCCAACTCGCCCCAGGCATGCCCGACGCCGCCCTCATTGCCGCGCGGGCCAAGGAAGCGGGTGTGCTCGTCTCGGCGCTCGGCCCGCGCACCGTGCGCGCGGTAACGCACCGCGATGTTTCGCGGGCAGACTGCGAGCGCGCCGCCGGCCTCATCGCCGCGGTCATCGAGCGGGGGTGAAGGGCGTCTGCGGACTGCGTTTGCGCAGCAGATATTTCTGCTCGCCGGTCAGCACGAGTTCGTTCTTTTGGTTGTGCACGGTGACCGCGATGGTCACGACCCCGGTCGTGCGCTGCGCCGTCAGCGCGGCGATCGCAAGGTTCGGGTAGAGCGTGTCGCCGGGATAGACCGGCTTCAGGAATTTGGACGATTGCTCGATGAAGGCGATCAAGGAATCGCCGATGACATGGGCGAAGGTGCCGGCGCCGGCGGCGGTAAAGCACAGCACCTGAAAGCCGTGCGCGAGCATGCCGGGATGGCCGCGCTCGCGGCAATACTCGACATCGTAATGGATCGGGTGATTGTCGGCCGATACCGTCTGGAACGCCGCGAAATTGGCATGCGTGACGGTCCGGCTCGGAATGTAGAAGCGCTCGCCGAGCGCGAGGTCCTCGAAATACCGGCTCTCGGGAAAGCGGTGCGTTCGCCGGTCGAATTCTTCGGTCATCGGTCCTCGCCCAACCAGATCCGCACCGCCTGCTCGGCGGCTTGCGCGGCGCGGGCGTCGATCTCGGGTTCCGAGATCGTGCTGAGCGGGTGAAGGATGACGACCGGCAGGAGGTCCGGCATGCCGAGCGCAGCGCGCTGGATTTCGGCCTCGTGCAGGAACTCGCTCGTCACGATGATTGCGGTCGGCCGCCCCAGCGCTTCGAGCCCAATGCCATCATGCGTACAGCACGATGTGCACGACCCTCAATCGCCGATCGCGGTCAGGATTATGTCGTTGTCGGCGGCAATCGCGGCGAGGAGCGCCGGGTCGGCGGCTTTCGCGAAGCTTTCCTTCTTGTAGTAGTTGACCGCGGCGAAGCCGAACCGCTCGCCCAGCCGCGCCGCGGTCTTGCGCAGCAGGCGGCCGGCGTTCCATTTGGTGTTGTCGAGGATTCCGAGTCGCAGCCCATCGAGCGTTAGAACCCGCGGCGCCGGCGCGAGAAGCCGCGCCTCGACCCGGCCGCGCGGATCGAAGACCGTCAGATATTCAGTTTCCTTCATCCAATGACCTCCGGAGTTTGTCGTCATTGCGAGCGGAGCGAAGCAATCTCGTGCCGGGCGAACTCTGCCCATCGAGATTGCTTCGTCGCTGCGCTCCTCGCAATGACGAGCGGTTACAGATAGCACGTCCCGTCGACGCAGACCGGTCCGGCCGGACCATCGCCCTCAATGCCGCGCAACACGGGCGAGGACATATGGCCCCAGCCCGGGATGAAGGCGGAAAACCGGCCGGCCGCGCCGCCGATCACAAAAAGGTGGATGTGGTCGGGGCTCGGCACGATCGGGATGCGCGAATCCGGCTCACGGCGGTACCAGCGCGGCAGATTGCGGTTGTAGACCCGGCCGTAGCGGTGATCGAACGCCAGCACGCGAAACAGATTGTACGCATTCATGTGGAGATAGCTCCTCACATCGTGCCGGCTCCAGCCCTTGGCCGCGATCGTCTTGGCATGCTCGGGGCCGATCACGACGGCGCAATGGCCTGATGAGACCGCGTTGTTGTGGGCGATCGTGCTCATCGCCGAACAAATGCTGTCGAGGATGCCTTCGGGATCGTCGGCGACATGGTTGGTGACGCTGTGCGGCGGTTCGGCGGCGATGACGAAGACGGTCGAATCCTCGGGTGAAAAACCCTTCTCGACATGATAGGGCGCCCACGGGCTCAGTTCCTCGTTCTCGGCGACGGCATAGGTGTATTTGCCGGGGTGGCCCAAGGTCGATTTGTCGAGGTCGCCCGGCCAGCCGCCGCCGACATTGAGGAGCACGAGGCGGATGGCGCGGCCGATCGTGGCATTGGCGCGGTTACCCGAGCCGAATGCGTTGGCGCCACAATTCATGCCGATCTCGCGCGCTTTGGGCCCGTTCACCACGAGGAGCGGCGCGGCCATGTGCGTCGTCGCCTGAGCCCCGTTGAGGTTGAAGGCCGGGGCGCTCAACGCCAGGAGCGCGGCGCGCACAACGCTCGCGTATTCGGCCTTGCAGCCGGCCATCACCAAATTGACCGCGAGCACCTCGCGGGTCAGGCTCCCATAGCGCGGCGGCACCCGGCACTCGACGAAATCCGAGTCGCCGCCGAGCGCGGCGACCGCCGCATCGACCGCTTCCGCGGTCGGCGGCACGACCGGCAGCCCATCGGTCCAGCCCTCATCGAAATACCATTCGACGAGATCTGTGCCGCGCGGCACCCGCGCCGCGGTGGCCTCGCGCGCCGGCCGCTTCGTCTTCGCTCGACCGGAGCGAGCCCGGATCACCAGCGGTTGGGCACGCACCGGCGGTGCCAATTGCCCCAGCGATCGCGCCAACCCTGCGCGTGCCAGCCGGCCCCGCAGCCATCGCGCACCATCCGGATCGAGGGAGCGGCAACGGCGGTGCCCTGCGGCGCGGCCGGCGCCGCCCACCCCGGCGCCGGGAGCGCCATCAGACCAATTACCGCAATCAACGCTGCGATTACTGCGCGCATCAGCGCCTCCGCCGTGTTCGAGGAATACGACAAGCGATCAAGAGTTACTATTGGCGTCACAGCTTTGTGACAAGGGCGTGCGACAGGTAGACGAACAGAGCGCAACCCAAGAGGACCAGCAGCCCCGCGAGGGCGAGATCGACGCGGGCTCCGGGGCCTGGGCTCAGTTCTTCGCTGTCGATGGTCTTCGCGGTCCTCAGAAAGCGGATGCCGGCGATCGCGATCATCGCGGTGCCGAGAACGATAAGCGCCAGTCCGGCCACATTGCCGAATTTCTGGCCGGGCAACGACAGCGTACGCCCGGCCAGGGATGGCGCGGCCAGCTCCAGGAACAGGTCGAATTTTTCGACCAGGAACCCGAAGGCCATGACGGCAATGGACGTGCGTACCCAGGCGAGGAACGTGCGTTCATTTGCCGAATGATCTCCAAAATTCCTGATCATGTATCTGGGCGGGCTCGTTTAGCGTCACTGCGCTGCGCCGCGGGAGATCGCCGCGCTATTGACCGGCGCATAGCCGACTTCGACCCGGACGTCGACGACCGCCACGCCGCCCGCTGTGACACAGTCGATCGCGGCGCGCAACGCGCGCGGCAGCTCGTCCGGCCGGCGGATCGGGCCGAAACCCTCGCCGCCCTGGGCGCGCGCCAGCATGCCCAGATCGGGCTCCGGATCGGCGATGCGCTGGCCGATCCAGCGGTTGGCCACCGGCCGCCCGCGCTGGCGGGCCATGCGGTCCTGATGCAGTTCGTCGTTGAAGAACGAGTTGTTGTTGGAAACCACGACCAAGAGCGGGATGCGGTAATGCACCGCGGTCCACAGCGCCGTCGCGCCCATCAGGAAGTCGCCATCGCCGAGCACCGCGATCGGCAGCCTGCCGCTGCCGCGCAACGCGAGGGCGGCGCCGACCGCCATCCCCGGGCCGCCGCCGATGCCGCCGCCGCCATCGCCGCCGAGCGCGTCGAGCGGGTGGGCAACCTCCCAGGTATTGTTGGCCCAGGCGAGCGGGCTGCGAATAAGGCAGGTCGGGTGGAGGCCCACCGCCTCGCGCAACGCCGCAGCGAGCATCAAGGGAAGGATCGTCTCGCCGGAGGCAGGCACCGGCTGGAGCGGCGTCGCCGCCGGGCGATCGCGCCAGCCCGGCTGCCGCGGCTTGATGAGCGGCAGAATCGCCGCGACGGCAGCATCGGGCTCGACTGCGAGGTGGAGATCGGTCGGCGGCAAGCCTTGATAATCCATGCTCCAGCCGTTGTGCCCGAGGTGATCCAGCGAGGCGAGGACGATTTTGCTGCCGACCGGCTCCTCGCCCCAGCCCGCCTTCAAGGCGCCGGCGAGATCGACCCAATCGAGGCTCAGCACCAGATCGGCCGCGCGAATGAGCTGGGCGGCATCGGCGCTCGGGTTGCTGCCGGCCGGCGGCCCGTGCAACGGATGGGCCGAGGGAAACCCCGCGCCGGTCTTGGCGTCGGTCAAGACGATCGCACCGAGCGCCTCGGCGAGCCTGACCCGGCGCTGCCACTCCTCGTCGCCGCGCCCGACCCGCCCGACGAGGATCAGCGGCCGTTCAGCCGCACTGAGGAGCGCGGCGGCTTCCGCCGCGGTTGCGGGGTCGGGCGCGGCGCCGCGCGGCGGGCGGAACCGCGCCGCGCTCGGCAATGGCGGCAAGGCGCCGATCCGGCTCTCCTGCAAGGCGGCGTCGAGGCAGATATAGACCGGGCCGCAGGGTGGCGTCGTTGCCATCCGGTGGGCACGCAGCAGCGCTTCGGCAGCCGCCGCGACCGAGGCCGGCTGGTCGTCCCATTTGGTGAAATTGCGGACGAGGGCGCCCTGGTCCTGGGCGGTGTGGATCCAGTCGATCCACGGCCGCCGCTTTGCCGCATCGACCGGGCCCGTGGCGCCGAGCACAAAGACCGGAACGCGATCGCACCAGGCATTGAAGATCGCCATCGTCGCGTGCATCAGCCCGACATTGCTGTGGACGATCGCCCCCATCGGGCGGCCGGTCACCTTGGCGTAGCCATGCGCCATCGCGACCGCATGCTCCTCATGCAGACAGAGGAGCATCTGCGGGTTGCTGTTGCCGAGCAGATTAACGAGGCTGTCGTGGAGGCCGCGATAGGAGGCGCCGGGGTTGAGTGCGACATAGGGCAGGTCGAGTTCGCGCAGCATCAGCGCGACGGCATCGCTCCCCCAGTAATCGCCGGGCTCGTTGGCCAGCACAGGCCGCTCGATGCCCCCTGGCCCCAAAGATGCGTCGTTCATTGCGCGCTCCTCTCCCCAAATCCGGACGACCGCGGTCATAATACCCGAGAGGGCGAAGAAGGATGCAGAAAGCGTTGTTGCCCGCGAGAGTGTCGTGAACCGGCCTCTGCTCGTCGTCGACGGCGATTCGTTCGCGCATCGCGCCTACCACGCCGTGCCGAAATCGCTCCGCCGCACCGGCAACCGCGGCGCCGGGGCGATCGTCGGTTTTACGAATTTTCTGCTGCGGCTGTACGACACCGAGCGGCCGCGCGCCGTCATCGTCGGCTGGGACACGCTCGGCGCACCGACCTATCGGCAAAAGCTGTTCCCGGCCTATCAGGCCGGCCGGCAGTTCGATGAGGAACTGGTCGAGCAGCTCGACGCGCTTCCGCTATTGGTGGCGGCGTGCGGCTTCCAGAACGCCAAGGCGCCGGGCTATGAGGCCGACGATTTTCTGGCGGCTGCCGTCGCCGCCGAAGAGCGCCGCGGCGGGTTGGCGCTGGTCGCCAGCGGCGACCGCGATTCCTTTCAGCTCGCCTCGGATAGGACGACGATCCTCTACCCGATAAAGGCCGGCGAACTGGCGCGCCTCGGCCCGGCCGAAATTCGCGCTCGCTACGCGGTCGAGCCGCGGCAGGTGCCCGATTTCATCGCGCTGCGCGGCGACCCGTCGGATGGGCTCCCCGGCGCCCGCGGCGTCGGCCCCAAGGGGGCGGCCGCGCTGTTACACAAATACCCGACCCTGGAGGACGCGCTTGCCGACGGCCAACTCGCGTCGCAAGCCGAGCAATTGCGGATCTACCGCCGGATCGCGACGATGGATCGGACGGCGCCGCTGCCCGCCCTCGACGATCTGACGCCGAATTGGAACAACGCCGCCGCACTGGCGCGGGACTGGGACCTCGGCCGCCTCGCTCAGCGCCTCGATGACTTAGCTAAGCAGGCACCGACGGGATGAGCCCGCCCGGGGAGAAGGGGGACCGCTCGCGAAAGCGAGCGGTGGGGGAGGGTGGTCGGCGAATGATTTGCCACGCCCCCTCCGACCCTCCCCCCGGTGGGGGCGTTGCACAAAAAGATCCGCCATTCCGGGGCGCGGCCGAAGCCTGCGAGCCCGGAACCCATTTTCCAGAGGCCTGTGTGTATGGGTACCGGGCTCGCCGCTGCGCGACGCCCCGGAATGACGGGCCTTTTTGTGGTTTTGTGCAAAGCCCCCGGTGGGGGAGAGGAAGACGTAATGCCGGCTACAACAGCGCGACGCCGGCCTTGGCGCAGTCTTCATCCTCCTGCGAGGTCCCGCCGCCGACCCCGCAGGCGCCTTCGATAACGCCGTTGCGGATGATCGGCACCGCGCCTTGGCCCATGATCATCTCGCCGCCCGAAGCCGCGGCAATGCCGCGCGGGGTCGGCTGGTCGGCGCGCGCCGCCATCTCGCCGCTGGTGCGGCCGAACGCCGCCGAGGCGACGGCCTTGCCCTGACAGCCATAGGCGCTCGCCCAGATCGCGTTGTCCATGCGCTGCAGCGCGATGAGGCGCCCGCCGCTGTCGCACACCGCGGCGCTGACTTTGATCTTGAGCTCTCGCGCCTTTGCCAACGCGCCGGCGAGGATCCGATTGGCTTCTTCCAATGTCACACTCATCGATTTTCTCCCTTGATCGGACGGCGATCTCCGCTCCGGCCCGATTATAGCGACGTCGCGCCCGTGGGGGTATGAGGTGATGCTTTATTTCCGAATTTGTGTTTATCTGAAGACGTTTAAGCCTGCCGCGCGGCTGGCCGTCCGCTTGAGATCCGCGCACTGGAAGCACAGATAATGCATGAGGTCGACGGACCCAAACGCCGGTCCGCTCCCAGCCGCCGCCTTGCCTTAGCCGGGGTCATCCTGGTCGGCGTTACGGTAATCGCCGCCGGGCTGGCGATTTGGGACCGCCGCGAAGAAGCGATCGCCAGCTATCGCCGCGAGATTACCAACCTCGGCACCGTGCTGGCCGAGCAAACCGCGCGCTCGGTGCAGGCGGTCGACGTCGTCTTGAGCGAGGTTCAGGCCAAGGTATCGGTGGCTGATACCGTCGATCCGGACGAGCTCGACCGCGCGATGGGGACCGACGAGGTCCACCGCTTTCTGGTGAGCCGACGGGAAACCCTCCCGCAGGCCGAGGCGATTGGATTGGTTGGTGCCGACGGCAGGTTGATCAACAGCTCGCGGATTTGGTCCACCCAGCGCATCGACCTGTCCGACCGGGACTTCACGCATTTTCGCGACCATGACGATGCCGGCATTTTCATCGGCGCGCCGCGTCCGGACCGGGTCACCGGGGCATGGACGTTTTTCGTGGGGCGCCGCGCGACCGGGCCGCACGGTGAGTTCCTCGGGGTGCTGATCGCGCTGATCGAAGTCCGGTATTTCGAGGAGTTTCACGAGGCGATCAGCCCGCGGGGCGGGTCTATTGCGATCTTCCGCAGCGACGGCACGCTGATCGCCCGATACCCTCATGCCGAGACCATGACGGGCAAGAAACTGGCGTCCGTATCGCCCTGGTACAAGATGGTCGCGAGTGGCGGCGGCAGCTATCGAACGCCGGGCTATGTTGACGGAATGGCGCGCGTCGCCTCGGTGCACCCGCTGCGCGATTATCCGCTCGTAGTGACCGTGACGATCTCGGAAGACGCCGCGCTCGCCGATTGGTGGTGGCAGTCCATCATGATCGCCATTACGGCCCTCTGCGCGGCCGTCGGGTTTGCCCTCCTGTTCTGGGCGCTTGCCGCCCGATCGCGCAGGCTCGAGCAGCAGACCGCCGAACTGGCCGCGACGGCGGATGCGCTACGGGACAGCGAAACGCGGTTTCGGGATTTTGCGCGCACCAGCTCGGACTGGTTTTGGGAAACCGATGAGCAGCATCGCTTTACCTACGTGTCCGACGAAATCCGCTCGTTCGGTCAAGACCCGAGCGACCGCATCGGCCGAAAGCGCAGCGAGTTGGCCGCCGATCGCGCGGAAGATATGCGGCTTTGGAAAGGGCATTATGCCGCGTTGGACCGGCATGAGCCGTTTCGCAACTTTGTCTATGCGAGGAAGGTCGGAGAAGGCCCCGAACGCCTAGTCTCGATCAGCGGCAACCCGATCTTCGATCCGTCAGGGCGTTTTCTCGGCTATCGCGGAACGACGCGCGACGTTACCGAGGAAATCCTTGCCGAACGCGGCTTGCGCGAAGCCAAAACTGCGGCAGAGGCAGCCAATCGGGCGAAATCCCAATTCTTGGCCAACATGAGCCATGAATTACGCACGCCGCTCAATGCGGTGCTCGGATTTTCCGAAATGCTCGCACAACGTCTTGTCGGACCACTTGCGGATAAACAGCTCGAGTATATCGACATAATTTACCGAAGTGGGAGGCACCTGCACGATATTATCAACGATATTCTTGATCTGGCCAAGGTAGACGCCGGAAAACTCGATCTCAACCCGGAGGACGGCGTCGATCCGTGCGCCATCGTGGATGCCTGCGTCGCCCTGATGCGGGAACGGGCGGACGCGGGCGGGTTGCGGCTCTCGATCGATGTCAAACCGGATCTCCCGTTGATTGTCGCCGACGAGGTGCGGCTGAAGCAGATTCTGCTCAATCTCTTGTCGAACGCCGTCAAGTTCACCGAGCCCGGCGGATCGGTCGTCGTCACCGTGCGGCAGCCCGCGCCCGAGACAATCGCATTTGAAGTGCGCGACACCGGTCTTGGCATGAGCGAGGCTGAAATCAAAATCGCGCTGGAGCCGTTCGGCCAGGTCGATGCCGGGTTCAGCCGGGGTCATGAGGGTACCGGGCTCGGGCTTCCGCTGGCGAGCCGATTGGCGGAACTGCATGGCGGTTGGTTCCATATCGACAGCAAAAAGGGGCAGGGCACAACAGTAACCCTGACCCTTCCGGCGAGGAGAACACCCTCAGATGTCTCGACCGCCGCGCCGGCGATCGTGCATCGCTCCGAGGTGAGTGCCGCCTAAAGATCGCATCGGGCCCGAAACTGCGGCGGATCGGCTACGGGATCTTGTATAAGCCGATCGTCGGCCTGAGTGTGTGTGCGCGGGTTCGGATGATATGAAAGCGAAATCGAGGGATTTTCCCCGCTTCCAGGACCGGCAAGCCGTTCTAAGCCAGTTGCGAAACTCGAAGATGGCAGGTTCGGCTCACGCCTACATGAGGGGCAACACGCTCAAGTTTTACGAGTGGCTCGAGACGGCGAAGGGCACGCTGCCGCAAGGCCCGCCGATCTGGATCTGCGGTGACTGTCATGTCGGAAATCTTGGGCCGACCGCCGATGCCGACGGCAAGATCAGCATTGAGATTCGGGATTTTGACCAAACGGTAATCGGCAACCCCGCTCACGATTTGATACGCCTGGGATTATCGCTTGCAACCGCCGCGCGCGGCTCGGATCTGCCGGGCATCACGACGGCAAAAATGATCGAGCAGCTGATCGAGGGATATGAAGAAGGCTTGGCAGACGAAGGCAGGGATGGCGTCCTTCGCCGCCGCCGGCCGGAATCCGTCCAAATCGCCATGAAACGTGCCGTGGGACGCAAATGGGCACACCTCGCCAGAGAGCGCATCGAGGATGCCAGTCCGACAGTTCCCCTGGGGAAGCGCTTTTGGCCGCTCACCAAAAAGGAGAAAGGCGAGATCTCCGAACTTTTTGGACGCGAGGAGGTTCGCCGCCTGGTGACCTCGCTACGTTCGCGCAAGAGCGACGCGCCGGTTGAAGTCCTCGATGCGGCTTATTGGGTGAAGGGGTGCAGCTCACTGGGCCATCTGCGCTATGCCGCGCTCATCGGTGTCGGAAAGAACCATTCCAAGGAAGGGGCGCTGTGCCTCATGGACATCAAGGAAGCCGTTCAGGCTGCCGCCCCACGCCATGCCAGGGCGAGGATGCCGCGGGATAATGCGGCCCGCGTCGTTGAAGGCGCGCGCCACCTGTCGCCGGCGCTCGGCGACCGCATGCTTTCAGCGGGCCTCTTGGGGCAGGCGGTGGTTCTGCGCGAACTCCGTCCGCAGGATCTCAAGCTGGAGATTGACCAGCTGACCCCCGACGAAGCGATGAAGGCGGCAAGATTCCTGGCGGTAGTCGTCGGAAAAGCGCATGCAAGTCAATTGGATGAACCGAGCCGCGGGAAATGGCGCGACGAATTGGGTCGGCGTCATTCGACCAGCTTGGATGCGCCTTCTTGGCTATGGTCCAGCATCGTCGAGCTCATGGCCATCCATGAGGCGGCGTACCTCGAACATTGCAGACGGTACGCCACAGATCCCGAAACGGCGTGAACCGCCCGCCTCGGGGATGATCTCGATCAGTTTCCCGGCAGGCGCGGTCAGCCGTGCCAGAACGGCTCGGCGGCGAGCAATCGGCGCAGATACCGCCTGGTTTTCGACTGACGTGCGACAAGCCGGCGGTGGTGCCAGCCCAGCACGATCTTGCCGGCGCGGGCGATGGTGGCGCCGTCTCTGCCGCGCGCCAGCTCGGGGACGATGTCCTGCGCGGCGCGCACATCATTGGAATCGCCCAGATCGTCCTGCAGGTGCTTCAACCTTGCGGTAAATTTTTCCACCGCCTGCGCATCATAGAGGCCGCTCAGGAGCTCGCTGGTATAGCGCAGCTTTTTGAGCGCGATCCGCAACTTGTGGCGTTCCTCGGCAGATTGCCGAGCAAAGCCTTTGGCGCGCCGTTTCGCCGCCCGGCGCAATTTGTCGAGGAGCGGTGGGCCGACATCGCCGATCGGCTGCTCCAGCGGGCCGGCAGCCTCGCCATCGCGCCAGCCGCGGCCATCGAACCACCGCATCAGGCCCAAGAGCAGCGCGGTGTAGCGCGGCGAGCGGATCGCCTGCCGCGCGGTGCTATAGGCGGCATGGCGTCGCCGCCGCGCCGCAGCGCTCAGCACGCGCAGCGCCGCGACGTCGGGCAGAGCCTCGCGCGCCGGGCGGATCAGGGCGCTCTCGAAAACATCGAGATTGCGCGCTTCCCCCAGTGCGTCGGCAAGCCAGCGCAATTCGCCGCTGGCCCAGCGCAGCTGCTCCCTCGGCAGCATCTTCTTGAACGCGGAGAGGACGGCGCGCAGCCGGCGCACCGCGACGCGCATCTGGTGGACGCCCTCGGTTCGCCCGGCAAAGATCGGAGCCTCGTTGCGCAATACCTGCTCGAGGCAGGCGCGGCCGATGCGCTGCAGCGCGTCCTCGGCGCTGAGGGTTGCATCGAGCGCGAGCGGATCGGCGCGCACGGCCTGCGTTATCGGGTGTCCGGCGGCGAGCCGATAACCGCGCTCGGCCTTGCTGCGCCATTCGAGGCGCACCGGCGCCTCCTCCAAGAGGCGCAGCGCGACATCGTAAAGCGCGGTGACGGGCCCGCTTTTCAGCTCCAGCTCGATCTCGCTGATCCGTTCGCCCGGTTTCCTGCCGGGGGCGCGGATCATGCCGCGGTCGATCGCGGCTTCGATGCGCGTGCCTGGGGCCGGCGAGAGGTCGGTGACGAGCCGGGTGACCTCGGTGCGGAAGACGGGGGCGACCCGGTCGGCGATGTCGGAGGTCAAGAAACGCCCGCTCTCACCGGCAAGCGGGTCGGGGCGCTCGCCGGCGATCGTGTCTTCCCACTCGCCGCGGGCGAGGAGAGTGCTGCCCGGCGCCCCCGCCGATTTTACGGTTTGGATGTAGTGCCCGTTACGCCGGCGCACCCGCAATACCGATCCCTGCCGCGCCAGCGCGCGGTCCTCGGTATCGTAATAGGTGCTGACAAGCTTTGCGCGCCCGGCGCTCGCGCCCGCCGCCATGTGCTTCAGCACGCGCCGCAGCGCCGGCAGATCGGCGTCGCGTGTTGCCAGCTTTATTTCGGTTTCGGTCGGGATTGAGGCCCCCGGGGGAATGAAGGCGTTAGCTCCGTCAAAATGCCCTCCTTCAGCTTCCCCGGCAAGGGGGACCGGCGCGGCGAAGCGGCGCGGCCCTGCGGGCTCGGTCGCCGCTAGAGGGTGATCGAATCAGAATGAAGCGCTAAAAATACTCCCCTCCCCCGGGCTTGTCCCGGGGGTCCACGTCTTAGGGATCGGGATGCGCGAGAAGAAAACGTGGATGGCCGGGTCAAGCCCGGCCAAGGGGTTGAGAGAGTGATTCCACCTGATCGAATACCGCCGCTAGCTCAGCGGGATGCGGTCCGCGGCGAGGCGGTCGAGGATGGCGCGGGCCAGCCGGCGCGCTTTGTCGTTGAGCGAGGGATAGCCGGTTTCGGTCGCGCTGCGACCGATATTCTGCGCCTGACGATAGCCCGGGCGTTCAACGAGCTCGCCCTCCAGCGTCTCGAAGCCGGCCCCGCGGATCGTCGCCCGCGCCTCTGCCGCCTCGCTCTCCGTCAATATCCGGCACAGCGCGAAAACCGGGCCGCCCTTGAGGACCTCCATCTCGGCGAGGCGGCGGGCAAGCGCCAGGGTCGGGACCAGATCGGCGCGCGAGGCACCGGTCGGCAATAAGACCAAGTCGCAGAGCTTCGCCAGCTGCGCGGTGCGTTTGGGCGTTCCCGCCGCGCCGTCGAGGATGATGATGTCGTAACCGCGATTGTGCTTGAGCGCGCTGTCGATGTTCTTGACCGGATTGGCCTCAATTGCGGGTTCGAGAGCGCGTTCGAGCCGCGCGCGCACCCACTCGGTCGAGGTCGTTTGCTTGGTGTCGAAATCGAGGATTTTCACCTGTTTACCGGAGGCGGCCGCCTCGCGCGCAATGAGGTGGCACAGCGTCGACTTCCCGACGCCGCCCTTTTGCGATACGACGCCGACAATTTGCCGTTTTGCCGTCGATTTTCCCATCCCCGCGACTGTCGCCGGGAACACTCGCCAATGCAAGGCTGGGCGCGGAACCAGATCCGCGGCCGTCCCGCCGCCGCCCCTGCGAACGAACCAGAATTTAGGCTCGCGCCCCGCCGGCACGCGCGGCACAGTGGGCGCGCAGCCGCGGATGGCCGCGTTCAAAAACCGGAGGTGACATGGAGTTCGGTTTCAACCTGCCGAACAGCGGGGCGCTCGCCACGCCCGAAATCATGAGCCGGATCGCCCGCGAGGGCGAGGCGCTCGGCTATGACTATCTGACCGTGACCGATCATG
>Ga0210394_10004302_pt1 | contig 16770 bp, 17 predicted proteins | sample IncBWC12MmetaG_FD_160121 | JGI IMG/M metagenome (GOLD analysis project Ga0210394, IMG submission 160121) | Forest soil microbial communities from Barre Woods Harvard Forest LTER site, Petersham, Massachusetts, United States - Inc-BW-C-12-M | ecosystem: Environmental > Terrestrial > Soil >... | reverse complement strand
AAAGATGTCGCCTAGCGGCTCGGAAAGATGTCGCCTAGCGGCTCGGAAAGATGTCGCCTAGCGGCTCGGAAAGATGTCGCCTAGCGGCTCGGAAAGATGTCGCCTAGCGGCTCGGAAAGATGTCGCCTAGCGGCTCGGAAAGATGTCGCCTAGCGGCGGGAACGTAAACGCCGTGTCATGTTTCAGCACGCCCTGCGTTAACATGAAATATCTCCATGGGCATCGACTGGTTCCCGCTGTGGCTCAGCTTGCGCGTGGCGGCGATTTCCACCGCAATCGCGCTCGCGATCGGTTTGTGGCTGGCATGGATTCTGGCGAACCGGTCGTTTCGCGGCAAAGAGATTTTGGACGCCGCCGTTACGCTGCCGCTGGTGCTGCCGCCCACCGTGCTGGGCTACTATCTGCTGGTCCTGCTCGGCCGCGCCAGCCCCATAGGCCATCTCTATGAATGGCTCTTCGGCGGCCCGCTGGTCTTCACCTGGCAGGCGGCGGTAGTCGCGTCGCTGTTTCATTCCACACCGCTGCTGGTCAAGTCCGCCCGGGCCGCGTTCGAGAGTGTCGATCGATCCTATGAACGTGCGGCGCGCAATTTGGGCGCTACCGAGCTGCGGCTGTTCTGGCGTGTGACGCTGCCGCTGGCTCGCCGTTCCATCCTGGCAGCGGCGGCGCTCGCGTTTGCGCGATCGCTGGGCGATTTCGGCGTCACGCTGATGATCGCCGGCAATATTCCGGGCCGCACCCAGACGGTTTCGGTGGCCATCTACGACGCCGTGGAAGCGGGCAATGGCGCGACCGCCCGCGTGCTGGTGCTGATCATTTCCGCGATCGCGCTCGCCATCCTGACGCTGGCCAATCGTCTCACTTCGAATCCATTCGGACCTCGACAGACAGCTTTATGATCCAAGCCCCATGATTCAAGCAAGAATTCGGAAGCAGTACGCGCCAGGCCCGGATTCCGCTGGATTTTCGCTGGATCTTGAATTCCAGGCCGCCGCCGGCGTGACCGTCCTCTTTGGTTCGAGCGGCGCGGGAAAAACACTAACACTCGACGCAATCGCGGGGTTTGTGCGTCCCGACGAAGGGCGCATTTTACTAGACGACCAGATCCTGTTCGACGGCGCCGCCCGGGTGCATCTGCCGCCCAGATCGCGCCACTGCGGCTACGTGTTTCAGAACTACGCGCTTTTTCCACACATGACGCTGCGGCAAAACCTGGAGTTCGCGGCGGAGCGCGCGCCGAGTCTCGGCCGGCATCGCAAAGTGACCGAGATGCTCGAAAAGTTTCACTTGACCGAAGTCGCCGGGAGCCGGCCCTATCAGCTTTCGGGTGGGCAGAAGCAACGCTGCTCCATCGCCCGGGCATTGATTGGAGCGCCGCGCGTATTGTTGCTCGATGAACCCGCGCGTGGTTTGGATGCCCCGCTCAGAGCCGAACTGTATTCCGTGCTCCGCCAAGTCCGGCAGGAGTTTGGAACACCCATCCTCCTGGTCACGCACGATACCGAAGAATGTTTCGAGCTGGCCGACGAAATGGTGGTGCTGCGCGAGGGCCGCGCGGTGCAGAACGGAACGCCACGCAAAGTCTTTGAGCAGCCGGCCAATGTGGATGTGGCGCGATTGTTGGGGCTCTACAATGTCCTACCGATGGAGATCCGCTCGCTGGATCCTGGCCGCAACACCAGCCGCCTGCGTTATCAGGATTTCGAACTGACCGGGCCCTATTTTCCCGGCCGGCTGATCGGCGACCAGGTGTGGCTGTACCTCCGGCCGGATCAACTCTCGGTCGCGCCCCGCAATGGACGCCCGGCATTTAATCAGATCCCCGCCACGCTGCTTCGCACGGTGGAAAAGCCCGAGCGGCTGCGTCTGGAGTTCTCAGGCGACATCGCCGTGGAAATGCCTCCGGGCGCGATCCAGAATATCGCCAGCGTGAAGGAATGGGTGATCGAGTTCCCGAGCGCCGGCCTGCGGGTCCTGTGAAGTGACCCAAGGTGTGAAGCGCTACTGCATCACCGATTCGCCCGAAGTGGCCGCGCGCGCCGCGTGTGATGGCGTGGAGATGATCCAGATACGGGCCAAAGAGCTTTCTGTGCACGACCTAAGCAGTTTGGTGCGAATAGTCCTGCGGGCCGCGCAAACCAGCCGGATTCTGGTGAATACGCGCACCGATGTCGCGTTGGCATGCGGCGCGCACGGCGTTCACCTGCCCGCTGGATCCATGACGCCGGATATCATTCGCCGAATCGCGCCCGCGGGCTTCTTGATCGGCGTGTCTTGCCATACCGTTGAAGAGTTACGCGCGGCGGAGCACGAAGGCGCGGATTTCGCCGTCTTTGGCCCGGTATTCCCCAGTGTCACCAAGTCGCTCACCCCTATCGGCCTGGAATCTTTTCGAGCAGCGGCCGCGAGCGTCCGTCTGCCGGTATACGCCCTCGGCGGCGTCACGGCCGGCAATGCCCCACAATGCATCCAGGCGGGCGCGGCGGGCATCGCGGGCATTTCTCTATTCCATTAACATTGAGGATTGCAACCCTCGCTGCCAGTCTCGAACGTCACCCAGCGGCAGAAGCTGATCGGTCTGGCATTACGCGTGGGCGCATTCGCCCTCATCGCGGCGCTCGGATACTATCTGGTTTTTCCAATCATCATGGCTTTCATCGGCGCGCCCGTCTTCGTGATTTCAACGCTCGGCACTTTTGCCGCCGCCGCGGTCGCTAACGCCATCGTGCTGCGCATTTACGAGCGTGGAAACCTGGCCGGCATCGGTCTTGGCTGGACGGCCGCTTCGCGCCGCAATCTTTCGCTCGGCGTGCTGGGCGGTATAGGCGCGGGGCTGATCGTCATCGTTATCCCGCTGGTCTTCCGTGTAGCCGATTTGGAGTCGATTCCGAGCGAACAGTTCCGCTGGCCGTCGCTGCTGTTCGTGTCCATTTTGCTTTTGTTCGGGGCGGTGGGCGAGGAGATGCTCTTTCGCGGCTACGCCTTTCAGGTGCTGGTGAAGGGCATTGGCCCGTTTGCGACAGTCCTTCCGATGGCCGTTCTGTTCGGACTGGCGCATTCTCAGAATCTGAACTTTGGCCCCTTGGCGCTAACCAACACCATCCTCTGGGGCATCGTCCTCGGGTACTCGTTTCTCCGTAGTGGCGATCTGTGGCTGCCCATCGGACTACATTTCGGCTGGAACTGGACCTTGCCGCTTTTGGGCGTCAATCTCAGCGGGTTTACAATGAATGTGACAGGATACACGGTGCATTGGAGAATCGTGGGGAAAATCGGGGACCGCTTCAGCGGAGGCGCCTACGGCCCGGAAGGCGGTCTGCTCACCACCGCGGTCGCCATCGGCTTGTTCTTCTACCTCTGGAAAGCCCCCGTCCAGCATCAGGAAACGTTCCAGACGGAGGAATTATGATCCGTACGCGCCGAGCGATCCATCGCGTCTTGCCGGCCGCCGCTTGTTTGCTGGCGTCCATGCTGTGGCCGGTCAGCGCTCCTGCTCAACTCAAGCTCACCGAAGACGACCGGGTCGACATTCTGCGTGGGGTCCTTTCCGAATACGCCACCGTGAAGGTGCTTTTGCCGCGTTCCAAGAAGCCTTTACCGTTTCAAAGCGACGGCGTATGGAACAAGGAGATCTGGGAACAATCGGAGCGCGAATTCGGCGCGGCCGCGCGCGTTGGCGATCTGGTGCAGGTCACGCATTTGAATATCGAAAACGACCGGATCGTGCTCGAGATCAACTACGGCCTGAAAGGCAAGGGGGGGAGCTGGAAGGATCACGTGCAGGTCGGGGTTGGAACACAGACGCGCCCGATCAGCACCCAACAGAACTCCAACGCTCCCGGCGGCACATCCATTGTTCTGTTGTTCGGCCAGCCGATTCCTGACGTTCAGGCCGACGAAATCAAGAAAATCCTGGCGCCGGTTCTCGACTTCGCCCTGCAAAACGCCGCCGACAACTATTTCGACAAGCTGCCAGAGCCCATTAAGATTGCCATCAAAGCTAACAAGGTCATCGTGGGCATGGATCGCGATCAGGTGCTGCTGTCGGTCGGCAAGCCCCGGCACAAGGAGCGCAACGTCACAAACGACGGCACTGAGATGGAAGATTGGATCTATGGCGATCCTCCCGGTAAGATTACTTTTGTGACCTTCGCCGGGTCTAAGGTAACCGGGGTTAAGGAAGCTTACGCCGACATTGGCGGGTCGACGGCGCCGCCGCTGGTTGCCAAATAACGTTGCCAAATAGCTCAGCCGCCAAACAAAACCTGGAGTGACATGCCCATCAAGGTAGGCATCAACGGCTTCGGCCGCATCGGCCGCAATGTGGTTCGCGCGGGCCTGCACCATCCCAACATTGAATTTGTCGCCGCCAACGATCTCACCGACACCAAAACGTTGGCGCACCTGCTGAAGTACGATTCAACCCTTGGCCAGCTTCACGAAGACGTGAAGGTAGATGGCGATTCAATCGTCGTCGGCGGAAAACGCATCAAAATCTTCGACGTGAAGGATCCGGCCGAGCTGGATTGGAGCTCTCTCAGCGTCCAGGTTGTGGTGGAATCCACCGGCAGATTCACCGACAAGAAGGACGCTGCGAAGCATCTTCGAGGTACGGTGAAAAAGGTGATCATCTCGGCACCCGCAACTGGCGAGGACATCACCATCGTTCTTGGCGTGAACGAGAACATGTACGTTCCGGCCAAGCACAACGTCATCTCGAACGCCTCCTGCACCACCAATTGCCTGGCGCCGGTGGTGAAGGTGCTGCACGAGAAGTTCGGCATTCAAAAAGGATCGATGACCACGATCCACAGCTATACCAACGATCAGAATGTGCTCGATTTTCCGCACAAAGATCTGCGGCGCGCGCGGGCCGCTGCGCTGAACATGATCCCCACCACCACCGGCGCCGCCAAAGCGATGTCACTGGTGATGCCGGAGATGAAGGGCAAGCTGGATGGGTATTCGTTGCGCGTTCCCACCCCGGATGTTTCCGTGGTGGATCTGGTAGCGCTGACCTCCAAGAACACCACGGCTGAAGAGGTGAACAAGGCGCTGGAGGACGCGGCCAACGGTCCGCTCAAAGGCATCCTGGCCTATACGGACGATCCAGTGGTTTCCACCGACATGCTGCACAATCCAAACAGCTCGATCGTCGACACAGGGCTGACCAAAGTGCTGGACGGCAATCTAGTTCACGTCGTTTCCTGGTACGACAACGAGTGGGGCTACTCGATGCGCGTGGTGGATCTGATCGAATTTCTCGCCGAGAAGGGCCTCTAGTCGTCCGCGCTGCTAAAACGACTCCCCTAATTCGGATCGCGCTGGCGGGTATGGGTAACCGCTTTCACCACTCCCAGGCCAATCAAGACTACGACACCCACTCCGATCCACTGCTGCGGCACATGCGCAAGATGCGCGCCCCAAGCCAGACCGATAATAACCACGATAAACCCAATGACGTATAGGCCGAACGACATGTGACCTCCCTTTAACCCCAACTACGTCAATTGGAGGCAGCACGTAAGCTGCCAGCCGTAACGCAATGAATCGATTGTTATTCCGGCTGGTTTGGCCCGGAAATAGTTACGCAGGGGAGGCTGGACGGTTACGATCTCAAGCGTTTCTTCGAACCACCCACGTGGTCATCGAGCGTTGATTCTGAACGACAGTGGTCTTCAATGGATCAGCCAACTGTCCGCCCAGTTCTTTCGTGAGCGTCACCAGCAGCGCCTCGTCAACCAGATAGCGCTCCGAGCCATCGGGCAACAGGAAGCGGCGGCCCGCGACGCGTTTGACCTCGCTTTCGATACCGATGGACGACGCGAGCCGGCAGAAGAATAATCCGCCTGGCTTCAACACTCGCCAGGTGCCGCGCAGCATGGCTTGAAAGTGATCGTCGTCGCGGGCAAAATGGAGGACCGCGCTGCTGATCACCACGTCGGAGAAGGCGTCCGGGAAGGAATTAGCTTCGATTGTCTCCACACGAAAGTTATCCGGCGGTCGAGCTGACGCCAAGTGACGCACCGCTCGAATGGCTCGGGGATCAGCGTCTACGCCGAAGACTTCGTAGCCTTCCCTGAGCAAGTAAACCAGATTGCGTCCATGCCCGCAGCCCGCGTCGAAGACCCGCATCCCGGGCGTGATTTGGCCGCGAAGCAGCTGATCGAGGAAATAGATGTCGATCTGACCGAACTGGTGCTCAAGATCGGGCATGGGTTTCTCTCGATGATACGAGATCACTGGTGATTGGAACCTGCGGAGCAAGCGCCGATTAAACGCAAAAGCTCCGCGAGATCCGCGTTGTCGACTGAATACTCCTGAGAGTGCCCCGTAAACCTTGATCGCGGAAGCTGGATGAAATTTACGCTCAAACTTCCGCAGTCGTCTCCCGAGCCGCTCATCAACTGGGTTTCAATCGCAGGATTGAGGTAGTTCCCTTCGGGCGTTCCCGGCCCTCTTGTGTCTTGGAGCGTTTCGTCAGGCTCCGACCATCTGCCTAAGGGGGCGAATCGATATCCGATCGCAACGCTTTTGCCGGGCGTGCTAGGCCACAAGTCAGATCGCATGGCCGTCCAAGTCCTGCCGTCCAGCAGTAGATCAAGCGCGGCTTTGGCCCTTGGTCCCAGGCCAGCTTCCAACGACTCGGGGTCATTCGTCATCCACGCCAGGACGAGCCTATCCAAAGCATCTCTTGGCTCGTCGCCCTGGTCGCAGCGAATACTATACATCGGTACCTCGCGTAAAGGCGCCACGCACGGAGCATGGCTTTCTGAGGTAGCACCCGAATCGTTCACCGAACAAAGATGGAAACTGCGAAGCGACGACACAAAGGAGGTTAGGTCCAGGGCGAGAGCTACCGCTTTATCCAGCCGGAATGCATAGTTATCAAGACCAGGTTTGTCATATAATTTGCGGAGTCGTGGAACTGCCGCCGGTCCCTGGATGCCGGCATACGCCAACAAGAACGAGCCTGCCTTGAAGGCCACCTCCGACTTCTCGCCTCGCGCCTCGAATGAATCCAGCGCCTCCTCAAGCGCAGGGACGGCCGAAGCGCCTAGCCTTACGATGGACCGCGTCAGCGAGCGATCGTCTCGATCCTCTCCGAGCGCCGGCCCGCAACTGAAAAGCCCTGTGATTTCGTCTGCCTTGACCCCGTGCGTATCGGGTCTGTCAGATTGATAGGTCATGTAACGGATGAGATCAGATGCAGACCGATGCTCCGTTTGGCCAATCGCGCAGGTCGCCGAAAGGAAGGCCACAGTGGCGAATCGCATCGTCACACCATCAATCAGGCCGCTTCGTTGAACACGTACTCGTGCTGGCCGTCGCGAATGACAAGCACTCGCTTACCGCCGCGCTCCCCGACCACAAACTCAAAGCCGCTAACGGCTGGGTCGATGGTGATGAACGAGATGGTTCCATCGTCATTCTTGCGCGACGCCACAGTGCTCTTCCATTCGCCGAAGTCGAACACCGTTGCTGCATTCTGCCGGAGGACTGTCAGATCGCCGAGCGCGCTGCTGGTGTAACGCGCGGCGAGTTTCGCCACCTCCGCCCCATTGGCCGGCACCACGAGGCGCTCCCGGTCCTTTGCGATGGAAGCTTTGTGGTTCGCTGCTCGCGCGTCGACGTCGCCCACCGCCTCGGATTTCCCATCGAACACTACTTCGAGCAGCCGGCGCATCAGCGGCCGCAGTAGCAACTGGCCATTGTCGGCGTTCGTGAGCAGCACGGCGCCGACGCCGTAGTCCGGGTGGACCATAAAATCGCTCTTATAGCCAGCCAAGCTGCCGCCGTGGTGGACCACTGGAACTCCCCAGGTCTTGTCAACCATCAGGCCCATCCCGTAGTATTGGTCTTCGCCCATCGCCACCTGCGGCTTCCGCCGCATCAGAAGATTTTCCTCGGAGACCAGCCGCGTCCCGTTTGGGACCTTGCCGAGCGCGAGTTCCAGTTGAACATAGCGAGCCAGGTCGTGCGCCGACGTCCACACGCCCCCGGCCGGCCGATGCGGGGTGATGGAGTAGTTCAAGGCCATATCGGCGACAGCTGGCTTCCCATCCACGTCATCGCCATGCGGCCAGGCGTGGTCACCTTTCTGGGCGCGCTGCATGTCAAAGGTGGTCGACTTCATTCCTAGAGGAGTGAAGATCCTCTTCTGCATCGCTTCGTCGTAAGCCGCGCCGAGCTCGCGGGACGGATCGTACAAATGCGCGCCGACATAACCTGCGGCCGCCGCCATCAAATTGCTGTACTGGAAAAGCTCGCCGAAGCGGCTCGTCGGCTGCATCGTACCCAACAACGCAAGCGACGAAGCCGGCGTCGCGTTCTTGAATTCGAAAAGCCACTCCAGATCCTGCCTCGGCAAGCCGGTACACGCACAAACCAGATGCTGCATCAGAACCTGCCGGGTGGTGTTCGCGTCGCCCAGCTTAAAACTCGGATAGAGCTGCGTCACGGGCTGATCCCACTTGAGCTTCTTCTCATCGGCCAGCATGGCTAACAGCAGCGTGGTCATCCCCTTGGTGTTGGACGCCGCCATGAACACGGTATTCTCATCTACCTTGGTGGGCTGGCCAAGTTCGCGCACTCCCAGTCCGCCCTCGTACACCACTTTGCCGCCATCGATTAGCGCCAGCGATGCTCCCGGAATGCCCAGTTTTTTCATCGAAGTTTCAACGAACGCCTTCAGTTCCTCGATCCGTTCGGGGTTCAACGATTGTGCCTTGCGCCTCGCGAACGTCTCGCGCTGGTAGCCCTTCGGGCGCAGGCTTTCGATAATGAGCGAAAGCTGCGAACCGCGCTTCTCGAAGGTCTGCTCGGTCCCGTCGAAAATGGCGACGGTCCACTTGTCACCGGCCCGCAGAGCGATGGCCTCTACCACGGCGCGCCCGTTGGGCGAGGTCTCGTATTCGAATGTCCGGCGCTCGTCCCACCCATCGCGCCCCGGGTTGGGAGTGGCCAGCTTGAGCGGCCGCTTGGAATCCGGGCGGTAAATCGCCCAGGCAGCGCCCACTGCCGCCGCGGCGTCGCTTGCCTGGATGTCAACGATGGCGACGTGCGTGTCGCGCTCGGGCGACTCCAGGATCGCCGAGGAAGCGCCGGAGGTGATCGACCATTCCGAAGGGACGGTAAACGTGGCGCCACCAGGAGTGGTCCGCGGACTATCAGCGGCAAGCTTTTCGGGAGGCGCCGACAATGCCATGGATATCGCCAGTGCCGCTACTGCGAAGAGGCGCAGGATGATCCTCATGGTTTCCGATTATAGCGCTTGGTTTTCTTCTTCGATCTCCAATAACGCGATTCTGGTGTTCGTAAACGAACAGCGCATTCAGCGGCCGATCTCCCAAGTAACTGAAACTCCTCGCGTCGAATCGCGGTTAAGGTGGCAGGCCGATTGCACTAGAGGGTGGCGGATCGTAAGCAATGACCCTCGAATCAGTTGAAAAAAACGTTGGCTTAAAAAAAATACTAGTCGTGGACGATCAGCCTGACGTCCGAGAAGCATTGCGATTGTTGCTGAAGGGCGCGGGTTACTCAATCGAAACCGCTGATTCCCCCAATGCCGCGCTGGCAGCGGCCGCGTCTGCTGATTACGACCTCATTGTGGTGGACATGAACTTCGCTCGGGACACGACCTCCGGCGCGGAAGGCTTGCGGCTGCTCGACAACTTGCAGGCGGGGGTGCGAAATGTGCCGATTATTGCGATGACAGGTTGGAGCACCATCGAACTGGCAGTAGAGGCGATGCATCGCGGGGCGTGCGACTTTGTTCCGAAGCCCTGGGACAATCGCAACTTCCTCGCGTTGGTTCAGAAGCACTTGAACGGCGAGCCCGAACCGTCCCGTCGCCTGGCCGCGGAGCTTGCGGTCGCGCGCAAGGTGCAAAGAAAGTTGTTGCCGCAGCCTCAACTCAACGCGTATGGCCTAACCTGCGAATGCGCATCGTTGCCGGCCGGAGAGATCGGCGGAGATTTGTACGATTTCTTCGCGATCGATTCCGGAACGATGGCGTTTCTGCTGGGCGATGTCAGCGGGAAGGGCATTGGAGCCGCCTTGCTGATGGCGAACCTGCAGGCTACGATTCGAGGGCAGCAGGAACTGGCGCGATATCCGTCGAGATTAATGGGGCGGGTAAACGATCTGTTTTACGAATCCACCCGGCCTGAGCATTACGCTACTCTGTTCTACGGCGTCTACAATGCGATCCATCGCACCATCCAGTACGTGAACTGTGGTCATCCATCAGCGGTGCTGGTGCGGGCCAATGGAGACTTCGAGCTGCTGGACGCCAGCGCGACCATGTTGGGAGCTTTCAAAGACCGCAGATTTGAAGAACGGTCGGTCGAGGTGCGATCCGGCGACCGGCTGGTGTTGTTTTCGGACGGGTTCTCGGAAGCGAAGATGGGTGCGAAAGAAGACGAAGCCGGCGACTGTTGGGCGCTCGAAACGGTCACGGCGTTCGCGAGATCGCAGCGTAGCGGTTTAGCAGGCATGCTTGCATCGGCCGCGGCCTCCGGGGGGCCGCAAGCGGACGATATCACCGTGCTGGACCTGCGAGTTCTTTAGCGGGTTTGCGTTCTCCATAATTCTCAAGTTTCCTGTTGACTAAAACGACCGGTCGTGCTATTGTGTTAGACATGAGACACGCCGCATCTACCCGCGAGCGGATTCTCGACCAGGGTCTCGCCCTTATGAGCCAGTCGGGCCTCGAAGGCGTCACCCTCGGCGTGCTAGCCGATCAAGTGGGGATGTCCAAGAGCGGCCTGTTCGCGCATTTTCGATCGAAAGAAGAAGTGCAAATCAGCCTGCTGGAGCACACGGCGGTGGTAGGGGCGGCGCGCATCATCGCGCCATCCATGAAGGAGCCTGAAGGACTTCCGCGCCTGAAGGCCTTGGTGAAAAACTGGTTTGGCTGGGCTCCGCGCGCGGGCCTGCCGGGTGGGTGCCCGGTGGCGGCTGGACTGTTTGAGTTTGACGACGTAGAAGGTCCGGTGCGCGACAAAATTTTGGAAATGGAAGCCGAGTGGCGCGGCCTGCTGACGAAGACGGTGAAAGAGGCCAGCGCGCTGGGGCATCTCCGAACCGATCTGGATGTCGCCCAGTTTGTGTGGGAGCTGTGTGGCATTTATTTGAGCCATCACGCCGCGCAGCGTTTTCTGAAATCGCCCGACGCGGATCGGCGCGCGAAGACCGCGTTTGAGTCTCTGCTGGCGAGATCACTCCCGGTAAAGAAGAGGCGCAAGACCAAAAGCCCTAGCGGCTAATATCAGCTCGGTTGCAAATCAATAAGGATCATCGAGGCGCTTTAAACACGGAAGCGCTTCGCTGGACCTGTGTCTGTTCGCATTCGTTTTTTAGAAAGGACAATGTCAATGAATCAGAAACCTCTTGAAATAGGGATGCTCCTGTATCCCGGATTCACCATGCTCGATCTCGTGGGACCACTCACGGTCTTCTCGATGCATTCCAAGATCCACCTACTCTGGAAATCGCTGGAACCTGTCGCTTCCGACAGCGGCGATATCAAGATGGTTCCCACCACGGTGCTTCGTGATTGCCCCGCGAAGCTCGACGTGCTGTTCGTGCCGGGCGGCTTTGGCACATTCGAAGCAATGAAGGATCCTGAGTTAATCCAGTTTCTAATAAACGCAGGCCGGCAAGCGCGATACATAACGTCCGTTTGCGGTGGTTCATTGATTCTCGGCGCAGCCGGCTTGCTCAAAGGTTTTCAGGCGACATCGCATTGGGCTTGCCACGAGATGTTGAGCCAGTTCGGCGCCGTGCAAGTGAAGGCTCGGGTGGTTGCCGATCGAAACCGCTTCACCGGCGGCGGCGTTACGGCCGGAATTGACTTCGGCCTGACCTTACTTGCCGAGTTGCGGGGAGCCGACGCAGCGAAGCAGGCACAGCTTTTCATGGAATACGATCCGCAGCCACCGTTTGACGCCGGATCGCCAGACAAGGCGGGACCGGAGATTCTACGGGCAGTTCGGGCCATCCTCGATCAGGCGACGCCGGCACTCATATGAAAAAGGGAATCAAATGAGAACCGCGAATTTCGACACAACCGTTCAATGGATCATACCCGTCGTCATCGCTTTGATCTTCATTCTGCTGGCATCACTGATCAAGGAACCAGCGCGGCAGAAAATCATGGCTCTCATGATCGCCGGCGCGGGCGCGGCCTATCTCAGCGGAGGCGGCTTCGGGCTGTGGGAGATGGCCTTTTGTTGCGTATTATCGGTGTTCGCTTACTACGGTCTCCGTTCTTACAGCTACATTGGAATCGGCTGGTTGCTGCATACGGCGTGGGACATTTTGCACCACTTATACGGGAATCCGCTGCTACCGTTTGACATCACCTCGTCACTGGGTTGCGCCATCTGTGACCCGGTGATTGCTATTTGGTGTTTCGCCGGCGCGCCATCGCTATGGAGGGTTCATTCGAAGAGCGGCCTTATGCGCGTGGGGTAAACTGGCTCATGGCGCTTCGAAAGAAACCGCGGACTTCCAGGTCCGCACACTCCGCGCAAAGCCGATTCGCGAATGTGAACGGCTTGCGGCTGCACTACTTGGCTGCGGGCGCAGGTGACCCGGTGTTCCTGCTGCATGGTTATGCCGAAACGAGTCACATGTGGCTCCCGTTGATACCGGAACTCGCAAAGACCCACACGGTGATCGCTCCGGATTTGCGCGGAGCCGGTCAGTCAGCAACTCCGGCCGGAGGCTACACCAAAGCTGAAATGGCGCGAGACATTCACGCGCTTGTGCTCAAACTCGGTTACACGCGCATTCAGATTGTCGGGCACGACATCGGCTTGATGGTGGCGTACGCCTATGCGGCGCAATTTCCGAACCAGGTGGAGAGGATTGCTTTGATGGATGCCTTCCTGCCCGGTGTCGGAAACTGGCGCGACGTGTGGCTGATGCGGGATCTTTGGCACTTCCATTTTTATGGCAAGACGCCACTAGCGTTGGTACATGGCCGCGAACGCATCTACTTCGAGCATTTCTGGAACGATTTCGCGGCCGACCCGAAGCACTCAGTGCCAGAGCGCGATCGCCGGCTTTACGCCAAAGCCTACGCCCGGCCCGGCGGCATGCGCGCCGGATTCGAGTACTTTCGCGCTTTCGAAAAGGACGCCGAGGATTTCGCGCTCTTCGCTAAAACAAAGTTGACCATGCCCATGCTGGTATTGACCGGGCAAAAAGGCTCGGGCGAATTCCTGATTGAACAAGGGCGCATGGTGGCGACGAACGTGGAAGGCGTGGTGGTTCGTAATTCCGGGCACTGGCTGATGGAAGAAGCGCCCGATCAAGTGATCCCTGCTCTTCTGAGGTTTCTGAACCGCTAGTATCTTTGCGTTATTCATACCGCAGCGCCTGGATGGGGTCCAATTTACTAGCGCGGAGCGCAGGCAGCCAAATCGCCAGCAGCGCGACGCAGGTGAGCGCGATTGGAATCGAGGTGAAGGCCAGCGGATCCCGAACCTGGACGCCGAAAAGAAACGCGCCCAGGAATCGCGTCAGTCCAAAAGCCGAACCGATCCCGATCGCAACCCCGATCAGCACGAGGCGCATGCCTTGCAGCACCACCATGTTTCGCACTGCGCCAGTCTCCGCCCCTAGAGCCAGGCGAATCCCGATTTCCTGAGTGCGCTGCTCCACCGAGTACGCCATCAATCCATAAATCCCGATGGCGGCAAGCAGCAAAGCCGAGCTTCCGAAGATCGTCATCAATAGCATATTGAAGCGCTGGCGCGAAATGGATATGGACACGACTTCATTCATGGTGCGGACATCGGAAACCGGCAGGCCGCTCACCTGGCGAAGCTGTTCCTGGATCGCGCTACTTAACGTAGCCGGTTGCACCCTGGTACGCACCACCCAGGACATCGGCGATATGGTCACATTCAACGCGTTCACTTCATCTGGAATCTGCGCCTGCGGGACGAACATCTTCGGTTCGGGATCGTTATTGAGGCCGCCATCGCGCGAATCGGCCACTACGCCGATGATCTGCCGCGGCTGCTCGGAGGCGAACTCGTGCATTCCGCCCTTGCCGATGACCATTTGATCAAGGAGCGGATCGCCGGTCTTCCAGAATTGTTTCACCATCGCTTCGTTAATAATCACCACAGGTCGCGACGCCTTGTCGTCCGTTTCGGCGAACGTTCTTCCCCGCTTCACTGGGATTTTGAACACCTCGAAATATCCAGGTGAAACGGTCATCCACGCGCCGCCGCCGGTATGGGTCGCGTTGTTAGCCGGTGGCCTGCCGACGATGTCGAACGCCAGGCCGTACCCGCCCTCCAGCGGTATGCAGCATGTCGCGCTGGCGCGCTCAACTCCAGGCAGCGCCCGCAGCCGAGTGACGCCGTCACGAACCAGCCGTTCCACTCCGTCGGCCTTCAGAAAGCGCGGACCGGTCAGCGACATTCGCATGGTCAGAACGTTGTCTGGATCGAATCCCGGATTGACCCCGCCCAGCGCCAGCGAGGTGCGGATCAACAGCGCGGACCCCACCAACAGAACCAGAGCCAGGGCTACCTCGGCAACCACCAGCACGCACCGCATCTTGTTCTGGCGAAAACCTGTCCCAGTGCGACCGCCACTCTCTTTGAGGGTGGCGCTCAGATCGGCTCGCGAACTTTGCAGTGCCGGAATCAGACCAAACAGGATTCCTGTGCCTATCGAAACTGCCAGGGAAAACACAAGCACCCGCCAGTCCGCGCCAACAAGCGTCCCCTTTTCGCCCAGCCGGGGAAGATCGGCGGTGTTGATTGCGAGCAGCGCTCGAATACCGATCAGCCCAAGCGCGAGCCCGCCGATACCGCCCGTCACGGACAACAGGATGCTCTCAGTTAACAATTGCCGGATGATCCGCCTGCGTCCCGCGCCAATCGCTGCGCGAATAGCAATCTCGCGCCGTCGCCCAGTAGCCCGCACCAGCAGCAGATTGGCGACATTCGCGCAAGCGATTAGCAGTACCAGTCCCACCGCGGCTGCCAGGACCAGCAGAATCGGCCGAACGTCTTTGACGAAGGCTTCCTGAAACGTCGTCGCAGTGAATGCGTCGTTGGGTCCAAGTTCTCGCGGGAACTTGCGCTTGAAATCCTGCGCCGAGAGCTTCAGTTTGGCTTGCGCCTGGGGCAGGCTGACGCCCGGTTTCAATCGACCCGCGGCCATGAAGTAGTGTCCCTGGTCGGTGGTCTTAGGATCGAGCTGGAACGGCATCCAAACTTCAATTGCCGGTCCAAATTGTCTGGTATCGAAATTGGCGCTGACGATGCCGATGACAACGTACGGTTCACCGCTCAGAGATATGGTCCTTCCGATTACGTTTGGGTCGCCCGCGAAACGCCGCCTCCACAGCCCCTCGCCAATTAGAGCGACCAGCGGTCCATGCGGGAGGTCTTCTTCGGTTGAGAATGTTCGCCCCCGGATCACTGGAGCGCCAAACAACCGAAAATAGTCCGCGCTCACTTGGCCGGATTGCAGCTGCTCCGGAAATGCGGCTCCAGTAAAGTTGACGACCCGACCGCGAAATGCCGATACATCTTGAACAACACTCGTCTGGTCGCGATAATGCTGGAACTTCGCCGGTGAACACGCCGGGCCCGAGCCATCCGGGGACGTGTTCATGAACACCACCAGTCGGTCCGGATCGGGGTAGGGGATTGGCTTCAGCAACACTGCGTTGACCACCGAGAAGACGGCGATATTGACGCCGATTCCCAGCGTCAGCGTCGCCAGCGCCGTCAGCGTGAAACCGGGACTCTGCCGGTAGCTGCGCAGCGAGTGTTTGAGATCGTGCAGGAGAGTATCCACGGATGCTCCTTGTTACTAGGCTCTGACGCTCGAACCCGGAAAAAGTTCCCTTGGCTTACCGCACAAAGATGATTGTCGGCTGCCCCTTATACGTCGTATCTTGCAATTTCCGGTAACCGCATTTCTCCGCGACACGAATCGATGCGAGGTTTTCCGGGTGGATGAGGCACGCTGTTTGGCCTGATCCGAAATGCCGATCGCCCCACGCGATGGCCGCCCGAACGGCCTCCGTCGCATAGCCTTTACCGTGGGATTGCGCGACGAATGCCCAGCCGATTTCCGGCTTGTCTTTGATCGACGGATCCACGTTCCGCTTGTAATCGGCGAATCCAATCTCTCCGATGAAGCTGCCCGTCGACTTTTCTTCGACTACCCAATAGCCGAATCCGAGCAAGGCCCAATGGCCAACGTACCGTAGGAGCCTGGTCCAGGATTCGTCTTCGGCGAACGGCCTGCCGCCGACGTGGCGAGTCACAACGGGGTCCGCCCACATCGCTGCGCACGCGGTGAAATCGTCCGCCTGATGCCCGCGCAGCCTGAGACGCTCTGTTTCAAGGGTCGGCACTTGCACCGCGGGATGAACGGGACTCTCCATGGGAGCATTCTATCGGCCGCCACCCGCCTTTATACTTCGGTGGCCTTTATACTTGAGTTAGGTTGGAAAACAAACCAAACTACCGTAAGCTCCTCCAATATCTGCTCTTCGCCGTCGCCGTACTGTGGATCGCGCTGGCATCGCAGACCTGGTCCGATCAAACGGCCGGTGTTCGGGCGGTGAAGGACCGGCATCCCATCGCGGACCTGGTGATGCCGCAACTCGATGGCAGCTCCTGGCGCCTCTCCGATCACCGCGGCCGGGTGGTCCTCATCAACTATTGGGCTAGTTGGTGCGCTCCCTGCCGGCAAGAGACGCCCGGATTGATCGATCTGGCG
>Ga0210394_10004300_pt1 | contig 16773 bp, 13 predicted proteins | sample IncBWC12MmetaG_FD_160121 | JGI IMG/M metagenome (GOLD analysis project Ga0210394, IMG submission 160121) | Forest soil microbial communities from Barre Woods Harvard Forest LTER site, Petersham, Massachusetts, United States - Inc-BW-C-12-M | ecosystem: Environmental > Terrestrial > Soil >... | reverse complement strand
CACGCCGGTGCAGGTCAGGACGAGGATGCCGCGGATCCACCAGGGTGGCGGCTTGCCGTGCGCCGGCTCCTTGTACAGCTCGGGCTTCTTGATGAGGCTCCGCAGCAACAGCAGCAGCAGCGCCGATAAGATGAACCCGACGATGGGCGACACCAGCAGCGATTCACCCACCTTGGTGACCTGACCCCAATCGACTCCGCTGGTGCCATCGCGCCCGTGCATCAACGCGTTGGCGATGCCGACCCCGATGATCGAGCCGATCAGCGTGTGCGAGGACGAGGCCGGCAAGCCACGCGACCAGGTTCCCAGGTTCCAGACGATGGCGGCGATCAGCAGCGCGAACACCATTGCGAAGCCGGCGCCCGATCCGACCTGCAGAATCAGCTCGACCGGCAGCAGCGAAATGATGCCGAAGGCGACGGCGCCGCTCGAAACCAGCACCCCAAGGAAGTTGAACAGACCCGACCACACCACGGCGAAGTGCGGCGGCAGCGAGTTCGTGTAGATCACCGTGGCCACCGCGTTGGCGGTGTCGTGAAAGCCATTGACGAATTCGAAGCCCAGCGCAATCATCAGCGCAACGCCGAGCAGCAGAAAAGGCAGCCATGTGGTCGCCTGCGAGCGGGCGTCCACCGTGTCGCTCACCAGGCTGTAGCCGGCAAACAGCGCGCCGGCGCCCAGCAGGAGCAGGAAGACGATGCTGAACAGGGGCCCGAGGCGCTTGTTCAGATCGGGTCGCGCAGGCGCGACGAGGGAAGGCGAAGTGGCGGTAGCGGCGCTGTTCATGGGGTCTGCCTCCCTGGTTTGCGCCATGTTCGGGCGGGGAGGTGACCGTTCTGTGACCGCGTCAGACCCATCCCGTAGATCGGCGCGACCGCGGGTGCCGCACCAGGTGTGAACTTCCAGGACGTTGTTTCCGCTTTGTTGGGCGCCACCCGAGCGGAGCAGAACTCCCCTCTCCCACGCAAGTGGGAGAGGGGCCGGGGGTGAGGGCGCGCGCAGGCGAAGTTCACAACTGGGCGGCTGCGGGAGCTCCTCGTCGCGGCAACCTGACGCTGAAGCGGGAGCCGATCGCCGGCTGGCTTTCCACCTCGATCTGCCCGCCCATCATGTCCACCAGCTTGCGACTCAGGTACAGGCCCAGCCCGATGCCGCCGTGGGCGCGGCGCAGGCTGCCGTCGACCTGGCGAAACGCCTGAAATATCAGGGGCAGCTCGTGTTCGGAGATTCCGATCCCGGTGTCCGATATCGTCACCAGCAGGTCCGGCCCGTCGAAACGCGCGCTGACGCGGACCTCGCCGCGCTCGGTGAACTTCACGGCGTTGTTCGCCAGGCTGCGCAGCACGCGGAAGCACTTGCGCCGATCGCCATGCACCGGCAACTCGGCCGGTTGAGCCTCGCAGACGAATCCGAGCCCCTTGGCCTGCGCGCTCGGCCGCAGGCTGGCATCGAGCTGCGTGACCAACTCGGCGAAGTCGAACGACGCGGGTTGCAAATCCATCCGGCCCGCCTCGATCCGAGACAGATCCAGCACGTCCTCGATCATCTCGAGCAGATTCCGCCCCGACACCTCGACGAAACCAAGCTGGCGTTTCTGCTCGGCATTCAGGGGGCCGCTTCTTTCCTGCAGCAGCAAGTCGCTGAATCCCAGAATTGCATTGAGCGGCGTGCGCAGCTCGTGACTCATCGTCGCGAGGAACTCGGACTTCAAGCGGTCGAGCTGCACCAGGCGCGCGTTGGCCTCGGTCAGTTCGCGAGTGCGATCGGCCACCCGCTGCTCCAGTTGCTCGTTGGCCTCGCGCAGTGCCCGTTCGTAGCGGGCTGCATGCTGTGCCACGCGACTCACGAATGCGGCGGCCAGGCCGATCAGCAGCAGGCTGATCGTGGTCACCGCAATGACCAGCAGCTGCCGGGTCTTGCGCGACGCCTCGCCGAGCGTGTTGGAGAAGCGCACTTCCAGCGGGGTCAAGCGCTCGTCGACCAGCTCGATCTGCGCCACGAGCGCATGGCCTGCGGCCTCGGGTCCGCTTGGAGCCAGCGCATGCAGCCTATCGGCATCGTCCTTCAGCTCCGCCACCAATCGATCGCCTTCGGCCCAGATGGCGATCGCACGGTCCAGGAACTCGACGTGACGGAACCAGCGGAACAGTCGAATCATCCCGGGGATGTCGGCCGGGTGGTTGCCACCCTCGAGGAACCCGCGACGAATGACCTGCACATCGGGTTGCGACTTTTCGAGCTCCTCGCGTGCCACTCGGTCCCCGAGGGGGATCGAGATCGCGTCCTGATAGCCGTGCCAATCGCGCTCGTCGTGCGACGCGCTATACCGCAGCAGGTAGCGCACACCGTCTTTCTGCGATTTGGACCAGAGGCTTTCGCCGCCAACATAGGCGCGCGCCGATGACAGCACGTCCATGCAGAAAACGGCCAGCAGCAGCAGCGATGTGATCGCGACGGCGAAAAGGGCGCTGATCAGCCACCACCTGCGCCGGGGCGGGCCGGCCGGGACGCGCGCGCGCTGCGCCGGCGGCGCTTCGTCCGCGCGCGAAGGTTTCATGGGTGCTGCCGCCGGGTTCGCGCGGGCCGGTTCGGTTGAAATTTAAGCGGTGGCTTCAAGGAGTCAGGCTTTCCTGAGACGGCGGTAGGCCTAGCCGCACTGACGCCCGCCGCAGGGCCTGCGCTGATCGAAGTCGAGACACTAGCGGCATCTTTTCGGTTTTTCCAGTTCGATTTGCTTGCGAACACTTGAGAAATCGCAATCAAACCTCAATCAGCCTTGAACCGGCTGAACACCGCCCCAGTTATCGCCCAGACGGCGCACGCCTTCTCCGACAAGAGGGACCAATGACAAGAGGGACCAATGACCGGAGGGACCCATGCTTCGCGGCCGGCATGGTCGATCATCTGGTCCCAAGAGGGACCCATGCTTCGCGGGCGGCATGATCGATCATCCGGTCAAGCCGATCAATCGCACCAGCCTGGTTAAGACGATTCAGCCATACAAGCGCCTCCGGGGGCGAGCCACCCACCTCCCTGAGGTGCCCGCATCGGCCGCAGTGCCCTCGGCTGGCCACCCCGACCGTGCGCGCGTCGCGGGGCCGGGCGTACGATTCGCTGCATGAGCAATCTGGTTCCCGCGTCGCCACCCGCTTCATCCGCTGACTGTGACCCAGCCAGCGCGACTCCGGTCGTGCAACGGGTCAGCGCGCGCATGGCGGAGGTCGGTGAAGGCATGAAGATCCGCCGGGCGCTGCCGTCGCGCGAGCGCCGGTTGATCGGCGCGTGGTGCTTTCTGGACCACTTTGGACCGACGGATATCGGCGGTACGCGCGGCATGCGCGTCGGGCCTCACCCTCACATCGGGCTGCAGACCGTTACCTGGCTGCTCGAGGGCGAGGTCCTTCACCGCGATAGCCTGGGCAGCCTGCAGTCGATACGGCCGGGCCAGCTGAACCTGATGACCAGTGGCCGCGGTATATCGCACTCGGAGGAGTCGCCGCCGATGGCGACACCACTGCTTCACGGCCTGCAGTTCTGGATCGCGCTGCCGGACTCGGCAAGGAACATGGCGCCTGCCTTCGACCACTACCCAACCCTTCCGATCATCACGTGCGATGGCGCAACGGTGACCGTTTTTGCGGGACAGGCGCTGGGCGAGCGCTCGCCGGCAGCCATTCACTCGGCGCTGGTCGGTCTCGACGTTCAGATGCCGCCCCAATCGTCTGCGCGATTGCCGCTGCACTCGCACTTCGAGTACGGCGCCCTGGTCATGCAGGGATCGCTGACCGTTGGCGACGAGGAGCTGGGGCCGGGGACTTTGCTTTACCTGGGCTGCGGGCGCGAGTCGCTCGTGTTGCGTTCGGACTCCGGAACGCGCGCGGTGCTGGTCGGCGGCCAGCCATTCGGAGAGCCGGTACTCATGTGGTGGAACTTCGTCGCCCGCACGCACGAGCAGATCCTGCGGGCCTGCCAGGATTGGAATGGGCGCGCCGATTATCTCGGCGAGGTCAAGGGCTACGACGGCGAACGACTGGTCGCGCCCTTGCCGCCTTAGGCGCCCGCCGGCCCAAGCGTTTGCGCCTGGGCGAGTGTTAACCGCCTTACATGTACTTCAACCCGAGCCACAGGCGCGCGATCATCGTCGCCGCCACCAGCGAAATCGAGCTCAGGCAATAGAACACCGTCGCGGTGTAGTTCAGCGACAGTTCCTTCTCGAACGATGCGCCCAGCGCGCAGCTGAAGACGACCAGGCCGAGCCATCGACGCAGGTACACCAGCAGGTGATGGCGTAGCTGCCGGTTGATCCGCAGCGCGTTCTCCCGCTCGGCCGCAGTGCCGCGCGAGGCATCTCGAAACAACCAGTCGAAAAAGAAATATCGGTACAGCAGCACGCGCAGCGACGCGCCCGGCTGGCTGCTTTCCGACCCTCGCTGGTGGCCAGCATCCATCGCGGCTCTCCAAAAGAGGTTCATTATTGGACCACGTTCAACATGAAAATGTCCGCTGTTTTCTCATTGCTGCAGTGCGAGATCTGCCTTTAACCACGCGCCAGCGGCGGCATTGCGGATCCCATGTCGCCCCACCACCTGAAATCGCCGGCGAGAGGCTTGCGGACTGGACGATCGATCAAGCGACCCCTGCAGCGCGCCGCTAGATTCGCGACGACTCACCACTTCGGTGCGCACACCCCCACCAGGAGATCGTCATGTCGGTTACCGATAAAGCCCTTTGGATCATCGAGCGCAATTCGGAACGCAATCTCACGTTGAGCTCGATCGCGGACGCCTGCGGCGTCTCACGCTCCCATCTGGCGTACGCCTTCGGCTCGGCCACCGGTTGGCCGGTCGTGAAATACCTGCGCGGGCGACGCTTGACCGAAGCGGCGCGCATGCTGGCCAGCGGAGCGCCCGACATCCTCGCCATCGCGCTGGACGCCGGCTATGGGTCGCACGAGGCCTTTACGCGCGCATTCCGCGAGCAATTCGCCGCGACACCGGAAAGTGTTCGCGATCGACGCAGCACCGATGGGCTCGCGCTGGTTCAGCCGCCCGAGTTGAAGACGAAGGTCGATCATCGGCTCGAAGCGCCGCGACTCGTCGAGGAAGGCTGCGTGCGCGTCGTGGGTCTGTCGGAGCCCTGTTCGTTCGAAAACACGATCGCGATTCCGGCGCAGTGGCAGCGATTCATGGCCTACTACGAAGCCATCCCAGACAAAGTCGACGAGATACCGGTCGGCGTGAGCCACGCTGGCGACGACGAGGGGGAGTTCCAGTATCTCTGTGGGGTCCAGGTCGGCCGCTTCAACGGAAGCGCTCGAGACCTGGTGAAGCTCGAAATTGCGCCACGCACTTACGCGGTGTTCCAGCATCGCGACCACGTCTCGGCGCTGACTGAAACGTATCGCACGATCTGGAACGAGGCCCTGCCGGCGCTCGATCGCGCGGTGGCGGATGCGCCCACGTTGGAGCGGCACAACCCGGCCTTCAACCCGCGCACCGGGGAAGGTGGAATCGCGCTGTGGATACCGCTGGCAAGCTGATCGGCTCCGCCTGCGTGATCAGAGGCGACGGCCCCGCCAAAGATCGATATCGAAACGGACCTGCTTCGCGAGCGCTTTGGGCTCAGCCACCTCAGGCGGTGGCGGCCAGCAGGCGCTTGATGTTGCTGTGGCGCTTCAGGATGGCCGAGTCTTCGATGGCCGAACGGTAGGCCTCGTCGCCGCCCTCACCGTGCGCGGCGATGTATTCGTCGATCAGCTCGATGAATACGTTGACCAGATGCGGATCGAACTGCCGTCCGCCCATGAAGCGAAGCTCATCGACTGCCATCTGATGCGGCCACGCCTTCTTGTAGGGGCGCCCGGTCGTCAGCACGTCGTACACGTCGGCCAACGCGGTGATGCGCGCCTCGATCGGAATCGCATCGCCGCGCAGACCTTTCGGATAGCCCGTTGCGTCCCACCGCTCGTGATGCGCCATGGCGACCGTTGCGGCGACGCGCGCTCCAGGGTGGCTCGATTTGGCCAGCATCTCCGCCCCGATGACGGGATGCTTGCGGACGATGATGCGTTCGGCTTCGGTCAGCATCGACGGTTTCAGAAGGATCTGATGGTTGATGCCGATCTTGCCGATGTCGTGCAGCCGGCCCGCCATCTCGAGGGTTTCGGCCCAGACTTCGTCATACCCGAGCCTCAGAGCCATCAGGTAGCAAAGCCGGCCTACGCGAAAACAGTGCCGTCCGGTCTCGTCGTCGATCAGCGAGGCGGCAACGGCCCAGTTCTCGAGCAGCGTGCGTTCGCGCTCCGAGACCAGCTGGTTGAAACTCTTCACGCGCAGATCGGCCGCCTGGTCCCCGAGCAACACCACCGCGTGCGAATCCGGATCCAACTCGCCCAAAGCCTCCCGCTGAATCTGCGCCAGCTGCTGGTGCAGCTCGCGCGTGCGGGTGGCGCTGAACGACAGTGCCAGTTGGTCGACGTACTCGAGCGCCCGCCGCAGATCTCCCGCCTTCTCGTGTGCCCGGATCAGCGCCCGCAGCACGTCATCGGCGTACCAGCCCACTTGCCGCGCCCGCGGCAGTAACTGCTCCAGCCGCGAGATCCCGATGTCGGCGCATCCCGAAAAAACCTCGCACAACCCTTGTGTCAGCGAGAAAAGCACTTGCGTGTGCGGGTTCGCCGGCAGATTCTCGTCGCGCAACCGGCGCAAACGCAGCCGAGCCTGCTCCGTGCGCCCCGACTCGAGCAGGGCCGCGCTATAGAAGCCTTCGAACTGATGGCGGACCATCACGTTCGACCTGGCGCCGCCCGCTTCGAAAACCCGCGCCCCTTCCTCGCCCGAGCTCAGCGCTTGCGGCAGTTCGCCCAGGGCCATGTGGCAATGCACCAAATTCGTGAGCGCAACGGCCTCGCGCTCGCGCTCCTTCTCGCTGCCGGTAGAACCGCGCTTCGCCAGGAGCCGCTGGTTGACCTCGATCGCGCGCGCGTAGTAGCCGGCGTCCTGCAAACAGGCCGCCATGTTGCTGAGCGCAATCGGCCGCCCGTCCTCCAGCGCGTGGGCACGGGCGACTTCAAATGCCTCCTCAAGCAGCGCCAAAGCGCCCGCGAAGTCTCTCTGCTTAAGGCAATAGACGCCGTTCGCGTTGGCTGCCCGCCAATGCAGATCGGGCTGGCCGAGGGTCCTCGCCCACTCGAGCGCGGGCCGGGCAAAATGAGCGGCCCGTACCGGTGAGCCACATCGGAATAGCAGTCGCCCCACGTCGAGCAAGCCCTCGACTTGCAGCTTGCGCTGCTCGGTTCCGGGAAAGTCGAGGAAGAGTCGTCCGTAGTGCTCGGCCACGGTAAGGGTCGAGTCATCGGCCGAGGTGGACTGCATCGCGCGCAAGAACGTGACCAGCGTATTGAGCGCCGCCTCCCGCGTTCGCGCATCCGCCTCCCTCAGGACCGCGAGGACTTCGTCCGTTCGTCCGCTCAGAAAATCCTGAGGTTGAAGGTACGATCGACGGCGGGGAACGGCACGCCCGTTGTCTGCTTGCCTACTCATCGTGCCGCAAGCTGCCTGGTCAGGGGGAACATGATGAACATCGAAAATCTTGCCGTCGAAACCCAAGAAATCCTCAACTCGCAACCGTCCGATTCCAACGCAGACCCGGCGCCGGAAATCAGGTTGCTGCCGACCGACTGCTTCAGGCTCATTGGAGGCGGCTCGAGCGCTGTTATTGATTGAGTGAGGTGATGGCAACGGGCCGCTCGGCAGAACAACGCCGATCGGCCATCTTCTCGTAGTCCTTTGATTCCCGCTAGTCCGTTCACGTTGATGCGGTAGAGGCCGTCCTGGACGGACGAGCGGACCTGCGGCGTAGCGGTTGGCGGCTATACGCTCTCCACGAGGGAGCCGCGAGCACGCGCTTGCCACACGTGCATCAGGTATTCATGGGCGTCGCAGGACGCAGCGCGAGTGCGCCCAGCATCCCGCATACGGCCAACGTCCACACAATGACGGCACCTGAAGGCAGATCGAGCAGCGCCGACAGCGCTAACCCGAGTGCGTAGCCAGCCGCCCCGAGGCCGTAGCCGATCACGGCACGCTTCGGTCCACGGTGCATCCGCGTTGCAAGAGCCGGAATGATCAGGCTCGAAAACACCAGGTACACGCCCACGAGTTGCACCGATGCCGTAATCGCAACCGCGAAAGCGCCATAAAAACCGAAGCGGCCCAGCCGCGTCACCCAGCCCAACTGCAGAGCGATCACCAAAGGCACGGTGACTACCGCCAGCCAAAACAGTTGCCGCGTGTTCACCCATAGGATCTGCCCCACCAGCAGATTTTGCAGATGCTCGCCGCCGTGCGGATTGCTGGCGAGCAGCAGGATGCCGGCGCACGCCGCCAGGATGAACATCACGCCGATCAGCGCCTCCTGGTGGTCCGGCATGCGCCGTTCGGACCACGTCAGCAGCAGTGCGCCGAGCTGGGCCGCACACAGCGCGGCCACCTGCACCTCGATGCCGCCCTCTGGAACGCCCAGCGCGTCGGCGGCAATCACCCCGAGGCCCGCGATCTGCGCGATCGCCAGATCGATGAAGACGATGCCGCGGTCCAGCACTTGCGTGCCCAGCGGCACATGGGTCGCGAGCACCAGCAGGCCGGCGACCATCGCTGGGCCGAGAATGCCCAGGTCGAGTGCGCTCCAGTTCATTTCCTGGCCTCGGCGGCCAGCATTCGCGCCAGCGTGTCGTCGAAAAGGCCGTACAAGTCGTTCGCGCCGTCTGTCCCGCCTACCGTGAACGGGAGCTTCACCGCCGGAATCCCGGCGTGGCTGCTGAGCCACTCGGACGGACGCGGATCCTGGTAAGCCGCGTACAGCACCATCCGCACCGGCGTTCCCTTCAGCGCGGACAGCACTTCCTCCAGATGCGATGCGCTGGGCTCGACGCCGGGTTTGGGCTCGAGCACTGCCACTTCGTTGATGCCGAGCCAGTCATACAGATAAGCGAAGGCTTTGTGCTGCGACACCACCGGCGCACCCTTCAGCGGTGCTGCTTGCGCGGTCCAGCGGGCAATCGCCTCGCGCCATCGCGCCATGAAGTCGGCCTCGCGCTGTGCGTACTGGCTCGCATGCGCGGGATCGACCTGCTGCAAGCGGGCGCTGAGCGCGGTGGCCACGAGCGCGATGTTGCGCGGATCCGTCTGAATATGAGGGTTGCCCGATGCATGCACGTCGCCTTGCGAGCGATCCAGCAGGCTCGGCACCTCGAGCTTGCGCACATAGTCTGCCGCGGCGAAGTTGCCTGGCTGGCCTGGTTGAACCTTGTCGTTTCCGGACTGCTGCAGCAGGACAGGCAGCCACCCGATCTCCAGCTCGGCGCCGGTGCACACGACCAGGTCGGCGCTGCGCGTGCGCGCAATCAGGCTGGGCTTGGCCTGGATCTGGTGCGGGTCCTGCAGCGCACCGGTGGCGACAGTCACATCCACCAGGTCGCCGCCGAGGGCCTGCGACAGCGCACCCCATTCGGGTTCGCAGGCGAAGACACGAAGTGATGCGTGGGCCGGCAGTGCCGCCAACGCCAGCGCCATGCTGGCCAGGGCAATGAGCCAAGTACGTTTCATCGGGTTGGATCCAGGGTCGGTGAGGTATCAGAAGGTGTGCGCGCCGTGGGCACCCAAACTCATCTGGTACTGCATGAAGAGCTGGTTGTCCTGGAAATTTTCATGAGCGTTGTCACGCGCGAATTGCAGCCGAATCCGTGAAAACTCGCTCGGGCTGTAATCAATCATCAGCGAGTTCTTGTGCGGTCGGTAGTCGATGTTCGGAAACAGCGATGTGTTCGCCCCGTAATCGGGGGTGCCCGGGTCGATCTGCTCGGTCCGCAGGCCGACGCGCCAGTACCGAATCGGCTGGTAGACGCCCTGCAGGTACCAGCCCGACTGCACGGCGTGATACGCGCCAGGCCGATCGATGCCGGCCACGTCAACTGCGAGCGTGCCGCGGCGCGTGCTCAGCAGGTATTCGCCTTGTACCTTGAAGTTCGTCGTCACCGCGTTGCCGTGGGGTGCCCACTTCCAGATCGCATCGGCGACCCAGACCCGGGTGCTTCCATTGAACGCATTGGTGATCGTGTTGCCGGCCGTGTTGATCGCCACGACATCCTGGTCGTCCGCCTTGGCGTCCAGCATCGACAGGCCGCCGCGCCAGCTGTTGCTGTCGCCCACGTCGCCACCGGTGTGCGCGATCAGCGCGACCATCCCGGGGCCGTTGCGCCCGGTATCGGTGCCGGGGAAGCTGCGGCCCCGACCCAGCTCGGCGCCCAATTCAATGTACTGGTCGGTGGGCGCGATCCAGGTGAGCTGTACCCCATCGTCGTCGTATTGCGTGTCAAGAAAGGCTTGATAGGCGAGCGGGTTGTCGACGAAGTCCCACGTGTGACTGTGCTGCGGGTTCAGATAGCCGATGCTGGAGAAGAAACGCCCCGCCTTCAGCGAGAAGCCGTGGCCAAGCTGGGTTGTCTGGAAGTAAGCCTCTTCGACCGAGACGGTGTTGTCCGGCTCCACGGCGATGTTGGCCGCGCCGCGGAACCATGGGTCGACGCTGGCGAACAACCCGAGTTCGGATTCCGAGAGACTGAACCCGCGCGTGCCAGGACCGATCGACACGTTGCTCGGCAACTGCACGCCTGTGATGGCGTAGTTGGCCGGATCCTGCGACGTGCGCGTATAAATGCCCGAGAGGATCAAGGAGACGGCCGGGTTGAACGCATTGGCTCCACCACCCGGTGAAGCCGTCGCGACCGGCGGCGCAGGACTTGGCGCGGCCGGCGCGGGCGCCGCAGCCGCCGCCTCGGCTGCGCGCAGGGGCTGCTCCAGTGCTTTCAGCCGCGCCTCGTACTCAGCGCGAATTGCTTGTATCTCTTGCCGCAGCGCCTCGACATCGGACGTGGTGTCAGCCAAGGCCGCCAGTGGTGCGACCATGGCGAGCGCAAGGCCCGCCCGCAACAGCGTGTGCATCGATTTGGCTCCTAGCAAAGACGCTGGATGGCGCCGCACCGGCCGCGGGCCCGCGTGCAGCGTCGCGAACGACGTTCAGCTCAGAGCGCGACTGGAGGAGCGCGGCTGCGGTAGGCCCAGGCAGGCGCCGCACCCACGAAAGGGCTGGCGAAATGTCGCGGCGCCTCGTGCAGGCTGACCGGACGTGGCGCGGCCAGCGCTACGCTGGTGGCCGCACCGCTGTGAAAGCCCGCCGCCGTCAGGCAAAAATCGCAGCGGGTCGGATGGGAGGGAGGCTTGCCATGCAGATCGGCCTGATCGATGCAGGCCATCGACAGCACGTGCCAGGTCGCAGCGGTCTGTGCGATCGGAAGCAGCAACGCGACCGCCAGCAACCACACGAGGTGGCGCCGCGGGCGATGCGCAGGCGATCTGGTCATAGCGAGGCGCTATCTTAGTGGAAGGCGGGTCGCCCGTTCGAGGACGGCCCGCCTTTACCCGTAATTGTCGGCAAGCGCGGTGCGGACGAATCACTGTCGGCAGATTCTAAAAATCGCACCCGTGTTGGGAATCTGCAGAAGCAGCGCGTCGGCCGGGTTGCGGAACTTGGTGTCCGCGCCGCCCTGGCCTGCGTCGCGCACGGCGCCATAGTCGACCACCCAGGCGCAGCCATCCGGTCCGAAGCGCACATTGGTCGGGCGATTCATCCCGTGTATCCCGGTAACAAACGCCTGGTCTCCGGTCGTGTTGCGGGCGAAATTGGAAAAGCTGAGCAACGGCGCTCCACCGTCTTCGCCGCCACCGGAAAAGTTCATCAGCTTCACTTCATGCCCGACCTCGGGAGTGCCATTGGACGCCGAGAAGCCGAAATCGCCCTCCAATGCGTACAGGGCTGCGCCTACTTGAACCGGGCCGGACACGAAGCTGCGCGGCACGAAATCGATGGCGGTGTAAGACGAATCGGCAGCCTCGAGTGCAAGCGGCGACGTGATCGGCTGCGGCGGCGCGGCGAGAACGTTGTGGATCGGAACGTCTTCGCTCAATATCTGCGCGAGGCTCGCCGGCGTGCACAGGCTGGGCGGATTGGACGGATCCGCCACGCACAGATCGTCGGCCGGGCCTCCCACCGGATTGAACACGGCCTGTGTCGTCGGCAGGAACCCAAAGCGATCCGGCCAGCCGTGATAGCTGGGCGTGCCATCGGCATTCTGGCGCGCCAGGCTCAAGACTTCCGGAGCGCCGTACGAGGGGCGCGCGCCACGCTCGTCGGGGCCGTCTTCACCGACCAGCAAGCCGCCGCTCAACGGATGCTCCTCGGGGGCGAACCGGATCGCGTATCCGTTCCGAAAGCCCCACGCGTACGGCTCGATCGTGTCGGCCGGATTATCCGAGTTCAGCCGCGCCCGCAGCACCGCTCCGTCGCACACCCCGTGGTGGGAGGCACCCTCGAAGGCCTTCACCGTCGCGCCGGGGCGCGTCGTGCCGAACGCCGAATATCCGCTCGTGTGGACCCCGTCGCCGGAGTCGAACACGTTCTGACTGAGCACGATGTCCTGGCATGGAATGTCGGGTTGATTGGCTCCGCCCCCGTTGTCCAAGCCGACGACACCGCTGTTCGTCGTCGAGCCTTGCGACCAGTAAACCCAGCCGCCACGGAATGCGAGCTGTTCCGTTGGATGATCGCCGGTCGGTAGATCGCTGATGAGCGGTGTCACCTTTCCGGTGGTCGGATCGAGCGTCACGACCCGCGAGCTGTTGTTCTGTCCGTTATGGGTGTGGGTCGCCTGGTTGGAGTCGGTCGCGAACAGCCGGCCGCCCGCCAGGCCATTCTCGAACGCCAGATCGACGGCGGGACCGTGCGGCAGGAAGGTGTTCGTGCCTCCGGTCTCGCTGGTCGCATCGGTCGGCTTGCCGAGCGTCCTCAACAGCTGGCCGCCGCTGCTGAAGACCAGAACGTCCGGCGTGAACGGATTGCCCGGCAGATTCGCGTTCTGCCAGCCGATTTCGTCGTTGCAACGGCTCGGCAAACCGTGACCGGACTCGAGCACGTAGACCTCGAAGGCACCGCCCGGCCCGGTCGAACGAAAGGCGATCCCGGTCGGAAAGTTGATTCCACTGGCAAAAACGCTAACGCTGTAGCCGGCCGGGACCGTGATGTCCTGACCGTTGCCGGGATCGAACAGAACCTCTTCGCCCGGACACAGCGCATTGCCGACCGTGGCGGCCTGAACGCCAAAAGGCAAGACGAGCAAGGCTTGCACGAGAGTTGCGCCGAGCAACTTCTGTTTGAAAGATTGCTTGCAGAGATGAGCAACAGAGAGTGCCATAACTTCCCTCCTTTGCGGACGCAGCGAACGACATGCGGCGCCAGGCAGGTTGAGCGGAGCTCGCGCGCCTCGGCGCGCCCCGATAGAACAAGTCTCGCTGCGGTGCAGAGGGTAAGTTTGTGCGCCGGCCGCGCCTATGCCGCGATCGCGACTCTCTGGACGGTTGAGCGCATTGTCAGCGCGGGTTTGTCAATAAAGTCACTCAATCGAAATCAACAGGCCGCCGGCACAACCTTGATTCGATAGTGTGGCCTTTGAACCACTCGGCCGGTAGATCACCCTAACCGTTTTCAGGTCGATCAACTTTTCGCCGATCAACCCATTTTCGACAAATCGATCAGATGCAGGGGCGACGCCACCCTTATTGCGGTCGATTGTTGCCGTCGCGCCCATCGCCTGCGCGCCGAGGCGTGCCATGGCTCGGTGCGGTCGCGCCAGGGGCCTTTGGCCCACTGACCGCGGGAAGGTGTGCCAGCGGCACGATGTCGGTCGCCACGTGGTCCTGATCGGCCGCATCGTTGTCTTCGGTCGGTGCGGCGGCATTCTGTGCGTCGATGGGCCGCCCGTGCGTTGCGCCCAACGGCATGACGGTCGTGACATCGCGCCGATCGATCGCCCACAGGCCGGTCACCATCGCAATGACAAAGACCAGCATCCCAAGGTTTACCAGCGCGAACCAGTCGTGGTGCCAGCGGCTTGAAGCAATCAACGATGGTTGTTGCGCTGCCGGCTCGTCCACCAACCAGTCGGCCCGGACCCCCGTAATGCCATCGGCCCACTCGGGAGGCACGTCCGGGTCGAGCCGCTTTGCGAACCCCCTGGCCTCCAGCGAGGCAATCAGGCTCCAGATCGCCTCGGCGCCAAAAAACTCGGACAGTTCCTCGATCGTGCGACGTCCATCCAGCAGGATCAGGACCTGGCGTTCGCGCGCCGAGAGCGAGCTGCCGTGCGTGGAAACGAGCTGGGCCGCGCCACTTCCCGATTTGCGATAGATAACAGAGGACTCATCGATCGCCATGCACAAGTCGCTATCCGCGTTCATCCAAAGGTCACCCGCAGGGACTACGACTGGAATCTTTGTCCCAAAGCCTCGGGCTTTCAATCCGGTTCATCCTGTCAAAAGAACTACCGTATTTCGCTCTAAATCCTTCGCGCCCACCAGGGTCGTGGCCAACACAGTGGGTTCACTTCGCAGCCGAGGCGGTTAATGGGCTTGAAACCTTTGCGGCCAAGCGGTCACTGCTCGACAAGGAAGACGTAACGCAGCCTCAAATTCCGCCATCCACCCCGTCATCAGGACGCCGCCTCGCAAGAATCTGCTATCGGTGGATCAAGATTCTGGAAGACAGTCGGTCGAGCCCATCGATAGGATCGCGTGTCGCTGCGTCGCGCTCCGCGGCGATGGTGTTGGTTGGCCTGCTTCCGCCCAAGGCTGGTTCGCGTCGGCCTGACCGCGAAGCTGGATCCGGTTTCAACAGAACAACGGAGGGGTCATGTGCATGCGGATTCGTTCCATCGGTGTTCACGCGCTTGGCGCTGTGCTGCTCACAGCGGGCTTGCATGCCAACGCGGCCGCAGTCGATCCGGCGATCGCTGCAGCTCGCGCCAAGGTGTTCGGTCCCGCGCATGTGAACCCGGACACGGGTGAGGTCTCGAAGGACCTGGTGATTATTTCGTGGATTACGAACGCTTCCTTCGCGGCATCGGTGAAGGGGCGCGTGGTACTGCTGGACACCTTCGTCACGCGCCTCGAAGTAAGCCCGGGCCGCACGCCGTTCGTGATCCAGGATCTGGTGGATCTGCACCCGGAGGCGATTTTCCTCGGGCACGGGCACTTCGATCACGCCGACAACGCGGCGTACATCGCGGGCAAACTCGGCATCCCGATCTATGCGTCGACCGAAACGTGCGACAACATGCAGCTCGACGCCGTGAAGATATTCGGCGCGGGTTCCAGCGTGAATTGCATTGACATCACTTCGCGCGGATCGCTGCCGGGCAGCGAGGTCATCAAGATCGATCAGTTGGAGCCGGTCGCAACGATCCACGCATTCCGCCATCTGCACTCGACCAACACGGCACCGCAGGACACAACTTTTCCGCCGGTCGTCGTCCATGTTCCGGTGAGTGGCGCCTGCGCGCCACCGTGCAACCTGGCCGACCCGCGCGACGCGGCCCTGTTCCCGGCCGGCACGCCACTTTCGACGGTGCTCGATATCAGCACCTCCCGCACCGGATTCGGAGGCCCGATCAGCATCTATTACTCGTTCCGGCTGCACGGAGACAACCATTTCACATTCGTGTGGCACAACACGACTGGCGCATTGCGCGAAGGCTGCGCCCTGCCTAACAACGTTCCGGGAACGAGCCCTCCTGTTCCGAGCCAGCCTGGGCAGAACGCCCTGGGCTGCTTCGGCCCCGCAGTCGGTCAGAAGCTCGCGAGCTTGATGCAATCGATGGGGCCGACCGACCTGGAGATCGGGTCAGTCGTCAGCCTCGGATACGGCATCAATGGCGAGCGCGACATCGTCGACTACAACACGCACATCGCGCCGAAAGTGTTCATCCCGAACCACTTGACGGCCGTTGCGGTGGAAAGCTCGTCGCTGGAATGGAAGGTCGGGTACCGCATGGAGCAGGCGACGATGGGCATCCCCGAAAGCAGCCGCCCCGAGCTGCTCTGGCTGGTGGATCCCAACGACTACCTGCGCCCGCTGGTGTTTGATCCCAGCGACGCACGCTGGGCGAAACCGGAGCAGGACGACTAAGCGGGCGGTGACGCCCCTCGTTCCGCTTGCCTCGCCTTTCTCCCCCTGTCCCGTCATCGGCTGGGGGAGCACGAGGGGGCCAGCCCGGCCCCCTCGTTCCGCTTGCCTCACCTTTCTCCCCTGTCCCGTCATCGGCTGGGGGAGCACGAGGGGCCAGCCCAGCCCCCTCGTTCCGCTTGCCCCACCTTTCTCCCCTGTCCCGTCATCGGCTGGGGGAGCACGAGGGGGCCCGCCCAGCCCCCTCGTTCTCTTCCTCTGGCCCCTTTCCGGCCGCAGGCCGGAAAGGGGCGAGGGCAGCGACACGCCCTCGTCCCCTCCCTGCGCCGGTCTCAGCTGTTCGGGTAAGCCACGTAGATCTCGACCCGCCGGTTTTGTGCTCGGCCTCCGGTCGTGTCATTGGAGGCCACCGGGTTCTGAGGGCCCAGGCCCTGAATGGCGATGCGCTGCGGCTGCACGCCACGCGAGATCAGATAGCTTTGCACGCTCTGCGCGCGATTCTGCGACAACGGATAGTTGATTGTGTCGCCTCCGGTGCTGTCCGTGTAGCCGTAGATCTGCACCATCTCCGTAGGATTCTGTACCAGGCTGGTCGCGAGCTGGTCCAGCGCGGGATGGAGTCTCGGATTGAGCTGTGCGCTGTCGGAAGCGAATCCAGCGTCCGAGGGCACGTTGATCTTCAGGCGGTTGTCGGTGGTCTGG
>Ga0210394_10004299_pt1 | contig 16775 bp, 14 predicted proteins | sample IncBWC12MmetaG_FD_160121 | JGI IMG/M metagenome (GOLD analysis project Ga0210394, IMG submission 160121) | Forest soil microbial communities from Barre Woods Harvard Forest LTER site, Petersham, Massachusetts, United States - Inc-BW-C-12-M | ecosystem: Environmental > Terrestrial > Soil >... | reverse complement strand
CAGAAATCTATCGCATTTCAGATAGAACTAGCGGACGAGACTCTTGGGGCATGGCGCGTCGAGATACGCCGATGACGCAAACTGATCAGCCGCGGCCGCCGACTGTGACCATACTAAAGAGCTAAACGCCAAGACAACTCTATCGGGGGAGCGAGCATGGACGAGCCGAGTACGCAGACCACTCACGCCCGGCGTCCCAGCGGGCGCGACGCGAAGCGGGCCGCGCGGACCGCGCGCGCGGCGTCGTCGATTCCCTATATCACCCGCAAGATCCCTTATTACGAAGTCCTGACCGAGGAAGGACTCGAGCTGATGGAGCACAACGCGGATACGATACTCGAGGAGATCGGTATTGATTTCCGCGACGATGCCGAAGCGCTGCAGATCTGGAAGGCGGCCGGCGCCGATGTCCAGGGCGAGCGCGTGCACTTCCCGCGCGGCATGTGCCGAACGCTGGTGCAAAAAACCGCGCCGCGGGAGTTCACTCAACATGCGCGCAACCCGGCGCGCAATGTGCTGATCGGCGGCAAGAACACCGTCTTCGCGCCAGCCTATGGGTCGCCGTTCGTGCGCAGCCTGGACGAAGGCCGCCGCTATGCGCGCATCGAGGATTTCCGCAATTTCGTCAAACTCGCGTACATGTCGACTTCCTTGCATCATTCAGGCGGGACGATCTGCGAGCCCGTCGATCTGCCGGTGAACAAGCGGCACCTCGACATGGTGTACAGCCATCTGAAATTCAGCGACAAGCCATTCATGGGCTCGGTCACGGCTCCACAGCGTGCCGCCGATTCGGTCGCGTTGGCGAACATCGTGTTCGGCGCCGAGCTCGACGACCCGCTCACCGGTCGACCGAAAACCACCATCATCAATTTGATCAACGTCAATTCGCCGATGACCTACGATGCAACCATGCTCGGCGCGGCCAAGGTCTACGCGCGCGCCAATCAGGCCGTGATCATGACGCCGTTCATTTTGGCGGGCGCCATGTCGCCGGTGACGGTCGCCGGCACCGTCGCGCAAACCCTGGCCGAGGCGTTGGCGGGACTGGCGTTCGTACAATTGGTCAATCCGGGCGCGCCGGTGGTGCTCGGCAGTTTTGCCTCCTCGATCTCGATGCAATCGGGCGCACCGACATTCGGCACGCCGGAGCCGGCATTGGTGCTGTACTCGATGGCCGCATTGGCGCGGCGGCTCGGAGTGCCGTTCCGCTCCGGCGGCAGCCTCTGTGCATCGAAGATACCGGACGCGCAAGCGGCGTTTGAATCGGCAAACACGCTGGTGCCCACCTGTCTCGCGGGAGTGAATTTCGTACTGCACACGGCCGGGTGGCTCGAAGGCGGGCTGGCGATGGGCTACGAAAAGTTCGTCATGGACGCGGATCAGGCCGGCATGATGCATACGCTGCTCGCGGGCGTGGACTTGTCGGTCAATGGCCAGGCGCTCGATGCGATGCACGAAGTCGGACCCGGCAAGCATTTCTTGGGCTGTGCGCACACTCAAGCCAATTTTGAAAATGCTGTCTACCGCTCGCCGCTGGCAGACAACAACAGCTACGAGCAATGGGAGGCCGAAGGATCGCCCGACATGACCAAGCGTGCGAATAGCATGTGGAAGAAAATGCTCGCCGAATATGTGGCGCCGCCCATGGATCCTGCGATCGACGAGGCGCTTCTCGACTACATGGCAAGGCGCAAGGCGGAGTCCCCCGACTCAAACATCTGATCGCGACGGGCGCTCGTCTAGTCCGCCTTCGTGGTGTCCGTGCGGCGCGGCCGGCGCCCGCGGGTCTCGCTTTGACTGCTCGATTCCTTCGGCGGCGGTAAATCCACGACTTTGCGCAGGTTTTCGTACCGGGCGGTTTTGTGCGGAATGGCCATGGCTGCGACGAACAGCTGCTGAAAGCGCGGCTCGATCGCGGTCTCGACCTTTTCGATGCGCCGTACCAATTCTTCGATGACCGGGCGTGAAGTCGCATCCAGCAGCGCAATCCGCGCCCCGGTTCCCGCGGCATTGCCGGCGGAGCGCACTTGGCTCAAGTCGCAGTCTGGAACCATGCCGAGAATCATGGCGTACTTGACGTCGATGTGGCTGCCGAACGCGCCCGCGAGGCGGATGCGATCGACGTGGTCGATGCCGAGGCGCTCCATGAGCAGCGCGATGCCCGCATACAGCGCGGCTTTCGCCAGCTGAATCGCCCGCACGTCGGTCTGTGTGATCATCATCTGCACCGCGCCTTGATGCAGCACATACGCAAAGGTTCTGCCGTTCTCGACTATTCGCGGCGAGCGGGCGGAGAGCCGCCCATCGAGTACGCCATCCTGATTGATGATGCCGGCGAGATACATCTCCGCGATGACCTCGATGATCCCCGATCCGCAGACGCCCGTGATGCCGGTGGCCGCCGCGGCTTCATTGAATCCCGCATCACTGGACCAAAGCTCGGAGCCAATGATCTTGAAGCGCGGCTCGAGCGTCTGTGGATCGATGCGCACCCGTTCAATCGCTCCCGGCGCCGCGCGCTGACCGCAGCTGATCTGCGCGCCTTCGAACGCAGGGCCGGTAGGGCTGGAACAGGCCACCAGACGTTGGCGGTTACCCAGCACGATTTCCGCGTTCGTGCCGACATCGACCAGCAGCGTCATCGCGTCCTCGAGATCCGGGCGCTCGGCGAGCACCATTCCGGCCGCATCCGCACCGACGTGGCCGGCAATGCAGGGCAGCACGTAAATTCGCGCGTTGCGATGCAGTTTGAAATCGACGACGTTGGCGCGCAGTGTGAGTGAATGATCGGTGGCGAGTGCGAACGGTGCACCGCCCAGTTCCACCGGATCTATCCCCAACAGCAAGTGATGCATGACGGGATTGCCGACCAGCGTGGCTTCGAGGATGTCCTCGTGAGAAATGCCCGCCTGCCGCGCCACGTCCACTGCGAGCCCGCACAGCGCCTCCCGCACTGCCGCCGTCATCAGCGCGGCGCCGCCCGGATTCATCATCGAGTAGGAGACGCGGCTCATCAAGTCCTCGCCGAAGCGGATCTGCGGATTCATCAGGCCGGCGGATCCCACGACCTCGCCGCTCAACAAATCGCAGAGATGCGCGGCGATCGTGGTTGAACCGATGTCGACCGCGAGGCCGTAGGCACACTCGTGCAAGCCGGCCCATACCCCGATGATTTGTTTGCCCCCATGCACCGCGACGGTGACCTGCCACGCGCCGGCGCGCAGCGTGGGCTGCAGCATCTGCAGCACCGCTAAATCGCAAATCAGATCCTTAAGGTCCCATTCTCTCTGCAGCGCCTCGTAAAGCCGCCGCAAGTCGCCGGATGGATCGTGCATGTCCGGCTGCTTCACCTGTACGTAGTGCAGGCGCACGACGGGATTCAGTTCGATGGCGCGCGCATCCGCCTCCTTGCGCACCAATTGACGATGCACCTGGCTGCTGGCGGGCACGTCGATGACGACATCAGCCAGAATCTGCGCCGAACAAGAGAGGCGCCTTCCTGACGCCAGCGGCACACGGCGCGAAAAGCGCTTCTCCGGCTCGCTGAACGGCGACAGGCTGGCACTCGAGGAGGAAACACCGTGCTTGGCAAATTCGCCTTCCGCGACCAACACTTGACAGCGCCCGCACAGTCCACGCCCGCCGCACACCGAATCGATGTCCACACCCAGGCTGCGCGCGGCCTGCAGCACCGGAGTCCCGACAGGGAAGTGGCCGCGCTTGCCGGAGGGCGTGAAGACGATCAGCGGATCTCGGGTCGCCATGCGTCCTCGAGAGCCTTACGCCGGCCGCCGCCGGTGGCCGCCTTCGCGCCGGCCGCGCACAGGCTCGCCGGCAACGCCGGTGCCCGGCGCCGGAACTTCCCGGAAACGGCGAATCCAGCGCGCACAGTCCGGATCGTGTCCGAGCATGACGTCCGCACCCATGCAGGCTCTGATGACGTCCACGTGCAGCGGATTGGTGATCGCCGAGGTCATGCCGGCGCCCATCGCCATCGTCAGGAACGCGCTATTGATGCCGTCGCGGTTCGGCAGTCCGAAACTGATGTTCGAGGCCCCACAGGAGGTGTTGACCTTGAGCTCCGTGCGCAGCCGATGCACCAGGCGCATGACCTGCACCCCCGCCTGATTGATCGCGCCGATCGGCATCACCAACGGATCGACCACCACATCGCAGGCGGGAATGCCGTAGTCCAAGGCCCGCTCGACGATTTTCTTGGCGACCGCAAAGCGCACATCGGGATCTTCGGAAATGCCGGTTTCGTCGTTCGAGATCGCGATGACCGCGGCGCCGTGCTTTTTGATCAGCGGCAGCACGGATTCCAAGCGCTCATCCTCGCCGGTCACCGAGTTGACCAAGGCCTTGCCTTTGTACACGGCGAGGCCCGCCTCGAGCGCGGCCACGATCGATGAATCGATCGACAGCGGCACGTCGGTGATCGATTGCACCAGCTGGATGGCGCGCGCAAGTATCGCCGGCTCGTCGGCCAGCGGAATGCCCGCATTCACGTCGAGCATGTGCGCGCCCGCTTCGACTTGGGCGATCGCATCCGCCTCGACGCGGCTGAAATTGCCGGCCGCCATTTCGGCGGCGAGAATCTTGCGCCCGGTCGGATTGATGCGCTCGCCGATGATGACGAACGGTCGATCGAAGCCGATGACGACTTCCTTGGTGGCGGAGCTGACGACGGTGTCGGTCATGATGCGTTCCTGTGAGAAAATTGCGAGGCATCGCGCTCCGGATACCAGGGCGAACGGCCCTGCAGAATGCGCGATTGATCGACGATCTGCGCCACCGTTTCCTCTTGACGATAGGCCATGATGTGCACGCCGCTGATGCCGCGGATCTCGCGGATCCCCTGAATCAGCTCGATGCAGATGTTGATGCCCTCGCGCGCCTGATCCTTCGCGCCCTTGAGCCGCGCTATCGTGGCATCGGGAACATGCATTCCCGGGACGTGCGTGCGCATCCACTCCGCCGTCTTTGCCGAACGCAGCGGGCCGACGCCGGCGAGAATGTAAATCTTGCCGAACAAATCGAGCGCTTCCGCCTGCTGCATGAAGCCGCGCAACAGCGGCAGATCGAAGCAATACTGCGTCTGGATGAACTGCGCGCCTGCGGCGACCTTCTTGGCGAGGCGCCGTGCCCGCCATTCATGCGGCAGAGCCGAAGGATTTTCCGCGGCGCCGAAAAAAACCCGCGGCGCGAAACTGATCTTGCGCCCGCTTTGGAAGCGGTGCTCGTCGCGCAGGTTGCGCGCGATTTCGAGCAGCGAAACGCAATCCAAATCGAATACCGGCTTGGCTTGAGGATGATCGCCGGCCTGCACGCCATCGCCGGTCAGGCACAGTATGTTGCACACGCCCATCGCCGCGCCGCCGAGAATGTCGCCTTGAATCGCGATGCGATTCTTGTCGCGGCACGAGATCTGCATGATGGGTGCATAACCGATGCGCGTCAGCAGCGCACACACGGCCAGACTGGACATGTGGCAGTTCGCGCCGCTGCCGTCGGTGGCGTTGATCGCATCGACATAACCGTCGAATACCCGTGCGCGCTTGTACACCTCCTCCGGATCCGCGGAATCCGGCGGCGCCAGCTCCGTGGTGACGGCAAATCCGCCGGCTCGCAGCACGCGCTCGAAACGTCCCGGCGAGGTGTGCCCGGGAAGAATCGGCAGCGGATATCCCGGAACCGGCTCATCGTCGAATCTCATGGCAGCGCCTTGGCCGCGGCGCCTGAGGCTTCGGTCTTCTCGCGCACCACCTTGAGCCACGACGATCGGCCCTGCAGGCGCTGATCGACGGCAAATTGCAGCTTCATCATGGCCTCTACACCGCCCGCAATCCGTTCGCTGCCTCGGTAGGCCTCGACCCAAACGCATTTCATGTCCGGCTTGACCTCGCAATTGCCGTCGGCGCGCACGCCGCCGCAGGGGCCGTTTCGCAAAGTCTTGGGGCAGTTCATGGGACAGGACATGCCGGTTGAACTCAGCACGCATTGTCCGCACATGCGGCAGTCGAACAGCAGCCCCTTGACGACTCTCTCGATTCCAGCGACCGGTTTTTCGATGCGCTCGTAGCCCAGCGCACGGAACAGTCCGTGCATACGCGTGAGCAGCCCTTCGAACCCTGCATAGAATGCGTTCAAACCGCGCGCATGGCGCACCGACCAAGCCCTGGCCGCGTACATCAGGCCGACCCGGAATCGGGAGCGGCCGCCGAATCGGCCGAGCCGCTCGGTCCCAAGCCCTTGGAACGAATCAAGCGCTCCAGGTCTGCAGCGGTGAACTGTGCTTCGAGGCGCGCGGCCTCCGCGGCGGCCTCGGCCTGCAGATCCTCACCGCAAGGGCGCGGCGCACTTCGCTGCCAGTCGGCGAGATAGGCATCGGAACTGCCTTTACCTGCGCGCATCGCCGCGCGGTCGACCGCTTCTTGAAAGCGCGGCGACAGCTGTACTTTGGCCGTTTCGCGGCCGCGCTTGGCGATTACCTGCGCCGGAATGTCGCGCCAGGAAATGACGATTAGGGACGCCATGGCGCTGCCTCCGTCTTGATACGCCGCAGGTCGGAAATTTTCACCGCCGCGACCAGCGTCGACTCGAGCGTGCCGTAGCCGGTCGCACGATATTCAAACTCCAGCCCCATGCGCGTCGCGATGCCGCGCGCCTGCTCGAGTGACTCGGGTCCGGGTGCCTGGGCCAGGTACACGAGCTTGCGGTAATTGCCGAAGTAGCTCGAGAACAGCTCCGGGTGACGATCGAGTCCGAGACCGCGCAGCACCAAGCGCTCGAAATGGCGCAGCAGAAAATCCGTCAGATAGAAGGTTCCCGGCTGCGCCTCGGCCAGCGCGGCGAATACCGGAGCGGTCGCGAAGAACTCGTAGCAATGCGCGCCCGGAATGCGTTCGACGCCCTCCTCGCGCAGCACCTTGTCGAGCAATCCACCGGTGCCGCAGTCGGCGTAAGCGACGAAAATCGAGTGATAGCGATCTTTAGACTCGTGGATCAGCGTGCGCACGGCATCGGGAATCTTTTCCGGCCGATTGTGCAGCTCGGCAGGCAGGCAGCGCACATTCAGTTCATCCCAGCGGTTCGCGCGGCGCAGCGCGGTGATCTCGTGCGCCAACGCACCGCAGGCGATGATCAGCATGCCTTGGCCGCTGCTGGTCACGAACGCGCTCAGTGCGCCGCCGCACCGGCTCGGCGCGCTGCGATCAGCCCTTTGGCCGTCTCAACCGCGATCGCGGCGTCGCGGCAGTAGGCATCCGCACCGACGGCCTTGCCGAATTCTTCGTTGAGCGGTGCGCCGCCAACGAGCACGATGTAGTCGTTGCGGATCCCGCGCTCCTTCAGGGTATCGATGACCACCTTCATGTAGGGCATGGTGGTGGTCAGCAGCGCCGACATGCCGAGAATGTCCGGCTTGTGTTTGTCGAGGGCGTCCAGGTATTTCTCCACCGGATTGTTGATGCCAAGATCGATGACCTCGAATCCTGCCCCCTCGAGCATCATGGAGACCAGGTTCTTGCCGATGTCGTGAATGTCGCCCTTGACCGTGCCGATGACAATCTTGCCGATGGGCTCCACACCGGTTTCCGCCAACAGCGGCCGCAGGATCTCCATGCCGCCCTTCATCGAATTCGCGGCCAGCAGCACCTCGGGCACGAATAAAATACCGTCGCGAAAATCGATTCCGACGATGCGCATGCCTTCCACCAACGCATCGTTCAGCACCCGTTCCGCCGACCAGCCGCGCGTGAGGAAAATACGCGTTGCCTCTTCGACCTCGGTTTTAAGGCCGTTATATAAATCGTCGTGGACCTGTTCGGTGAGTTCCTCGTCGTTGAGCGAGGCTAAATCGAATTCACCTTCAGTCGGCTCGGACATCTCTCGCCTCCAACGTCATTTTTACGAGCGGCCACGGCAGCTTACGCGGCTCTCCGAATACATCATGGTAAGTCGCCACCGCCGATGGAACTTGTGATATTGCGACGGTGGCGGGCCCAGAGGCGACATGATCCGCGGCCTCCGTGTGGGCATTTCAAGTCACCGGCGGCGCGCCGCCTTGCGATTTACGCAGCGCGACGTACGCGTCGAGCGCCTCGACAACGGCCGGATCACGCGGCGGCGCGACATAACGCTGCAAGGTGCTCTGCCATATGCCGGTCGCACGCTGCGCCGCTGTCTTGGCGCCGTCCTCGGCCCATTGCCCCGAATTGCGCCAGTCGGAGACCAGGGGCGCATAGAACGCGCTCCGATAACGCTCCATCGTGTGCGCGCAGCCAAAGAAATGGCCCCCGGCGCCCACTTCGGCCACCGCCTCGAGCGCGAGATCCGCGGGTGTTGCGCCGACGGGCTGAAAAACTTCCGCGAACATCTGCAGCATTTCAATATCGAGGATGAATTTCTCGTAGCTCGCGCTCAATCCGCTTTCGAGCCATCCGGCTGCGTGCAGGATGAAGTTGCAGCCGCCCATCAGCGCACCCCACAGGCTCATCTGCGATTCGTACACCGACTGTTCGTCCGGGATGTTCGAGGCGGTGGCATTGGAGGAGCGCCAGGGCAAGCCGAGGAAGCGGGCCATCTGGCCCGCGCCCAAGGCCGCCTTGACATACTCGGGCGTGCCGAACGCCGGCGATCCGGATTTCATGTCAACGTTCGAAGTAAAGCTGCCATAAGCCACCGGCGCTCCCGGCCTGACGATCTGCGCCAGCGTCAAACCCGCGAGCGCCTCCGCATGCGCCAGCGTCAGCGCGCCAGCGATCGTCACCGGCGCCATCGCGCCGGCCAGAGTGAACGGCGTGATGATGAGCAATTGGCCGGCGGTCGCGAAATCGATGATGCCGTCGGCCATCGGAATGTCGAGCTGCAGAGGAGAATTCGTGTTGATGATGGTGTAGGTGTAGGGTCGCGAACGGAATTCTTCCTGCGAGATTCCGTGCGCGAGCCGGATGAGTTCGAAATTGTCGGCGACTTGGGAATGGCCGCGCGAAAAAATGAAAGGAACCTTATCGGTGAGAATCAGCTGTGCGCGCGTCACCTCCAGATGGCGGATGTGCACCGGAACGTCCTGAGGCTCGGTGGCGCCGCCGAGAATATGGATCACCTCGAAGCTCTGGCACAGCTTCATCATATTGCAGAAATCTTCGAGCGTTCCGGCGCGCCGGCCGCCGGCCGTGTCCATGATGTTCGGCGGCCCTGACGTCGGCGCGAACGAGACGCATCTATCGTACATCGGAACATTTCGTTCCGGGTCGACGGTATGCAACGTGATCTTTCGGGGCGCGGTCGCAAGCGACGCGCTGACCAGCGCCCGGTCGAGACGCACGATCTGCGTGGCCTCATCGAGCTGCGCTCCTGCCTTGCGATACAGCATTCTCGCGTCGGCCGACAGCACCTTCATTCCCTGTGTTTCCAGGATGACCAAGGCAGCCTCGTGAATGGCAGCGACTTGATCTTCGGAAAAAACCTTCAGCGGCTCAAATGGATTGCGCAAATGTCGGTAGGGCCGAGTGCGATCGAAAATCGCGTGGCTGACATCCGCGGTTCCAGGACGGCGCCGGCTGCGTCGGCCAACTTCATCGGGTTGTTTCATGCAAGTAGGTCTGGGATTTGTGAGCGGAATTTTATTATAGAGAAATCTGCTGCACGCGGCCTGCTTCGCGCAAAATTTGCCGGTATGCCTTTATCCGATACGCAGATGCAGCGATATGCGCTTATCCGATACGCAGTGCTCCGGCGTGTCCCGCGAACGGTCGGCCCGTGGCGATCGAGCGCACGAGCGCTTCGGCGAGGTACTCGGCCCCGGGACCGGCGTGGGCAATTTTTTCGCTGACGCTGGTTTCGACATGTGGATCCGCGGCGCCGGCGCGGCGCGCCGCCGCCAGCGCGAGTTCCCTTGAAGCGCGGCGCGCGTGTTCGAGCGCGGGCTTGGGATCTGGATAGTCGCGGCTGCCGGCGGGATCATGAACCCGAAAGACTTGAAAACTCGGCTGATTCACCAGGATCTCGACGGACTGCCACACCACTCCGGCAACGGCGCCCACCGCGTTGCAAACCGCCGCATGCTCCGGGATCGACAGCTCTGCGCCGAGCCGGCGCGCCACCTCGGGATAGTAAGCGCCAGCCGGCGCACCAATGGCAACCAATGGTCGGGCCAATTCCAGCGCTGCCCGCAGCAGCGAGGAGAGGCGCCTGCCCGCGACAACCTCTTCGATGAGCCGTCCGCCGAGCACATCCCAACCGCGGCCCGGCGCCTCGATGCCCGGGTCGCGCGCCAGCGCCGCGGCAAGCACCACACGGCCGGCTTCGCGCACGACGTGCTCATAGGTACGTTGGCAAATTTGCAGCGGCGAATCTGCCGCGGCTAAGGCGCGTGCATTGCGCTCCTCGATCGCCAGAATGCGGGCGCCGCATTCAGCAGCTTCGCGGCACCAATCATGTTGCCGATCGAGCACGTGCATGGCGTCGCTCGGAGTGAATCCGGCGAGAGTCGCCAGCCCCGTATCGGCCAGTCGATGCAGCGCCTGCAGAGCTGAGCCGCTGCGCACGACGCTCGACACTTGGCGCGGCTCCAATCCCAAGGCCTCCCATACCCGCCGCTCGAGCGCCGAAAGATGCTCGGTTGCCGCGCGATCGGGATTGCGGAATGCAAATTGCGTCGCGTGATCGGGCAAGCGCGCAAGTTCCGCGATCGAGCGCAGTTGCGGCAGTGCGGCCGGGAAGGCCTGCGCCATCAAGCTCAGGGGCATCACTTTGCGCGGGCCGACGCGCAGCCGCCGCTGCCTGTCGAAGCGGGTTTCGCTGTCGCCGCCCAGTCCGCTGGTGCGCACATCGACCGCTTCGACCATCGTTCTCCAGACACCGATCAGCGCGCCCTGGTCGCTGATGACCGGTCGTCCAGCGGAGACAACCGCGATGTCGGTGGTTGTGCCCCCCATATCCGCGACGACAAAGTCGGCCAGACCGGTGAGAAATCCTGCACCGACCACGCTCGCCGCCGGACCCGACAGAATGGTCTCCACCGGATACTCGATCGCGATTTCGGCCTTCATCAGCGAGCCGTCGCCTTTGACGATCATCAGGGGTGCATGAATGGCCTCGTCCGCGAGCACGCGCGCCAGCGCTTCGATCAGGCGCCGTATCTGCGGCGTGAGGCGCGCATTCAATGCGGCCGTGAGCGCCCGACGCGGTGCATCCAGCTTGGAACTCAACTCGTGCGCGCAGGTCACGGGCTTGGGCGAGAGCGCGCGAATTATCTTGCGCGCCTGCAATTCATGCGCCGGATTGCGCACGGAAAAATTCGCCGCAACCGCGAATGCTTCGACGCGCGCCGCGTGCTCGATGACTGCACGCCTCACCGCGGCCTCATCCAGCGGCGCCGTTTCATCGCCGGTCGCACTGTGGCCGCCGGCCACCCGGATCACAAGATCGCTGCCGCCGTGACGTTTCAGTTCCGAGCGCTCGACCATCGCCTCATCGAAGCCGATCACCAGCGTGCAGACGGGACTGAAGCGATGCTCCACGACGGCGTTGGTGGCAAGCGTTGTCGACATGGACACGAGTGCGACGTTCTCGCGGCGCATGCCGATGGGCAGCAAATCGAGCACCGCGCGGATGGCCTTGCCGATCCCGAGCGCCAGATTCCACGGAGTTGTCAGGGATTTGGCGCTTGCGACAACCTGCCGGCCGCCGGCGAGCAGCACCGCATCGGTATAAGTGCCGCCGGTATCCAGGCCGAGCCAGAGATCAGCGGCCGCCGCGCTTTGCATGGTGCCCAGCCCTGAATCAGTCAAACTCATCGATTGTCCTCATGCCGGCGCCCGCGCCGCAGCGGCGCAAAGATAACGGATTTCTAAAGTCCGCGGCGTCCGAGTAGCATTGGCCAGGGTATCGGCGGATCTGGGGGGCATATGCAGCGAGCGGTGCGCAAGTATCTCAAGGCCCTTGAAACGAGCGACGCCGACAAGGCGGCAGCGCTATTCGTTGCCGACGGCTGGGTGCAATCGCCGTTCTTGGGGCGAATTCCCGTACGTGACTACGTCAACAAAGTCGCCGCCGCCTCCAGCCGCACGGAACTCACCGTGCATGATGTCCTGGTGAGCGCCGAAGGGCACATGCGGGCGGTCGCCTACTATTTGTACGACTGGCAATTGAAGGACGGTTCCAAGGTATCGTTCGAGTGCGCCGATGTATTCAATTTCGATCTCGATACCGGCCGAATCGCGTCCGTCGTGCTGGTCTACGACACGCATCTGGTCCGCGACGTCGTCGAAAACAAATATCCTTAGCGAGCCTTAGCCCGCCGGTTCGTCGTGCGCCTGCCGGTCGCGCCGGCGGCAGCGCCGGCCTCGCGGCTCATTTCGCCGCGCAATTGCGCGCTCGCACCGGTCGAAATGGCGCCGAGCTTGAATTCAATCGCCGCAAGATCGGGTTTGGCCTCCCGCACATGGGATTCGAGGGCCAAGCGCATCACACGCAAGTGCTCCGGCGTGGTTCCGCAGCAGCCGCCGATGATGCGCGCTCCCGAATCCAGTGCCACGCAGGCGTATCGCGCCATCAACTCGGGGGTCCCATTGAATTGGATCGCGCCGTTGATGAATTGCGGAATGCCGCAGTTCGCTTTGGCCACCAAAATGGCGGAAGGGTCCGATGCCGTGGCGAGATTGACGATGCAGGCGACGAGCTCGGCGGGCCCGGTACCGCAATTGCTGCCGCACGCCGCCAGCTGGTGCTTGCGGTGCAGAGCGGCGAGTTCGGACGGCGTGACCCCCATCATTGTCCGGCCATTGGTATCGAAGCTCAAGGTCGCGACCACCGCAAGGCCCGTGGTACGCGCGCCCGCGATCGCCGCTTCGGTCTCCTCGACGGACGACATGGTTTCGATCCACAGAAAATCTGCTCCGCCGCGCGCCAACGCCGCTGCTTGTTCGGCGAAGGCCTCGCGGGCCGCTTCCCAACTCAAGGGTCCCAGAGGCTCCAGAATTTCCCCGGTCGGTCCCATGCTTGCGCCGACCAAGACGCTGCGACCGGCGCGATCGGCTTCGACTCGCGCGAGACGGGCCGCCGTCTCGTTCAGCTGCGCGACCCGCTGCTCCGCGTTGTGCAGCTTCAGTCGATGCCGCATGCCGCCGAAACTGTTGGTCAGGATGATGTCGGCGCCGGCCTCGACAAAGGCGCGGTGCAAGTGCGCCACCCGCTCGGGATGAGCGGTATTCCACAGCTCCGGCGCATCGCCCGACTGTAGACCGCGCTCGAACAAATTGCTGCCGGTCGCGCCATCGGCCAGCAGCCAGGGCCGTTCGGCCAACAAGGCCGTCAGTCTGTCTGTCATTTCGCAACTACCCGCATCAAGATTGTCAAACTGTAGCATGCGCGGATAGATTCACCCGCGCGCTCGCCTAGAAAAGCCCCACCACGCGTCCCTGTGCGTCGATGTCGATCTTGTCCGCAGAGGGCACCTTCGGCAGTCCCGGCATGGTCATGACGTCGCCGCAAACCACCACGATGAATTCGGCGCCCGCGGCCAGGCGCACCTCGCGGATATTGACGATGTGTCCGCTGGGGGCTCCGCGCGCAGCGGGGTCGGTCGAGAAGGAGTACTGCGTCTTGGCGATGCATACCGGGTAATGTCCGTAGTCCGCCTGCAGCTGCTCGATGCGTGCACGGATTTTCGGATCGGCCGAAATATCGGCAGCGCCATAGATCTTCACGGCGATCGCCTTGACCTTGTCCCACAGCGACAGCTGTTCGTCGTATACGAACCTAAACGCTGCGCCGCCTTGTTGCGCGAGTTCCACGACTTTGCGCGCAAGGTCGGCTGCACCCGCACCGCCCGCGGACCAATGGCGCGCGAGCACCAACGGCACATCGAGCGCCGCCATCCTTGATGCGAGCAATGAATGCTCCGCATCGGTATCGGCGGTGAAGTGATTGACCGCAACCACACAAGGCAGGCCGTAGTGGTGGCGGACGTTGTGCACATGCCGTTGCAGATTCGCGATGCCGCGGTCGAGCGCCGCGAGATCTTCCTTGCCGATATCGGCGACAGCGGCACCGCCGTGATATTTGAGCGCGCGAATGGTTGCCACAATGACCACCGCCGATGGCCGCAGGCCGGACTTGCGGCATTTGATGTCCAGGAATTTCTCCGCGCCCAGGTCGGCGCCGAAGCCCGCTTCGGTCACCACGTAGTCGGCCAGCTTCAACGCGGTCGTGGTCGCGAGCACGGAATTGCAGCCGTGCGCGATGTTGGCGAATGGACCGCCATGAATGAAGGCCGGGTTGTTTTCCAGCGTCTGCACCAGATTTGGTTTCAGCGCATCCTTCAGAAGTACCGTCATCGCCCCCTGAGCGTTGAGCTCGCCGGCGCGGATGGGTTTCATGTCGCGGCGGTAGCCGACGACGATTTTAGCGAGACGATCCTTGAGATCCACCAAGCTTCTCGCCAGGCAAAAGATGGCCATCACTTCGGAGGCCACGACGATGTCGAAACCATCCTGACGGGGAAAGCCGTTGCTCGGACCGCCCAGGCCGACCGTGATGTCGCGCAGCGCCCGATCATTCATGTCCATGACGCGCTTCCAAGAGATCCGCCGTACATCGAAGCCCAATTCATTGCCGTGAAATATATGGTTGTCGATGAGCGCGGCGAGCAAGTTGTGCGCGAGGCCAATGGCGCTGAAGTCGCCGGTAAAATGCAGGTTGATGTCTTCCATCGGCACCACCTGCGCATGGCCCCCGCCGGCCGCGCCGCCCTTCATGCCGAATACCGGACCCAAGCTCGGCTCGCGAATACAAATCACGGCCTTCTTGCCGATTCTGTTGAGCGCGTCGCCGAGCCCTACCGTGGTGGTGGTTTTGCCCTCACCTGCGGGCGTAGGACTCAAGGCCGTCACCAGGATCAGCTTGCCGTCGGCTCGATCCTTCAGGGTGTCGATGTAGTCGAGCGCGATCTTGGCCTTGTAGTGGCCATAGTTTTCAATGCTGGCCGCCGGAATACCCAGGCGAGCGGCGATCTCGCCAATGGGCTTGAGGGTTGCTCGTTGAGCAATGGAAATATCAGAGGTCACATGATCTCCCAATTTATTTGACGAAAAATTATTTTACTTGGGTTACGGACTTGGGATCGCCGCTAGAGCGGCGCTGGCGCACACCACACATCGGGATCTAGTGCCGCGCAGTCCGGGCCGGGAAATTCCCGGCCCTGCTCAGCATGCCGGGCAATTCGCGTCCCATGCCGTTCGTCAGCCACTGTGAGGCTTGGATCAGGCGGTCGACATCGAGTCCGGTGTCGTAGCCCGAACGCTGCAGCATGTAGACCACGTCCTCCGTGGGTACATTGCCGGTGGCGCGCGGTGCGAATGGGCAGCCGCCGAGGCCGCCCAATGAGGCGTCAACCTTGGTCGCGCCGGCGTTCACCGCGGCCCAGACATTCGCAACACCGGTGTTGCGCGTATTGTGAAAATGCACGCGCACCGGCAGGGGCTTGATGGCCGCCATCACTTTCGGGACCAGATCCGCGACCTCGCGCGGACTCGCGACGCCAATGGTATCCGCGATGGCGACTTCCACCGGACCCGCCGCCGCGGCGATTCGCGCCATTGCGACCACACGCTCGGGATCCACTTCGCCATCGAACGGGCAGCCGAAGGCGGTGGAAATCGTGATCTGGCCACGGCGTCCGGCCTCGCGCGCCAGGCGCACCACCTCGCAGCACATCGCCAGGGATTCATCCGCTGTCTGGCCTTGATTGCGGGTCGCGAATCCATCGGTGGCCGCACACACCGCCCCCAGCTCGGGCAGTCCTGCCTCGATCGCGCGCAGCGCGCCGCGCTTGTTCAGCACCAAACCGATGTAGACGACATCGTCGCGTCGCGGCAAGCCGGCGGACACCGCTTCGGCGTCGGCCATTTGCGGCACCAACTTCGGATTCACGAAGCTGGCCACTTCGATCCGGCGCACCCCGGCATCGATGGCGCGCTGGATGAACTCAAGTTTCTGCGCCGTGCTGAACAAAGTCGCTTCGTTCTGCAACCCGTCCCTCGGACCGACTTCCACTATCTCGATCTCACGCATCGGAGGCCCTCGAACCGATCCATATCAACCTAGAAATCACTTTAACATTGGGCGGATTCATCGGCGGAAATACCATAATATCATCTTAATTCTTAGTAACTTATGAAGTTATTATAATTTCATTTATTGTGTCTTCGGTACACCGTAACCGCCGCCGCCAGGCGTACAGATCACCATGATGTCGCCCGCCTGCATTTCAACCTCACCGATGTGCTTCAATCGCTGCCGCCGTCCATCGACTCGCTCAATGAAGTTCTCACCGACCGCGCCCGCCTCGCCCCCGTGCATGCCAAACGCGCCATGCTTGCGGCCGTTGCTCAAGATGGAAGCCGTCATGGGCTCCAGGAACCGAATGCGCCGCACCCCGCCGTCGCCGCCGCGCCAGCGTCCGGCACCCCCCGATCCCAAGCGAATCTCATAGGAATCGAGGCGCACCGGAAATCTGAATTCCAGTACTTCCGGATCGGTGAGCCGGGAGTTTGTCATGTGAGTTTGGACTACGCTGGTGCCGTTAAATTCCGCTCCGGCGCCCGAACCGCCGGCGATCGTCTCGTAGTACTGGTATTGCGTGTTGCCGAAGGTGAAATTATTCATGGTGCACTGGCCGGCGGCCATCACCGCCATCGCTCCGTACAGGGCATTGGTCACGCACGTGGAGGTCTCGACGTTGCCGGCCACCACCGCTGCAGGAGGCC
>Ga0210394_10004298_pt1 | contig 16775 bp, 16 predicted proteins | sample IncBWC12MmetaG_FD_160121 | JGI IMG/M metagenome (GOLD analysis project Ga0210394, IMG submission 160121) | Forest soil microbial communities from Barre Woods Harvard Forest LTER site, Petersham, Massachusetts, United States - Inc-BW-C-12-M | ecosystem: Environmental > Terrestrial > Soil >... | reverse complement strand
GTCAATATCAACTTTTCGCTGCGCTGAGCCACCTATAAGTCGGCGATCGAGCCGCTTAATATGCCCCACCCATTTCCGGAGGAACCATGCGTACCAAACAGTGCCTGACCCTTGCCGACGTGAAGAAGATGATCGCCGCCTGCGAGGCCGAGGCTGTCAAGAACAAATGGGCGGTCGCGATCTCGGTGGTCGACGACGGCGGCTTCCTGTTGGGCTTTCAGCGCATGGACGGCGCGCCGGCGATCTCGGCCGAAGTGTCCATGGGCAAGGCCAAAACCTCAGCCATGACCAAGCGGCCGAGCAAATTCTTTGAGGACAGGGTCAAAGAACGTCCGGCCTTTGCTAGCTTTCCCGCCGGCATCCTGATCCAGGGCGGCATGCCGGTGATGCACCAGAACGAATGTGTCGGCGCCATCGGCGTCTCCGGCGTGCAATCGCACGAGGATGAGCAGATCGCGCAAGCCGGGGCGAGCGCGCTCGCTTAAAGCGCGCTCGTTAGGGCGATAGAGCTACTCCGCCGGCACGCCCGCGAGCTCGCCCGGCCGCATGACCGTGCGTTCGAAATTGAGCCAGAACGTACTCACGGCCGACACCAAAGCGAGGCCGGCAAGGAGATAGAGCCCGGAGGCAAAGCTTCCGGAATAGGTCTTGATCCAGCCGACGGCACTCGGGCCGAAGAAGCCGCCGAGATTGCCAATGCCGTTGATCCAGGCGATGCCGGACGCCGCCGCACTGCCGGTCAGGATCATCGATGGCAAGGTCCAGAATGGCCCCTTGGTGCCGTAGAGGCCGATGGTGGCAATGGTCATGCCGACCACGGCCCAGACCGTGCCGATCGTCATGCCGGCGATGACGAGACCGACCGCGGCGACGACGCAAGCCGTGCACAAATTCCAGCGCCGCTCGCCCATGTAGTCGGAGACCCAGCCCCAAGCCACCATGCTCAGCGCGCCGAACGCGTATGGGATCATGCTGACCCAGCCGACCTGCATATTGGTCAGCCCGAGCTGCTTGACCATTTGCGGCAGGAACAGGAGGAGCCCGAGACTCGCGGTGACGATGCCGAAATAGTTCAAGGTCAGGATCAAAACCTTGGGCTCCCAGAACGATTGCCACAGGCTGATCTTGCGCTTGGCTTCGATCAGCTTGCGCTCATCCTCGAGCGTATCGATGAGCCAGCTGCGCTCCTGTTCGGTGAGCCAATGCGCCTGGTGCGGCCGGTCGGTGACGAAGATCAGGAAGAAAAAGCCGACGAGGATGGTCGGGATCGCTTCGGCGATGAACATCCATTTCCAGCCGGCCATGCCCAACACCCCGTTGAGCTCAAGCAGCGCCGTAGACAGCGGCGCGCCGGCCGCAACCGCCAGCGGCAGCGCCACGGTGAAACCCGCCATGATGCGGCCGCGGTGCCACTCCGGGAACCAGTAGGTGAAGAACAGGATCATGCCGGGGAACAAGCCGGCCTCGGCGAGGCCGAGCAGAAAGCGCATGGTCAAAAAGCTCCACGGCCCGACGACGAACGCCGTGGCGCCCGAAAGCAGGCCCCAGCTGATCATGATGCGTGCGATCCAAATCCGGGCGCCGACCTTTTCCAGAATGAGGTTGCTTGGCACTTCGAACAGGAAATAGCCCCAGAAGAAGGCGCCGGCCGCCATGCCGTAGGTCGCGGCGTCGAGGCCGAGATCCTTGTTCATGGTCAGCGCCGCGAAGCCCACATTGATACGGTCGAGATAGCAGAGGAAATAGGTGAGGATGGCGAGCGGCAGGAGCCGCCAATAGACTTTGCTTGCCGTCGATTTCTCGACCGTATCGGACATGGTTGCCTCCCAGGGCATGTTGCGGCTCTTTTCGGCCTCTGCATTCCAGCATAGACCGGCGGGGGCCGCGCGCAACAGGCGGCATCACCGAGTAGCATCTTGCCTTAGGGAATGTGGGGCTAGGCTAGCCCATAGCCGGCGCAAGGAGGCTCGGAGAAGCCACATGATGCGGATTATCCAAGGCGACTTCAGCGATCCGCGCGTGGCCGATCTCCTGCGTATCCACCTGACCAGTGCCCGGGCGGAAACGGCGCCGGGCAGCGCGCATGCCTTGGACGTCGCCGGGCTGCAATCGCTCGACATCAGCTTTTGGACGATCTGGGATGATGATGAATCGCTCTTGGGGTTTGGAGCGCTGAAGCGACTGTCGGCAGATCACGGTGAGGTCAAATCGATGCATACCGCTCAGTCTATGCGCGGAAGGGGAGCGGGGAGCGCGATGCTACGCCACATTATTGCGACTGCACGAACAAGCGGAATGTCACGCCTCAGCCTTGAGACGGGCTCCTGGGAATATTTTCGGCCTGCGCGCGCGCTTTATAGGAGCCATGGCTTCGTAGAGTGCCCGCCGTTCGCCGACTATGTGCTCGACCCGAACAGTGTCTTCATGTCGCTTGACTTGCGTGCCGAAGGGGTTCCCCCACTCGCGGCCGGAAGCCGAAATTCAAACTGAGACACTACCCATCGCCGAGTGCCTTTGCCGCTGTCATGGCAGGCACACGGAGAGGTTGGTCCTCTCCGGCAAAACCTGCTGTATGATCGCCGACGAATTTGTCTCGGGAGGAACGACCGTGCTTGCGCCCGCCGCCGCGTCCATGCAGTCGCGCATCGCCATGTATAACGACAATGCGCTCAAGATCGGGCTGTTCGGCGCCAACTGCTCATCCGGCCGCTCCGCGACCATGGTGCCGGAGCGCTGGTCGGCGAGCTGGGAGGATTGCCTGGCGCTGGCCAAACTCGCCGACGAGGCCGGGCTCGATTTCATGCTGCCGATCGCGCGCTGGAAGGGCTACGGCGGCGAGACCGATTTCCATGGCGCAACGCTCGAGACCATCACCTGGGCGGTCGGGCTTTTATGCGCGACCAAGAAAATGACGGTGTTCGGCACCGTGCACGCGCCGTTGTTTCACCCGCTGATCGCGGCGAAGGAATTCGTCACCGCCGATCACATCGGGCAAGGCCGGGTCGGCGTCAACATCGTCTGCGGCTGGAACGAAGGCGAATTCGACATGTTCGGCGTGCAGCAGCGCGAGCACGACACGCGCTACGCCTACGCCCAGGAATGGGTCGACGTGGTCAAGCAGGCCTGGACCCGGGAGGACACGTTCGATTTCGACGGCGAATTTTTGCATCTGAAGGCTGCGCGCGCCTGGCCAAAGCCGTTCGGCGGCACGCGGCCGTTGATGATGAATGCCGGCTCGTCCGGGGTCGGACAGGCTTTCGCTTTGCGCAATTGCGACGCGTTCTTCGTGGCCAGCGCCGGAACGCGGCAGTCGCTCGCCGGCAACGCATCCAAGGTGACCGAGGTCAAGACTGCCGCCAAGAATATCGGTCGCGACATTGAAATCTTCACCGTCGGACAGGTGATCTGCCGCCCCACGCAGAAAGAAGCGGACGAGTACTATCAACACGTCAACATCGACAACGCCGATTGGGGCGCTATCGACGGCATGCTGGCGAATAAGAGCATGACACCGCAAACCATGCCGCCCGAGGAGTATGACGCCAAACGGCGGTACTTCGCTGCAACCGCCGTCGGCGGCTACCCCTATGTCGGCACTCCCGACCGCGTCGCCGAAGAGCTTGCCACTATCAGCCAAGCCGGCATGCACGGCATCGGGCTGTCCTTCGTCAATTACCTCGACGAGGTGCCGTATTTCTGCGACGAGGTGCTGCCGCGGCTCGAGCGCGCCGGCGTGCGGGTGAAACGCTAAAATTCAAAACTCTTCGAGCAGCCGTCCCAAACCGTAAATCTTGTCGGTAATCCCGTTGGCGCGGAGCGCATGCCAATAGGTTGCGGTGTTGATGGCGATCACCGGCTTGCCCAGCCACTGCTCGGCCTCGGCGGCGAGGCGCACCATGCTGAGATTGGTGCCGACCTGGATGATCGCATCGGTGTCGCGGCCATTGCCGTTCAATTCGTTCAGCTTATCGCGCAACACCTCAGGCGGCACCTCGGCAATGCCGGTCCAGCTCTTGCATTGCAGACAGATGTCGCGAACCACGTCGAAGCCGGACTCGATGAAATAGCGGCGCACCTCGGCATTGGCGACAGGATAGTACGGCGACAGGAACGCGATGCGCTTGACGCCGCCGTAAGCCTTCAGCGCCGCCGTCGAGGAATGCGAGCCGACGCTGATACGCACGCCGGCCTCCTTCTCGACCGTGGCCACGAAGGCATCGGCGCCCGCAGTGCCACCGTTGAACGTGACCGACGACATGCCCATCACCAGATAATCCGGCTCACACGTCATGACGCTGCGCACCGCGTCCAAAACATTGCCGCCGATGACCTGGATGCCAGCCATGAAGCTTTCGTTGCTGACCGCCTTGGCGTTCGGCGTGAAGATCCGGCTGTAATGATTGGTGACCCCGGGCGGCCGCATCATCTCGAAATCTGGCTGCACGATGGTGTTGGTCGACGGCCCGATCACGCCGAATTTGCGCCGCCAGCCGAGAACGTCTCGCATTGTCGAACAACTCCTGGCCGAACCACTCCCCGAACGAGCACCTGCCGAGCATAACCGAAGTTTTGCCGGCGCTCGACCAAACATATGGACAGCGCCCAGGCGGTGCCGCAGGATGCCATCTTGGGAAAGGTGCATATGGCGCCACCCATCAGGGAGGAAATCATGAGCCAGTGGAGACGCCGACGCGGCGCGCCATCGCTCGATGACGTAGCCGGCAACGGCCTGATCAATCGTCGCGCATTGTTGGGAAGCGGATTTGCCATCGCGGGTGCCGTGGGCGCTGCCGGAACCGTGACCGGCGCCGCCGCCGAGCCCCTCATCGACGCACCATGGAGCCTCGAATTCGGCCAGATCACGCCGGCGGTGCAGACGCCGTCGCCGTTCGAAAAGGACGTCACGCGGGCGCTCAGCAATCCCAACGGAGAATTTCGCAACTCGCACGCGCGAACGCCGCACCACTTGATCGGCGGCACCGTCACGCCGAATGGGCTGCACTTCTCGATCAATCATTGCGGCATTCCGAACATCGACCCGGCCCAGCACAAGCTGGTGATTCACGGCATGGTGCGCCAGCCGCTGGAATTCACGCTGGAGACGCTGTCGCGGTATCCGCTGGTCAGCCGCATGGCGTTCGTCGAATGCGCCGGCAATTCGGCGCCGATGTTCTCCAAGGTGCCGCTGCAAACCACCGTGCAGATGCTGCACGGCCTGGTCTCCAATTCGGAATGGACCGGGGTGCCGCTGTCGCTATTGCTCGATGAAGCCGGCATCGATCCGAAAGCGAAATGGCTGATCGCCGAAGGCGCCGACGCGCAGATGCTCGACCGCAGCGTGCCGGTCAAGAAAGCCTATGACGACGCGCTGATCGCGATCTACCAGAACGGCGAGCATCTGATGCCCGGCAACGGCTATCCGATGCGGCTATTGCTGCCCGGTTACCAAGGCAACATGAACGTGAAATTCGTCCACCGCATCAAAGCGGTCGATCAGCCGGCCTATAGCTACTTCGAGACCAAGAATTATTCGCAAATCCTTCCCGGCGGCAAAACCTGGCGCTTCCACTTCGTGATGGAGGTCAAGAGCTTCATCACCCATCCGTCATTTGGTCTCAGTCTGAAAGAGCCCGGTCTCTACGCCATCTCCGGCGTTGCCTATTCGGGCACCGGGCGCATTTCAAAAGTGCTGGTCTCGGCCGACGGCGGCAGGAGCTGGGGCGAAGCCGCGCTGCAAGGCCCGATCCACGAGAAGGCCTTCACGCGCTTCGTCATGCCGTGGCGCTGGGACGGCCAGCCGGCGACGCTGCTCAGCCGTGCTTACGACGACGGTGGCAACGTGCAGCCGCTGCGCGCCGATTTCGTGGCGCAACGCGGCGAGGCGGTCAATCCGGTCACCACGCCGCTCGCCTTCCCCAACCAGCATTACAACAGCACGACAAGCTGGGCCGTCGACAGCAAAGGGGAGATCAAGCATGTCTACGCGTAAACTGATCGCCGCCGCCGCCCTCGCGCTCGCTTGCGGCACCGGCGCGGCACTGGCGCAATCGCCTGGTCTCGGCAAGCCACTGAGCGAAGCCGATATCAAGCAATGGGACATCGCCATCCTGCCCGACGGCAGCAACCTGCCGCCCGGCAGCGGCACGCCGGCAAAAGGCGCAAAAATATTCGCCGAGAAATGCTCGGCCTGCCACGGCGATGCCGGCAAAGGCGGCGTCGCACCGTACTATCCGGCGCTGGTCGGCGGCCAGCCACTCACCAACGGCATCGATACGGTGAAGACGATCGCCAACTATTATGCCTATCCGACCACCATCTTCGACTACACGCGCCGCGGCATGCCCTACAATATGCCGCGCTCGCTGACCGACGACGAGGTGTATTCGCTCACCGCCTATATTTTGGCGCTGAACAATTTCATCGGCCAGGACGACGTGATGGACGCCAATACCCTGCCCAAGGTGAAGATGCCGAACCGCGACAACTTCATCATGCCGTACCCGGACCGGCTGTAGAAATCCGCGGGCGCAAGAAACCACGCGCGAGCGGGCATCCGGTCGTGCGGCAATCGACCTCGGTGCGGGCCGGCACGGTCTGAACGATCATGCACGACGACTTTGCTTGATGCGAAAGCGGCGGGCGGCGGACCCCACCTCATGACAGCCTATATCCAAGGTCGCAACGTCAACCTGACCTTCCGGCCGCCGAACCGCGGGCCGGTGCGCGCGCTGCAAAACTTCGACATCGACGTCGAGGACGGCGAATTCCTGTCGATCGTCGGGCCGTCAGGCTGCGGCAAAAGCACGTTTCTCAATATTTTGCTCGGCCTGATCAAGCCGGATTCCGGCGATGTGCTGATCCACGGCAAGAAGATCGCGGGCCCGGGCACCGACCGTGCCATGGTGTTCCAGGAATTCGGCCTGCTGCCGTGGCGCACCGCGCAGAACAATATCGAGCTCGGGCTCGAGCTGAAGAAAGTGCCGGCGGACAAACGCCACGCCGTTGCCGGCCGTCTGATCGATCTGGTCGGGCTCTCCGGTTTCGAAGGCCACTATCCGCATGAGCTCTCCGGCGGCATGAAGCAGCGCGTCGGACTGGCGCGTGCGCTGGCGACCGATCCGGAAGTGCTGCTGATGGACGAGCCGTTCGCGGCGCTCGACGCCCAGACCCGCGACCTGATGCAGGCCGAATTGCTGCGGGTGTGGCGCGAAGCGCGCAAGACCGTGCTGTTCGTCACCCATCAGATCGACGAAGCCATTTATCTCTCCGACCGCGTCATGGTCATGAGCAAGCGGCCGGGCCGCGCCAAGAAGATTTTCGCCATTCCCCTGCCGCGGCCGCGCGAATACGAAATGCGGGTGACGCCGCAGTTCAACGAGCTCAAGCTCGAAATCTGGAACACGCTCAAGGACGAGATCACGGTCTAGCCGATGACAGAAGACGTCGCACCGCACCAGAATCTCGCCGAGCATTACCGCAAGCCGCTGCTGGGCGCACTTGCCGTGGCGATATTCTTCGCCGCTTGGCAGGCGATCTTCCTGGTGGTGCCGTTCAATCCGCTGTTCATCTCTAAGCCGAGCCTGATCTTCGAGGGTTACGTCGATCTGATCGAAAGCGGCGACCTTGCTCACGACCTCGCCGTCAGCGCCGTGCCATTCCTCTACGGCTTCATTGCCGCCGTCATCGTCGGCGTACCGCTCGGCATCGTCATGGGCTGGCGGCAAAGGGTCGGCTACGCCCTCGATCCGCTGATGACGGTGTTTTACGCAAGCCCCCTGGTCGCGCTGTCACCGCTGGTCGTGATCTTTTTCGGTGTCGGCGTCGGCGGCAAAGCGGTCATCATCTTCTTCCTCTCAGTGTTCCCCTTCATCTTCAACGCCTGCGCCGGCGTGCGCGCGGTCGATCCGCTGCTGATCAATGTGGTGCGCTCGCTCGGCGGCGGCGAATGGGACCTCTATCGGAAAGTGATCTTCCCCAGCGTGCTGCCCTACATCGTCGCCGCAAGCCGCATTGCCGTCGGCCGCGCCTTGATCGGCGTGTTGGTCGGCGAGTTTTTTGCCGCCTCCGAAGGCATCGGCTACGCCATCTCGCGATTCGGCGACATTTTTTCGCTCGACCGCATGTTCGGCTGCATCCTCACGGTGATGGTGATCGCCGTGGTGCTGACCGAAGGTATTCGCTGGGCGGAACGCGCCGCCTTCCCATGGCGAAGCGAGCGCTAAGCCATGACCGAAATCCAAGCCAACGATCTCATCATCGCCGCCGCCGCCCCTGCCGGCAGCGACGCGCCGCGCAAGAGCGCGTGGCAACGCTTCGAGCCGACCATCCTCGGCACCGGAACGATCCTTCTGCTGTTGCTGGTCTGGCAATTCCTGCCGGATTTCGTGCCAATGAAGGCCGGCACCAAATTGTTCTTCACGGTACCGAGCCACATCGCCGCCAAATTGTGGGACATGTTCGCGACCGGCAGCATCTGGGCGCCGCTCGGGGTGAGCGCGTCGGCTTTTGCGATCGGTCTTCTGCTGGCCGTCGTCGCCGGCCTGCCGCTCGGCGTGCTGCTCGGCCGTTCGGCGACGCTCAACGCTATGGTCGATCCATTCATCAGCGCGTTTAACGCGACGCCGCGGCTGGTTTTCCTGCCGCTGTTGATGCTGTGGTTCGGCATCGGCATCTGGTCGAAGGTCGCCGTGGTGTTCCTCGGCGCCTTGTTTCCGCTTTTGATCAACACCTATGAGGGCGTGCGCAACGCCGACAAGCTTTTGATCAACGTGGTGCGCTCGTTCGGCGCCGGCGAATGGGATATTGCGCGCCTCGTCGTGGTGCCGAATTCGCTGCCCTTCATCATCGTCGGCTTGCGCTTGGCCATCGGCCGCGCCGTGCTCGGCGTCGTGGTGTCGGAATTCTTCGGCTCCCAGGACGGCCTCGGTGTCGTCATGGTGCGCGCAGCGAGCGAGTTCAAGGTCGACGTGGTCTTTGCCGGCCTGATCGTATTTGCGGCGCTGTCTTTGATCATGACCGGGCTGGTCAAGTTGCTCGAAGATCGCCTGACCCGCTGGCGGCCGCAGCATAGCAACGCCGGTTGATCATCCTAAGCTGAAAAATTTTTCTCAGGCGGTGATCGCGGCGCCGGGCTGTTCCACCGGTGCGCCCACATTGGCAGCACTGTTTTGGGCCGGATTATTCTCCAGCTCGTCCAAACGCTGCTCGATCTGGCCGATGACGTGCCGTGAGAACGGCCCGAGATGCAGGTAAAGCGCCGTCAGCAGGACGATAATCCGGGCCCATTGCGGATTCGTCGATGCGCATTCGACGATGGCGCGGCGGAAAATATCTTGCGCTCCCGGCAGCCTGGACACGACCCGATGGACGACCTCCAGCCCGCCAAGCTTGCTCCTGGATTCGTTGGCCCGCTTTTGCCGATTCGGGTTGGAGCTGCCGAGCAGGCGCGACAAGCGTTGCAGGCGCTTGGCGTAGGCCGCGGGCTCGTAGACTTTTTCCAGGACGCGCTTGTAGTCGGACAGGATTTCGCCGCGCGGCCGCAGCGTGTCGAAGTTCAAGCCTTGCGTGCATTGATCCATGCCGACGACGCCATCCCCTAAAAGCTCCGCGTGCAGGCGGCCTTCGGTCGCGAGCCGGCGCGTCAATTGGGTGTTCGGCAGCGCATAAAGCAGACCGACCATGGCGACCGGAATAGCGGCATCCTCGATGAGCGCGACGATGGCGTCGGCGATCGATCCGCGCTCGCTGTCGAAGCCGACGATGAACCCCGCCGTCACATAGAGCCCGGCCGCGTAAATCTTATGAACGCTCTGGACGATGTCGCGCCGCGTATTCTGCTTTTTCCGCATCGCGATCAACGTGTCGGTGTCCGGGCTCTCGATGCCGATGAAGACGCCGATGAAGTTGGCCGCGTTCAAAAGCCGGAGCAGTTCCCCGTCGTCGGCCAGATTGAGCGACGCCTCGGTGGTGAACTCGAACGGATAGTCATGCTGTTCAAGCCAAATCTTCAGCTCAGGCAGGAACGCCTTGACCGCCTTCTTGTTGCCGATGAGGTTATCGTCGACGAAGTCGACGTGGCCGCGATAGCCGAGACGATAAAGCGTCTCCAGCTCATGCAGCATCTGAGCGTTGGTCTTGGCGCGGGGCACCCGCCCGTAAAGCTCGATGATGTCGCAGAACTCGCAGGTGAACGGACAGCCGCGCGAGAATTGCACGCCGACGTAAAGATAATTCTCGACTTTCAAGAGGTCGAATCGTGGAACCGGGGTCTTGGTGACGTCGATGGTGAACTTTTCGGCCTCGAAGACGCCGTCGCGGGCGCCTGCCTCCCAGGCCTCGATGAACTTGTCGATGATGCCCTCGGCTTCACCAAGCACCTGAAAATTTGCTTTGCTGAAAAGGGCGGGGACCGAGGTCACACCCGGCCCGCCGACCACGACCGGCTTGCCCCGCGCCCGGCACAGATCGATGATCGCGATGGTGTCGAAATATTGCGGCAGCATGCCGCCGGTCATGACCATATCGGCCCATTCGAGATCGCTGTCGGCCAGCGTCTCGGCATTGCGGTCGACCAGCCGGATGTTCCACTGCGGTGGCAGGAGCGCCGCCACGGTGATGAGGCCGAGAGGTGTCGTCGGGTATTTCGCGTTGAACAGCTCGCAGGCCGCCGCGAAATTCCAAAACGTTTCCGCGCTGAAGCGGGGGTAGATCATCAGCACGTTGCACGGCGACGATGACGGCATTAGCCCTCGCGGCACGGCTCAAACCATGCCCATTTGCCCGCTAGATCGATGACGGACGGCCGCTTGGTGGCGGTTTATGCCCGCTTTATCCGGGTTTTGCCGGAACGCGGTCGACGGCACACCATATTGATTTGCGCCGTCACTTGGAAGCGACTTGTGACGCCGCTCCGTGACGGGGGCGGATGTAATCGTTCAGGTGCCCTTCGCCGGCGCCTCGATATTGGTCGGCACGTAGCCCATGTCCTTGAGCGTCGGATCGAGCAGGTCGCGGGCCAAGAAGCTTTCCGGATCGGGCAGCGGCTTGTCCTCGGGCCACTGCCGCGCCGCGATCATGGTCAGGCGGCGCGATTCGAAGATTTCGCGGAACAAATCCTTCGGCACCTCGGCGCCGAACGTGTTGTGCACCTGGTCCCAGATCATGGCGGCCTCCGCATCCGACCGGATGCTACCAATATGGTGCCGCAGCACCGCAATCGAACCTTGCTTGTCATCGCGGAAATAGGTCACCGCCTTGGCCATGGCGCGAATGATCTTCTTCACCGTCTCGGGATTCTTTTGCACGAACTCGGCCGAGCACCAGATGGTGCCGCCGGCGCGCGGGATGTAGTCGCCGGTGCGCAACAGCACCTTCAAACCGGCCTGCGCGGCGACCGCGGCGTGCGGCACGGTGAGTCCCGCGGCCTGGATGTTGTTGTTGACCAGCGCCGCGATACGCTCCGGCTGGCCCTGGAACGCGATCACCTTATAGTCCTTGCCCGCCTCCATCTGAAAGAAGCGGTGCAGCACGGCTTGAATCTCGTCGTAGTCCGAACTGCCGGGGTGGCCATAGCCGATCATCAGGCCTTTGAGGTCCTGCACTTTGCCGATGTCGTTGCGCGAGACGATAGTCCATTGCGATTTGAGCGATTGACCGACGATGTAGGTGATTTTTGCGCCGCTCAATGCGGCCTGCGCCCCGCCCGAGGGGATCGGCGCACAGTCGAGATTGCCGGACAGAACGGCGGTCACCTGGACTTTCGGGTCGAGCTCGACGAGGCTCACGTCGAGGCCCTCGGCTTTGAAGAAGCCGCGATCCATCGCCACATAGCTCGGAAGGTGAAAGCCGTCGCCGCCGATCACCTTGCCGATGGTGACGTGCTGCGCGTCGGCGGTCGCAGCGAACGCCACCGCGAAGGCGGCCGAAGCAATAACAGCGAGCAGGCGCCGGGACATGTCGCTCAATTGCCTTTCGCCGGCGCCTCGATATTGGTCGGCACATAGCCCATTTCTTTGAGCGTCGGGTCGAGCAAGTCGCGGGCCAAGAAGCTTTCCGGATCGGGCAGCGGCTTGTCTTCCGGCCACTGCCGCGCCGCGATCATGGTCAGCCGGCGCGATTCGAAGATTTCGCGGAACAGATCTTTCGGCACTTCGGCGCCGAACGTGTTGTGCAGCTGATCCCAGATCAGGCCGGCTTCCTGGTCGGTCTTGATGCTGCCGATGTGGTGCCGCAGCACCGTAATCGACCCTTCCTTGTTGGTGCGGAAATACATCACCGCTTTGGCGATGGCGCGGATGATCTTCTTCACCGTCTCCGGATTCTTCTGCACGAAATCCGCCGAGCACCAGATGGTGCCGCCGGCGCGCGGGATATAGTCGCCGGTGCGCAACAGCACTTTCAGGCCGGCCTCCTCGGCGACGGCGGCGTGCGGGATCGACAGCGAGGCGCCCTGGATATCGTTGTTGGCCATGGCGGCTATGCGCTCGGGCTCGCCCTGGAACGAAATGACCTTGTAGTCCTTGCCGACGTCCATGTGGAAGAATCGATGCAGCACCGCTTGCGCCTCGTCGTAATCGGCGCCGCCTTGGCGGCCATAGCCGAGCACCTTGTCCTTAAGGTCTTCCGGTTTGTTGATCTCCTGGCGCGTGGTGATGGTCCACTGCGATTTGAGCGATTCGCCGACGATGTACATGATCTTGGCGCCGCTCAGCGCCGCTTGCGCGCCGCCCGACGGGATCGGCGCACAGTCGAGGTTGCCGGAAATGACGCCGGTGACCTGCGACCGCGGGTCGAGCTCGAGAAGGCTGCCGTCGAGGCCTTCGGCTTTGAAGAAACCCTGGTCGAGCGCGATGTAGGTCGGCACGTGAAAACCGTCGCCGCCGATCACCTTGCCGATGGTGACTTTGGTCTGCTGCGCGTGGGCGCTGACGGCAAGCGGAAGGATCAACATCAAGGTTGCGGCAGGCACGAACAAGCACCGGAGCGTCCGCATGAAATAACTCCTCCCTCTTGGCCAATCGCGCGAAACGGCGCCAGCGATACTACGCTTTCGCAGGCTTGATGGAACCGGGCGCCGGCGATGGCTGGGCGCGGCGATGTGCCACGCGCCGGCCAAGCGGCCAATTTCCCCGCGGCGGCCGACGGTGTAGTCTTCGGCTGCGACGACATCTGCATTGGTGGCCAGCGGGGAGGAACCAAATGCAATGCCTCAGTCGAACGCGCTTTGCCGCCGTCATGGTCGCGATCATCGCGTTCGCGCTCACTGGCGCCGATGCATGGTCCCAGAGCGGCAGAACCATCAAAGTCATCCTGCCGTTTGCGCCCGGCGGCCCGGCGTATAACGCGATCCGCATCCTAGGACAGCAAATCAGCGCCACCGGCGGCCCGACCATCGTCGTCGAACCACATCCAGGCGCCGGTACCGCGATCGGCACCGAATTGGTCGCCACCGCCGCGCCCGACGGCAACACAGTCGGCATCATCTCGAATTCGTTCGTGTTGCTGCCGCAGACGCGCAAGCTGAATTACGATCCGCTGAACGACCTCGTCGGCATTTGCGATCTCGTCGACTTCCCGCCGCTGATCGTCGTCAACAGCGAATCGCCCTATCGCACGCTGGCCGATCTCATCGCTGCGGCGCAGGCGCAGCCCGGCAACTTGACGCTCGCCAGCGTCGGGCCGGCGACGGTGTCGCAACTCACCTTCGAGATGCTGAAACTTCGCGCCAAGGTCGACATGACCTTCGTGCCCTATCCGGGCTATTCGCCGGCTATCGAAGCGCTGCTCGGCTCGCACGTGACCGCGGCGCTGGCCGACTATTCGAGCCTGGTGGAGCAGATCAAGGCCGGCAAGCTGCGGGCGCTGGCCACCACCATGCCGGCGCGGATCGACCAATTGCCGGACGTGCCGACCGTGGCCGAATCCGGCTACAGGGATTTTGTCGCCGAATTCTTCGTCGGTTTGATCGCGCCGGCAAAAACGCCCAAGGATACGGTCTCCCAGATCGGCGCCATGTTCACGGCCGCGATGCAGCCGCCGGACATCAAGGCAAAACTCGCCGCGCTTGGGCTGTTTCCCAACGCCACCTGCGGCGCCGACTTCGCCGCCATTTTGCGCAGCGACTACGAGGAGTATGGTCGCGTCATCCGTGAAGCCAATATAAAAATGGAATGACCGGTCGCCATGTCCCCGCCTGATCCTAAGACCGTCCTCGCCGGCCTCCTGCGCACCGCCGGCCTCGACGACGCGACACCTAACGACGTCAGCCTCAGCGGCAGCGAGCCGGTCCTGCCGTCGTCCTTTGCCACCGGGACTGCCGCGCAGGCAACGGTTGCCGCTTCCGCGCTGGCGGCCGCGGAGCTTTGGCGGCTGCGCACCGGCAAGCGGCAGCACGTCAGCGTCGACATGCGGCACGCGGCCATTGAATTCCGCAGCGAGCGTTATCTGCAGATCGACGGCAAGCCGTACGAGGAATATCACGACGACATCGCCGGGCTTTATCGCTGCGGCGACGGCCGCTGGGTGCGGCTGCACACCAACCTGCCGCATCATTGCAGCGGCCTCTTGGCGCTGCTGCGATGCCCGCACGAAAAAACCGCCGTGCAGCGCGCGCTCGACGGCTGGCAGGGCGAGGCGCTGGAGACCGCCGCCGCCGAGGCAGGCCTCGTCGTCACCGCGTGCCGATCATTCGACGAATGGGACAAGCATCCGCAAGGCCGCGCCGTCGCAAGCCTGCCGCTGTTCACCATCGAGCGGATCGGCGACGCTCCGTCGGTGCCGCTTAGCGCGGCCGAGCGGCCGCTGAGCGGCATCAAGGTGGTCGATCTGACCCGCATCATTGCCGGGCCGGTGTGCGGACGCACGCTGGCCGCCCATGGCGCCGACGTCATGCTGGTTACCGCGGCGCATCTGCCGTCGCTATTCCCGCTGGTCGTCGATACCGGCCGGGGAAAATTGTCGGCGTCGCTCGATTTGCGCCAAGCCGATGCACGCGAGGCGCTCGCCGCGCTGGTGCGGGACGCCGACATTTTCGTGCAAGGCTATCGGCCCGGCGCCATTGCCGGGCATAGTTTTGGCCCGCACGACGTCGCGCGCCTGCGGCCGGGCATCATTTACGTTTCGCTTTGCGCCTATGGCCACGAAGGCCCTTGGGCAAAGCGGCGCGGTTTTGACTCGCTGGTGCAAACCGCAAGCGGCTTGAACGCGGCGGAAGCCGAAGCGTTCGGCCAGAGCGAACCAAAAGCCCTTCCCGCCCAAGAGCTCGACCACGCCACCGGCTATCTGCTCGCCTTCGCCACCATGGCGGCGCTGGCGCGCCGCGCCAAGGAAGGCGGCTCTTGGCATGTGCGCTGCTCGCTGGCGCAGACCTGTCATTGGTTCCGCCATCTCGGCCGCATCGACGGCGTGACCTGTCCCGATCCGAAATTCGACAAGGTGCGCGATTATATCGAGGACAGCGCATCCGGATTCGGCAAGCTCACCGCGGTCCGCCACTCCGCCGTCATGTCGGAGACGCCGCCGCGCTGGGCGCGGCCGAGCGTTCCGCTCGGCACTCATCCGCCGGCGTGGCCGCAATAATCTTCAGACCCGATAGGATTGCAGATTGCGTTCGATGCGCGGCAGCACCGGCGTCGCGCCGTATGCGAACTTTCTGCCGGTTATTTTTTCATACATCTGGATATAGCGGCGCGACAGCTCTTGCACGAGATCAGCCGGCGCCTCCGGCAAGGTCGCGTCGGCATATGGATCGGAGTGGTCCTTGAACCACAGCCGCAAAAATTCCTTGTCGAAATATTGCGGCTCCTCCCCCGCGGCAAACCGTGTCGCGTAGGACTCGCGCTGCCAGTAGCGCGACGAATCCGGCGTATGGATTTCGTCGATCAGCACCAGCGCGCCGTTTTCGTCGGTGCCGAATTCATATTTGGTATCGACCAGGATGAGGCCGTTGCGCGCCGCAAGCGCTTGACCGCGCGCGAACAGCGCGAGCGCCGTCCGCCTGATGCGCTCGAACATCTCCTTGCTGACGAAACCCTCGGCAATCATCTGCTCGGGCGTCAGCACCCGATCGTGCGCAGCCTCTTTCGTCGTCGGATCGAAGATGGGGTGCGACAGCTGTTGGTTCTTGCGCATGCCGTCCGGCAGCGCGACACCGCCGAAATTGCGCTCGCCCTTGCCGTAGCGCGTCCAGATCGCGGTGTCGGTGACGCCGGTGAGATAACCGCGCACCACCGCTTCCACCGGCACCATCGTGCACTTCTCGGCCACCGTCACATTCGGATCGGGCACCGCCAGCACGTGGTTCGGCACGATGTCCTTGGTCGCCTCGAACCAATGCGCGCTCACCTGGTTGAGCACCTGCCCTTTCCACGGGACATGGGCGATGATGCGGTCGAACGAGGAATGACGATCGGTCGTGATCAGGATTAGCTTGTCGCCCTGGTCGTAGATGTCGCGCACCTTCCCCGAAATTTTCGGACCAAGGAAGGCGAAATTGGTGTCTTTGAGGATATCCATGTCGCCCGCTGGCGCGTCCGCACTCATTGCGCCGCCTTCAGTCCTAAAACCTTGGCGATGCCGGCGAGCCGGCCGCGCTGCTCTTCGACGGCCTTGCCGAATTCGGCCGGGCCACGAATGTCCATGATTGTGCCGATGTCGGCGAGCCGCTTGGCGATGACCGAATCGGCGGCGACGGCGCGAACATCGGCGGCGATAGCCTCGCGCGTCGCATCCGACATGCCGCGCGGACCGAAGATGCCGCCGCTGCTTTCGAACGACAG